>Ga0214472_10000082_pt1 | contig 124044 bp, 109 predicted proteins | sample RVTome_6_FD_207662 | JGI IMG/M metagenome (GOLD analysis project Ga0214472, IMG submission 207662) | Soil microbial communities from uranium-contaminated site in the Upper Colorado River Basin, Wyoming, United States - RVT140D175 | ecosystem: Environmental > Terrestrial > Soil > Contaminated... | reverse complement strand
GTTCACTCGAAATGCCTCCTTGCGTAAGCGTGCCATGTTCTTGACACCACACGTTTTACGCGAGAATCGAGGCATTTCGAGCTTTTTTTTGCACGAAGCGCGAAAATCACGCTTGTTCAGGGTCTAGCGCGGTTCACCCCCACGTGCGTGGGGACAACGCCGAAGCAATTGCGAGGTTCGTCGAGATAGCCGGTTCACCCCCACGTGCGTGGGGACAACGGAAGATTTTCGACTCCGCCCCGAGCCGCGGTCGGTTCACCCCCACGTGCGTGGGGACAACGATTCCCGTGACACATAGAGTAGCCGAGCCGCCGGTTCACCCCCACGTGCGTGGGGACAACGGTATTCGGCCATCGGCAGGTAGGCATGGAATCCGGTTCACCCCCACGTGCGTGGGGACAACGTACGCAGCAGCTCCTGTCCCTCGCTGACCGCCGGTTCACCCCCACGTGCGTGGGGACAACGTCCCTTCGTCCCTTCCGGATCGTCCCTCCGTGCCGGTTCACCCCCACGTGCGTGGGGACAACCCTTCCCCCCCCGTTGTCGTCGCGACGATCGCCGGTTCACCCCCACGTGCGTGGGGACAACGCCTGTGCGTGCGAACCCGGAGTCTGCAACCCGGCGGTTCACCCCCACGTGCGTGGGGACAACGTTGAGCACGATCTTCGCCGAGACCTTGCCGACGGTTCACCCCCACGTGCGTGGGGACAACTCAGCACACGCTTACCCTCTCTCGACGTAACGCGGTTCACCCCCACGTGCGTGGGGACAACGGTTAGCTCCAGCGGCTCGGAACAAGAGTTTAACGGTTCACCCCCACGTGCGTGGGGACAACGCCTCGATCGTCGTTGACACGACAGCGGTGGACGGTTCACCCCCACGTGCGTGGGGACAACGTACCTGGCCCCGCCCAGCCACAGCCCCTACGCGGTTCACCCCCACGTGCGTGGGGACAACACCTCCTGGACCATCCACACATACTTCGCCTGCGGTTCACCCCCACGTGCGTGGGGACAACGCTTCAATCGCTCGCCGGACTCGCCGACTTCGACGGTTCACCCCCACGTGCGTGGGGACAGCGGTGGAGCCGGAACGGCTGACGAGCCAACTCGCCGGTTCACCCCCACGTGCGTGGGGACAGCGCCGGGCCGATCTCTCTGCGCCACGGCCTTGAGCGGTTCACCCCCACGTGCGTGGGGACAGCGATCGGCACGGGTGCATCTTCGACGAGGAGTCCGGTTCACCCCCACGTGCGTGGGGACAGCGTATGGACGGTTGAGCACGGAGAGCGATCGAAACGGTTCACCCCCACGTGCGTGGGGACAGCGAGCGCCGCGCCCACCGCCTCGGTCAACGGCTGCGGTTCACCCCCACGTGCGTGGGGACAGCGCGCAGCTTGACGGCGAGATCTCCGTGCGACCGGTTCACCCCCACGTGCGTGGGGACAGCTCGGTAGCCAGCGATGAGCGCTCGCCGCTCGTCCGGTTCACCCCCACGTGCGTGGGGACAGCGCGTCCAGTCCCGAAAGTTCATCCAGGCATCCGGTTCACCCCCACGTGCGTGGGGACAGCTCCCCACGTTGCCGACGTGCGGTCTCTTCGTCGGTTCACCCCCACGTGCGTGGGGACAGCGTACGATGCTTCGCTGGCGGATCACGCGGCGCCGGTTCACCCCCACGTGCGTGGGGACAGCGGTGCGTGCGGTGCGGCCTGCCCGATCCATCGCGGTTCACCCCCACGTGCGTGGGGACAGCGGGTGGTTGGCGGACCGGTCCGCGTACATAAGCGGTTCACCCCCACGTGCGTGGGGACAGCGCAGCGAAAACTTGCGGCCGGTCTCTGCCCGACGGTTCACCCCCACGTGCGTGGGGACAGCGCCGCCGCAGCTCCACCGGATCGTTGGCCTCGGCGGTTCACCCCCACGTGCGTGGGGACAGCAACTTCCTGGAGGTCGTGGATTGAAGCTGACCGCGGTTCACCCCCACGTGCGTGGGGACAGCTCCTTCCCCGCCGCGTCGGGCGTCTGATGCTCACGGTTCACCCCCACGTGCGTGGGGACAGCTGCTTACCGACGTACCCACGGTGATCGTGGCGCCGGTTCACCCCCACGTGCGTGGGGACAGCGGACGTTGTCAACTGGTGTGGTGTCATCGGCGTACGGTTCACCCCCACGTGCGTGGGGACAGCCCCAACAGTGTAAGTCTTCATAGTCCGTTCTCCCGGTTCACCCCCACGTGCGTGGGGACAGCGGTTAGAGGCGATCGGCGGTCGGTCGCCGAAAATCGGTTCACCCCCACGTGCGTGGGGACAGCGCCTGCCGCCTGCATCATGGCGGGAATCCCGTCGGTTCACCCCCACGTGCGTGGGGACAGCGTCCCGGATGCCGTCGGTCTCTTCGATGAGAACGGTTCACCCCCACGTGCGTGGGGACAGCGGTCAGCGCCGACGTCAGCTGATCCCAAATCGACGGTTCACCCCCACGTGCGTGGGGACAGCTCTTGCGATACATCGCGAAGGGCAGATAGCTCCGGTTCACCCCCACGTGCGTGGGGACAGCGACATCAGTCACCCCCGTCATGCCCATCGGCTCGGTTCACCCCCACGTGCGTGGGGACAGCTGCTACGACCCGGTAGCCGGCGAGTCCATCAGCGGTTCACCCCCACGTGCGTGGGGACAGCGTGCGCCTTCCGCTTAGCGGACCAGCGGCACGGCTGGTTCACCCCCACGTGCGTGGGGACAGCGTGGACAGCACCCATCGGCTTGCCTGGGTTGCCCGGTTCACCCCCACGTGCGTGGGGACAGCGCCCTTCGGGGTGTAGCGGAGAGACATCCCGCCGGTTCACCCCCACGTGCGTGGGGACAGCGTTTGCGTCGTGGACGGCACCCTCAGAGAGTGCGGTTCACCCCCACGTGCGTGGGGACAGCGATGAACTCAAGCGCCATTTGCTCTACGTTAGCCGGTTCACCCCCACGTGCGTGGGGACAGCGAGACCTCCTGGTTGTGCAGGGCGATCGCCACCTGGTTCACCCCCACGTGCGTGGGGACAGCGGGATCGAGGAGTCGAGGGTGGCGAGACCACGCGGTTCACCCCCACGTGCGTGGGGACAGCGCTCCATACCTGTCGCGGTTCTGATCGTCCGCGGTTCACCCCCACGTGCGTGGGGACAGCGATCGCTTGACAGGTCGATGAATAGTCGTCAAGCGGTTCACCCCCACGTGCGTGGGGACAGCGCTCGCCGACGACAGCCCGGTGAGGAGCGACATCGGTTCACCCCCACGTGCGTGGGGACAGCGGAAACACCTCCGCCCCTCTCGACAGCAGCGGCGGTTCACCCCCACGTGCGTGGGGACAGCGCTACGTTTCTACGCCTTGAGCGGGCTTTTTGCAAGCAACAGGCCCTCGAAGTCTTCGATGCTCCGATCGGTCTCGCCGAACACACGGATCGCGAATCCCTGCTCGGTATTCGTGGTATAGATCATCATGGCCCCGCGTTGCTTCCCGCCGGCTCGGGGCTTGGCGGCCTGGACCGCGTGGACGACCCGGTCCCATAACTTGTCGCGGACGAGGGCCGATACCGTGCCGACGAACACGCCGGTCCGCGGCTGGATCAGCCAGCGGGTCAGCTCGCCGCGGAGCGACGGGGCCACACGCTCAACCAGGATCAGGACCATAGTTGACCCCTCCCTCAGCACGCCCGTCCGCCGGCCCGCCCGCCTCGGGATCCCAAAGCGCTCCGGGCGAGGACGACTCCTCGTCCCATGCCGGATCGTCCACGAGCTCCGGGAGGCCCGACAGGTCGAACAGGTCGGCGATATCCGGCAGGATTCGCTGCATGAGCCGCCCGTCGCGGAACCGCCGCCGGCACGCGATCCGCATCTGGCGTTCCACGCCCGAACTCATGGCCGCCGCGACCTCGAAGGCCGCAGGCACGACCAGATCGGCCTTGTAGAGGTCGGCGATGTCGTACACGAACGAGAGTTGCTTCCCGGTGTGGATGAACCCCAGGGCCGGGGAATAGCCGGCCGAAAGCAGCGCCGCCTGAACCAAGCCGTATAGGCATGCGTTGCCGGTGGACAGCGCTCGGTTCACGGGGTCGGCCGCGTTCCAGTCGCCGCGTTTGTAGTTGCGTCCGGTCCAGGGGACGCCCGCCGCCTTGCTGGCTTTCGCATATGCTTCGCGCACGCGGATGCCCTCCAAGCCGCGGATTTGTTGCAGCGTCAGACCCGGATCGAGTCCGCCGGGGAATCGCTTCACATACATCCGCATGACGACGGCGAGCCTGAGACGCGGGTGGCTGACCAGGCGGGCCTGCCGGAGCAGCCCGGCGCTGCCCCGCGTGCCGCCCGTGCCTGCGGCGTAGAACCGCAGGCCCTCCTCGCCGACCCAGGCCACGGTGCAGTTGTTGTCGGCCAGGGCCTTGACGGCCGCGTGGGTGATGGCCGTACCCGGCCCGAGCATGAGCAGGGCCAGGGACGCGGCCGGCACGGGCGTGAGGCCCGATGCGTCATGGGCGGCGACGGCCTTCTCATGCTGCTCGATGCGGGCATGCTCGAGGTAGAGGTAGGTGAGGCTGTCGCCAAACCGCGGAAGCTGACGGAGATCGTCCACAGCGTGATCCTTTTGCCCCGGGGCAGCGTGGCGGAGGGTGGCTGCCCGCGATGCGCCTATGCACTTGTCAAAGATCGGCCCACGGCGCGTCCGGCGTGAGGACGGCGCGGCGTGGCCCGCGGCGGGTGTCGCTTACCGGACCGGGGCCAGCGAGAGCAGGCCGAAGCCGAAGGCCTTGGCGGGGCCGATGCCGTGGATAAACGTGTTCCCGAAGGGTCCAGGATCGGTAATCTCGAGAATTCCTTCGTATAGCGCGGAGCGATACCGCAGAGGCTCGCCCTTGTTGACATAAACGCAACCGGGGTGAATGCCGGACAATTGCCTCACGTGGAACCCGGCCCGTTGCGCGCGACGGGTAAGCCAATTCTCAAGACCATCCGATTTCACGGCGACGCGCTTGCCGACCCACTTCTCATCAACCGGCTGACCGGGCGAGTCAGAGGAATCCTTGCGGAGTCGCTTGGTTGGATTGGCCAGCAGGCGGAAACGCAAGTGCTGCCCAGGCTCAAATCGCGGCTCGACCGTTTTCGTCTCCGGCGGCGCCGCGAGCAGGTGTCCTGCGTTGTGAAAGGCGTAGCCCCAGTCCGGCTCGGTGGCTGATTGAACGAGAATCACGACCCGCCCACTCGGTTGCGGGTCAACGCGAAAGAGAAAGCCGGAATCCGTCCGGCGAGTCACGTGAACCTGTTTCTGCGCAAAGTCGTCCGGGGCGTAGGGCTTGAGAAAGTCCGGATCGTCGCACCGACGTGGATCGGAAGGGAATGCCATGCACAAACGCTGATGGACACGGTATCGGTTGCGCAACCACAAGCGGCCCGGACGCGGCCGGTCGGGATTGTTTCCAACGTCGATCAGAAGGAACGTCAGATACATGGCTATTCGACCTCCTCGAGGCTCAGGTGTCGCCGTCGAGTTTCCAGCGAACGAAAACGGATGATCTCGTCACGCTTAGTGATGATCCGGTCGCGCCATCGCTCGTCTTCAGGATTGATTCGGTCCCGCTCCATGCCCAGTCCGTATTCGATCATCGTCACCGCGTCGTGGCAGAGGCGGCAGAGCGAGCGCAACTCGTCGAGGCGTTCGTCCCCACCGGCGTGGCGATAGGTGACATGCTGAACGGTCGTGCCCGGCGATTTGCAGAAGACGCACAGATGATGGTCGTGGTCGAGCCGTTGCAGGCGGCGTTTTTTGTATTCGCTGTTGCCATAGTCGGCTCGTGGGCGAAGTGGTCGTGGAGTGGGGCTTTGCGCAGGTTGCACCGTGATGCTGACCTCGCCGTCCGCGCCCACGCGCAATTCCTTGCGGATGACGAATCGCGGTCCATGCGCCGGCGGATCGAACGTTTGCGGCACGTCGTACCACACGAGCGAGTCGGCGGGCGCTTCGGGCTGTTGGAGCGTCGCATCCCAATCCAGCAAACAATCCACGGACTTCGGCGGCTGGTTTCCTTTCAGCCTTGGCCGCCAGGGAATCGAAATAAGCGCCGAAAGCAAATCGGGCAGAGCGCCCGAAGGATGTTCCAACAATGGCCGTGACGGCGGGCAGCACTTTCTTCCAAGGTACAGGGTCCACTCGGGACTATTAACGGCGGCTTCCAATTCGGCTATGAGTGTCGGTTCGCCTTGCAGAGCGACAAGAAAGCTGGCGTCGCAAAGGTACTCGCGCCGAGTGAGCATCGCGCCGGGTTTGGTCTTCCCCTCGCCTTCCGCAATACGCATCTTCATCCCTGCGCCGACTGTGTGATAGTCCCACCAGCGGATACCCGGCACATCGATTCGGACGCCCATGCGCATGGCGCTGAGTCTTGGAAGCCATTCTGCGGCGGCTTCGGAGCGGGAAACGCCCAACGCCGCGCACATCATACCGATCACTCCGGATTTGGTCGGTGCTTCGGCTGTCCGTCGGACGACGAACTTCGATTCGTGAGCGCCCCATGCCTGCATCGGGCCTTCGAGGCGGAGAAACAGAGTGTTGGCGCTCACGAGGTCGACTCCGCGTTCACGACCACTTTTTGCACCTCTGTCCAGTCATAACCGATGGTTTTGATCACGGCGGGGATCAACTCGTCGAGCGATTTGAGATTGTGTTGGGCAAGCGTGATTTCCTGTTTGTTTTCTACAATGCTCAACGGATACCGTAGGTTGGGCGAAAACCAAAAACGCTCGCGCGGCTTTCCATACCCCGTGTCAAGGTCGTGGACGTATTGTCCCAATTGGGCAATGGTCTGTGAGATGATGTCGCGATCTCCATGGGCTGCGGGTTTGGCGAAGGCGTTGGCATAGCTAATCGGTGCGTCCTTGATTTCGATGAGCATTCCATCGGGCGGATTGTGGGCGGCGAAGCTGTTCTGCTTGCCCGTGGGATTCACCGTCGCCGCCCCGCGAATGAACGCGCCGACGGTGTGCGCGGCCAGTTTTTCGTGGTTGTCCCCATAGCCTTTTAGATTCTTGACCAGTTGTTCCCAATCGACCGAGAAATACTTGTAGAAACAGGCCGAGGCGAACATTGCTTCGTCCACATAGGCCGCTCCTGCGTCCTCACCCTTGATATCATCAGCGGCCACAAAGTAATCCACTTCCGGACGGGCTTCATGTGTCGAAACAGCGTGAGCTACCTGAAGCGAGGCCTCTATTTTCGAGTCAAGTCCTTTCCACACACCGGTGTTCTTGCCCTTCTCATCTTCATCGTCTTCATCATCCTCTGATTGACTGGAATCAACGGCCTTGCCTCTGTTCGTTTTCTTTGGAGGCTTGGCAGGCTCGAGCATTCGACCTGACAGCGCCATATCGGGAGCACAGCGTTCCTGCGCTATCAGTTTTGCAAATTGCTCGGCGAGTTTTTCGACCTGACTCCGACTCGCACTTTGCGGCGCTTCGCGCAGCAGTTTCACCATTTCTGGAACGGCGCTTTTGGATAGAAAGACGATCACATCCTTTTTCTTTTTCTTGCCCTCTTCTTCGCTGGCTAGTAATCCACAGTGCTGAATCACACTTTGGGCAAGCGAGAGTACATCCCTCTCTTCGATGTGCTTCGCGAGATGTTGAGGCAACCGGCGCGTACGAATGCCACCGCACAGGAGCTTGAACCCGTCGCTCATGCGAATGCTTCGTTTGATGCACTGGCTGGAGATGCGCAAGCGCAGTACTTCGCCGAAGTAGCAGGTCTTGGGCGCGCCCAGGTCATCCCGGTTCAAATTGGCCGGGCTGTGGTTCTGAATCGCATGAATCTCGATTAGCATATTTCTACCGTTTCGTCGTTTTGGAGATACTGGTTCGCCCACTTGAGGCGGGTGGTTTCACGTTCCCAAATGGAAAGATCATCCGTCAGCCTTACCCAATCGAGTTTCCCGGTGCTTGAGGCTACCCGATCCAGCGCCCATTGCAGCGCCGGTTCGATTCGGTCGAGTGGCAGGGCGAGCATCCTGTCAAACCTTTGTTGGAAACGCTCCTTCGCCTTGTTCTCGGTCGGCTGGCATAGTGCCAGTTGCCGAGCAATCGTTTTGTCGGGCGAATGCTCAATAGGACAGGCGGCGTAGAGCTTTGCGATCAACCACGCAACCGGACGCCGCGGCGCCCGCTCATTCTTTCGCCGCAACGGCCACCACAGACCGGAGAATAGGTCGAATCCATCGACCGATTCATCAAGCCCTTGTCCGGCGTGCGTGCGCAGCAGCCCGAGTTCGCCGGTTTTCAGCCGTGTCAGGACGTCAATGTACTGCTCCGTTGCGCTCACTTGTCCCTCCCTTCTTCCGGCTGGATTTTTTTGCCGAAACCAGTTTTGTGCGCATATCGGGCAACACGTTGACGATCTGGTTCCGCCGATGCACTGCTGCGGTGGTGAACCCTGGGGACAGCGACTTAGCGAGCATCTTCATCATCGGGCGATATTCCGCCGCCGCCTCATCCCATGCCCCTGCGCGACCAGCGAGAATTTCGCCTGCCTTCTTGGAGACTTTAGCTTCCACATGAGGACGAACGGCGGCGACCATTGGCGCAATCTCCTTATGTTTTCGGGACCCCGCCTTTTCTTTCGACGATTTGACGATACGAACAAGACTTGGAATAAGTCCTGCGGCTTGCTTCTGCCATCGCTCAAACTTGGCTATAGACTCTTGATCCTTCTGAGTCCCATGTGGGCGAGGCATCAGGTATTCCATCGCCTCTAGGTACTTGTCGTTCTGCACCGTTGAAAAACCGACAACCCGCAGACTGCTTCTATCATTCGTTTTTTGATCCCCGAGAATACCAGCCACGATCTTTGACCATTGACTCGCGGCCGCATCCGAGCCGCCAAGAGCATTGCTGGCATGCAGGGGCATAACATCACGCTTCCGGTTTTGCCCATAAATGACATGTGGGTCGCGCCAGTCACGACCCGGATCGGCCGCTTCCGTTTTTGTGCTCCCGATACCGGAAAACACACATCTACGAATGAGGCGCTCACTCCGCCCGCATGAGACGCAATCGGCTTTGGTTTCCTCTGGATTCTCCAACCACACCCGCCGCGGCAACCATGTCAGTCCTAACAGTAAGGGTATCTCGCCTGCCTTCGGAAGTTGAGCATCCGGCTTTTCCCATGCCGGCGTTCCCAAATTCGCAGTTGGCCGCCACGAGAACCATAGAGTTTCCGCGAGTGAAACACCTACTGGTATCACATAGACCGGTGGTTTCGAGTTCACGCCAGGCGGCTTGCCTCGTCCGCCAGACGTGGAAAATAACGGCAGCCGCAACAAGCCCATAGCACAACACGCCGGACACAAGCCGTCGACTTTGTCGGTCGAGTGGCGAAAGTGCCATTTGTTCGTACCTGTGGGGATTTCATGGATTAGATAATTTGCAGTGAGTTTTTCAGGCACCTTCGAGCTTCGAGAATTGGCGCACTGATAGAACCTCTTCCCCACTCCGAGAAGGTTGAAGCACTCCTTATTGGCGTCAAGTTTCGATAGCCACTTCGCAGGGAACACGTCGTCCGTAGTGGCGCTCCCCTCGTTCGGCGGATTCCCTTTGCACCAATAGAGCAACGCGAGCAAAAAGCGCAGCAGAGCGACATTGTCCATCGGGTTCGACGCGGCGATCTGGCGGACTTGGCCCGCCTTGATCAGCGCCTTGCGAATGCCGACGCGCCCGAAACGGCCATTGGCGTACAGGACCGGAATCCAGCGCTCTTCGAGCAGATTGAAGTTCATCCGTCACCGTTCCTGGTTAAGCCGGCGGCACGCCGCGGCAGAAGCCTCCACGCCCGCCGTAGCGGGGGAGGTTGAAGATGATCGTGCCCTGGGCACGGCTGGTTGGCCTCGGATGCTGCCAAGTTGACGCTTGGAACCTGAGAGTGCGAAAGGTACGCGGGCCGATTCGACGGTGCGTGCTGGAGGAACAGCGGCGAGAAGGCCGCCTCTGCTGCGCGTACCTAGGCGGAGCCAAAGCGGTCTGGCTTGATCGGCCGTCCTGCTTCTCCGCTCATTTGCCGCGCCGCGGACCATGCCCCTGCCATGCTGCCCCGACCCAATCAGGCCGTACTCTACGGCCACGCCGTCTGCGTTGTCCACACCCGCAGCCCGCGAACGGCCCGTCGGCCGGTCCCGTCGGACGCACGGACCGCGATAGCAACAGGACGGTGTCGCCCGCGGGCCGGCGGTCGCGGCCGAACGTCCCGCCCGCTCCGCCGTCGATCGTCCGATAACACAACTACGGCCACCGGGCGGCACTCGTGGGACTTTGTGCAAACCGCAGCGCGGGGCGGCCTGCCGTGCCCTTGCGGGCCGCTGGCGACATGGTGCTCGCGGCTGAACGTTTGGCGTTCGTCGGTTCATTTCCTCGGGCTGCGTTACGTAGCAATGCGCACGGCACTGCTGGAACGATGAAAAGCCTCGCGCCGGACCCCGGCCAGGCATCGAAAGGTCGCGCGACTAGTCGGTATGTGCACCGAAGGAGCTTCGAATCGGCGCTCCGATCGATGCGATCGGAGCGGAAAGGGCGAGTCTCCGGGCGGTGCACGACAGGGATAAAGAGAAGCGATTCGCGTTTGCACTCGCTGCTTGGCGTTCAGTGTGCGAGAAGGGGCACTCCGGACGGGCGAAAGCCACTCCGCGTTGGGGGCGATCGCTCGTTGCAGAAAGCGTGGGACCCGTCGGGGAGGATGGGATGAGTCTTGCGCAGCGATGCGAACCGGATGGGGGGATGATTCGGGATTGCGTTGCGCGTTTGGAGTCCCGTGTCGGCGGAGGGGGTTATACCTTCGTCGTAGACGCCATTTCGGCCCGGTCGTGGGTTAAAAAACTGTGGCGAAAACGGGGCCCATACGCGGGCGAAACGCGCGCCACATCGGCGGAATCGACGCGAACGGGGCGGAGGGTGACATTCGATGGCACGCGCGGACAACGATTCTACTCGCGATGCCACGCGCTGGCACGTGCAGGAAACGCTAGAAAAACAGGCCCGAAACGCATCGCAAACCGCGGGCGATGATGCGCGCGTGCGTTCGCGCCGTCGCAAACGCGATTCTTGCTACAACGGACCCGTTGTAGAATTTTTTAGTGTCAGCGCTTGACACCGGGGCGAGTATCGTTCATAATGACGATAGACAAGTGGCCGCGCGATGCTGCAAACATCCGCGGCCGCGGCCAAACGCTAGTGAAGAGCGCTTGACGATGCAAGCCTACCATACATGCCGAAACGCGCCAACAGGGCGCATCATCCGCAAGCGCTTCGATTCTTCGCTCGGAACGTGCGCGCCGGCCGCGGTGGCCGGTGCGATTAGCAAAGTGGCCGCGCGACGTGTCACCGCCCGCGGCCGTGGTCCTAGCTTTAAGGGAGCTAGAACGATGGAAACGGTAACACAAGTCTGGGAACGTGGGAACCGGCAGGAAACCGGTTCGGGCAAGGCTAGGGAATTGCGGGCGCGCATCGACGATAGCCTCGACGCGCTCGCGCGGGCCGTCGATGACGTTCGCGCGTCCGACACGTTCAAGGCTTACCTTGACGTTCAGGCGAAGTTTCACCGCTATTCATGGCACAATTCGCTACTCATCGCCATGCAACGGCCCGAAGCTTCGCAAGTGGCCGGCTATCGCAAGTGGCAGGAATTGGGCCGGCAAGTGCGGAAGGGCGGGAAGGGAATCACGATCTTCGCGCCTTGCCTGTGGAAACGCGAAGTGGCCGACGACACGATCGGCGTCAAGGTCGAACAGGGAATCTTCTTCAAGGCGGTTTACGTGTTCGACATCGGCCAGACCGACGGCCCGGAGCTACCGAGCCTTGACGTTCCCGACGTTGACGCCGCGGCCGATGCGCTTCTCGCCGATCTACGCCGCGTGGCCGATTCCCGCGGGATTCGCGTGGCTTTCGGCCCGCTTTCGGGCGGGGTTTACGGTCTGTCCAAGGGCGGCGCCGTGGACATCGACGACACGCGCGGAACCGGCCAACAGGCGAAAACGCTCGCCCATGAATTGGCGCACGAAGCGCTGCACAAGTCTAAGGAATCGCTCGCGACCATGCCGGAGCGCTCGCGCAGCATCGCCGAATTGGAAGCCGAAGCGGTCGCCTACGTGGTCTGCCGGCACTTCGGCCTTGACGTGGAAGTGCGGGCGAGCCGGTACATCGCGCTTTGGGACGGCGATAGCAAGGCGCTCCGGGCGAGTCTGGAGCGCATCGCCGATACGGCCCGGACGATGATCGATGACGTGGAAGCGCCCGCGGCGCGGAAGGCGGTGGCATGATGACACGGAAGCGGGTTCGCAAGCTATCGGATATGGCGCTGGCGTTCACCATCGCCGATCTTCGGTCGGTCATCGACATCCAAGAACGAGCGATTCGGGACGGGTTCCATTGCCCGAAACTTGGCCGTTACTGGGACGATCTTCACGAATGCGTAGCGGAGCGGAACCGGCGCAACAAGCGGAAGGCGGTGGCCGTATGAGTGACATCGTCATCACGATTGAAGGCGGAATCGTCCAATACGTCGGCGGGGTTCCGGCCGGCATGCGCGTCATCGTCATGGACTATGACACCGACGGCGCGGGACCGGAAGCGCTGTCCACCGATGCGGTCGGGAATCACTTCATCGAAACGATCTTCGGCGATTCGGCCGAGGAAGGCGGTGCATGATGTTGTATCAGAAGTATCGGCCGGCCACGTGGGCCGATTTCGTCGGACAGGATAAGGCCGCGGCCCGCGTGCGGCGGATCATCGAACGTCAAGACTTCGACCGCGGCGCGTTCTGGATCGAAGCCGCAGGCGCGAACAATTCGGGAATCGGCAAGACGTCTTTGGCTTGGATCATCGCGCGTTCGCTCGCGGACGATTTCTTCATCACCGAATTGGACGGCGGCCGGTGCGACAAGCGGGCCGTCGAGGATATGGAACGCGCGTCGCGGACGATGACGTGGTGCGCGTCCAAGCCGTTCCGAGTCTGGATCGTCAACGAAGCGCACGCGGTCACACAAGGCGCGGTCGATGCTTTCCTCACGTTTCTTGAAGCTTTGCCGCGGCATTGTGTCGTGATTTTCACGACGACGCGGCGCGTCGAGGAAGGCTTGTTCGGCGATATGGACAGCGGGCCGTTCGCCAGCCGGTGCCACCGAATCACCTTGACGAATCAAGGCTTGGCGCAGGCGTTCGCGGAGCGCGCCCGGATGATCGCGCAGGCCGAAGGCTTGGACGGCCGGCCCGTCGAAGCCTACGTCAAGCTCGTGCAGACGTGCAAGAACAACATGCGGGCGGTCCTGCAACGGATCGAAGCGGGCGAAATGTGCGACGAATAGCAACCCACGGCATCGGGCGGGCCGGTCCCGGCTAACGTCGGGCCGCCCGCCCCTTGCCGTTTCGGAGTTTCCAACGATGAACCCGAAAGCAATCGGATACGTCCGGGTCAGCACGACGATTCAGGCGGCGGACGGCGTGAGCCTGGACGCGCAGCGCAGCAAGATCGGCGCGTGGTGCGAAGTGAACGACTATCGGCTCGTGGCGGTTCATTCGGACGCGGGCCTGTCCGGGAGCCGGGCCGACAACCGGCCGGGCCTGTGTGCGGCCCTGGACGCGGCGTGCCGGACCAAGGGCGGGGCGCTCGTGGTCTACAGCCTGTCCCGGCTGGCCCGGAGCACGACGGACGCCATCGCGGATCGGCTCCACCGGGCCGGGGCCGACCTTGTGAGCCTGTCCGAGCGGATCGACACCACGACGGCCGCCGGCAAGATGGTCTTTCGGATGCTGGCCGTCCTGGCCGAGTTCGAGCGGGACCTTGTGAGCGAGCGGACGACGGCCGCCCTGTCCGTAATGCGGGCCAACGGCCAGCGGGTCGGCACCGTCCCCTACGGCTTCGACCTAGCCGCCGACGGCTCGACGCTGATCCCCAACGACGCCGAGCAGGCCGTCATCGCCGAAATCCGGGCCATGCGCGCCGCCCGAACGACGCTGGAAGCCATCGCCGAAGCCCTGACGGCCCGCCGGGTCCCGACCAAGACCGGCAAGTCCAGGCGTTGGACCCATCAGGCTGTGGCGAGGATTCTTGGGCGACGCGGTGACAACAGCGCTGCTGGCACCCGACGACGAACGGATTCGACGGGCGACGCGCCAAGGGAAGGAAGCGCTATCGAACACTGTTTCGTAACGTCCGGCGCTGCAATCTGCTGAGTCTAAGCGCATGGTCGGGAGCGCTTCGAGTCAGGAACTGCCGTCGATCGCATCCTGTAGCGCCAACAAGTACTCGCGGTGCGCTTTCTGTAGCATCGTCGGGGAATCGAGCACCTTGGCAAGAGCCCCTGCTCTGCGCTCGAGCTCACCACCGCAACCGAGTAGGCGTGCCGTTTCCGAAAGACACCGCAATTGCTGCCCGAGGTACTGCGGGTACTCTCGGACGCCGGCGCGCCTGACCGTGAACGCTTCGATGAAGGCTTGCGAATCTCGCTGCAAGTCTCGCGAGCAATCCAGGTTTGGCAAGCGCTTGGCGAACAGGTCAAGCTGCCACCGAACCATTTGCAAGATGTCAGCGGTATCCCCGTTTCGGAGTTGAATCATCGTTAGGAACGAGTCGAGCTTGTTCAGTAACGCCGTGTGGAACATCGCGGCAGTTCGGAGGCCCTGTCGATCCTCCACTCCGCCCTCGCTGGGCCGCACCTTCGCGGATGCCTCCGACAGGAGCTTGATGCCATCCCAGATGCCGAAGGGATCCTCGGAACGGTCCGGAACGAGCCGGGCCATGGCGCGACCAGCAATCTCGGGAACGCACCGAAGGAATTCGCTGTACCCATCTTGATACGTGCTTTCACTTCGAATCATTGCCAGCGGGGCCACGGCCTGCTCTTCGTCGCCGTCGCAGGCGAAGCTCGCGGCAAGGCGCGTGAAAACTGCGCGATGCAGGTCCAGGTTGGACGCAAGGACGTCGCGCATGGACGAAGGGCGAACGACAATCGAAAATCCGTTTATCGGCTCGTCGTCTACGACTTCAAAGAAATCGACTGCGGAATCCGTGCCTACTTCGCCGTTGGGCGCCTCGAAGGCGAGCCCGACCCACCGGTTTTCGCCAGGGAGCATGCGCTCCAGCACAACGGTTCCGGCTGGCCTGAGGGGAATATCGCGCTCGCCGACGATGCGGATGTGAGCCTCCCGAAACCCCTGCGTGGCTCGATACCGCAGCTCCATGTCCCGGGTGTACGTGGCCGCGTTGTGGGCGATTGCATAGAAAGCCGACCAGCCCGGACTTCCTCCTTCACCGCGAGCGGGAGTTTTCGAGAGGCCCATGTTTCGCTGCGCTTTGTTGTTGTCGTTGATGACCCGGAGATCTGTCGTTGGCCACCCGGGCGCTGCCCCGACAAGACTCGGTGCGACAAACGGATCGCCAACCGCCGATATCTCCACTGCAAGGCACAGATGCGTGGAGGTTACCGCGTTGAGATGCCAGCGGTACGCAGAAGTGATCGCGGGGCCAAGATCCCCGGCGTTGAACACGACGGTCGGGTCGGGGCCGATGAAGGTCACATCGGGATCGACGACACCGGCGTCAACGTAGTTGCTCCCAGTGCCTAGTTTGGAGACCAGGAAATGAGCGACCACCTGGCTGGAGCCGGTGACAGGTGATGCGTTACGCCGAATTCGCGCGAAAGCCCAGTTGTCGCCGATATTACCAACCCCATTGCCGGCGTCCTCATTCGGCGGCTGGTCGTCGACTGTAAAGGAGCCGGGCAACGATCCGCGGCGGTTCCACACGTCGCTCGTTTTGTAGAACACGCTATGAGTCGATGGCTCCGCCCCGTCATCGCCGCTTACAAGGTCGTCGGTCCAATCTCGTACATAGAAATCCGCCAAGCCCACGACCTCACCGTAGGTGGTGAGGCCGGCGGCGACTGGCAGCCCGGGCGGCGCCGTTGCGGACGCCCATGCGGTGAACACGCGGCCATCGGCGCACCCAATCCCATTGTAGTCTCCGTACTTTGGGCATCCGCTACCGGTTTGACATGTCTCGCCGACCGGGCAGACTGTTGTGCTGAAGTCGCAGGCGGTGTTGGACCCGCCCCCGGTGGACGTACGGCAGCGACCGGCCAACTGAGGCTGCACCGAGCACTGCTCCGAGTCTCCGACCGCCCGAGTGCCGCATGGCCACCCGCTGGCGCAATGTGGGTCGGCATTGACTGAGAGGTTCCGCTCCGGATGTGCGACCAGACTGCCTGCCTGTACCGACACGCCTCCCACGTAGAAGTCCGTAAGATCGTTGTTCGAGACCGTCGCCGCGCGGCGATCATACCATGACACGTAGGCCGAGCCATTCTCCGTGCAGACCCACGGCATGAATCGGCGAGCGTTCACGGGCGAATTGAGCGTGACGGCCTGCCCTGCCGGCCACGTCGTGCCACCGTCGATCGAGTCTCGGACCTGAATGTTCTCGTTGTTCGGCGCCGTGTTGATGGCGTACGCGACGTACACGTGGTTCGGGTTGGTGTCGTCCAGGGCAACGGTATGACTGGATAAGTCATTCCCGTTGTTGCAGCGGTCCAACCCGGCAACGGGACAGGCGACGCGGTTCACGGCCGCGACGACTCTCGGGAATCCTACTGGCCGAGCAAGCCCGGCAGAACAGGCCGTGTACCGATCGAGCATTAGATTCCCGCCGACCCGGTACACGACGTAGATGTTGCCGTTTGGTGCGGTCGTAATTCGCGGGAAATCGCCCGCGCCGAGTGCAAGCGGCGCAGTCCAATTGTTTCCTCCGTCCTGTGAACAGACGAGCGAGGGAGTCACGAATCCGGAACTGATGCTGTTGCAACTGGTTGCCATGCCTGCCGGTGTGAAGTTCCGCCAGACCGAATAAACTTGATCGCCGCCGGCAGGGGCAGCGTTGACGGGATCAGCGGCAATGTGTTCCTGATCGGGGAAACAGATGCCGGTCCCGCTCTGAGGGCAAAGCACCGCATGGTTCCGAAACACGAAGGTCGCGCCGTTGTCGACTGAGACGCTGATACCCGTCGAGCACCCGGTTACGCCGCCGGCGGCGGGGGTGCCGTTCGGAAAGCCGATGAATCCATAGTAGAACGCGCCACTTACCCCGAACGCGAGCGAGGGATCGCCGTCGCGTGGGAACGGAGCGGGCGTCCCTCCCGCCACGGCGGTGAACGTTGAGCCCCCATTGTTCGAAAAGGCATAACCCGCGTTCGTACCGACGACCAAGTTCTGTCCGTTGTTGGAGACCGCGATTTCGAGTTCACCGACCCCTGCCCGTACACTGACAGGGGTGCCGGCCGCCGCGCTTGGCGCGGGCCCATCTTGGTCGTCACCGGGCGGCATCGGGTCGGGCGGATCGCCGGGACCGCCGGGTCCCCCTGCATCGTTTTCCTTGTGCACCGCGGAAAGGGCCTTAAGCTCCTTCTTCACTTGCTCGGGATCAGCCTGGGTCGAAAAGGTGACGGTACGACTCATCGTCGCCGCTTGGTCCGCCAACTCAGGCTTCGCATCGAGTGCGAGGGTGCACTCGATTCGAAGCAGCAGGTCCAGGTAGGCAATCGCCGTCGTGACCCGGAGCGAGACGTCTTTGTCGCCAACGTTGCGATTTTGGCCCCGCTGGGGCAAAGGCGCCGCGTAATGGCGCTGCAACGCAGGCCAGCCGCCGATCGCCAGGAATTCGAGCTTGCCCTTGTACTCGCGAGCGATTTCGGCAATCCGGCGCAGGGCCTCGTTGTAATCCGTTCGTCGCTCTGTCGTGATGACGATCTTGGCCGCCGGCGCTCCCGTCTTTGCCGCCTCGGGAGGCGTCACGAGTTCGACAGCGTTCGTGTACCGCGACGGCACCTCTGCCCACCCTTCCATCAGGGTCAGCTGGATACCCTTCGAAATCTCGATTCTCTTCGGTTCCTGCTGCGCCCAACTGGCCGAGCCGCAGAACATGCCCGTACCGATCAGCATGATGACTCCGACAACCGGCATCTGACCCTTCCGCGACCTTGGCATGACGTTCCTCCGCGCCCGCTTGAGTACCCGGGCGCCGACCATGACACGCGAGCCGTTCACCACCTTGCGCTTCGGCACCGGCCGAGGGCCGCCCGCTCGCTGGGCCAACCGCGTTGACGCCATGAGGCGGCAATGGCTGCTGTTTACCCCGTCGAACCCGCCTTCGGACTCACGTACGCGATCCTCCAACTGTGGCCCCTCCCGTCCTACCCGCTACCCCGTTCGTTTGGTAGGTTCCGATCCGGACGGTCGTACGAGTCCCGCCGGGCACGGCGCGGGATCGCAACCCCCTCGACCGTCGGGATTGACGTGGCGGGGAGTGGGACCGCTCTCGGTTCGCTTATCCTCGCCGTGGGGCGACCCGCCGCCACCCGGAGATGCGCCGGCCCGTCTCGGCCCACGCCGCAGATTCCAAGGCAGCCCAGATTCCCGTGGCCCTACTGGCCAGCGGCCCGGACTCTGTGGAATCCTGCGGTTCACTTGGAACGTTGTGGCCCGACCGCGAGCGTTCTGCGCAGGCCTCTGGTCGTACCCAGCAACGTCCTCCGACCCAGTCGGCCCATGACGCAACCGGGCGGCAGAACTGCACGCGCCGAGCCGTGCGCGAGGCCGAGCGACGAGAGTAAGACCAAGGCGTCCGCCCGACAGGAGTGGTTCGCTGCCGAGGCGCCCGATGAGCGTCCCGCGGGAATCACCGCAGCATCTCCCGATCCGCTGTAGGTGGAGGGTCACCTCTTCGGGAAGCTGGAGCTCTTCGGTCGCGTCCTTGAGCCCGCGGTGGAGCAGGCTCCTGAGTTTCGGGCTCATCTCCCTTGTCAACCGATCGATGGCGCCAAGAATGGCAAGGCCCTTCGCCACGGCAGGCTTCAAGCGATTGTCGATGATCCTTGGGTCGGGCTGAGGCTCCAGTACCCAGGGCCACCACCAGCGATCGTGCGCGACTGGGAGGGGGAGGCAGATTGTACGACCGTTCAGTTCGAAGCAGTATCTCATGGCGTGCATATCTGCTACTACATCTGCTAGTTGTGCAGGAATTCTACCAGGATGCGTCAGTCGTCCACTTAGTGCGATGCAACTCGGACACAATCGAACAATCCGCAGTGAAAATGCGGCACTACCGCCACCGCCGCATCACCGCAAGTCCGCGGCATCCAGCCACTCGCCGTCTCGGGTCAACGTGTACCGCACGGTATCGACAGGGTTGCCGGTCGCATCGAGAAGCTCGACGGTGTCCCCGTTGTTGTTGAGCGCCATCGGCTGGCCGTCCCGCGTAAAGGTCCGCTCGTCGCCGGCTTGTAGCGTGCCGAACAGCACCCACGTTCGGCCCGCGGCGTCGCGGAGCTTCCAGCCGGTCAGGAGCACGGCCGCCGTTCCGTGATTGCAGTTCGTCACGGCCTCGTTCTGGGCCTCGTCGCCGGACGGGTTGGGAAGCAGCGCTGAGATACGAACCTGCCCACCATCGCCGCCACCTGTTCCTGGCCCGGTTCCGGTGGCAGAGCCCCACAGCGTCGTGTGGTGCGGCGCCTCGATCTGGGCGGCCCGAGCCGTCGGCAGCTCGGGAAAGAAGTCCAGGCCCGTATTCGTCTCAATCTCGTCGATCGGCGTAAGGTAGTGGGCCGGGTTGTTCCTGACGCGGTCCTCCTGCCGAACGACGTACCCGCGGGCGTTGAACTCGCCGTTGCCATCGAACCAGCCGATGACCTTGTACGTCGAATGGGGAACGCCAACGCCGTTGCCGACCTGCCCAGCCAGATTCTCGACGCCGTCATTGTTGGTGTCCTCGAAGATCGGCCCGCTGATGACCCAGACTGTGCTGATGCCGATCGATGCATCGGCCACGACGCCCTGGTGCAGGATTTCAAGGTCGTTCCACGCCTCCCCGTTCATATCCTTGTGCTGCGGGACGATGTTGCTCATCAGGCAGCCCATGTCGGAGTTGTCCTCGCCCCAGGCCTCGTTGTCGGCGTGGCGGGCCATGTGGCCCCGCTCCATCCGCGACGTGGCATGGTCGTAGCTCGTTCCGGCCTGCGCGTACCGGGGCAGCTCCGGGTCCGGACCGAAGTCGCGACTGTAGCTGCCGTCAATCATGCTGTCGTGGTCCTCTCGTGACCATCGAACGGCGACCCACGCGGGGACCCTGTACAGGTCGTAATGCCCGATGACGAAGCCCTCGCGCACGAGCACCGAGATGTCGGGCCGCGGGTCCGTCTCGCCCGGGAATCGGACGTTGTGCCGGTTGTCCGTTTGCCGAGGCATACCCCAGATTAGATGCTCCGACCGAAGCTGCCACAGGCCGGCCGCCCCGGCGCCCGCTCGGGTCACGGACTCAGGCTCGGTGTTGGACTGGCCACGCGCCGGCTGGATCGGCATCGTGGACGCGCAGCCCACCATCACGATCGCAACGGCTGTCGCCGTCATGCGCTCATACATGAACGCACTCCTTTCCAAGCCGCCCATAGATTCACCTGGAAACCAAACAGCCTCGGGTGTCGCTTTCAAACTCGTGGAACGTCGTCATGCCTTGCGAAACGGCCGCTACCGAGGCCGGCTCACACCTCGCATCGTCCCACTCCACAGTCTTCGTAATACAAGAAACGCAAGCCAAGCCGGCAGAATTAGCAGGACACGGAAATACCAAGGAAACCCGCCGTTGGGCCCAAGCCCAACGTAGCCGGAGTAGGCCACCAAAAGCCAAGCTGCATACGTCTCCGCCCTCGCGCTACCAGCGTAAAGAACCAGACCAACGATGAGACAAAGTCCGTACAGGAGCCACGTCCAAAACGCCCAATACAGCCGCACACGAGGACGGCAATCGTCCCGGAAGCACTCATACAAAGCTCCAAGCGGGCTGTCTTCAGCCGACCATGCATCGCGCGCCCATTCCCAAATAGGACATACCGCGTCTGCACGCACAAGTAATGCCCAATACACGCCTATCAGAACGCAATACATACAGAACGCGCCGACGGCGCCACGCGACCACCAGTTGCGTACTAATACCCCATCGAGAGCGATGGTGCTCCGCGTGGTGCACCATGCGGCAAACGCCGCTATGCCCGCCGCAATGACGTCACAGCTTGCGATGTGGATGCACGGTCTAATGTCTCGCTCAGTGCCGGCATCGGCAACAAGGAGCCACAGAACAACATCGTAGCCCAGGAATAGTCCGAAGGCGCCAAGAAATGCGACTCTTCGAAGGTTCCTTTCCGTCCGCTTCTTTTCGAACTCCTTCCTTGCGTGCCATAGCGGCGCGCCGCCAGCGTAGACGTAAACAACCACAAGTCCTGCTACCCAAAGCTTCGTTGCGCCGCTTGCTAACACTCGCTCTCCTGATCGGACTGTGTCGAGCGCCACTAGCGGCGCTGTTTCTCTGCTATCGTACGGTTGCCGGCGAGCGATTCGCGCATGGCCGTGGCTGGCGTCGTGACCTCGTCATCGTACAAGAGTGAGCCTAATTGTAGTAGGCCCTTGAACGTGCCGTCGGCGTCATAGGTCGGAAACAGATAGTCAATCCCGGCCATGACACGGAAAACGCGCGCTGTCCGGGAGTAGTAGCGAGTGCGGATGTATGCGCACGCGGTCCCGCCGTTGAACAACTGCTCGTGAATGTAGACGACAAAGACGTGATCGCCCTCAACCGTGTAGTGGACTTTCATGTAGTTGTTTTCCCTAGCCTTGTCAAAGTGCGCATACGCGATGCGAGCGCATATCAGCGGCTTGCTAACTCTATCTTGGTCGCGGGGTCCGACGTGATCGAGTGGCGCGCGTTCGACCAATTTATAAAGCCTTACAGCCTCAACGGCCGTGAGTCCGCCTGCTCGGTTAAGGAACGGGGCTGTTAGACCTTCAAGCCGCCTTGTCTGGCCGGGCGATCCGTTCCACCGAACATTTGTGGCGTCGCAGCAGGCGCAGTCGGGATACCAAAGAAAGAAGCCGTCGTTGGGATCATCGAAGGGCACGCGATGCCAGGGCGTGGGCGAATCGTAAAGCGTGGTGTCGGACCAGAGTTCCTTCACGACATGTTGCCATGTTAGGCCGACTCTGGCAAGGGCAGGCTCGGACCCGTTTCGGCAAGCGGCAATCAGGAGGTGCGCTAGGCCGGCTTCCGCGCAGTCGCAGTCGTCGTGATCAGTACACTGCCGAGGGAAGTAGTTGGCATGAATGGGCATGTTTTCCTCCTCGTCGGCGAAGTACGCGGCCTTGCCGGTCGGATGAAAATGCAGCGCGCTTTTCGGTATTCCGTCGATTGGGAGCTCCACAAGGTAATCGGCTGCGAGGAGCGGAGGTGCTGTGGCGATAGTGAACAGGACCTTAAGAAGTTTCATTGGCCGCGCTCCTTGACTCGTTCGTCATCGTGCCGGATGGCACCGTTGTATCGAACGATCCGACGGATCGGTTCGTCGATGACACGGTCGGCGGTTGCCTCGGCCGCCGGCTCGGATGCCGCGTGACGGCACAGAACCACTGGAGGCTTCTGCGAGGGATCGCACGCAACACGCCTGCCGAGGCGTGGCGCGCACTCGCGCGGCGACCGGCCAGGGGTGCCGATCGTTCTTGGTCGTACGCACGAATGCCCGAGGCGTGCCAAGCCCCCTTGGCACCCCCTGCACGACGTGCATGAGGCGTCGGGCGGGGCATGCATGGCGTTCCACGGCCCCCGTTACTGCGTCGGTATCCGCACGTGAACAAATGGGTCGGTCGCCGCGGGCGCCGCACGGTAGGCCGGTGTTGACCTGCGGAGTGCCCGCCGCTGTGGTCGTCCGTCAAACCGGTCCGTGACACGTTTGTGTTCCCGCCCCAACGAGGTAAACGCAGTTCCCTCTCCCTTTTCCCCGTGATGACGGGGGGTTGCTCACGTAACATCGGCTGCGAGGATCCAAGTCGCGGCGTGATGCCGCACCGACCCTGTCGGCAAGGCACGCGCCAGTGGGCGACCCGGTTGGATTCGATGCACGATACCACCATTCCGCTGCTCGGGCATCACCTTTTTAGGCGACAAGGGCTTGCCGCCGAGCCCGCATCCGGTCCCACTTTATCGCTGGAATCGCCGGCCACGGTCTCTCGCCGTTTCCCGTTAGTGAACACGTCGACTTGCGGGGCTAATACGCAGGGACCGAGCGGCGGGGCGAAGAGAACCAACCTCGGGCGACCTTGCGAGGTGAACGACATGGACTCCGTCGTGGCCGCCATCGGCCTTTTTGCGCTGGTGCTCGCCATCCTTATCGCGATACGGGCCAGGCTCGGTGCGAAGTTCGACCTCCGCGGCGCGGACATCGTTGCGGCTCTGGTGCCGGTCGGGCTGCTGCTGTTCCTTACCGGCAAGATCGGAAAGCTCGAACTCGCCGAATTCTCCATCGAGGCGGCGTTCGTCAAGGCAGCGGAGTCGGGTGTCAGCGCCCAAGTGGCCGATCTGTCGGCCTTGCCGGTCGAAACGATTGAAGTCGCGACGAAGGGCGGTGTCGGGGACATCCCGCGCCTGATCGAGAAGGGCTCAGAGGCCCTGAGCTTCCGGCTCGGCTACAGCGGCTACAACGCCGGGGCCATCGATGACTACGTGGATCGGCTCACGCAAGCGGGCGCTTTGCGTTACCTCGTGTTCACCCGCGAGGATGGCAGCTTCTTCGGGTTGGTCGACGCCAAGCGCCTCGCTGGAATGTTGCGCGGGAGGAGGCTTCACTCCAACGATCTGGCGCGCTGGCTGGCCCAATCGGACGAAGAGCCCTTGGCGCAACTGCCCGGATTCATCTCCGCGGCCAACGCGCTGTCGGTCCAATCGGACAAGCGGACGGCGTTGCAGGCGATGGAGAACCTCGCGACCGACCAGCTTCCGGTCGTGGACGAAGCCGGCCGACTTACCGGGATCGTGGACAGGTCCAGGCTGAGTTCGAGCATGCTTGTCGACATTGCCGCCCAACTTGGGGCGAAGCCGTAGGCGACAAAGCCGAGGTTCACAGACCCCGACAGCGCATCTCGCGGTCAGCGTGACCGCACCGGGCGGCGCTACCATTCTCGCCCGCGCCGCGGCTGCACCGGGCCAGGACGAGGAGCGGGGTGTTGCTGCGCATCGGCGGGCGGCCTTCCGCGTTACGCCACCGGCACCGTGTTGGCCACGTCGGGTGCGGACGGCTCAGCATCCGGCTTACTCCGCCACTTCCCCGCGTCGTACTGCTTCACGAAGTCGAACCACCAGCCGGGCGGCGGCTGCGGCTCGCCGTTCGCCGCGGCGATGATCGCCCTGCCCAGGTCCTCGGCGCAATCGGTCGGCACCATGTAGAAACGGGGCGAGGGATACCAGACTTGTTTGACCCGGTGGCGATTGAACGTCCGGCAGCGCACGTACTCTCGGCCGTTTCGCGCGCGCCGGAACACGACGACGGTTCGGTTCTTCGTCCATTCCACGGCGGCCATGAACGTATCCGTCGCCGGCTTGAAGATGTCGCCAGTTTCCACGTTCCCGCTCGCGTGTCGCTGTTCGTCCATGATGCTCCGATTGTAGCGCGGTGATCAGCGACGTCCACGGGTCACGGCGCGAAGCGAAGTATCACGGCGCCCGAGAGGGTATCATCGCGCGCGTCGAACGTATCAACGCGCGTTGGCGGCCGTTGCCCGTGCGTTTGGGCCGGATGCGCGCTTTGCGAACCCGCAACGTATGACAGCGCGTGCGGAGGCTTCGGGGCGAGAATAGCCGGGCGTCGTCCGAGCCGTTTTGCTGCCCCCGATTCCTGCCCGACCGGAACGGATGCAGCGTCGCGGACGTGCCATCGCCTGGCACGATGCAAACCGCCCCGCGCCACGGATCGAATTTCCCGACGTGTGTTACCGTCCGCACTGCGCGTGACAGCGACTCGACGCTGGCCGACGTGACCGACGCAGGCGAGGCGCGCACGGCGGCCACCGGATGCACACGCGGCGGAACCGGAGCGCGCCGACACCCGTGTCCGCCCCAAGCGCCTTGAGCCGGATGCGCCGAACGAGGTATCGAGCGTCCGAGGGCTCGCGAGGGTTCGGGCGCGCTATTCCCCCGCACCGAATCTGGTGCCCGGCCCGATCGTCGGAACGTCGCGACGAGCAGCCCCGCTGATCCACCAACGCGCCGCCCGCGAACAGTTGGTCGGGCATCTCGACTCAGGCTGCGAGGTGTTTTAGCGACCTCGCGCGCGGGCGCGCGCCGGAGCCCCCCGATTGCTCGTAGCGGCTGCGGATTCCGCGGACATCAACCTGCGTTGCCGGCCAAGGACCGCAGGTTGCCGACTCGCGATTCCGAGTTATGGGACGTTAAGTGCCTCATCCGGCCGTTTTGCGGTTTGTGTGTTCCGCACCGCGAGGGGTAACTTATCCAACTCCCGGCAGTAGGCCGTTTGGAGGGTCAACATTGCCACGATTCCGCCGTTGGCCGCATAGATCCCGCGCCGGCGACCGTCCCGCGCGGCCGAACGACATCCTGCGGTCCGGCGAGCTTTCGGCGAGGGGTGGCTTCCTGATCTGATTTATGCGGCACGCCAACGATCGAAGTTCCGTACGCGTGCGCGCGAGCGAGGGGGTCGGGTCGGAGGTGCCATGCCGCCGAATCGTGGTTTCCCCGGCCGTGACGCCCGTTCCGGCAAGGATTATCGGGCGTTAGGGATGCGATTACGGTGGTCCCTGCCGCCGCGAAATGGCCGCGTTTGAGGTTGCGTTCGGCGGGGTTTCGGGCAGGATCGGGCCGGTCTGGGTCGACTCCGGAGCGGGCCACCGACGCGGGCCATCGTTCCGATCCGAGCCCGCCGCAGGTCGGTCATCGGCGCCGCGTCCTCACGATGCTCGGCGTCCCGCGGGACGGATCGGGAAATCGTGCGTCCCGCCGTGCGGAATGCCCACCGACTCCGAACACCGGTGGTCGTACGCCGCGTGCCCGATACGTGACGCCGACCCGATGAGATGCTCCACCCGCGCGCGTGCCCCGCGGGCAGTCGGAGCCGCGGCGTCTCCGAAAACCGCCTTCTCGGCACCGTGAGGGCGGATTCTTCGCCGTGCCGACGCCGAGAGAAGACTCGGAGCGCGGGCTTCCCTTCATCCGCGCCGGGCGGATACATTGTACCTGCGAGCCTCGCCCCGGATCATGGGAAGGAATCAACCGGACAACCGAGATACCGCTCGTCCGCAAGGCATTTCACATGGTCTGCGGCTGTGCAAACGGGACGGTGCGATGGGTTCTTGAGATGCCGGTGCGGCACGTGTCCGGCGACTCCGCTTTGGGTTACACCTTCGCAGCAGCAACGTCGTACTTCGGGATTACGGCCTTTCCGATCGCCATTCCCCGCCCAAGAACACGGGTTCTGGAAGTCAACAGAGATCGAAATCGACGCTTCGCGCGCGCGTTAGGTCGGTGCTCGCGTGCTTTGGCGGGTGGATTTGACGGTTCGGCTGTGCCGCGCACCGTGGTGATGGGACCGGTACGCCGGCCAGGGAGACGCGAGGAAATTCCCCGCGCGGAAGCCCGGAATCGGTGCCTTGGGTCGGGTTGGCTTGACGCGGATCGGCGTTGTTACTTGAAGCACAAACCGGAAGACTTCATGGTGGGCGAAAACGGTCTAACCGAAAACCGAAGGACGGGGTTTCGGCGAACAGCTCGAAAAATTCGCATCCAGCTATGTCGCCTTGGCCATCCACTTTCGTTTTCGGGCCGAGAACGACGCACGTCCGGTGCGTGTCATCGCGAACCACGCGCGTGAGGTGATCGGCGTGCCATCGGAGCGTTCGTCGGTAGCGACTTCGGGCGACCGGGACGAAGCCGGCCGACGGAGTCATCCGATCCACCCCCAATCCGGAGAAGCCCTGCGTCAGGACACGGATAACCGGCCAGTTTCGATTCCGCGGCCGGTTCTTCGTCCCCGACGCTTCCGATCGGTTTCAGGCGCGTTTTCGCGCTCCAGGACGGGGCGGATTCGGATTCCCGGGGTGGAGCTTCGACGCCAGGGTGGCTTCCGCCCCGATCCGACGGCGCCGGTGGTCGTCGTCATCGTTCGCCACCGCGCCGCCGCAGCAACGGACCGCCGCGCTCCGACACGCCCCAGCCACAATTCCTCGCGATCCTGAAGCGGCTGTTGGACGCACGACGTTTCCGCACGCATCGAGTCGCCCGAAACGCTCAGAAGCCCGCTATTCGCGTGATGCATCCGGCTGCATCAGGTTGCATACGCGACGATTCGGCCCTCGACGTTCGCCAGTTTGTGTTTCATGCCCACGCGACGACGGGCGCACTGACGGAAGCCCGTTTCCCGGCGTCGGGACGGGGGCTTGTGTCAGTGTCAGTAGCGTCAGCACGCGCCACCCGAGTCGGGTTGCACGGCCTCCGTGATCGTAACGATGCTCGCCTTCACGGCCGGCGGGAGTGTGGCCCATCGTCGGACAACGGCAGCCAGATCCGGCGCTTCCGATTCGAGAGCGGTAAGCAAATCGGTAAGAAACGGAACGGTGTGTTCGTAAGTGCTTGCAGGCTCGTCACTTACGGAATCCGTCCCGCGGCCTTCAAAGCCGTTGAGGGGTCGTTCGCGCGGCCCCTGGTGGGTTCGATTCCCATCCACTCCCGTCGATGCGAAGAGGCGGAGCGCATCGGGGTGCCTCGCGCCGGGCCATCGTCTCATTCCGAGTTCGCGGCGCGCCGGCTCTCTTGGCGGCAGGCGGGCGGGCGGCGCGAACGGCCGGGCCACGCAGGTCCCGGGGCGTCACGCGGTGCGGTCGCATGTCCAGTCTCGCAACAGGCCGGTCGTGACCGCGCCTCGGGCGATTGGCCGCGGCCCGCGCACTCAAGCAGCCGTCCATTCTGGTGACCCGACCGCGGACGCCAAGCGTGCCGGCCGATTGAAGCGCTATCGCCCGCTACTCGTTCGGGCGGCGCCAGGGCTCGTCGCTGCTGACCAACACCACCCGGACGGACATCGGGCTCACCCAAACCACGACCTTGCCGTCCTCATTGACGTACTGCCGGCTGCCGCCCATTCGGATGCGGCGGATATCGCTGTAGTCGAGCAGTTCCATGACCTGTGGACCGGCCGCGGCTGCATCGCGATGTGGGCCCGCATCCCGGCCGGCATCACCCTGGGATGCCTCACTGGGCTCGGACAGGACTTCCCCGTTCTTCGCCCGACCGGCTTCTGGCGGGCCAACGGGTACCCGCTTGCGGGCCGGCGTCGGCTTGATGTTCGGACTGAGCAGCCCCACCATCGTCCCGGGTTCACCGACCGGCAACATGATCTTCTGCTTCTTGTCGCCATAGTTGACGACCAAAATCACTCTGTCGCCCGGCAGCGAGCGCGACACCGCAAAGACGCGTCTCTCCTCATCCTGGAGGACTGCTTCGAATCCGCCGCGGGTAAGCGGAGCGTAGCGTGTGCGCTGGTTGTGCAGCCAGCGGACCAGCCCGAAGAGGTCGCCGCGGTACCCGCGCGCTGTCTCGCCCCCGGGTGGCGGGTTCCGCCACCACATGGGTGGGCGGGGCCAGGGACGGCACGCGCCGAACATCCCGATTTCGTCGCCGTAGTAGGTGATCGGCGCCGCCGAGTAGAAATGCTGGAGGATCGTTGCAAGCCGCCATCGGTCAATCGCGCCGGCCGAGGGACCGTTGTCGCCGACTGATGGAACGCCCGCCGAGCTTGCGCCCGGGTCGTCCAGCGCGGTAAGCAACCTCGGCCCCGGTAGGTCGCTCAGCATGGTCAGGCGGGCCGGGCGCTCGGTCTCCCCAGTGGTCGCCTGCCGGCTCGCCAGGTCGGCCAGAAACGCGTCGAGCGTCGGTTCCGTCCGGCCCGGACGGAAGAACTGCCGGATGGCGCGTGACGCGCTCACGTCGACATATGCGTCGAAGCTCTCGCGGATGGTCTTGCTGGGTACGCCGCTACTGTCGATGTAGAGCAAGGCGGCGGCAGGATTGACGGACTTCACCATGGCCTGCCACTTCGGCCAGAACTCGAGCGGTTCGTCCGTCGGGAAGTTGACGAACCACCCGTCGATTCCATCGGCTGTGTCTGAATCGCCGTTGGGATCCAGCCACCGTCGGGTGACGGCCATCAGTGTGCGCTCCGCGGCCTCCGGGGCGGCCACGGCGTGGCCTACGTCTCCGAACATGCCGCTGAGGACGACGCGGAACCCGCGGCGATGCGCCGTGCGGACGAACTCGAGGAAAAGGCGATCGGTGCTGGTGAATGTCCACGTCGACGGATCGTCCGTCTCGCCGGTTACCGCCTGAAGGCTGCCTGCCATGCCGAAGGCATCGTCAATGTGCCGCGGGTCGGCAACGGTCTTGGGGTGGCCCCCGGTCCCGGCGAAGACCGGGTCCAGAACCAGCACGTTCACCGCCAGTTCTTCCAGATGATCCAGGCGCGCCGACAATCCCTGGAGGTCGCCGCCGTAGGTGCGGCGCTCGGCCTCACGAACGGGCGTCGTCATGGCCGCGCCGACAGCCTCGGCATCGGCCCGCGGCGTCGCGGTCGGAATGTGCGCGGCCCAGCTTGCGGTCTCAGCCGGGTCGTTGGATGTATCGCCGTCGAAGTATCTGTCGACCTCGACAAAGTAGAGTCGCGCGTCGAGGACCCACTCGGGCACCGGGGGAGTCGGCCTCTTAGGTTCGGTCCGCTCCGCTGCCGTTGTCGACGGGCCGATCGCGCCGGCGTCCTGGCCAAGCGCCCAGCATGGTGGCGGGGTCGCCATGCTGGCGAGCGCTCCCAGCGCAACGGCGAACGTCGCACGTCTCGTGTCTTTGCGTCGAAACATCCAGGCTGCTCCCGCACTTGGCCACAAGATGCTACGATCGGAGCGGTGATCGCTAAAGCGAGATTTTAGGGTCCCGCGGCGTTGCCGCAAGTTCGGTGCAGCCCGTGGTTTACGGGGCCGACCGGCGCGTGTATTGATGCTTGATCGTTGAGGTAGCGCGGTAACCCCCGGACGCGTAGTTCTGTGCCAACGGAGACATGATGAAACAAAGGAAGTCGCCCAAACGGACGCCGCGCCGCGCCACGGCGCGCTCGCGCCGACGGAAGATGCCGCCGGTATTGTTCAGCCGCACACAGAGGCTCGTCAAGCGTCTCGACGCCGCCGTGGATGGGACGTTCCTGACCTATTGGACCTCACAGACGGGGTCCGTGTGCGGCGAGGACGTCCAGGCCCTGTATGAGGTCGTTCGGCACTGCCGTCTCGTCGGGCGAGCGACCGTTTTCGTCAAATCCGACGGAGGCGATGGGCAATCGGCGCTGCGGCTGATTCACCTGCTTCGCGAGCATGTCGATCACTTGACCGTCCTCGTCCCGCTCGCCTGCGCGTCGGCGGCTACCATGTTCGCGCTGGGTGCGGACGAGATCCACATGGGACCGCTGGCCTTTCTGACCCCCATCGACACCTCGCTCGAGCACGCCCTCGGGCCGGTGGATCCGCGTAACGAGACCGCTTACGTCGGGCAGGACGAGGTCGGGCGGGTCATCCGTCTGTGGGAGGAACATTCGCGCGGGACGGACGTCAACCCGTTCCAGGAGTTGTACAAGCATCTTCATCCGCTGGTGATCGGCGCCGTAGACCGCGCCACGTCGCTGGCGATCAAGCTGTGCACGGAGATTCTGCGCTACCACACGCCCGATCAGGCCGCCGCGGTGCGGATCGCTCAGGCGCTCAATGCCGAATACCCGGCGCACGAGTACCCCATTACGCCGCGCGAGGCGCGCGCCATCGGGCTGAACGTCGTCGACATGGACCCCGAACTGAACGACATGTTGCTCGAGCTCAACTACCTCTACTCGGAGATGGGCCAGCGGTCCGTAACCGACTACGATGCGTTCAACTACCACAACAACGAGATCGTTAACATCATCGAGGGCCCCGGCATCCAGCTCTATTTCCAGAATGACAAGGACTGGCACTTTCGCAAGGAGGATCGGCAGTGGGTCTCGCTGAACGTGGAGTCCTGCTGGCATCGCCTGACGGCCAGGAACGGCCGGTCCCAGCGGACGAGAATCTACATCGGCTAGACACGGCCCGCGTGGCTCCAACCCGGAGCATGACGCCCCCGAAGGCTCAGCGTCCGCGTGCGACCCAGCACTGGCCGAGGAAGACGGCGAGCAGGGTCAGCGCCGCGGCGAGCGCCGCGACCTGGACGCGCGCGGCGAAGTTGATCGGGCGGTCGAGCGCCTCACAGGAAACGAGTTCCACGTTCGGGGCCTCGGCGGCCACCGATCGAATCGCCTGTAGTTCGGTCAGCCGCGCGTCGAGTTCGACCAGGTCGCCGCGGAGTCGCTCCAGGCGGTCTTCGGCGAGCTTGGCGCGGGCCCCGGCAAGCAAGAACCGAGCCGAGTCATCGGCACCGATGTTCAGCTCCTCCTGAAGATCGAGCATTTGTTCGACGGTGTCGTCGAGAGTGGTCCGAAGGTGGTCCACGGCGTGTCGGGATTCCGCGATGTCGTGAATCCGACGGGTCCGGGCACGGGCGCGGGCGGCGGTTTCCAGCCCGTCCTCAATCCTGCGGATCTGTGCCCGTGCACGCTTCCGCAGCCCGAGCGCACCGGTCAGGGCGGTATCGAGGCGGAAGTTGTTCTTCGCGTCCATGGCGCCAGCGGCGAACTCGAACCGCCGATGGGCGGCCAGGAGCGTGTGGAAAGCCCGCAACAAGGCTGATTGGAAGACGTGGTACCGGGCGTCGTCCACCTGCAACTCGCCGAGGTCCCGAATGGCGTCGCGAATCGCGGCGAGCTGCTTGTCGGCTTGGAACAAATAGTCGCTCAGCCGGCGGCGCGTTCGCTGGTAGATTTCGAGCACCTCCCCGCCATGCGGATCGATTGCCATCGGCTCCAGAGCCTTGAACTCGGAGGTCCACCGGCCGGTGAACTCAGTAAGCAGTTTCAGGTGCGCGGCGATACTGTCGCCAAGCTCGGTCGGCTGCGGTTGTCCATCAGCGAGCCCCGGGTCATCCGCCGCCGACTCGAGAACGCCCCTCAGCGCGGCTGCGTCGTTCAAGAGCCGGTCGAGCGGCCCGGCGGCCCTCTGCCAGACGTTGAGGAGTTGGAGCTTCAGTTCCGAAAGGCGCAGCGCCAGCTCGCTCAGGTCCTGTTGCAGCCCGGCGTCCGCTCCCCACGCAGCGCGGCGGTCCTCGTTGGTGACGATGCCGACCGTGGGGTCCGGCTCGGTCTCGAGGCGGCGCAGTTCGGCACGTGCCTGTTCTGACGTCTTTCGTTTGCTTCGGAACTCGTCCCGCAGTTTCTCCCACCGTTCGAACGCACGGCGGCGACCCTGTGCCGGGTCGTCGGGCACCAGCGCCAGGGCATTCGCGGCTTCGACCATTGCGGTGGTCACTGCGGTTCGGTGGCGCTCGATGATCTGCGACAACGTCTTCTCGGCTGGGGTCGGGGTCGTCGCCGTTGGCTTCGCCGTCGCGGCGAGCGACGCGATGAAGCCCTGGGCCAGGCCACGGACTTGCTGTAGTCCCACCTCTCGACCGGGTGCCATCAGCCCGAGCCGCAGTTTCGACTCGCCGACGGGTTCGATGAACCACTGCGCCCGTGCGGTGAGCTCGCTGTACCCGCCGAGTTCGCGCGCCACGTAATCGGCCAGAGTGCGGCGCCACTCGTCGACCCGTGCGGAGGTCTGGTGCGGGGCCGCGATGTGGAGCGTGGCCCGGCAAACGTGGTCGAACCGGCCCGTGACCGTGACCGCTGTGCCGACGACCAGTCCCGCCACGACCGCCACGATGAGGCTTGGTTGCCTTGCGGGCCGGGCGATGGCCGCCGACCGCATCGTGAACGCGCCGCTGGCCGCGGAGAGCGAGTCGAGGGCGACGCTGCCCGCCGCGGGACGGAGCGACGACGACGGCTTCGTATGTGAGGGGGTGACGACGGCCCCGGCCTGCTGCGGCTGCGTGGGGTCAAGCTTCATCGTGACCATCCGCCAGGAGCCGCTCGATTCGTGCCCGATCCTCGGCGGTGATGAACCACCCGGTCGCGCCGGCGTTCTCCCGGACCTGCGAAGGACGCTTTGCGCCCGCCAGCGCAGCCGTAACTCCCGAAGAGGACAACGCCCACTGGAGGGCCAACTGGCCGGGCGTGCGGTGGTAACTGTCGGCAACGCGGCGCAGCACATCGACCACTCGGAGGTTCCTGCGAAACCGGTCCCCCGTGAAATCGGCATCGCGCCCCCGGATCCCCCGAAAGGTGTCCGATTCGGAGAACTTGCCGGTTAGGAGGCCGCGGCGCAACGCACCGTAGGCGAGCAGGCCCAACCGGTGCTCGCGGCAGTAGGGGAGGATCTCCTCCGCCGCTCTTCGGGATAGCATTGAATAGGGCGCCTGGACGGCATGAACGGGCCCGAATTCGCGTGCCGTGGCGAGCTGCTCGCAACTGAAGTTCGACAGCCCGATCGCGCGGATCTTGCCTTGATCACGGAGGGACACGAGGGTGGCCATCGTGTCGCGAAGGGGCGTGGCCGGGTCGGGCCAGTGGTATTGGTAGAGATCGATGAGGTCGGTACGGAGACGCCGCAGGCTGTCTTCGCACTCCGAAGCAATATCGACGGGAGCCAGGGACCGCGGAGGGAGCTCGTCAGGACGGGCCGGGAACTTGAGGCCGCATTTGGTCGCAACGACGACCTCAGCCCGGCGGCCACGCATGGCCTTTCCGACGATCTCCTCGCTGTGGCCGCGCCCGTAGATCGGGGCCGTGTCGATGAGGTTGATTCCGCAGTCCAAGGCCTGATGAATAGTGGCGATCGACTCACGGTCATCGACCTGTCCCCACACTTCTTCCAGCCCACCCATCGCCCAGGTACCCAGCCCGATGACGGACACGCTCAGGCCACTGTCGCCCAGGGGTCGCCGCTCCACTTGTGGGTTTGCTCCGGTCGCGTCAGCCCCAGCCGTTTAGCAGCCATTTTGCAGGGCCTTGCGCGTTGGCCATGAGAGCCTATCCGGCTCGGGTTGGACCGACAAGGTTCGAGTGCGAGCGTTCACGACGGCTTGCGCGGCAAGCGATTGGGGCGCCATGATCTTGCGTTTTTGCTTATATTTCAACACTGTAACACTACCAGTCTTTCGGTGTCTGACTGCCGACGTCGATGCCGGCAGTGCCGTTCTTGCGGGCTGTGGCAGGTGTTGGAAGGCCGCACGTGGGTGATTGACCGGTCCTGCATTTCCGCGACTTTTGCGTTTGACAGGCTCGGTGTCGGGCCTATACTCGCTGGGCTCCGGGCGCTGATAACGCGCCGGCACGACCTAAGCCCGCGGGCGGAAGTGCGATATTCGATGCGCGGTCGGTAAGCCACCATCGTGGCTTCTCGCAGCGTATCCCGATCAATGTCCATGGCGGGCCGCGCGCCGGCTGTGCGCACGCGCAGCAACGCGGCTCGCTGTCGCGTCATGCTGCTGTAGCTCAGTTGGTAGAGTGCGTCCTTGGTAAGGACGAGGTCACGGGTTCGACTCCCGTCAGCAGCTTTGAGCGGCGCCTGACGAGCTTGCCGAACGTCGCGTGGCATGCGGTCGTGTCACGACGGACTGATGATGGAGAGTCGAGCGGTAAGGTTTCTATTCTGTTGAACGGGGAAGTTTCGCGCGGCAGCCCACGGGCTCGGGTCGGAAGGCAACCGGTCGCGGCAAGCGAGTGGAGGAACTTGTTAGATGGCTAAGGAAGTTTTCGAGCGAACGAAACCGCACGTGAACGTCGGCACGATCGGTCACGTGGACCACGGGAAGACGACCCTTACGGCGGCGATGTGCTTGGTGCAAAGCCACAAGGGTCTGTCCAAGGCGATCACGTACGACGAGGTCGCAAAGGCCTCGGAGTCGCAGGGCCGCCGCGACGCCAGCAAGATTCTGACGATCTCCACGGCCCACGTAGAGTACCAGACTGAAAAGCGGCACTATGCCCACATTGACTGTCCCGGACACGCCGACTACGTCAAGAACATGATCACCGGCGCCGCCCAGATGGACGGAGCCATCCTGGTCGTTTCGGCCGCCGACGGTCCAATGCCGCAGACGCGGGAGCACATACTGCTCGCCCGCCAGGTGAACGTGCCTCATATCGTCGTGTTCTTGAACAAGATCGACCTGGTGGACGATCCCGAGCTGCTCGACCTGGTGGAACTGGAAGTGCGGGAACTGCTGAGCAAGTATGATTTTCCGGGCGACGACATCCCGATTATCAGGGGCTCGGCCCTTCCGGCGACCCAGAATCCCAAGGACCCCGAGGTGACCAAGCCGATCGAGGACCTGCTCGCCGCCCTCGACGAGTCGGTGCCGATCCCCGAGCGCGACGTCGACAAGCCGTTCCTGATGTCCGTCGAGGACGTGTTCAGCATCAAGGGCCGCGGAACGGTTGCCACCGGGCGAATCGAGCGCGGACAGATCAAGGTCGGCGAGGAAGTCGAAGTCGTGGGCCTGAGCCCGACGGCGAAGACGACAGTCACGGGCGTGGAGATGTTCAACAAAACCCTGGACTCCGGCCAGGCGGGCGACAACGTCGGTTGCCTGCTTCGCGGGGTCAAGAAGGAGGAGGTCGAGCGCGGGCAGGTGTTGGCTGCGCCGGGCTCCATCACGCCGCACACTAAGTTCGACGGGCAGGTGTACGTGCTGACCCAGGAGGAAGGCGGGCGGCACACGCCGTTCTTCAACGGCTACCGGCCGCAGTTCTACTTCCGTACTACGGACGTGACCGGCGGCTTGAGCCTCAAGGGCGCCGAGATGTGCATGCCCGGCGACAACGTGGTGATGGAGGTTTCGCTGGGCAAGGCCATCGCCATGGAGCAGGGCGTTCGTTTCGCGGTGCGTGAGGGCGGCCGGACGGTGGGCTCCGGCGTCGTGGTCAAGGTCCTCGAATAGCCGGCCGCGAGCGCCGGATCCCGCGAGGTAGGAATCGATGGCAAAGGCGGCAAAGCGCGAGTACGTCTGGCTGCAATGCAAGGAGTGCAACGACCTGAACTACCGGACGAACGTCAACGTTCAGGGCGGTGTGCCGAAGTTCGAACTGTCGAAGCACTGCAAACGCCAGCGGAAACACACGGTTCACAAGATCAAACGGAAATAGGGCGAACCTACCGCCGGTGAACGATGCAGAGCTTGCTTAGGAGCGTAGCTCAATTGGCAGAGCACCGGTTTCCAAAACCGGCGGTTGGGGGTTCAAGTCCCTCCGCTCCTGTAGACCGGCGCCGGCTGGCCGTGAATGGGCGGCCGCGGGCGCCGCACGATGAAGCGGCGACGTAGCTTCGGGGCCAAACGCATGGGTCAAAGCGATATAACCACGGTCGCACCGCAACGGAAGAAGGACAAGGGTCGCGGCGACTCGCCGGCCGGACCCGGTGACGGCGGACCGCGCAAGCCCCGCAGCGGCGGGCCGGGCCCCTTCGCGCAGTACAAGCCCGAGCAGGGCAAGTGGACGCGGTGGGGAACCTTCATCGGCGCCTGCGCGGTCGTCGTCTGGGGCGCCCTCTTCATCCGCAGCCGGCTGACGGGGTACGAGGACATCACGGCGGGCTGGGGCCTGCTGGTGACGCCGGGGATCCCGATCGCCTTCGCCGTCGTAATGGGGGCCGTGTGCTGGTGGTTGAGCTTCGGCCACCGCGCTGCCGGCGACTTCTTCATTGCAACGGAGGGCGAGATGAAGAAGGTGAGTTGGTCGACGCGCCGCGAGATCATCGGCTCGACCAAGGTCGTGATCCTGTTCACGGTGTTGCTGGCGGTGTTTCTGTTCATGGTGGACCTGGTGTTCGTGGGATTCTTCCGCTGGATCGGTGTGCTGAAGACCGGAATATGACGGACGCGCCGGAACAACCGACCGAACAGGCCACGCATGAGGCCGAGGGGGGGGCGGAAACCTCGACGGCCCTGGCCCAGCCGGGGATGAAGTGGTACGTGCTGCGGGTGGCCTCCAACAAGGAGGAACAGGTCCGCGACGCCCTGCTGCGCAAGGTGAAGATCGAGGCGCTGGAAGACCGTATCGGGCGGATTCTGGTGCCGACGCTCAAAGAGAAGCGGATGCGCGGCGGCGTGCTCCGGGTGGTCGAGCGGAAGCTGTATCCGGGCTACGTCTTCGTGGAAATGGCCTGTGAGGAGGACGGCTCGGTCGCCGAGAACGTCTGGTTCCTGATCAAGGAAACGACCGGCGTCGGTGACTTCATCGGGTCCGACGGGAAACCGACGTCGATGCCCGAGCATGACGTCGTCCAGATGCTCGCCGCGTGCCAGAAGGCCGAGGAGGATCCCGGGCTCAGCGGGCTGAACATCAAGAAGGGTGATCAGATCAAGGTCACCGACGGCGCGTTCGAGAGCTACGAGGGCGAGGTCGACTCGGTTGACGAGCGCCGTGGTATGGTGTCGGTGATCGTGTCGATCTTCGGCCGGCTCACGCCCGTCGAGGTCGGATACTGGCAGATTGAAAAGGTGGAGTGAGTCCCGGAGCCGCAGGCGTTGGCCGAAGCGAACGTTCCGCTCCGGTGACCGCATGGAAGGCCAGTCCCACGGAGTGGGGTCGGGGCCGGAAGATGAAAGGGTGATCGTTGGCAAAGGGCGGGAAAAAGGAAGTCACGGCGGTCATCAAGCTCCAGGCCCCGGGCGGGCAGGCGACGCCGGCGCCGCCGGTGGGTCCGGCCCTCGGGCAGCACGGCGTCAACATCGGGCAGTTCGTCCAGCAGTTCAACGCCGCGACGTCGGCGCTGAACGGAATGCCGGTGGGCGTGGTGATCCAGGTCTACTCTGACCGGACGTTCACGTTCCAGGTCAAGAGCCCGCCTGCGGCGGTGCTGCTCAAGGACGCGGCCAAGGTCGCCAAGGGCAGCGGCGTTCCCAACAAGGAGAAGGTCGGCACCGTCACCCGCGATCAGCTTCGCGCGATCGCGGAGCGCAAGATGCCGGACCTCAATGCGTTCAACGTGGAGGCGGCGGCGAAGGTGGTCGCCGGGACCGCACGATCGATGGGGATCGAAATCGTCGACTGAACCCACGTCGACGCCGAGTCGTGATCGAAAGAGAGTTCCATGGGATACCGAAGCGTTGCGTATCGAAAGCAGCTCGAGACGCGGGGGCAGACCGACACGCTCCCGCTGGAGGCGGCCGTGGCCAAGATCAAAGATATGGCCGCGATCAAGGTGGACCGCAAGTACAAGAACGGCAAGAAGCGCAAGAGCCAGGATCAGACCGTGGAGATCACCATGCACCTGGGGATCGACGCCCGGCAGGCGGATCAGATGCTCCGCGGCGCGATTTCGCTGCCCAAGGGGCTCGGCAGGAGCCGCAAGGTGATCGCCTTTTGCGACCCGGCCATGGCCGACGAGGCGCGGAAGGCCGGGGCGGTCGATGCCGGCGCCGACGAGCTCGTCGCCAAGGTCCAGGGCGGATGGTTCGATTTCGACGTCGCGGTCGCCCATCCATCGATGATGGGGAAGGTCGGAAAGCTCGGTCGCGTTCTCGGGCCGCAGGGCAAGATGCCCAGCCCCAAGGCCGGCACCGTCACTCCTGATGTCGCGAAGACGGTGCAGGAGTTCGCCGCGGGACGGCTCGAGTTCCGCAACGACGATGGCGGCAACGTCCACCTGCCCGTGGGCAAGGCGAGTTTTTCGGATGAGGACCTCATCACCAACATCAACGCGGTGATCGACCATTTTACGAAGATCAAGCCGTCGGCGTCCAAGGGGCAGTATTTCAAGCGGATTTGTCTGTCGGGCACGCGCACGCCGTCGGTGACGGTGGCGACCACGTAGGTGTGTCGTGTGTCGACAGACGATGAACGAGGGACGGGAGTATGAGCAAGCCGGTTAAGGCGATGGTCACCGAGGACCTTCGGGCTCGGTATACCGGGGTGCGCAGCGCCTGCGTGGTCGACATGACCGGGATGAACGTGCAGGAGCAGCAGGGGCTCCGCGCGACCCTGCGTGGCAAGGGCAGCCGCCTCGAAGTCATCCGAAACAGCCTCGCGCGGCGGGCGTTCGCGGACGGGCCACTCGGTCCGCTGGGAACGGTCCTCGACGGGCCCTGTGCCCTCGTGACCACGACCGGCTCGGGCATCGATCTGGCCAAGACGCTGGTCGAAGCGGCCAGGGAGTTCAGCAAGCTCAAGCTCAAGCAGGCGATTCTCGACGCCGATCCGGACCTGCTCACCGTCGAGCTGCTTTCCAGGATGAAGGGTCAGCGCGAGCTGGTCGGCGAGATCGCCATGTTGATCAGCTCGCCGGGCCGGGCCCTGGCCGCCTGTCTGAGGTCGCCGCAGGCGAAGATCGCCGGTTGCCTGAAGGCCATGATCGAACGGGCCGAGCAGGCGGCCTGACAACCAAAAGCAAAAGGGAATCGCTGCACGCTGACTGGTCCCGGCGCGCCGGGATGAAATGACTCGTATCGGACGGGCCGCCTATCAGCGTGGCGAGGGTCGAACGCAGGAGTCGGAAACCATGGCGGAAGCACCAACGGTCGAGTTCAGTGGCGAAATCACCGCCCTCGCGGACAAGCTGGTCAATCTCTCAGTCAAGGACGCACAGTCGCTCGTGGACTGCCTGAAGGAGGTCCACGGGATCGAGCCGGCTGGCGGCGGCGTGGTGATGGCGGCCGGCGGTCCGGCGGGCGGTGCCGCGGTGGAAGCGGCCGAGGAACAAACCTCCTTTAACGTGATCCTGGCGGGCTTTGGCGACAAGAAGATTCAGGTGATCAAATCGGTCCGGTCGATCACGGGCCTGGGACTGAAAGAGGCCAAGGATCTCGTCGAAGGGGCCCCCAAGACCCTGAAAGAGGGGGTGGACAAGGACGAGGCTGAGAAGATCAAGAAGGAGATCGAGGAGTCCGGCGGAGCCGTCAAGATCGAGTAGGCTCCTGCCCGGACGCCGACGGGCCGGGTGATTCGGCGGGGGTTGGCGTTCGACGGGACCCCGATATAATGCAGTGTTCGGCGTTTTAGAGGCGACGAGGCGCTCGACAACCAGTATTGATTGATCTTCTAGGCAAGCACATCCGCTCCCAGGCGGGATCGACCGGTCGCAAGGGACAGCCGGTCCACCGGAAGCCTCGGAGGGCGTTGACGTGTCCCGCCGTTCGACTCGGCCGCGCCACGGTACCTGCGGCCGGGGCTTTTTGCATGCGCGGATTCTCGGTTCATTAGCGCGAGGGAAGATCCACGATGGTAACCGTTCGTCCGGTAAGGGACTATTCCAAGGTCGGTGACGCGATGCGGGTGCCGGATCTGATCGGCATCCAGACCAAGTCGTATGCGGGGTTTCTTCAGGAAGTGACCGCGCCGGAGAGCCGGGACGGCCACGGACTCGAGGCCCTTTTGCGGGAGATGTTCCCGATCGAGAGCTACGACGGGAACATGTCGCTGCATTACATCAACTACGAGCTGGGAAAGCCGCGCTACACGCCGGACGAGTGCCGCGAGCTTCGCCTGACCTTCGGCATGCCTCTGCGGCTTCGCCTGCGTCTGGTCCGCAAGGACAGCGATGAGGTCCTCGAAGACCTCGTCTACCTCGGCGACATGCCGGTGATGATCGGCGGCGGCGAGTTCATCATCAACGGTGCGGAGCGCGTGATCGTCTCGCAGCTCCACCGTTCTCCCGGTGTGGACTTCATCAAGAGCCAGGCCGAAGGGGACCGGGCCCTGCACTCCTGCCGGGTGATCCCCGAGCGGGGAAGTTGGCTCGAGATCGAGGTCACGAAGAAGGACGTGCTCGTGGTCCGCATCGACCAGTCGAGCAAGCTCGCGGCCACGACGTTCCTGCGGGCCATGGACTCGCGGTTCTCGACGGACGAGTCGATCATCGAGGAGTTCTACCCGACCAAATCGGTCCGCACGAACGCCCTGACCTCCGACACCTACGTCGTCTCGGCGGTCACGGATGAGGCGACCGGCGACGTGCTCGTTCGGGCCGGATGCCCGATCGGAGATGCCCTGGAACAAATCCAGGCTTCGTCCGTCAAGAACCTCAAGGTGGTCAGCAAGGTCCACGACCCGCTGATTCTCAACACGCTGATGGAGGACGCGAGCTCGTCGCATGACGAGGCTCTTCTGAAGATTTACGCCCGGCTCCGTCCGGGCAATCCGCCGCAGTTGGAAAAGGCCAAGAAGCTGTTCGCGGAGAAGTTCTCGGACGCGAACCGCTACCGACTGGGGAAGGTCGGCCGGTTCCGGCTGAACCGCAAGTTCGACATCGCCGGCGATACCGGCCCGATGACCCTCACCGTGGACGACCTGAGCCACTGCCTCAAGTACCTGCTCAAGCTGCGGACCGGCGAGTCGGCCGTCGCGGTGGACGACATCGATCATCTGGGCAACCGTCGGCTGCGGACGCTGGACGAGCTCTGTGCGGACGAGCTGCGCAAGGGTTTTCTGAAGCTCCGCCGCACGGTTCAGGAGCGAATGAGCCTCAAGGACCCGGACCAGATCAGCCGGGTTGCGGAGTTGATCAACAGCAAGTCGGTCAGCTCGGCCATCGAGCTGTTCTTCGGCCGCGGCGAGCTGTCGCAGGTGGTGGACCAGACGAATCCGTTGTCGCAATTGACACACGAGCGGCGGCTGTCAGCGCTGGGCCCGGGCGGTTTGAACCGCAAGCGGGCCGGCTTCGAAGTGCGCGACGTGCACATCAGCCACTACGGCCGAATCTGCCCCATCGAGACGCCGGAAGGCACGAACATCGGCCTGATCGCGTCGCTCAGTATCTACAGCATGGTGGACGACTACGGGTTCCTGATCACGCCGTATCGCAAGGTGGCGAAGGACGGCAAGCTCGGCGACGCCACGTTCCTGCGCGCCGACGAAGAGATGCGCGAGATCCTGGCCCCGCCGGAGGCGGTCGTGCCCGGCGATGCGCGGCTCTTCGACGGGCCCGTCATCGCGCGGGCCCGCGGAGACATGCGCCGCGTCGACTCGCAGGAAGTGACCTATGTGGACATCTCACCGAAACAAACGGTCGGCGTTTCGGCGTCGCTGATTCCGTTCCTGGAGCATGACGACGCGAACCGGGCCCTGATGGGCTCGAACATGCAGCGGCAGGCGGTGCCGCTGCTCACCGTCGATCCGCCGCTGGTCGCCACGGGCATGGAGCCTTACGTCGCCGCCAACAGCGGCATGGTGGTGCGGGCCCGCACCTCCGGCAAGGTGACCTTCGTTGACGCGAGGCGGATGGTCATCGACGACACCGATGAGTACGTGCTGCGCAAGTTCCAGGGGCTCAACGAGCGGACCTGCATGAATCAGAAGCCGCTGGTTCGCCCGGGTCAGCGGGTCAAGAAGGATGAGATCATCGCGGACGGACCGGCCACGGCGAACGGCGAGTTGGCCCTGGGCAAGAACGTGCTGGTTGGATTCCTGACCTTCGACGGCCACAACTTCGAAGACGCCATCGTCGTCAGTGAGCGGCTGGTCCGCGACGACGTGTTCACGAGCATTCACATCGACGAGTACGAGGTGGAATGCCGGGAGACGAAGCTCGGGAAGGAAGAGTTCACCAACGACATCCCCAATGTGTCGGAGAAGGCCCTGGGCAACCTCGACGAGGAGGGCATCGTCCGGCTCGGGACCCGCGTCCAACAGCGCGACATCCTGGTCGGAAAGGTGAGCCCGAAATCCAAGACCGAGCTCAGCCCGGAGGAGAAGCTGCTGCACGCGATCTTCGGCCGCGCCGGCGAGGACGTCAAGAACGACTCGCTCGAACTGCCCGCGGGCGAGGAGGGCATCGTCATCGGGGCCAAGAAGTTCAGCCGCCGGCTCCACATGACCGAGGACGAGCGGAAGAAGCTCAACGCCGAAATCGCGGCCTACAGCCTGTCCCAGAACGCCAAGATCATCGCCTGCTTCAAGCAGATGTGCGCGGAGATCGAGACGGTCATGGACGGGCCGATGATCGACCCGAACACGCGGCAGAAGGTCGGACACAGCAACCTCGACGAGGTCATTCTCGAGCAGATCGAGGTGTTCGGCGACCACGTTCGATCGCAGGACCTCAAGTGGGTCAAGCCGGCGACGAAGCGCGACGAATGCATGGCGATCGCCAACCGCTACTGGCCGCGGGTCCAGGAGATCACCGAGGAACGCGACCGCAAGGCGGCCCAGATGAAACGCGGTGACGAGCTGCCGTCCGGCGTGCTCGAGATGGTCAAGGTCTGGGTGGCCACCAAGCGGCAGATCGCCGTCGGCGACAAGATGGCCGGGCGGCACGGCAACAAAGGCGTGATCGCCAAGATCGTCCCCGTCGAGGACATGCCGCTACTGGACGACGGGACGCCTCTGGACATTCTCCTCAATCCGCTCGGCGTGCCGTCGCGAATGAACGTGGGGCAGATCCTCGAGACGCACCTGGGCTGGGCGGCCAAGGTGTGCGGGTTCCAGGCCGTCACCCCGGTGTTCGACGGCGCGACGGAGGAGGAGATTCATGCCGCCCTGGCGGAAGCCAACCACGTTTGCGGGCAGCGCGGCGGCAACATGGACCTGGTCCGAGCAGCCGCCAAGGAGGATTCACGGTTTGTCACCCTCCCGCCCGGCGGCAAGGTTCGGCTCCGCGACGGGCGGACCGGCGAGTACCTCGATCAGCCGGTGACCGTGGGTTACATCTACATGCTCAAGCTGCACCACCTGGTGGATGACAAGATCCATGCCCGGGCGACCGGCCCGTACAGCCTGATCACGCAGCAGCCGCTCGGCGGGAAGGCCCGCACCGGCGGTCAGCGCTTCGGCGAGATGGAAGTCTGGGGTCTGGAAGCCTATGGCGCTGCGCACATCCTGCAAGAGCTGTTAACCGTCAAGAGCGACGACGTGGAGGGGCGGACCAAGATTTACGAGACCATGGTCAAGGGCAAGAACACGCTGGAAGCCGGCACGCCGGTCTCGTTCGACGTCCTTTGCAACGAGATCCGCGGTCTGTGCCTGAACATCCAGTTGGAGAAGCGGCGTGTGGGCTGATGCGGTTCGCGGGGCGGACGCCCGCGGCGGGCCTTTGGCGCCCGTTGCGACGTGTGGCGCTGAGGCCGGGTCGGAGTCCGGCGGGCCTCGCCAGGGAGGATAGGTGACCGATGCTCGATGACATCGAATTCGAGACCATGACCAAGCCCGATCCACAGGAGCTGCTCGTGTTCTACCGGCGGCAGAACCATCCGACCACGCATTCGCTGGAGAAACTCCAGCGGATGGTGAACAACACGTTCTGCTTCGTCACCGCGCGGCGCGACGGTGAACTGATCGGGCTGGCCCGCGGTGTGACCGACGGGCTTTGGGGGCGTCTGGCGGAATGCAAGCTGGACCCGGCCTATCAAGGCCCGGCGTGCGTCACGCGGACCGACGGGCGGATCGAGCACGACTCGGCCGGGATAGCCCGGGAGATGGCGGCGCGGGTGATCGCCGCCCTGACCGATTACGGGGTCGAGCGGATCGACGCCCTGGCCTACGGTACGGAAGAGGACTTCTGCGAGGAACTGGGGTTCCGGAAGCTCCGGGGCGTAACCGCCATGGAACGCGACACGGGGGCGGCGCTGCCGGCCGGCGCTGCGGCTGCATCGAGCAACGCGGGATGAACCGCGGGCCCGGTCGGCAGGGGTGAACGCATACGGACCTTTTTTCGCTCTTTCGGCATGAGGGAGAATCAGAACTGATGCTCGAGAGTATTTACGATCGCGTGAACGATTACAGCCGTGTGCACATTTCCCTGGCCTCCCCGAACGACATCCGAAGCTGGTCGTTCGGCGAAGTCAAGAAACCCGAGACGATCAACTACCGCACGTACCGGCCGGAGAAGGACGGCTTGTTCTGCGAGCGCATTTTCGGGCCGGAGCGGGACTGGGAATGCGCATGCGGCAAGTTCAAGGGCACCAAGCACAAGGGCATCATCTGCGATCGCTGCGGCGTGAAGGTGACTCATTCGCGCGTTCGCCGCAAGCGCATGGGGCACATCAACCTCGCCGCACCGGTGGTGCACATCTGGTTCTTCAAGGCGATGCCGTCGAGGCTGGGCGCCCTCCTCGAGATGAAGACCGCCGACCTGGAGAAGGTGGTTTACTTCCAGGATTACGTGGTGGTCGAGCCCGGGGACACGCCGCTGAAGGCCAAGCAGCTCTTGACCGAGGAGGAGTTCCGGTCCGCGGTCGAGAACTACGGCAAGGGCTTCACCGCGATGATGGGGGCCGAGGCCGTCAAGGAGCTCCTGAGCCGGCTGGACCTCGCCCAGCTTTCGGGCGAGATCCGCGAGGGGCTGGCCAAGACCGGAAGCAAGCAGCGCGAGAAGGAGTTCGCCAAGCGGCTCAAGGTCGTCGAGGCCCTGCGGCAGTCGCCCAACGATCCGACCTGGATGGTTCTCGACGTGATCCCGGTCATTCCGCCAGACCTGCGCCCGCTGGTGCTCCTGGACAGCGGCAACTTCGCCACCAGTGACCTCAACGACCTGTACCGCCGGATCATCAACCGCAACAGCCGGCTGAAGAAGCTGGTCGATCTCAACGCGCCGGAAGTCATCATCCAGAATGAAAAGCGGATGCTCCAGCAGGCCGTCGACGCTTTGTTCGACAACGGCCGCTGCCGCCGTCCGGTGCTCGGGTCCAGCAACCGGCCGCTCAAGTCCCTCACCGACATGATCAAGGGCAAGCAGGGCCGCTTCCGCGAGAACCTGCTTGGCAAGCGCGTGGACTACTCCGCGCGTTCGGTGGTCGTCGTTGGCCCGGAGCTGAAGCTGCACCAGTGCGGGCTTCCCAAGAAGATCGCCCTGGAGCTCTATCAGCCCTTCATCATCCGCAAGCTGAAGGAGCGGGGGCTGGCGGACACGATCAAGTCGGCGAAGAAGATGTTGGAGCGTCGGGACCAGGCGATCTGGGACATTCTCGAGGAAGTGATCTACCAGCATCCGGTGCTGCTCAACCGCGCGCCGACGCTTCACCGGATGGGCATCCAGGCCTTCGAGCCGGTGCTGGTCGAGGGCAACGCGATCAAGATCCACCCGCTGGTGTGCAAGGGCTTCAACGCCGACTTCGACGGGGACCAGATGGCCGTACACCTGCCGCTGTCGATCGAGGCGCAGGTCGAGGCCCACATCCTGATGATGGCCACCAACAACATCTTCAGCCCCGCCAACGGCAGCCCGATCATGTCCCCCACGCAGGACATGGTGCTGGGCATCTTCTACCTGACCACCGACCACGTCAGCCAGGCGGTCGAGGAAAAGGACGTGCCGCGGTTCGCCAACGCCTTCGAGGCGATGATGGCCCGTGACATGGGGCGCGTCGGCATCCACGACAAGATCAGCGTCCGCATCGACCGCGAGCAGGTCGTGGCGACGGTCAAGTCCGCGCCCGCCGCGGTGGCGGCCAACCGGCGCATCGGGACCACGGTCGGCCGCCTGATCTTCAACGACGGGTTGCCGCAGGAGATGCCGTTTTACAACTGCCCGTTGTCGCAGAAGGGGCTGGTGCGGGTCGTGGCCGACTGTTATGAGATGCTCGGGCGGGCGGCCACCATCGCCCTGCTCGATCAGATCAAGGACATCGGTTTCAAGCAGAGCACGCTGGCCGGCCTGTCGTTCGGCGTGACCGACATGCGGATTCCCAAGGCCAAGCAGAAGATCATCGACACCGCCCAGCTCGCCGTCGACAAGATCGAAAAGGCGTTCCAGGAGGGTATGCTGACCCGCCTCGAACGCTACAACCAGATCATCGACGTCTGGATCCATGCCCGCGAGCAGGTGACCCAGGCCATGATGGGGGAGCTGCGCACCGACTTCCGATCGGCCGACAACACCTATGCCGACCCGGACGACGCGGGCGCATCCGCGTACCTGAACCCGATCTATCTGATGACCCAGTCGGGGGCGCGTGGCAGCGTCGATCAGATCCGCCAGCTTGCCGGCATGCGGGCTCTGATGGCCAAGCCGTCCGGGGAGATCATCGAGACGCCGATCAAGGCCAACTTCCGCGAGGGGCTGTCCGTCCTCGAATACTTCAGTTCCACTCACGGGGCCCGAAAGGGGCTGGCGGACACCGCCCTCAAGACCGCCGACTCCGGCTACCTCACCCGCAAACTGGCTGACGTCGCGCAGAACGTCATCATCAACCTGCACGATTGCGGGACGATCGCCGGCGTCACCAAGGCCGCGATCTACAAGGGCGAAGAGGTGGACATTCCCCTGCGGGAAAGCATCGTCGGGCGCGTCGCCCGCGACGACATCCGCAACCCGGTGACCGACCAACCCATCGTCGCCGAGAACCAGCTCATCACCAAGGACATAGCCACGCGGATCGAGGATCTCGGGCTGGACAAGATCCGCGTGCGGAGCCCGATGACCTGCGAGGCCGCGCGGGGCGTCTGCGCCAGTTGCTACGGAATGGACATGTCCACCGGCCGACTCGTCGAGGAAGGGATGGCGGTCGGCATCATCGGCGCCCAATCGATCGGGGAACCCGGAACGCAGCTCACCATGCGGACCTTCCACACCGGCGGCGTGGCCCAGAAGGCCGCGATGGAAAGCAAGCTCAAGGTCACCCAGCGCGGCGTCGTCAAGTACCGTGACCTCAACCCTGTCGACGTCCCGGGTCCGGATGGGAAGCTGCGCACGGTGGTCCTCAAGCGCAACGGCGAGATCATCGTCCAGGACGACAAGGGACGGGAGCTGACCCGTGACAAGGTCCCCTACGGTGCGGTACTCAAGGTCAAGGACGACCAGAAGGTGTCACGCGGTGACATTCTCTGTGAGTGGGATCCGCACATGACGCCGATTCTGGCGGAGGTGGGCGGATTCTCCCGCTTCCAGGACGTGACCGACGGCGAGACCGTCCGGCTCGAGCATGAAGGCGGCAAGGCCAAGTTCGTCGTCATCGAACACAAGGGCGAAAAGCACCCGCAGATCGTCATCGAGGACAAGGACGGAAACGTACTCGACTACCACTACCTCCCGGCGAAGGCCCGCATCGAGGTCGCCGAAGGGCAGGAGTTGGTCCCGGGCATGGAGCTGGCGCGGCAGCCGCGGGCCATGGGGGGCACCCAGGACATCACCGGCGGTCTGCCGCGTGTCACCGAGATCTTCGAGGCCCGCAAGCCCAAGGAACCGGCGGTCATGGCCGAGCTTTCGGGCAAGATCGAGATCCGCGCCGACAAACGGCGGGGCAAGATGACGATCGTCGTCGCCAGCGAGAGCGGCCTCGAGCGCGAGCATCACGTGCCCCAGGACAAGCACCTCCTGGTACACGCCGGCGACGGCGTCGAGGCCGGTGACCCGCTCGTCGAGGGACCGCTCATCCCGCACGACATTCTGCGCATCAAGGGCGTCGAGGCGCTCGAGCAGTATCTCCTCGCAGAGGTCCAGGCCGTCTACCGGAGCCAGAACGTCACCATCAACGACAAACACCTCGAAATCATCATCTCCCAGATGCTGCGGAAGGTGAAGGTCGAGCACCCCGGTGACTCCACGTTCCTCCCCGGCGAGGTGGTCGACAAGTTCAGGTTCCAGTACGAGAACGCCCGGCTCGCCAAAAGCGTGATCATCTCCAACCCCGGAGACACCAAACTCAACGCCGAGTCGGTCGTCCTCAAGACCGAGCTGACCGAGATCAACGCCGAAACCGAGGCCAACGGAGGTGAGCCCGCCAAGGGCAAGAAGCCCAAGCCCGCCACCGCAACAACCTTGCTGCTCGGCATCACCAAGGCCAGCCTTTCCAGTGAGTCCTTCATCTCCTCGGCCTCCTTCCAGGAAACCACCAAGGTCCTCACGGAGGCCGCGTTGGGCGGCTGGGTCGATCGCTTGCGGGGCCTGAAGGAAAACGTCATACTGGGCCATCTGATCCCGGCCGGGTCCGGCTTCCGCCGCTACCAGCAACTGAGGGTGAAGCAGCTCGGCGAGCCGATCCCGATCCTGCCGGACATCCCGGCCGAGTTGACCATCGGGGCCGGGGCGGGGTTCGGTGCCGGCGCCGGGTTCTCCTTCGGGAGCAGATTCGGCAGCATAGCAACGGCGACGGAGGAAAGCGTGGCCACCACCGACGTGGAAACCACCGAGGAGTCGGAGCACGACGTTGAGATCGGCCACGGCGTCCGACAGGAGGAATGACCCGCGCCGGCGCTGACGTGATCCAGCGCGGCAGACCGTACGAAGACGAGTACATCAATGCCCACAATCAACCAACTGATTCGTAAGCCGCGGACCAAGGTGACAAAGAAGTCCAAGGTGCGTGACCTCGAGCAATGTCCGCAGCGGCGGGCCGTCTGCCTCATTGTCAAGACGCAGACGCCCAAGAAGCCGAACTCGGCGCTCCGCAAGGTCGCCCGTGTGCGGCTGACCAACGGCCGGGAGGTCACCGCGTATATACCCGGCATCGACCACAACCTACAGGAACACTCTATCGTGCTCGTCCGCGGCGGCAGAGTGCGAGACCTTCCCGGCGTTCGATACCACATCATCCGCGGCGCACTGGACGCCGCAGGTGTCGAGGGTGACAAGGAAGGCCGCGCCCGAAACCGGAGTCGAAGTAAGTACGGCGTCAAGCGACGCAAATGACAACGCGACTTCGGGGCCGAAACGGCCCGAGATGGATGTCTGCATGAGCCGAACCATACAGAATCCCGCGACGACGGCGCCGGTCATGCCGGGCACGAGCCGATCGGGCGCCACGGCGGTCGCCGGCCTCATGGTCGTCAGCGGCTGGACGCTGGCGATCTCGCTCGCGGCCCAGGTACGCGTGCCGGTGCCGGGGACCGACGTGCCGATGACCCTCCAGGCCCTTGCGGTGCTCCTGACGGGGTACTTCCTCAGTCCGGGCCGGGCGGTCGCGGCGTCGCTGCTGTACCTGGCGTGCGGGGCCTGCGGACTCCCGGTGTTCTCACCGAGTTCCACCGGATTCGCCGGTCCGACGGCCGGGTACCTCGTCGGTTTTGTGGCTGCGGCGTGGCTGGTCTCGACGTTGCGCGGGCCGCGCCCGTCCGCGTATGCACGGCTGTTGGTAGCGGGGGCGTGCGGCATGGGCGCGGTGTTCGCCTTTGGGATGGTCTGGCGCCTGCCGATGCTCGGTGGCGACGTCGCCGCGGCGGTCTGGACCGGGGTGATTCCGTTCCTCCCGAAAGCGGCGGTCGAGGTGCTATTGGCGGCGTCGCTGGTGCGTGTGATCCGCGGGCTCGGCCCCGCGGGCGGTGGGCAGGTGTCGGGTCGGGGCCCGAGAAATTGAATCCCGGGTGGGCCGGGCGTATCATGCTGGATTGTCGGGGGTGTGTCCTGGAGTTGACGATCGATGGCATACAAGCGTTGGACAGCTTCGCCTGAGCAACTGAAGCCCGACGTCCGCTACAACAGCCGCCTCGTGTCGAAATTCATCAACACGTTGATGACCAACGGCAAGAAGTCGGCGTGCGAGCGGGCGTTCTACGGGGCGATGGATATCGTGGCGAAGCGCGTGAAGGACCATTCGCCGCTCGAGGTCTTCGAGCGGGCGGTGAGCAACTGCAAGCCCAACGTCGAGGTCCGCTCGAAGCGCGTCGGCGGCAGCAACTACCAGGTGCCCATGCCGGTCAACAACAAGCGGCAGCAGTCGCTCGCGTTCCGGTGGATCCGCGAGGCGGCGCGGGGCAAGAAGGGGCGGCCGCTCCGCGAGCGCCTGGCCCAGGAGATCGTGGACGCGTCCAAGGCCGAGGGTACGGCATTTACGACGAAGGAGAACGTGCACCGCATGGCCGACGCCAACAAGGCCTTCGCCCACTTTGCCTGGTAACAACCTCGCCTCGAGTTTTTCCCAAGCCCGCCCAGCCCGTGGGGCGGGCTTGTTCGTGTTTACGACCTGAACAGCGATCCCGCCGGGGCCTCGGCGCCGGCCGGAGTCCAACAAGCGCGATGTCCGCCGACCTATCCAAGATCCGCAACATCGGCATTGCCGCGCACATCGACGCCGGCAAGACCACGACCACCGAACGCGTGCTCTACTACGCCCGCCGCACACACCGCATGGGTGACGTAGACGACGGCACCACGATCACCGACTTCGACGAGCAGGAGCAGAGGCGCGGCATCACCATCTACTCCGCGGCGGTGACCTTCCCCTGGAAAGAGCACACGATCAACTTGATCGACACGCCCGGGCATGTGGATTTCACGGCCGAGGTGGAGCGCTCGCTCCGCGTCCTCGACGGGCTGGTCGTATTGTTCGATGCCCGTGAAGGCGTCGAGGCCCAGTCCGAGACCGTCTGGCATCAGGCCGATAAGTACCGGGTCCCGCGCATCTGCTTCATCAACAAGATGGACCGGGTCGGCGCCGACTTCGAGCACAGTGTGGCTTCGCTGCGGGAGCGCCTCCACGCCCGCCCGGTCGCGCTCCAGATTCCGATCGGGGCCGGTGGCGATTTCGTCGGGCTGATCGACCTTCTGGACATGAAAGCGGTCTACTACGAATCGGAGGCGTTGGGCTCCACGTTCCAGATCGTCGAGATTCCCGCCGAGCTCCGGCCGGCCGCGGTGTCGGCCCGACGCGAGCTGCTCGAAACCGCGGCGGAGTTCTCCGATGCACTGATGGACAAATACGTCCATGACCGGCCCGTCGCCCGCGATGAGGTCGTGACCGCCATACGCAACGCGACCCTGCAACGTGAGCTTGTGCCCGTCCTGTGCGGCAGTTCGCTGCGGTTCGTCGGCGTCCAACGCCTGCTCGACGCGGTCTGCGATTTCCTCCCGGCTCCGACCGAGGTCCCTCCCGTAGCCGGGGAAGACGCCCACAAGCCCGACGAGAAGATCGAGATCCCCTGTAAGGTAGACGCGCCCTTCGTCGGGCTGGTGTTCAAGGTTCTGGCCGACAAGCCCGTGGACCTGACCTTCGTCCGCCTCTATGCCGGCACGCTCAAGTCCAACTCGCGTTTACTCAATACGACGACGGGTGAAAAAGAGAACGTCAGCCGTATTTTCCGGATGTTCGCGAAACGTCGCGACCAGCTCGACCAGGCCCATGCCGGGGACATCGTGGCGATCGTCGGGCCTCGAAAGACGCTGACCGGCCATACACTCTGTGATCCCCGATGCCCGGTGGTGCTCGAGTCGATCGAGTTCCCGGAAACCGTGATCAGTGTTTCCGTCGAGCCGCGCGCCTCGAGAGACCGCGACAGGCTGATGGAGGCCCTCGCAGCGCTACAGCGGCAAGACCCCACTCTCGCTGTCGCCGCCAACCCGGAAACAGGACAGACTCTGGTATCCGGGATGGGAGAACTTCATTTAGAAGTTATGATGCAACGACTAAAATCTGACATGAATATCGAGGTCGTTGTCAGCAAGCCCCGGGTGTCATACCGCGAAACGGTCAGTGGCGTCGGCGAGAGCGACGGGCGGTTCATTCGGCAGGTTGGCGGGCGGGCGCATTTCGCGATGTGCCGACTTCGCCTCGAACCTCGCCCTCGTGGCGCCGGGAAGGGCCGCCAGGGCTTCGAGGTCATCTCGTTGGTCGCAAGTGACGGGCTCGCTCCCGCGTTCATCGAGGCCATCAAGATCGGCGTGCGGGACGCGTCCCAGAGCGGAATTCTGGGCGGGTATCCGGTGATCGACTGGAAGGCGACCATCGTCGATGGCGAGCAGCACGATGCTGAGAGCTCAGAGCTGGCCTTCGAGAACGCTGGTCGAAACGCCTTCTACGAGGCCATGAAGGCGGCCGCACCCGTCCTACTGGAGCCGATTATGGCCGTCGAGGTGGTCACCCCGGAGGAGTACCTCGGCGCGATCATCGGCGACCTGAACGCGCGGAAAGCGTCGGTTCGAGAGACGGTCCTGCGCGGCCCGAACCGTGTAATAGCGGCCGACGTGCCCCTGGCACAGATGTTCGGGTATGTCACGAAGCTCCGGAGCCTCACCCAGGGCCGGGCCACATCGACGATGACGCCGTCCCACTACGCCCCGGTGGGGGCGGCGGCCATGAAGGCCCTGGTTGGTTAGGGGCGGGACCGGCTGCCTCCCACGCCGAAAAAAAAAACAGAAAAAAGGCGTCCTCCTGGGCAGTTGACAGGCTTGCCGCGGCAGGTATTCTTACCGGTCTGCGTTTTTTTTGGTCGCCGGGCGTCTACCGGCGGGTTTTGGGTATGGGTGGTCGCGGCATGGCCAGTCAGACGAAGATCCGTATTCGCATGGAAGCCTACGATTCCGGGGCGCTGGACGCGTCCGCGCGGGAGATCGTCGACCAGGCCAAGCGGACCGGGGCGAAGGTGCACGGGCCGATTCCCTTACCGACGCGGATTGAACGATACACGGTGTTGCGCAGTCCGCACATCGACAAGAAATCGCGCGAGCAGTTCGAGATGCGGACGCACAAGCGCATCATCGACATCGCGGAGCCGACGGCGCGGACGGTCGAGGCCATCAACCGAATTCAGGTTCCGGCCGGCGTGTTCGTGAAGATCAGGACTTAGTTTCGCCGCGTGCGGTCGTCGCAACGGGATGTTTCCGAGCATGATCCCTGCATTGCTGGGTACCAAAGTCGGCATGACGCGCATCCTCGCGGATGGCGGCCGCGCGGAGCCCGTGACCGTGGTGAAGTGCGGTCCGTGTGTCGTGCTCCAGGTGAAGACCAAGGAGTCGGACGGATACGACGCCGTGCAGCTCGGTTACGATGACGTCAAGCCGCACCGCAGCACCAAGCCGATGATCGGGCACGCTGCCAAGGTCGGCTCGGGTCCCAAGCGGGTCGTGCGCGAGGTCCGGCTCAACGAGCCGACCGACGTGTCGGCCGGCGATGTGCTGACCGTGGAGTTGTTCGCCGCATCGGTCAAGGGGCTCGTGGACGTGACCGGCGTCACGAAGGGCAAGGGCTTCGCAGGTGTCATGAAACGGCACGGCTTCGGCGGCATGGGCGCGTCGCACGGAACCGAACGGAAACACCGGTCCCCCGGATCGATCGGGGCCAACGCCCCCGGAGCGACCGGGCGGGGCATCAAGAAGGGCAAACGGATGAGCGGCCAGCTCGGCAACGTCCGACGCACGCAGCGGGCGGTCGAGCTCCTCAGGATCGATCCGGAGCACGATCTGCTGCTCATACGCGGCAGTGTGCCGGGGCCCGACGGGGGCGCAGTGTTCGTCCGTGGTTCGAAGAAGAGCAAGGCGAAGAAGGGCTAGCGAGGATGTTGGCGGTACCCGTATTCGACATGGACGGCAAGCAGACCGGGACGATCGAGATCGATCCGGCCGCCCTGGGGATACGCGTCCGTCCGCGACTGATCAAGCAGGCGGTCGTCGCCTACCTGGACCACCAGCGTCAACGCAGCGCGCGAACCAAGCGGCGTTCGGACGTCGAGGGTTCCACCCGCAAGCTGTATCGCCAGAAGGGCACCGGCAACGCCCGTGCCGGGATGATCCGCACGCCCGTGCGGCGCGGCGGCGGCCGGGCGTTCGGGAAACGAGGCCCGCGGGCGACGAAGGAGCTCCCGAAGAAAATGCGCCGGCTCGCCCTGGCCGGAGCGATCCTGGCGAAGATCCAGTCGGCTGACGCGATGGTGCTCCAGGACGTGCAGTTCGACGCACCCAAGACCAAACGCTTCGCGTCCATGCTGGTGGCGTTGGGCGCGGAGCGCGGTTGCGTTCTGGCCCTGCATGAGCGGGATCGCAATGTGTATCTCAGCGGGCGCAACGTGCCCAAGACCGAAGTGCGGCTCGTGGACGACCTCAACGCGTACGAGGTTCTACGACGAAACAAACTGATCTTCACGCGGCCGGCGTTCGAGAAAGTCGCCGCCCGAGGCGCGTCGAAAAGAGCGGGCGCGTAGGCGACCGGGGGTTGCGGCATGGACATCTACAACATCGTCAAACGCCCCCTGGTGACCGAGAAGGGCACGCATCAGTCACAGCAGTCGCACGACGCGACCGGCAGCCGGGCGGCCCGCGGCGGGTCCTATACGTTCGAGGTCCACGCCCGGGCGACCAAGCCGCAGATCCGGCAGGCGATCGAGACGATCTACCGCGTGAAAGTACAGTCGGTCCGCACCGCGAACCGCAAGGGTAAACAGCGCCGGGTGCGGTTCAAGATCGGGAAAACGGCGGATTGGAAGAAAGCCGTGGTGGTCCTGCACCCTGACCACCATATCGATCTGTTCTAGAGCAGCGTGGCAAGCAGATGGGCGTAAAGAAATACAGGCCAACCTCCGCGGGACGCCGGGCGTCGTCGGTCAACGACTATGCCGAGCTGACGCAGCCGCACGGCCGGCCGGTCAAGGCCCTGTGCGAGCGGCTCAACAAACACGGCGGGCGCAACCACCACGGGTGGATCACCTCCCGCCATCGCGGCGGCGGGTCCAAGCGGCTCTACCGACGGATCGACTTCAAGCGAAACAAGGACGGGATTACGGGAACGGTCGAAGCGATCCAATACGATCCCAACCGTTCCGCGCACATCGCCCTGATCAAGTACCAGGACGGTGACCAGCGATACATTCTGGCCCCCGCGGGCCTGAAGGTCGGCGCGGTCGTGGAGAGCGGGGTGGGTGTCGAGCCGAAGGTCGGCAACGCCATGCCCCTGAAGCGGATCCCGCCGGGTATGGACGTGCACAACATCGAGTTGCACATCGGTCAGGGCGGCAAGATCTGCCGCAGTGCCGGCTCGTACGCCCGGTTGCTTTCACGGAACGAGTCGTGGGCGATCATCACGCTGCCCTCCGGCGAAATGCGCGAGGTGCGTGTCGAGTGCCGGGCGACGATCGGGCAGCTCGGCAATGTCGAGCATCAGAACATCCGGTGGGGCAAGGCGGGCCGCACGCGGCATCGCGGCCGCCGGCCGCACGTTCGCGGCACGGCACAGAATCCCGTGTCACACCCGCTCGGCGGCGGCGAGGGCCGAAGCGGCGGGGGGCGCCACCCGTGCAGCAAATGGGGTAAGCTGGCCAAGGGCGGACGCACCCGCAACCGGCGCAAGGTTTCGAACCGGCGGATCATCCGGCGTCGACGCAGCAGGCGATACGGGCAGATTCCGGTGCCCAAGAAATAAGACCAAGGAGCCGTCCGAAGGACATGGCACGTTCCCAGAAGAAAGGCCCGTTTGTGGACGAAAAGCTCTTCCACAAAGTCATGAACACGAAGGCCGCCGGTACGGGCATGGTGATCCGTACCTGGGCCCGGCGCTGCACCATCGTGCCGGAGTTTGTGGGGCATCGCTTCGAGGTGCACAACGGCAAGGTGTTTCATCCGGTCTACGTGACGGAAGACATGGTCGGGCACAAACTCGGTGAGTTCAGCCCGACCAGAATGTTCCGCGGGCACGGCGGGAAGAAGGCGTAGGTTCAGCGCTGGGTCAGAGAGCCCGGCGTTTCGTTTTTTAAGGCGACAACGAGCCTGGGCTCGTTGATCGGCTGGGCAGGGCAGTGAGCGACGAGCGATTGTGGACGGCGAAGCATCGGTTCGCACGCATCGCGCCGCGAAAGGCGCGGCTGGTGATGGACCTTATCCGCGGGAAGTCGTGCAGCGAGGCGCTGGAACAACTGCGCTTCAACGCCCGACGGCCGGCCCGGTTCATCGAGGCCGTGCTGAAGTCGGCGATGGTCAACGCGGACGAGCAGGAGGCGAACATGCCGCGACTGGTCGTGAAAGAGGCCCGCGTGGACGGCGGCCCGTACTTCCAGCGGTGGCGGCCGAAGGACCGCGGTCGCGCTCATCCCATCGCCAAACGGACGAGCCACCTATGTGTGACCGTGGCCGAGTCGTGACGAGCGTGCCGCCGTTTCGTCCGGCGCGGCACAGGAGTGATTCGTGGGTCAGAAGGTAAACCCGACGGGCTTCAGGATCGGCATCACCGAGGATTGGCGTTCGCGCTGGTTCGCGCCGAAGGCGGCGTTCGCGGAGTTCCTGATCGAAGATCAGAAGATCCGTGAATACGTGGACGACAAGCTGAACCGCCAGCCCCCCTACGCCGCGGTGGCGAAGGTCGACATCGAGCGCACGCGGAACGAAGTCAAGGTCTACCTGCACACGGCGCGCCCCGGTCTGGTCATCGGGGCCAAGGGCGCAGAGGTCGAGAAGCTCAAGGAGGCCCTCGAGGACCTGATCGATCGCAAGATCAGCCTGAACATCGTGGAGATCAAGCACCCGGACCTGGACGCCAAGTTGATCGCGGAATCGATCGGCGAGCAGCTCAAAAAGCGGGCCGCGTTCCGCCGGGTGATGAAGTCGCGGGTCGAGGCGGCGATGACCGCCGGCGCCAAGGGCATCAAGATCATGTGCAAGGGCCGCCTCGGCGGATCGGAGATGGCCCGGCGCGAGACCCAGCATCGCGGCTCGATCCCCCTGCACACGCTCCAGGCGCACGTGGACTACGGGGTCGCGACCTGCAAGACCAAGTACGGCACCATCGGCGTGAAGGTCTGGCTCTATCACGGCAAGTACGGCGAGGAGCCGGACCTGAGCGACCTGGCGCCGCAGCCGCGGTACCGGCGAGGGAAGCGTGGTTAAGACGGCGAGTGAAACCCGTTCCGCGGTGATGACGGAGTCGACGCCATGGCGATGATGCCGAAGCGAGTGAAATGGCGCAAGAGCCAGCGCGGCAAGATCCGTGGCACGGCACAGAAGGGCAACACGGTGGCGTTCGGCGAATACGGTCTTCAGTGCCTGGGCAAGGGCTGGATTACGGCCCGGCAGATCGAGGCGGGCCGGGTCGCCGCGACGCATTACCTCCATCGCGAGGGCCGGGTCTTCGTGCGGATCTTCCCGCACAAGCCGGTTTCCTCGAAGCCGCTGGAGACGCGGATGGGGAAGGGCAAGGGCGATCCCGAGTTCTGGGTGGCGTGCGTGCGGGAGGGAACGGTGCTGTTCGAGGTGGGCGGTGTCGAGGAGGACGTGGCCCGCAACGCCATGGTGCGGGTGGCCTCGAAGATGCCGTTTCGGTGTCGTTTCGTGAAGCGCCGGCACGGCCTTTAGACCCCAGCGCGTCCCAAAGGAGCCGCTATGCGGGCGAGTGAGATGCGAGAAATGAAGACCGCCGAGCTGCATCTGGAGCTCGAGCGCCTCCGCCGGCACCTGTTCGACCTGCGTGCTCAGGCGGTGACGGAGAAACTCGAGAATCCGCATCAGCTCGAGGCCACGAAGCGGGACATCGCCAGGATCCTGACGATCCTGAGGGAGCGCGGCGAAACGGGCATCGAGGAGACGCAGCGGCACTTGGAAGCAACGGGCGCCCGGCGGTAGAGACGCCGCACGCGCCCCACAACGAGCTGAACGGGAATGATGGATACAGTGGAATCGCCGACGGGTTCGCAGGATCAGCGCGGCCGGCGCGACACGCTCTTGGGTGTTGTCGTGTCGGACAAGGGTGAGAAGACCATCCACGTTCAGCACGAGTACCAGGTCCGGCATCCGAAGTACGGCAAGTACTACCGGCGGTCGACCACGTTGCATGCCCATGACGAGGGCGGCGAGGCGAAGGTCGGGGACCTGGTCGAGTTGATGGCCTGCCGCCGAATCTCGAAGACGAAGTGCTGGCGGCTGCTGCGGGTGGTGCGACCTGCGGCGATGATGGCGGGCTGAGCGCGGCGGGAGCTGGCGATGATTCAATTACAGACCATGGTCGACGTGGCGGACAACACCGGCGCGAAGCAGGCGATGGTCATCAACGTGTACAAGGGGAGTACGGCACGCCGCGGCAAGCCGCGGCTGAAGTCCGCGGGTCTGGGCGACATCGTCCTGGTGACGGTGAAGAAGGCCCTGCCCAACAGCGATTTCTCGGGAGGGTCGGACCGCAAGGACCGGTCCAAAAGGCGCAAGGCCAAGGCGGTGGTCGTTCGGGTCACTGCGCCGACCCGCCGGCCCGACGGGAGCTACGTACGTTTCGATCGCAACGCCGTCGTGCTCCTTGACGAGAAGAACGAGCCGCGCGGCACGCGCATCTTCGGCGCCGTCGCCCGCGAGTTGCGGGAGCGGAATTTCATGAAGATCGTGTCCCTGGCGGAAGAGGTGGTTTGAGGGCTCATGGCGGCGCACATTCGCAAGAACGACGTGGTGGAAGTGATCGCCGGCGATCACCGGGGGGCGCGGGGCAAGGTGCTGCGCGTCGACCCGGTGAAACAGCGGGTGGTGGTCGAGGGGGTGAACCTGGTCTATCGCCACGTGCGCCGGACGCAGCGTAACCCCCAGGGGGGTCGAATCCAGAAGGAGGCCCCGATCCACCTGTCGAACGTTTTGCCGTACGACAGTGCTGCGGGCAAGAGCCAGCGGGTCCATTTCGAGATGGATCGCAAGGCCGCAAGGGCGGTCGTCAAACGGCGTGTGACCCGATCCGGAACGACGCTGCACACGCTCAGCCGCGCGGACCGGGCGGCGAAATAGGGACGAATGAGGCGGAACATCCTATGGCTCGGTTGCTAGAAACCTACAAGACGGAAGTCGCTCCGGCGCTGAAAGAAGAGCTGGGGATCGCGAACCCGATGGCGGTGCCGCGCCTGACGAAGGTGGTGGTGTCGATGGGGACCGGATCACCCACACAGGACAAGAACCGCCTGCCCGCGGCGACGGAGGACCTGACGCGGATTACCGGGCAGAAGCCGCAGGTTCGGCGGGCCAAGACCGCCATCTCCAATTTCAAGCTGCGTCGCGACTACGAGGTCGGGTGTCGGGTGACGCTGCGGGGGCGGCGGATGTACGAGTTCGTGGATCGGCTGTTCAACGCCGCGATGCCCCGCCTGCGCGACTTTCGCGGGCTCAACCCCAAGAGCTTCGACGGGCGGGGCAATTATTCGATGGGGATCCCGGATCAGTCGATCTTCGCCGAAATCGACCTGGGCAAGATCACCTACAACCTGGGGATGAACATCACTTTCGTCACGACGGCCAGGGACGATGCCCACGCCAAGGCGCTTCTCGCCGGGCTGGGGCTGCCGCTGCGGCGCACCGAGGAGCAGAGTAACTGATGGCGACGACCGCGTGGATTGTCAAGGCGAAGCGTAAGCCGAAGTTCAAGTCGCGCGTGGTGCGGCGCTGTGAGCTCTGCGGCCGTTGTCGGGCCGTATATCGGAAGTTCCGCGTCTGCCGGATATGCTTCCGGAGGCTGGCGCACGGCGGTTTGATTCCCGGAGTCCGAAAGGCGAGCTGGTAGAACACCATGTGGTCTGATCCGATAGCCGACATGTTGACGCGAATCCGCAACGCCGCCCGCGTGCGCCACCGCCACGTGAAGATCCCGTCGTCGAAGATGAAGGTCGGGATCGCCCGCGTGCTGCGTGACGAGGGATACATCCGGGACTACGACGTCATCGAAGACGGGAAGCAGGGCGTCCTGCGGATCGAGCTCAAGTACGGGCCTCGCGGCGAGGTCGTCCTCCACAGCCTGAGCCGCGCGTCCAGGCCCGGGCGAAGGCTCTACAAGAAGTCCGGCGCCCTGCCCCGCGTGCTCGACGGGTTGGGTATCGCCGTGGTGTCCACGTCGCGAGGCGTGTTGAGCGACCGCGAGTGCCGCGAGCAGCGGGTCGGTGGTGAACTGGTCTGCACGGTGGAATAGGTAGGCGAGGAACTCCAGGTATGTCACGCGTTGGTGCCAAGGCGATTCCGGTTCCGGCCACAGTGACCGTCAAGGTGAGCGGCCGCGAGGTCTCCGTGTCCGGACCCAAGGGCGACTCCTCCTGGCAGTTCCCGGCGACGGCGGCGGTCGCCATGGACGACGCCGCGAAGCTGGTGCGCGTCACGCGCACGGATAACAGCAAGCAGAGCCGGGCGAATCACGGACTGACGCGGGCGCTTATCGCCAATATGGTTCGCGGTGCGGCCGTGGGCTTCGAGCGGCGGCTCCAGATTCACGGAACCGGTTACAACTGCAAGCTGGCCGGCCGGACGCTCCACCTGAACGTCGGATTCTCCGGGCGGCGGCGGGGCGTGGGCTCCCAGTTCGAGATTCCGGTGCCGCCGGGCCTCGAAGTCGTGATCGAGCGCGAGGCGGCCCGCGGCGAGAACGAGCCCGCCCAGCTCCTGGTCAAGGGGCACGACCGGCAGCAGGTCGGTCAGTTCGCGGCCGAAATCCGGGCCCTGCGCAAGACCGAACCCTACAAAGGCAAGGGGATCCGGTACGAAGGCGAAGTCGTGCGGCGCAAGCAGGGCAAGGCCCTGGCGGGGGCCGGATAGCCCGGCGCGATCCGCCGTCGATCGAGTGAGGACATAACGAAGCGATGAACGCCAGTCGAATCAAGGTCGAGCGCCGCGATCGCCGCAAACGCGGCCTTCGCAAGCGCATCCGGGGGACGGCGGAGCGTCCGCGCCTGACCGTTTTCCGGAGCAACCAGAACATCTACGCGCAGATCATCGACGATGATCGCGGTGTGACCCTGTGCGAGGCCAGCACACGCGACAAGGACCTTCGGGTTCAGGTGAGCTACGGCGGGAACGTGGCCGCGGCGAAGGTCGTCGGCGCGGCGCTCGCCGAGCGGGCGAAATCCAAGAACGTCGAGTCCGTCTGCTTCGACCGGAACGGGTACCGGTATCATGGGCGGGTCAAGGCCCTGGCCGAGGCGATCCGCGAAAGCGGGATGAAGTTCTAGGCTCCTTCGGAGGAACCGACAGCACGATGACAACGGTGGAAGCAGCATCGCAGACGGAAGGCCGACCGCTCGAGGACGTCGTCGTCAAGATCTACCGTTGCGCCACGGTCGTCCGTGGCGGGCGCCGGTTCTCCTTCGGGGCACTGGTCGTCGTCGGCGATCGACGGGGACGAGTCGGCGTGGGCTATGGAAAGTCGATTGAGGTCCCGTCGGCCGTGGAGAAGGGCAAGAAGATCGCGACCGAGTCCATGATCCCGATCAAGCTGGTCGGAGGCACCCTGCCGCACCGGATCATTGGCCGATACGGGGCGAGCAAGGTGGTCATGGTGCCGGCCAGCCCGGGCACCGGCGTCATTGCCGGGGCGAGCGTCCGGCCCGTGCTGGAACTCGCCGGCGTGCATGACGTGCTCACCAAGAGCTATGGATCCAACAGCGCCAAGAACCTCGTGCGGGCCACGCTCGAGGGCTTGACGTCATTGATCTCGCGGGCCGATGTCGAACGCCTGCGGGGGGTCGCGCTGGCGAGCTAGCAGGCGGGGCAACGATCATGAACCTCAACCAGATCACGAAGCTGGCCGGCGCCGACAAGCGGCGTACGCGCGTGGGACGGGGCCGCGGCAGCGGGCTCGGGAAGACGAGCGGGCGCGGCCACAAAGGCGCCGGGCAGCGTGCCGGCTGGAGCGGCCGGGTGCTCCAGGAAGGCGGGCAGATGCCCCTGTTCCGCCGGGTACCCAAGCGCGGTTTCAGCAACGTCCGCTTCACGACGCGGTACCACGTGGTCAACGTCGCGTCGCTGGAGCGCAACTACGACGCCGGTACCGAGGTCACGCCGGAGCGGTTGAAGGAGTCCGGGCTCATCCGCGACGTACGGCGGCCCGTCAAGGTCCTCGCCGCCGGTGCGCTGACCAAGAAGCTCAACGTGGTCGCCGCGAAGTTCAGTCAGGCGGCGGTAGCGAAGATCGAGGCCGCGGGCGGCACCGTCCGCGTGGGAGCCTGAGATGGAGCGCGCCGGGCGCAGAGTCATTGGAATGTCGAGGACCGGTCGGACAGGTTTGGTCCGGCGTACACCCTTGGACCGACAAAAGGCGACGCGATAGCAGATGTTTGCGACGTTACTGAACGTTTTCAAGATTCCCGAGCTCCGCAACAAGGTGCTCTTCACGCTGGGGATGCTCGTCATCTACCGGCTCGGTTTCGGTGTGCCCGTGCCCGGCGTGAATCAGGAGGAGATGGCCCGCGGCATGCCGACCGGGGGCGGCGGCCTCGGGGACCTCGTTCAGTATTTCCAGATCTTCACCGGCGGGAACCTGAGTCAGAGCACGATCTTCGGTTTGGGCATCATGCCGTACATCTCGGCGTCCATCATCTTCCAGCTTCTCGTGACGGTCGTTCCGTCGCTGGAGAAGCTCCAGCAGGAGGGTGAGAGCGGCCGCCGCAAGATCCAGGAATACACCCGCTACGCGACCGTCGGCCTGTGCATTATCAACGCCGTCGTCTGGATGCGGTACCTCGCCAGTTCCGGCTACCTGTTCCCCCAGTACACGGGCTCATGGATCGGCATGTCGTTCTCGTACATGGTCATGTCCCTGCTCATCCTGACCACCGGGACGGTGTTCCTGATGTGGCTCGGCGAGCAGGTCGACGAATACGGTATCGGCAACGGTATCTCGCTCATCATCATGGCCGGCATCGTGGCGCGAATGCCCGACGCGGGCATCTGGGTGTACCAGAACCTCAGCATCAAGGGGGTGGCCCAGGCGGGGCAGATGGACCTCCCGAAGTTGCTCTTTCTCGCCATCATGTTCTGCGGCGTCGTGGCCGGAGCGATCCTGATCACCCAGGCCCAGCGGCGCATCCCGATCCAGCAGGCCAAGCAGACCCGCGGACGCCGGGTGTACGGCGGCCAGCGGCACTACCTGCCCCTCCGCGTCAACCACGGCGGCGTGATGCCGATCATCTTCGCCAGCTCGATGCTGATCTTCCCGGGGCTGGTGTTCACCGCCTTGGCGACGGCCTGGCCCAACTCATTCTGGCGGTTCTGGAATGAGTCGTTCCGCATGGGCGAGTACCTCTACATCGTGTTCTACATCGTGGCGATCTACTTCTTCGCGTACTTCTGGACCACGGTGCAGTTCCGGCCCAAGGAAATGGCGAACAACCTGCGGGACTACGGGAGCTTCATCCCCGGCCTGCGCCCCGGCAAACGCACGGCCGACCACCTCGAGCGGGTCATGGGACGGATCACGTACGTCGGCGCCGGCTTCCTCGCGATCATTGCGATCATCCCGACCATCGTCGCCGAGTCGCTCAAGATCCCCTTCGGGGTGTCCGCGTTTCTGGGTGGGACCGGGCTGCTCATCGTGGTCAGTGTGACTTTGGACCTGGTGCAGCGGATCGAGGCGAACCTGATTATGCGGAATTACCGCGGTTTTCTGGGTACGGAGGGGCCGATCAAGGGCTCGCGCTCCTGACCCGGCGGCGGCCCGGCTTGCCCCGAACGGACTTGGTTATACGGTCTATAGGAGATGAAAGAGCTGGATCGGCATCGTAGGACGACGGGTGTGAGGCAGCCCCGGGGCGTCATTCTCAAGAACGAGCGGGAGATCGAGCTGATGCGGGCCGCCGGGCGTGTGGTGCATGGCGTTCTCGGGCGAATGCGGGAGCTTGCGGTGCCCGGGGCGACCACGCAGCAGCTCAACGCGGTCGCCGAGAAGATGATCGCCGACGCCGGGGGCATCGCGCTGTTCAAGGGTGTCGAGAACCCGCAGGCGAAGTTCCCGTTCCCGGCCGCCCTGTGCACCAGCGTCAACGAGGAGCTGGTTCACGGGATCCCGAACGACCGGCCGCTCACCCCCGGCGACGTGCTCAGCGTCGACTGCGGCGTGAAGCTCAATGGCTATTGCGGCGACTCGGCCGTCACCCTCGCCATCGGCGAGGTGTCGGAAGCCTCGCGCCGGCTGATGACGGTGACGCGGCAGGCCCTCGACCGCGCGATCGAGTTGATGGAGCCGGGCCGGCTCTGGAGCCAGGTGGCTCGCGAGGTTCAGGCGGTGGTGGAAGGCCACGGCCTGTTTGTGGTGCGGGACTTTGTCGGCCACGGCATCGGCCGGGACATGCACGAGGAACCGAAGGTGCCCAATTACTGGGCCGACCGGCAGAAACTGGCCGACTTCGAGTTGCTGCCCGGTATGGTGCTGGCGGTGGAGCCGATGGTGAACCTCGGCACCCCGGCCGTCGAGTACCGTGACGCCGACCGATGGGTGGTGGTCACGAAGGATCGGAAGTGCGCTGCCCATTTCGAGCACACCGTGGCGGTCTCGGAGGACGGCGCGGATGTGCTGACGAACGGGCGATGACCGCTTTTGGTGGCGGCGACCGGAAACAGGAACGACGATCATGAAGGTGCGTGCGAGTGTTCGGCGGATTTGCGAGAACTGCAAGATCGTGAAGCGCAAGGGCGTGGTGCGGGTGATTTGCACGAACCCGCGGCACAAGCAGCGCCAGGGTTAAGGAGGCGGAACGATGCCGCGTGTGGCCGGTGTGGACATCCCCAACGACAAGCGGATGATGTATGCCCTGCGCTATGTGTACGGGATCGGCCCGAAGCTCGCGGTGGACGTGCTGAAAGAGGCGCAGATCGACGTGGGCGTCAAGGCCAAGGACCTGACGGAGGAGGAGGTCACCCGGATCAACTCCGTCATCGACCGGAACTACCAGGTCGAGGGGCAACTGCGGCGGATCGTCCAATCGAACATCGCCCGCCTGAAAGACATCCGCTGCTACCGGGGGCAGCGGCATCGGTCGCATCTGCCCGTGCGCGGGCAGCGCACGCGGACCAACGCCCGGACCCGGAAGGGACCGAGGAAGACGGTGGCGGGCAAGAAGAGCGTGAAGGAGATGCGCTGATCGGCGCGTCGGTGAAGGAGTAGGCGACTTGGCGAAGCGAACCGGCAGCAAGCGGAAGCAGCGGCGCAGTGTGTCGCGGGGCATAGCGTTCATCAAGGCCTCGTTCAACAACACGCTGGTCACCATCACGGACATGAACGGGGACGTCCTGTGCAAGGCCTCGGCCGGCACCGTCGGCTTCAAGGGAACTCGAAAGAGCACGCCGTTCGCCGCCCAGCGTGCGGTGGAGCAGGCCTCCCACGCCGCGCGGCGCTTCGGTCTACAGGAGGTGGAGGTGCGGGTGAAGGGACCCGGAAGCGGGCGCGACGCCGCCATTACCGCGCTGCAATCGTCCGGGCTCCGGATCCATTCCATCGAGGACGTGACGCCGCTGCCGCACAACGGCTGCCGTCCGAAGAAGCGGCGGCGGGTGTAGCGACGGGGTGAGAGGCTTACGGTGAACGGCTTACATCTTTTCATCGATAACTCGAACGTTTTCATCGAGGGCCAGCGGGCCGCGCGCGAAGCGTTCCGATACGACGACCCGCTCGTTCTCCGCTTCCGGATCAACTACGGCGGCTTGTTGGAGTACGTTCGCCAAGGCCGCACGCTGGAGGAGGCCGTCCTCGTGGGTTCCCGTCCGCCGCCGAACGATGCGTTGTGGAACCGTCTGAAGTCGTTGGGCATCGAACCGAGAATCTTCGATCGGAGCTTCTACACGGGCAAAGAGAAGCGCGTGGACGCCGAAATGACCAACGCAATCCGGGACACATTGGAAGACAACCCGGGGCCCGGGACCGTCGCGCTCGTCGCCGGGGATCAAGAGTACGTTCCGACGCTGGAGCGGTGCGCGAAAAAGAAATGGGCGATCGAGCTCAATTTCTGGGAGCAGGCCGCCTCGGCGCTGAAGCAATTGCCGGGGGTGAAGTTCGTCGATCTTGCGAATGGCTTCAAGGAAGTCACTTTCCTCGAGCGAGAGTTGCCGTGACGGGTAAAGCGACGCGTTCGGTGTCAACCGGCGCCGCCCGCCCGCGACTGGAAACAGGGATCAGGTAGGGCTCATGGGCAGATACATCGGACCGGTATGTCGCTTGTGCCGCCGCGAGGGTATCAAGCTGATGCTCAAAGGGGCGCGGTGCGAGACCGCGAAATGCGCCATGGAGCGCCAGTGGCGAAGCCAGCCTCCGGGCATGCACGCCTGGCGCCGCCGCAAGGCCACCAACTACGGTGTGCGCCTGCGCGAAAAACAGAAGGTTAAGCGCTATTACGGAGTTCTGGAGCGGCAGTTCATGCTCTACTTCCGCATGGCGGAGCGCAGCAAGGGCAACACCGGCGACGCGCTGCTCAGTCTGCTCGAACGGCGCCTGGACAACGTGGTGTGGAAGCTGGGTTTCTGCTCGTCGCGGCGCGCCGCGCGGCAGGCCATTGCGCACGGACATGTGTACGTAAACGGCCGGCGGCTGAATCGGCCGAGTTACCTGGCGATGCAGGGCGATCGCATTTCGATCAAGCCCTCGGCGAAGAGCCAGAACCTGATTCGCCGGACCGTTGGCGAGGGCGACGTCTCGATCCAGCCTTGGCTGCTGTTGGATGCGCAGACGCTCGAGGGCGCCGTGGCCGCCCTTCCGACGCGCGAGGACGTCCAGATTCCGGTCGAAGAGCAGTTGATTATCGAGATGTGCAGCCGGTAGCGGGCGCCGCCGGCCGTTCGGCAGATCGTCGGATGTCCCATCGGCGCGGCGTGTGACACGGACTTACGCGGCGTGCGGGCGAGGTGATCCTCGTCGTGCACCGGATCAACCTGGCGGGAGGTTAACTCTATGCGCATCAGGTGGCGAGGATTGGAATTACCGAGCCGCGTCATTCGAGACGAGGCCGTCAGCACGGACTCGTACGGGCGTTTCACCATCGAGCCGTTCGAGCAGGGTTTCGGAACCACGATCGGGAACTCGCTGCGCCGGGTCCTCCTTTCCAGCCTGGAGGGCGCCGCGGTGACGTCGGTGAAAATCGACGGCGTGTCCCACGAGTTCACGACCCTCGAGGGGGTGCTCGAGGATGTGACCGACATCCTCCTGAACATCAAGGGCATCGTGCTCAGCATCGACGGCGTCGAGACCAAGTCCATGACCCTGGACTGCGACAAGGCCGGGACGGTCACGGCGCGGCAGATCCAGACCGACCCCGCCGTCACCGTCGCGAACCCCGACCATCATATTGCGACCCTGACCGCCGACGTTCCATTCAAGGCCGAGATGACGGTTCGGGCCGGCCGCGGGTATGCCACCGCCAACGACAACCGCCGCCCCGACCAGGAGCTGGGAATCATCCCGATCGACTCGATTTTCTCACCCGTCCTCCGGGTTCGTTATCGGACCGAGGCCATGCGCGTGGGGCAGCGCACGAACTACGACCGCCTCATCCTCGAAATCTGGACGAAGGGAACCGTGTTGCCCGAGGACGCGCTGGTTGAGGCCGGCATGATCCTCCGAAAGCACCTCAATCCGCTCGTTATGTACAACGACCTCGGATCGAGCATGGTCACCTCGCTTCCGTCGACGGGCGCGACCGTCGGGCGACCGGACTCCGCGGTCGAGGAATTGCTTGACAAGTCCGTCGCGGTATTGAATCTCTCGGTCCGGGCGAGTAACTGCCTGGAAGCGGCCCGGCTCTCCACGCTCCGCGAACTCGTGCAGAAGGGCGAGGCCGAGTTGCTGCGCTACCGCAGTTTCGGAAAGACCTCGTTGCACGAGGTCCAGCGGAAACTTTCCGAGCTGGGCCTGACGCTGGGAATGAAGCTCGGCGAAGAGGACGGTATGCCGATCGCGCCGTCGCCCGGCGCAAGCGCCGCCGAATGCAGCGAGGCCGATTCCGATTCCGACGAGGATGCGGAGGAGACCGAAGGAAACCCGTCAATATCCCCGGGTGCCGGACCGATGGAGGTCTTCACGATGGAGGATTGAGGATGTCCGCGCCGCGGCCCGCGCCCGGAGCACGTCCGCTCGAGGAACACCCATGAGACACCGAATACATCAACGCAAGCTGAACCGGACATCCGAACACCGTAAGTCCTTGCGCCGGCACTTGGCCCAGAGTCTGTTCGAGCACGGCCGGATCACGACGACGCTCCCGAAGGCCAAGGACGTCCGCTCGTTCTGCGAAAAACTGATTACCCTGGCCGTCCGGGTGCGGCGGGCCACGGCGCAGAACGACCGCGCCGCGGCGCTGTCGGCCCGTCGGCGAATCCACCGCCTGCTCGGGGATCGTTGTGTCATCCCCGCCGAGCACCAGGCGGACTACGACGGCATGTCCGACGCAGCCCGCGCCAAGACGCTTCGTATGCCCTCGGGCCGCCGGCATCGGACCGGCGAACCCCGCGGACGGCTCGCGTTTACGGCGGACTCCGTCACGCACCGGCTGGTCGAAACGCTGGCCCCCCGCTTCCAGGATCGCCCCGGTGGTTACACCAGGATCATACGGCTGGCACGGCCGCGCATCGGCGACAGCGCCCCGCGGGCCGTGCTGCAACTCGTCGGCGAGGAGACACCGCCCGGCGCGTTGGCCAAGCCGGAACCGTCGGCGCGGCAGCGGCGGGCCAACGCTCGCTACGCGCTGGCGATCTCGGCCATGAAGGGGCGTGGCAAGGCGCGGCGCGATCGACCGTCCGCAACCGACGACGACAAGGCCTCCGCCAACGCGCCGATCGACAAGCCACAGGAATCCGAGGAGAACGGTGGCGCTGAATCGTAGCCGGGGCTCCGCCGTGTCCCCCAGGGAGATGGACCGATGGCACGCGATCCCAATTGCGTATTCTGTAGGATCATCTCGGCCGAGCTGCCGGCCCAGGTCATCTCCGAGAACGAGAGTTTCCTCGTCTTCCTCGACGTTGCACCTCTGGCCGAAGGCCACATCCTGGTGGTCGTCCGCCAGCATTACGCGAACCTGACCGACCTTCCGGCGGACGCGTCCGCTCGGCTTGCCGCGATGTTGCCGCGGCTCGGCCGGGCCCTGCTTGAGGTGACCGGTGCGGAGGGATTCAATCTGCTCGTCAATCAGGGCGCGGCGGCCGGGCAGTCCGTGTCCCACCTGCACGTGCATCTGATTCCGCGTAAGGCCGGGGACGGCCTGGGGTACCGATGGAACGCGGGCAGTTACATGGAGGGACGCGCTGCGGAACTAGCCAACGCGTATCAGGACACGCTCGCCCGCGTGGCGGCAAGGTGACCCGGGCCCGCCCGCGGGGCCCCGAGGCAGGCCGCACACATCCTCATTCGACAAGCTTGCGGCCCCGCGCCGTAAGCGCCGCCGCCAGGATCTGCTGCTCGGACGCGTTCGACAAAGTGCCGGCCCAAATCAACCCCTCTTGTCGGAGTCCGTCGAGCCAATCGGCCAGCCGATCGGCGACCTGCTCGTCGGTGTAAGCGGAGTGCTCCGCAATCTCGTGGGCGAGCTCGAACTCCGTGAGCGGGCCGTGACGCAGCCGCCGCAGGATCACCAGTTGATGCTGCTGTAATGCACTCAGTGTGTCGGTCATGGTCTTGCCCCCGCCTTTAGCTCCGGACCAAGGCTCCATGAGAGGATATGTCCCGGTCAGGCGTCATTCAACCTGTGGGGACAGCCGTGGTTCGAACAACGTGCCGGTCCCCCCGGGCCAGCCCCAGCTTCGTGCGCCGCGTTACGCCGTTGTTGACATAACCTATTGTTTTGCAGTATGTTACGGGTCACACGTTCCGTTGCGTCCACATATGAGCCGCCGGGCAAGCCACCGCAAAGACCGTCGCCGGCTCGGATCGCATCGACAACTCTGTACGTCGCTCGATCGGCGGTGGGCCGAGCAATGCCCGCCGGTGAAGATCTGCGCCGCCGAACGCGAAGGCTCGTTCGCGTATCAATCACACCGCCTCAGTCCGCGACCTTACATTCGTCCGTGGCCGCTCGCTCGGGGAAGGCCCGGCCCAAGCCACCGGACCCGGTCGATCGAGGAAGATGCCCGACCGACGTGCGAGCGTGAGTCCGAATGGGTACGGGTGCGATCGCCAGCCGTGCCGCGAGGAGTCACCGGGGGACCACCGTCCCGCTTGAGGTGCGTGCCGCCGCCGCGCGTGCGTAGTAGCGAGCCCATTTGTCGCAGGTGCCGCGCCATGTCACCTATTTAGGTGACAAGCCAACCGCACGGCCGCGGCGAGCACGCCCGCTTTCTGTCATGTTTTTCCTTTTCCAGTCTTGTGCCGGCCTGTGATGCTGGGTAAGGTGGTGAACACGGTGAAGAGAGGCGCGCGGATTCTGGCAGCGTCGCCACGGTGCGCGCCGCGATCTCGAAGCACCTTGAGGAGACCTGGGCATGTCAACTAGCGGAAATCGCGGAGTCCTGGGCATCGCGCCAGGATCGGACTCGACCATGGTGGTGTTCGCGTCGGCGGCTTGTGAAACGCGCGCTCCCCGATCGCGACAGCGGGACGCCGTACGTCGTACGCCGAGGTGGGCGAGGACCATGCCGGCCGTGTCGAAGCTGGCACTGTTTGCCGTGCTGTGCTGCGGCCTGCCGGTGCGCGGCGCAACCGTGACGATCGAGAAGGTCATGCGGACCAGCGGCAACAGCATCTTCAACCGCGACGCGGCGCTGACCGACACCGTCCCGGGCCGCCCCGAGCCCTTCGTGTTCTGGAGCGAATCGGATCCGTTGCCGCCGGCCGTCAACGAGAGCGGTGAGGTGGTGTTTCGGGCGTTAAGCGCGTCGCGATTCAGTGTGAACTCCGGCGGTGAGTTCGGTCTCTACGTGAAGCGTCCGACGCTTCCGCTGGACGTGCTGGTGGATACGACGCTGGACGGCACGGGGGCCCCGAACTTCCCGGTGCCCGGTCATCCCGGATTTCGTTTCACGCAGTTTGACGCCCCGCTGCTCAACAACGCCGGCGACGTCGTGTTTTGGGCCAGCTTCCGCGAGCTCGTTTCGCCGTTCACCAACGCATCCGGGTTCTTCAGCGTCCCGACGACAGGCGGTCCGATCGTGAACATCGTCGATACGTTGGACACGGTCCCGGGCCACCCGGCAACAAGCCAATTCATCAGCTTCATCTTCACCTTCAAACGGCCGTCCGACTTCGCGGCGTCCGTGAATGACTTCGGAGACGTGGTCTACTGGGGGCAGTTCTGCGTGGCGGGTCCGACCTGTGCGTTGGCCGACCGCCAGAACGGAATCTTCGGCACCACCGTTGCGGGCGGGGCGGGCATCCGCCTGGCCGACAGCACGAGGGACATCTGCCCGACGGACATCCCCTTCGGACTCACCTGCGACGGAGCACTTGATGAGGGGTTCTGGGAGATCCGCCCGGAGATCGCCATTAACAACGCTGGGATCGTGGCGTTCCATGGCGCGATCCTCCGCTCGCCGCCCACCCTCTGCTGCCGAGGCACTTTTTCCGTCCCGGTTACAGGCGGGGCGCCGACGACGGTCGCCTTCCGCGTTCAAACCGCCCCGAAGGCGACCCCCACCGCCCCCGCATCGCAATACCTGGATCGTTTTGACGACAACGACATCAACGAGGCCGGAACCTACCTGTTCCTGCCGTTGCTGTCGGCCCCCGGCACCGTCCAGCGCTTCGGCCTCTTCGCGGGGAACGTCGATGGGTCCTTGCCCCACGTCAACGTCGTGGACACGCTGGTGGGCAACGGCTTGGTCGTCCCCGGTGACATTACCGGTGCCGAATTCACGACGATCACCATGGCCCCGATCAACGAGGCAGGACAGCTCGGCTTCTATGCCGCCATTCGGAACAGCGGCACCCCGAACAACCAGGGCATTTATGCGCGGGACACGTCGGGCGGGCCGATCACGCTGGTCATGGACGCGCAGGTGACGCCGCCGGGGCAACCGGCCGGCGCCAAGATCACCAGCTTTCAAGGACGCAGCGCGGCGATCAACGATGACGGGCACATGACGTTCTGGGGCTCGGGCATCCGGCCGGCCGACGGCGGCGGGATCGAGTCGCTCCTGGGCCTTTATTTCTACGACGCGTGTGCGGAGGAGGTCGCCCGCATCGCGGACAGCACGACGGCCCTGTCCGAGCTCGGCGTGGCCTTCGGCGGGTTCCCCGGCTCGAGCCAGTTCATGCTCTTCCAGAGCGGCGAGGCCCGCTCGGGGCACTACCGCTCGATCAACAACAGCAGCGACGTGGCCTTTCTCGCCAAGTTCAGCAACTTCGGCCTTGGCCACTACATCGCCCACATCACGCCCGCCAGCACCGGCGCCCTCAACATCACCTGCCCGCCGGACGCAACCGTGGAGTGCGGCGACGATACGAGCGCGGTCGCTACGGGCCAACCGAGCGTGTGCAGCCAGAACCCGGCTACGGTCAGCTCGAGCGATAGCAGCGCACCGGGCTGCGGCGCCACCGAGACGATCACGCGAACCTGGACGGCGGATGACGGCGTGAATCCGCCCGTGAGTTGCGACCAGATCATCACCGTTGTCGATACGACGCCGCCGGACATCGTCGGGGTCCCCAACGACGAGACCGTCCCATGCGAGAATCTTCCGCCGCCGGCCGATCCCACGGTGAGCGACGGCTGCGATCCCAATCCGTCGCTGGTGCTGGAGGAAACGGTAACGACCGGCGATTGTGCCGGCGAACTGATGATCGTCCGTGAGTGGACTGCGACCGACGCTTGCGGCAACGTGTCGACACGTTGCCAGATCGTCACCGTGCTCGAGGACGCATCCGCTCCGATGCTCACCGTTCCCGGCGACGTAACCGTCGAATGCGGCGACAGCACCGACCCGTCGAACACCGGAGAGGCCGGCGCTACCGCCGACTGCCGCGGCGATGCCACAGTCACGTACACTGACACGACTTTCCCCGGGTCCTGTGGGGGCGAGGAGATCATCACGCGGACCTGGATGGCGGAGGACTCCTGCGGGAACGTCGCCAGCGGCGATCAGTTTATCACCGTTCGAGACACCACCCGTCCGGACCTCACGCTGCCGGACGACACGACGGTCGAGTGCAACACCGACAGCAGCCCGGCCGTGACGGGCTTCGCGACGGCCGACGACGCGTGCGACGGACCGGCCGTCCCCGTGACCTACTCCGACGTCGTTGAAGTGGGCGATTGCCCGCAAGAGTCGGTCATTCGGCGCACGTGGTCGGCAACCGACGCGTGCGACAACACGGCCAGCGACGCCCAGGCGGTCTCGGTTGTGGACACCACGGCGCCGGTGCTTACCGTGGACACCACGCCGATTACGGTCGTGGACGCGGATTGCGGCGGAGACGAGGACGCCGCGCTTCCGACGGCAACCGCGACGGACAACTGCGATCCCGCCCCGGTTGTGGGCGGTTTTCCGCCGGGCCCCTTCCCCGCAGGCGACACAACGTCGGTGCTCTTTACGGCCACCGACGCCTGTGGCAACTCGAGTTCCGAGAGCGTCGCTGTGACGGTGCTACATGGGGCGAACATCGCCATCGAAGCCAACCAGCATACCGTCGGGTCGGGCACGTTCCCCGGGTCGGACAAGGAGCCGCTCGTCGGCATCGAGGTCTGTGCGTACGACAAGTCGGATGGGAGCTGCGCCCGCGATACCTGCGGCGGCATTTCGCACCAGTATTACGAATGCATCGCCGCCACGTGCCCGGCCGCCGGCTGCTGCACGACCGATGTCAACGGCGAATGTACGATCAACCTGCCGCCCGGCGACTATGTCGTGATTTCGAACGACGCGACCAAGACCGTGCTTCCGGATCCCCTGGGCGTCAGCGCCAGCGACCTCCTCTGCGGTGAGACGAAGCAGAAGCACCTGCAACAGATCGTCCGGGTCGATGGAAAGAAGCTCCCCGGCAAGACGCGGATCGAGACCGGCTCGCTGCTGTTGATCATCGAGCCGGAATACGTGCTGTGGGATCAGGCCGAACAGCCCTATCCGTTCGTCTTCGAGAGTGTCGGCGAGTGGGGCGTGACCGTCACGGTAACGCCGCCCGAAGGCTTCGTCGCCGATTATGAGGCGCTCACGGCCGACGTGGACAACGAGCTCGAGTCCGTGCAGTTCGTCGTGACCGAGGTCGGCAGCGATCTGGTTCCGACGCAAACCGAGTTCCATATCGTCCACAACGGTGAGAGGCGGGTCGTGCGCAGCAACGTCGACATCCGTCTGACGCCGTCCTACGCCCGAGAGCGGGGCTTCGATGTACAGCAGCTCCGCAGCCGTGGGCTGATCCACGAACCGCAGGACGGGGCCACGCCGCGCGAAATGCACCGCGGCAAATAGCCGAGCCCCGCGGCCGTCGCGATGGCGCACGGCCGCAGCAAGGTAGACACGATGCCCGGCGACGCGGACTTGATCCGTGCCGCCGGGCTCTTTTTTTGACCGTGGATACGCCGCCCATAGAATAGGACTCGAAGCGAAGGGCCGTCGAACGGAACTCAACCACCTGGATTGCCAAGACCATGATTCTGCGCTCGTGTCGCCGTCGCTTCCTGCCCGTCGCAGCCGTCCTCGGGGCGGCGACCTGCGTTTCCGGCCTCGAAAACAAGAAGACGACGCCGACCGACGCGCCGCGCGAGGAGACATCCGACATGGAGACGACCGCCAAACCGGCGCATACCAACCGCCTCATCGACGCGACGAGCCCCTATCTGCTCCAACACGCTCATAATCCCGTCGACTGGTACGAGTGGAGCGACGAGGCCCTCGAAAGGGCCCGCCGCGAGGATAGACCGATCTTCCTCAGCATCGGCTATGCGGCATGCCACTGGTGCCACGTCATGGAGCACGAGAGCTTCGAGACCGACGAGGTCGCCGCTGTCCTCAATGAAGGATTCATCAGCATCAAGGTCGACCGCGAGGAGCGGCCCGACATCGACTCGATCTACATGGCTTACACCGTCCAGACGACGGGCCATGGCGGCTGGCCGATGAGCGTTTGGCTGATGCCCGACGGCACGCCCTTCTTTGCGGGGACCTATTTCCCGCAGGAGCAGTTCATCGGCCTGCTCCAGCAGATCCGTCAATTGTGGACCGACAACCGTCCGGCCCTGATCCAGCGTACGGAGGACGCGAGGAAGTTCCTCTCCCAATGGGCCGAGGGGCCCGGACCGGCGGAGGGTGTCATCGACAAGGAGCACGTCGACGCCACGGCGAAGATGTTGGCCGGCTACATCGACCGTACGCACGGCGGCTTCCGCAGCGGCGGCAACAAGTTTCCGCCGAGCCAGGCGATGGATCTGATCCTGCGCGTCTATCGGCGGACGGGAACGAGCGACCTTTACGAAGTCGTGGAAGTGACGCTTAACCACATGGCCCGTGGGGGCATCTACGACCACATCGGCGGCGGCATCTGTCGTTATAGCACCGATCCGCAGTGGCTCGTCCCGCACTTCGAGAAGATGCTCTACGACCAGGCGCTGGTCAGCGCGATCTACCTCGATGCGTACCAGGTCTCCAAGAACCCACTGTACGCCTCGGTCGCCGCCGACATCTTCGACTACGTCCTGTCGGACCTGCAATCGCCCGAGGGCGGCTTCTACTCGAGCCGCGACGCCGACAGCGAGGGCCTCGAGGGCAAGTTCTACATCTGGACCGTGGACGAAATCAAAGCCATCCTCGGCGACGACCAAGGCGCGCTTTTCTGCAAGTACTTCGACGTGACCGAAACGGGGAACTGGTTCGAGCATCGCGGCCACGCACCGGCCGGCCCGAAAAACATCCTGCACGTCACCAAGCCGCCGGAGGCTTTCGCCCGGCTCCACCAACTGGATGTGGACGAGCTCCGGAAAAAGCTGACGTCATGGCGGAGACAACTGGCCGCGGTCCGATCGAAACGCACGCCACCCGGACTGGACGACAAGGTCCTGGCCGCCTGGAACGGCCTGATGATCGCCGCCCTGGCAAAGGGCGCCCGCGTGCTCGATGAACCGCGATACGCTCAGGCCGCGGCACGCGCCGCGGACTTCATTCTGCGTAAGCTGCGGACGCCCGACGGCCGCCTGCTGCGGACCTACCGGGCGGGCAAGGCCCGCCTCACCGGCTACCTCGACGATTACGCCTTCATGGTCGACGGCCTGTTGTACCTCTACGAGGCCACGTTCGACCGGCGCTGGCTCGACGCTGCCCGCGAGCTGACCGAGCTGTCCGTCAAGCACTACGACGACCCCGATGGCGGCGGCTTCTTCTACACCGCAGCCGACAGCGAGCAGTTGATCGCCCGCTCCAAGGATCCCCAGGACGGCGCGATCCCCTCGGGCAACTCCGTGCATGCCATGAACCTGCTCCGCCTCGCGATTCTGGTCGATCGCCAGGACTACCGGGCAGAGGCCGAGTCGATCCTGCGGGCGTTCGCGGCGATGGCGAAGCAGTCCCCCAGCGCGTTCGAGCGGCTGATCTGCGCCGCCGATTTCTATCACGATCGTGTCCAGGAAATCGCGATCGTCGGCGAGCTCGACGACGCCGGGACGAAAGCACTGCTTCGCACCGTCTACGACCGCTACCTGCCCAACAAGGTCGTCGTGCACGCCTCCGACGCGCGCGACGAGACTGACATCCCGCTTCTGCGCGGCCGGAAAATGATCAAGGACCGTCCCACCGCCTACGTCTGCGAGGACTACCGATGTCAGCTCCCGGTCACCGAACCGGACGATTTGGCGAAGCAACTCGACCGAACGCCCTGATCGGCTCCACAACCGTCGACATGTCCGCGGGCGGTACACCGGGGCGTCGGCGAAACGACCAAAGCCCAAGGGGCGCCAGCGGCGGTGGCCGCCCGGAACCCCACGCATGACCAGGCCGAGTCCTTGCGGCTTCGTCTGGACACGTCCGGGCCACCGGTCGATACTTCCAACGAGGCAGGCTCTTGCGGGCCGCCTCAGTTGCCGTTGATGAACCGCCACACGCTGGGCGAGACATGACTGGAACGTTCGCTCTCGGCATCCTCACGATCGTCGTCTTGGCGCCGAAGCAACCCGGCGCCGAGCCGGCTGGCCCAACCGATTCACCCACCGTGCAAGCGGCGGAGGATCAACGAGATGCGACCGAAGCGGCAACGGCCGACGACCTGCTCCGCGAGCTCCAGCGCCGCCGGCCTGCCAACGAACCGATCCCACCCGCCAGTGCCGCGGGCGGCGAATTCCCACCGCACGAGCCCAAGCTCTGGCCCGAGGGTTGGACCGTCGTCGACGTCGTGGGCCGGCTCTCCCGCAGCGGGTCGTGGTGGACGCTCCTCGGCGAGTCGTCGCGGTTCGCCGGGCCCATCAAGCTCCTTCCCGACTCATCCCTCGAGGTCATGGTTCGCACCGCGACAGCCGCTGCGGTCGAGGTGCCGTTCATCATCGCGGGCGACATGACCGTCTACGCCGGCGAGAACTACCTTCTTGTGCGGGACGTGCGCCGAGCGCGTCCGCCGCAGGCGAATACGAGCGGGCCCAGCGGGGCGCCATCCGACGTAGTCGCCCCGGATGCACCCGTCGATGACGTGCTCGCCGTCCTCAAGGCCCGCGAACCGGACAACCCGGTGCTCCAGGCCGGGCAGGACGGTTTCTCAGCCGGATCCGTCGCCTACACGCCGGGCCTCGTGCCGGACGGCACGCTCATGGCATCCCGGGCCGGTCGCGTCGTCCGGCAGGACGAATGGTGGCTCTTCATCTTCGAGTCGGATCACCCGGATCACCGCGAGCCGCCGATGAAGCTGCTGCCGAATCTCGTGACGGCCACCATGGTCACGGCCGTCGAGCAGGAGGGTGTCGGCGCGGTTTTCCTTGTCTCCGGCGAGGTGACGCAATTCGCCGGCGAGAACTTTCTGCTGCCGCAATTCGCGACGCGTCGCGTCGAGATGGGCAACCTGCGTCCCTGAAAGTCCCTTCCTTCAGGGTTCGTCTCTGGGCCGGCCGGTGTGTTCGAGCACGGCGATCATCACCACGACGCATACGCATTGAATCATCAGGAGCACCTGCCCGGCTCGATCCACACGCGGCAGGACGATCGCGGGCAGCCCCGTCGCGGCCGTGGCCAGGTAGATCGTCAGCACCGCGTCGCGCCGGCTCATCCCGCGTTTGACCAGCCGGTGCGAAAAATGCCGCCAGTCCCCGCGGAACGGGCTCACCCCCTCCCGGATTCGATGGGTCACCACACTGACCACGTCGTACAACGGAACGGCCAGGGCGATCAGCGGCACGAGGACGCCGACGGGCCGCAGGTCCAGCGACGGATCGTAGAACGTCGTGAGAACCGCCAGCACGCTCATCAGGTAGCCGACAACCAGGCTGCCCGCGTCCCCCATGAAGATGCTGGCCGGCGTGAGATTGAACCACAGGAACCCGCAAAGCCCTCCGGCGATGACGCCCGCCATCAGCGGGACGAGCACCTGGCCGGACCGGATTCCCGCGAGCGCGAAGATACACGCCCCGATTGCCGCCACACCCGCGCTAAGCCCATCCATGTTGTCAAGGAAGTTGAACGCATTGGTCACCAGGACGATCCACACCACCGTGCAGGCGATCGCGAGAGATGTGGGGAGGAACTCGAACACGCGAACCTGTAGGACCCAGGCCGTGAAGACGGCCACAATCACCTGCGCGGCCAGCTTCGGCAGCGGCCCGAGCGCTTTTCGGTCATCGATCAGCCCCACGACGTGCAGAATGAAGGCGCCAGCGACGATCCCCAGGACCAACGGCAACCGCGAGGCCATTCCCGGCAGATGCGGACGGAGCGGCTCGGGCAGCACCACGGGAAGCCACTGCCGCTGCATGGCGTAGGCCGCTAGAGCGCCGGCCGCAAGCAGTCCACAGATTGACACCGCCAGCGCAATCCCGCCGCCCAGGGCCACCGGCACCGCGTGTTGCTTGTGGCCAACGGGGTGATCCAGGAACCCGATGCGGCGGGCCCAGCGGCGAACGAGCGCCGTTGCCAGCAGCCCCACACCCGACGCCACGACGAACGTGACCAGAAACGGCAGGTACATGCCGCGGCAGTGTAGAGGAGTTCCGGACGGCCGGCCATCGGCTGGTCGGGCGTCGCCCTGCGGGCCGGAGCGCAGATAGGTATCATGGAGGCATGAAGCGGGTCTTCGCGTCCAAGGATCGGTCCGCCATTGAGATCGTGCGCGGGCTTCTCGCGGACGAGGGAATCCGCACCACGGTCTTCAATGAGGCAACGGGCTCGGTCCTCGGCGACGTCCCCTTCTTCCTGGCCATGCCGGAAATCTGGGTGCTCGCCGACGAGGACGAGGCGCCCGCCCGGGCCCTCGTCGAACGGTACGAATCGGGTGCCCTGCGCGCTTCCCTGCCCAAGGAACCGTGGGTGTGCCCGGATTGCGGCGAGCTGATCGAGGGCCAGTTCACCGAGTGCTGGCATTGCCTCGAGCACGACCCGCGGGACGAGCCGGACGGCCGCTGCGAACATTGCGGCTATCTGTTGGCCGGACTTCCCCTGCGACGCTGCCCGGAATGCGGGAACCCGTTCTGACGTCGGGCACCGTGGATTCGTGGCCCCGTTCGAGGTACGATGGTCGCCATCACCGACGGACCGGAACCCGAGGGATCCACCCAGTATTCGCGAGGCCGATTTCGTAAGGAGAAGGGCGATGCGCACGGCGATCTTCACGGCAACAGGCCTGGTGTGTTGCACGGCCGCCCTTGGCCAGGAGCCGGACCGGCAGCCGGGAGAGGTCAAGGCGATCCTCAAGCAGGCGGCCGAGGCCATGAAGCAGGCCAAGACCGTCGGCTACGACGCCGAGTACCACGGCACCGAGTGGGCCGTAAATGTCGTGCCCGCCGTTACGGGCCGGGCGGTGGTCGGGCCGCGGGCCGAGCACGACATCGATCGCTTCTCTTGCGAGGTCACGATCCAGGCGTCCGGCTCGGAGGAGAAGTCGAGGTACACCGCTGGGTGCAACGGCACCGAGTTCTACCTGCTGGATCAGCAGAAGAAGACGGCCTACCAGGATATGGATCAGGCGGTGCTCGGCAGCGAGGGTCGCAACATCATGCGGGTGCTGCTTCGTGATTTCGCGGAGCCCGATCCGTTCGCCGACGTGCTCGAGAGCGGCTCGGCGGAGATGAAGCCCGATGCCGAAGTCGCGGGCGAGGCTTGTGTCGTCGTCTTCGTCAAGCCCAAGGAGGGACCGGAGACCACATGGTACTTCTCGAAGAAGGACCATCTTCCCCGCCGCGTCGTACGACACTACGAAAACCGCGAGGGCGAGCCCGGCACGACCGAGTTGACCCTAACCAACCTCGTCGTGAACCCCAGCTTCGTGCGTAGCCCTTTCGAACTCATCGTCCCCGACGGCTACGAGAAGACCGACGAGTTCGCCCCATAAGGCGATGCCCGGCCCGCGACGGGCTCAGAACGTGCGGCCGACGCCCCTCCGAGCCGCGACCGCCTGACCTTCTTACGTCGCACAGCGATGTGAAGGGTCAGGCAGCGGTTGTAACGCGGATGGCGCGGACCGCTTGCTGACCCGCGCTGCTCCGAAACCGGTATTGTTGCATGCTCGACGCCGTCCCTCGGAATCGGCGAGGCGGCGCTTTGCCCTCCCCTCCGTCCTTTCGTCCCTACCTCGATCCCTCGATCCCACTTCTTCGTGCCTCCGTGCCTTGCGCAAAAAAAAGGATGGAAGGTGCCGCCGTGGCGGGTAGCACCTTCCACCTTGTGATGTCCGAACAAGCCCGCCCGGGAGCTTCGGGGCTTTACCGACTGCCGTGGCGAGAGCCGGTCAACTGAAAGCGCCGTCGCTTCCCCAACGGGTGGATCATCACTACATCTTCTTCTTTCTCTTTGCGGCTTTCCGCTTCTTGCCACCGGCCTTCTTGCCGCCCTTCTTCGCCTTCTTTGCGGCTTTGCGTTTCTTCGCCATCTGCATCACCTCCTTTCTGGACAAAATCCTACACTAGGACTGCGACCTGTCAAAAAAAATTTTGCGCATTCGGGTCGTCCGCGGGGTCCGCGCCGCTGGACGGCGGTGTTCGCGAACGGAATCTGCGGAGGTCGTAACGACCATCAATGCGCCGCGGCGCGACACGGTGACGCGGTGCGCCGAACGAGTCGTCGCCACAACGGCCGACGTGATTCGTACGCTGCGGAACATCGACCTAATGTCGCGCGGCGGTATGATCACCGGGCGCCTTCGGCCTGTGGTTTGCCCGCAGCGCAGCCGCGATGCGCCGCCGATCCGCAGCTTTGCGGATCGCGAAAACCCGCTGAGAATTAGGCATTTTGTCATACCTGCGGCCGTGATCCGCGTCCAACGACGACGGCCAGCGCCGGCGACTGCGGGCGCATCCGCGCCCGCTTGAACGGATCGCACCTCGAACGCGCCGGTCGGGCCGCGCCGCGCCGCGCCGCAAACGATCTAACAGGTTGCAAGTCGCGGATCATCGCGAAGTCGAAGGTCGAACCGCGCATCGTCGTCGTTGTCCTCGCCGCCATCCGAACCATCGAACGGCGGGGCAGCGCGGCCGAAAAAAATTTTCAAAACTTTTCCGTTTTTTCGCTTGCAGTCGTCGCGCCGACATGCCTTGTCGAAGAGATTTCGACGCGCGATCCGCCGCCGGCGACCGAGCGCCATGCGCCGCCCCGCCACCGACGGCGACGTGCGTACGGCGCTTCATCCGGTCGGACGCGGCGCGTTGATTGCGGGTCGACGAACCTCGAATGGCGCGGCGAGTCGGCAGACGCTCAGGGCAGCGTCGCGCCGAAATAGGGTTGGAACGCCCCGGCGCCGACCAACAGGTCCAGGAGGGTCAGCAGCTCGATCTGGTCCGAGCGGCCCGAACGATCGATGTCGACCGACCACGCCTGCGCCGGTCCGCCAGCGCCGCGGATCACGGCGAGCAGTATGTCGATGTCGTCGACCGTGACCGCCCCATCGCCGTCAACGTCACCGGGCAGGTACCCGAGCCGTACGCTGCTACCCGTCGGCACGTGCTCAATGCTCGTCCAGGCTTCGGGCTCAATGGGCCGATCGAGGTCCACACGGATCCGGCCAGGGCCAAGCCCCGCTACCTTGGCGATGCCCGGGGGCGCCGGCTCCTTGCCGCCCTGCTGCATCACGGCGAAGTCCAGTGCCGTCAGACAATCCACCACGACGTCCAGCGTCAACTCGACATGGCTCCACCCAACTGCGTTCATCCCGTCCATGTCGGACGGACGGCGGGCGTCGACGGATCCATCGGGCGGAAAGCTCGACAGGATTCCCTCGGACGGCACGATCTTGAACACCTCGCCGTCATAGAGATCACAGATGTACAGCTCACCGAGCGCGTCGCGCCCGAACGAAGCGATGTCGGCGATCGTGCGTGTGCCGTCGGGTCTGAGCTCGCAGGTTCGTTCCTGAAAATCGGACACCGACGCGCCGTCGTAGCGCAGGCTCCAGATCTGCCCCGTGCAAAAGTCGGCAAAGAAGTACGTCCCCGCCAGCCCAGGCATGAGCGAGCCCCGATAGACCTCGCCCCCGGTGACGGAGCGACACTGGCCGAACGTCGGGTGGGCGTACGCGTGGATCGGGTCGGTGAGCGCGTCGTCGAAGCAGATGCACCCTTCCAGACCGGTGCACTCCGATCCCTCCATGCAGCGCCACCCGTAGTTTTCCCCGCCGGCGCTGCCCGCCAATAGAAAGTTGATCTCCTCGAGCTCCGCCTGCCCCACGTCGCCGATATACAGATCGTTCGTCAGCGGATCGAACGCGCACCGCCACGGGTTCCGCAAGCCGTACGCCCAGATCTCGTCCGCCCCGGCCCCGGCGACGAACGGATTCGTCGGCGGGATGGCGTAATTCCGGTCGTCGTCGGCGGGAAAGTCGTCGCCGTTCACGTCGATGCGCAGGATCTTCCCCAGCAGCTTGGTCGTATCCTGGGCATTGCCCGTCTCCGGTGTGTGACCCGGATCGCGGTCGAACGCGCCGCCGCCGTCGCCGGAGCTGATGTACAGATAGCCGTCGGCGCCGAAGGCCATCCATCCGCCGTTGTGGGTGCTCTGGGGCTGAGCGTACGTCAACACGACGGCGCCCGCCGGTTCTGCGACGTTCGGATTCGTTGACACGCAGTACCGCGCGATCACTGTGTCGTTGCCCGCAGCCGTGTAGTTGACGAAGAACTCGCCGAACCCCGGAAGCTCCGAATCACCCGAGTAGTTCGGATGAAACGCCAGCCCCAGCAGTCCCTGCTCGTAACCCGTCGCACGGACCAGCGCCCCGATATCCAGAAACGGCGCGGCCAGAAGCGTGCCGTCCAGCACGACCCGGACTTGGCCGGTTTTCTGCACGACGAAAACGCGATGCGTGTCCCCCGGCGCGAAGGTGACGAACAACGGTCGTACCAGGCCCGAAACGAACAACTCGGACCTCAGCTCCCCGTCGGCCCGCACCTGGCAAGCCAAGCCCGACAACGCCGCGGCCAAGGCCGCGGCAGCCGTCAAACGTGAAGCCACGCGCTTTACCCCAACCATGCAACCCCCGGAGGCTCGAATGCGGTTCGTACGGAATCACCTCGGGTGCCGACGCCGACCCCGAGTGCCCTATTCTAGCCTGCAATCGGTGCGGATCGGGCCCGATGCCGAGGGGAGGTCCGATAATTTTTGTGCACCGTCAGGAGGTCCAAGGGAGGATTACTTCGCCCGCTCCACGTACTCCCCGCTCCGTGTATCGACGCAAATCCGTTCACCGGGCTCGATGAACGCCGGTACCCGCACCTTGGCGCCCGTCTCCACCGTCGCGTCTTTCGGCTGATTCGTCGCCGTTGCCCCCTTCACTACCGGCGGCGTTTCAGTCACGGTGAGCGTGACCACGTGCGGCACGTCGAACGAGATCATCTGGCCGTTGTAGACCTGGCACGAGACCCGTTCGTTCGGGCGAAGCCACTGCACGGCGTCGCCCACCACATCAGCGCTGACCGGAATCTGGTCATACGACTCCACGTCCATCACCACGTAGTGGTCACCCTCGCGGTAGAGGAACTCGTACTCCTTCGATTCGACGAACGGCACCTCGACCTGGTCGTCCACGCGAAAGCGGACGTCCGTCATCGTCCCCGATTTGAGCTTCTTGATCTTCGTCTGCATGTAGCTGCGCTTGTTGCCCTTTGCCACATGCTGGGCCTCATGGACGACCGCCGGCTCCCCCTCGTACAGGACCGTCCGCCCCTTGCGCAGATCCACGGCTTTGATCATCATCGGTGTGTCGACTCCAGGCCTCTGTTCCGTACGAAAACCCGGCTCCATCGTCCCAAAGCGGGGCCGATCGGTCAACCGCCCCGCACGCCCTGCGTTGCCGGCGCAAGGCGCCCCCTTACAATGTGGGTTGATGCCGCGCCACCCCAAATCCGCCGTCCGGAAGTACCATGATCGCGTCGCCGCTCGTTACGACGCCAGCTACGAGGATGCCTACTGGCAGTGGCACGACGCCCTTACCTGGCGATACCTCCGACCGTTCCTGCCCCGCGACCTGCGGGCCCGGGTGCTGGACCTCGGCTGCGGCACCGGCAAGTGGGCGGCGCGGATCGCCAAGAGCGGGTACGCCGTCACCTGCGTCGACATCTCGCCCCGGATGCTCGACCAGGCCCGACTCAAGCTCGACCCGCTTGATCCTGCGGGCCGGGCCGCATTCGTCCAGGCCGACCTTTGCAACCTGGGCGCGCTCGACCGCGGCGTGTTCCCGTTGGCCGTCGCCCTGGGCGACCCGATCGGATGTGCGGAATCGCCGATTCGCGCCATGAAGGAGATCCGCCGCGTCCTGACCGGCGACGGCGTCCTGGTCGCCACATTCGACAACAAGCTCTCCGCCATCGACTTCTATCTGACCAAGGGCGACCCCCGCGAACTGGCCCGCTTTGTCCGCGACGGCCGAACCCACTGGCTTACACAGGACGCCGCGGAGCGATTCGACATCACGACTTTTTCTCCCAGCGGCGTCCGCCGCCTCGCCGAGCAATGCGGGTTCGACCTCCTCGAAATCCTCGGCAAGACCGTGCTCCCCATGCGTCACCACCGACAACTGCTCGAAACGCCGGAGGGCCGGCGCGCGTGGACGAGCATTGAAACCTCCCTATGCCGCGACCCCGACGCGCTGGGTCGGGCCACACACCTCCAGGCCGTCTTCCGGGCCCACTCGCGCTGACCCCATGCACCCCGCGAACGAGAAACCATTGCGTGACCCGCCCGCAGACGAACCATCCGCGGGGCCAGCCGGTCCGCAGCAGGACCGTGAGGCCTCTGACGAAGACGACTCGGCCGACGAGGACATCCACGTCGTTCAAGTTCGCCGCCGTCTCCCGGGCCGGCGCCTCGACAAGTACCTCCGCGCCAAGTTCCCCCGCATCTCGCGCACCACGCTTCAGGCGTTCATCAAACAGGGGCGGGTCACGGTCAACGACATGCCCACCAAGGCCAGCTACGAGCCGGCCGAGGGCGACGTCATCACGCTCGTCCTTCCGCCACCGCCGCCGACCGACATCGTCCCCGAGGACATCCCCCTCGACGTGATCTACGAGGACGACTGGCTGCTGGTCATCAACAAGCAGGCTGGCATTGTCTGCCATCCCGGCTACCCTGGGCAGACCGGCACCATCGTCAACGCCGCCGCGTTCTACGCCGACCGGATCAGCTCCGGCAGCGAGCCCTTCCGCCCCGGCATCCTCCATCGCCTCGACAAGAACACCACCGGAGTCCTGGTCATCGCCAAGACCGACGAGGCCCACTGGCGCGTCGCGCTCCAGTTCGAACGCCGCACCACCCGCAAGGAGTACTTCGCCATCTGCCATGGCCAGATCAAGCTCGACGGCGACGTGATCAACAAGCCGCTCTCGCCCCACCCCGACACGACCCAGCGGATGATCCTCCCCACCGCGATCCCGCCGCGGCAGGCCATGTTCAAAGAGGCCGTCACCGAGTATCGCGTCGAGGAGCGATATCGCGGCTACACCACCGTGGCCCTGTTTCCCAAGACGGGCCGGACCCACCAGCTACGCGTCCACATGGCCTCCTTGGGCCACCCGATCCTCGGGGATACCCTCTACGGCGGACGGGCCGTTTCCGAACATGATCTAACCGGCGCCGGAAGTGACGCCCCGCTGATCGAGCATCAGGCCCTCCACGCCCACAGCCTCCGCGTGGTCCACCCGATCAACGAGCGCCCCATCGAGTTCACCGCCCCGCTGCCGGCCAACATGCTGCGGATCCTCGATCTGTTGCAGAAGCATCGAAGGTCATGACGATCCTCGCACTTGCATCGAAGCCGGAAGTCATGCCCGCCCCCGCGGCGGGCACGGCCCGCCCTACGTGCACTCGCATTCTGCCTTCTTGCCTTTCTGGACTCGGAGCCGACCTTCCATGAACGGTGAATCAAGAAGGGACAAACCCGGCGACGCGAGCGGCGGCGCGGGAAGGCCGCCCCGTTCTCCGGCCTCGACGCCGCGGGACCTCAAGGTCAAGCTAGCCGACCAGAAGCTGCTTATCGACTGGAGTGACGGGCACCACAGCGCGTTCGCGCTAGCTCAACTCCGTCGCGTGTGCCCCTGCGCTACGTGCCGAACCGAACGGGAGAAGCGAAGTGCCAATCCGCTGAAGATCCTCAAGGCCGACCCATCGGGCCTGCGCGTCGTCTCCGCAAAGCTCGTCGGCAACTACGCCATCCAGCTCATCTGGTCCGACGGCCACGACACCGGCATCTTCGACTTCCGGTTCCTCCGCTCGCTCGATGCCCGGTGAACCCGCGTCGCGTCGGCTGATGCGAGAGAGCATTCTCGCACCGGCACACGGCTACCGTTCCAACGGCTTCGTGTGCGTCACACCCGTGCCGCGCTCGATGGTGTACAGCGCATCGGCCGCCAGCCCCGCAACGTCCTGCGACTCACCATCGGGCCAGCGGATCTCCAGCCGATCTATCGTCTCGGCGGCGCCGAGCCCGAACGTGGCCGTCAGCTCAGATTGGCTCAGGTACGACCCGCCCGTCGTGATATAGCGCGTCTGCGTCTGCCCGCCCAGGGTCGCGCGGAGCCGGGCTCCGACCGCCGCCCGGTTCTTCCCCGCCCCGACCAGCCTGACGCGAACGACGTTGTTCCCCGGCGGAAGGTCGTTCCGAAGCAGCCGTGGAGCGCCGCCTACCGTCGCAATCACCGCATCCAGATCACCGTCGTCGTCGATGTCGGCCGTCGACAACCCCCGCCCGACCATCGGCCGCCTGAATCCCTCGCCGGCCTCCTCGCCGACCTCGACGAACTGCCCCCGCCCGTTGTTCAGGAAGAGCTGCGGGCTCTGCTCGAACGTCCACCCTCTGCGTACGTGCTCGATCTCGGGCTCGATATGCCCGTTGGCGAGCATCAGGTCCTCAAACCCGTCGAGGTTGAAATCGGCGAACGTCAGCCCGAACGTCAGCGTCGCCGTCGTCGGCTTGGTCAGCCGCGTGGCCCCGGCCTTGTCGATGAACGTCCCAATACCGGCCTGGGTGTACAGCGAAACCGGCTCGCCGCTGAAGTTCCCGATCGCGATCGAGCAGCGTCCGGCGTTCGTCAGGTCGGCGATGCCCACGCCCATCCCGGCCCGGGCCAGCCCGCTTTCGTCATACGCCACGCCGGCGCTGAGCCCGTGATCCGTAAAGGTCCCGTTCTGGTTGTTCAGGTAGAGGAAGTTCGGCTGGGTATCATTGGTCACTACGATGTCGGGCCAGCCGTCGTCGTTGAGGTCCGCCGAGATGACCCCCATACTCTTGCCCGCCGGGTTGTACACTCCTGCCTGCTTGGTGGTATCCGCGAACGTGCCATCGCCGTTGTTGGTAAAGAGCGTGCAGGAGGCGCCGTCATACGGTTGCGGCGTCGCGTACGACTTGTTCTTCCCGTCCAGCGTGCTCCAGATATCGGTCGCCGGTGTCCATTGCACGTAGTTGGCCACGAAAAGGTCCAGGTCGCCGTCGCGGTCCGTGTCCAGCCACATCGCCCCGCTGGACCATTCCCACGGGGACGGCGCGCCCTCGCCGGCACTGAACCCCACCCCCGCCTCGTCCGTCACGTCCACGTAACGCCCGCCGTCATTCCGAAGCAGCCGGTTCTTTCCCACCGCCGTGAGGTAGACGTCCTCATCGCCGTCGCCGTCGTAGTCTGCGACCGTCGCCCCCATCCCGTAGAGCGTCAGCTCCGACAGCCCGGCCCGCTCGGTTACGTCCTCGAACTCGCCGCGCCCGCGGTTGCGATACAGTCGGCTCACCGGCTTCGCGCCGTCCTCCTCATGCCCGGGCCAGAAGCCGCTGTTGACCAGCAGGAGGTCGGGCGAGCCGTCACCGTCGTAGTCGAAGAACGAGGCCCCCCCGCCCATCGTCTCCGGCATCCACTTCTTGCCGAACGCCCCGGTGACGTGCCGGAACTCGATTCCCGCAGCCCCTGTCACGTCCGAAAACGTGACGCTCTGTTCCACGGCCCCGCTTGGTGGTTCGTACTTCGGCGGCGTATCGGGCTTGACGTACTCACTGGCCTGAACCGACGGCTCGTGCCGCGCGGGCTTGCATGCCGTGCACAGCACGACCAGACACGCACCCAACATTGCCGCCGCGGCCGCGACACGGTCGGGCGGGGGCGGCGCGCCGCCTCGTAGCGTGGATTCCGACATGCACGAGCTTCTCGAACTCAACGCGTCCCCTCCGACGCTGCGTCACGTCGCCGCGTGACCCGTTCGGACCCCGCCACGCTCAGATCGTGGACGTGCACGCTCTGCGACTCCAGGTTGTCATGTGGGTTCTTCAGCCGGTAGCTCTTCGTCACCTCCGCCTGCGACTCGTCGATTTTGTAGCGGAGGTAGGCCTCCTCGTGGTTCGCAGCCAGCAGCTCGTCCCCGACTGCCCTCGCAGCGAGCATGATGTGATAATGGGCCACACGGTCTTCCGGATCGATCGCCAGCACTTTCGTCATGGCCTCGATCGACTGGCGGTACTTGCCGTCGAGGTAGTACGTCCGCCCCAGGTTCCCCCACGTGGCCCGGTCCTCAGGGAACTGATCCAGCACCCGCTTGTACGCGCTCGCGGCCTCGACGTACCGCCCATCTTCCTGCAACAGCACGCCCCAGAACCATGCCGTCTGCGCGTCGTTGGACCGAATCTCCTCGCACCGAAGCAGGTGGTCGTAGGCTGTCTCCAACTCGCCGTCCCGCAGGGCTACGCGGGCCAGGTTCCGCGGCCCGTCGATCCGCTCGGGGACCAGCCGCCCGACCTCGGCGAAAGCCCGCTGGGCCGCCTTCGTGTCGTCCTGAAGTAACAGCCCGATGCCGTAGTCGTTGAACCGCAACCAGTCGGCCGCCAGATCGATGTCGGTCACGTCCCGCGTCGATGGAGCCGGCGTCTCGCCCGGTCCGACCACCGGCAACGACACCTCCGAGCGGCAGATTTCCGTGATCGGAAGGTTCGGGACATCGTCAAACCGTTTGAATCCCGCACGGTTGCTCGTGAACGCGAACTCGGTATAGGCCCGATCGAACTTCCGCCACATCAGCCGGGCCTCGACGGTAAGCTTGCGTCCAGCCAGCTCCGGCGGGACGGTCATCCGGTAGTGAACCACCTGCGCCGTCCCCGGCCCGATCACGTTTACGTATACCGGGGCGTAGATGTCCTGTGCATTTCGCCGCCGAATCGGCTCCCCATGCCGGTCGACAATCACGGCTCGGAAGTAGTGGGCCGTCGGATCCACGTACCCGTCCTCCCGCACGTACCCGCTCTGGACGATTCGCTCGCCGTGGTCGTCGACCAGGGTGAACTCGACCCACGACTCGTTCGAGTCGTTCGTCCCGCCCGGAAAGGTATGACCGGCGCCGAGGTTGCGGACGACCACGTCGAACGTCACCGTCTCCCCGGCCGATAACTCTGGCTGCCTGTGGTTCAGGGCGTACACGGTGTCGGCCTCACCGTCCCGGTCGCGAACGAGGGCGAACACGTCGATCCGCAGCTTCTCGTCACGCAGGAACGCCTCGATCCGCCTGATCGTTTCGTCGTCGCCGCGGATGAACGGCAGGGCCGTATTGACCGCCAGGAACCGGTGCGACTTCACCATGCCGTCTTTGGCCGCGAAATCGCCGTGGACCGCCGGCTCGAGGGGCATGTGGCAATCCTGGCACACACGCTTGTTCGGCGGCAGGTAGAAGGTCCGTGACGCGTTCAGTGCCACCCCACTGTCGTGCCACGCGTCGAACTCGTTCTGCCCGCGGAACCAGCGGTAGTTGTTCACCGGCTCCGGAAGGCTCACCTTGTGGCAGGCCGAACAGAACTCGGCCGTGCGGAACACCGGCTTCAGCATGTCCCGCTTATGCACCTCGGGCTTGGCCTTGATGGCCGTATCATGCAGCAGTGCGGCAAGCGTCCCCGTCGCCGCGGTCGGGAAGATGAACGGATCCTCCTGCTCATCCGCGACGTTGTAGTGACCGTTGCCCGTCTGGCTGTGGACCTCGTCGATGGCGTGGCAGGCCAGGCACGTCAGGCCCGCCTGGGCCTGCGGGCTGCGGCGGTCGATCGGATCCGTCATCTCGCCCGCCAGCATGAGCGACGGATCGTGACAGCCCGAGCACCACTTGCTCTTGATCTCTCCGGTTCGTCCCTTCCACTGCGGGAACCGTTCCATGTGCTCGGCGACGCCCTCCGTCAGGGCCAAGGCGTTCTTCCGCATGTCGTTGATCGTCGCCTCGTAGAACGGATTGTTGAACGACGCGAAGCGGTGGGCCGACCTGGACCACTGCTCGACGATATCGGCGTGGCACCGATCGCACGTCTCCGCCCCGATCTTCTCGTTGACCACGAAGCCGATCGTGTCCAGGTCCGGCGCGAGCTTCTCCGGCGACGACGTGTCCCCACGAGTGATAATCCGCTCCGGCAGATAGCCCCCCGTCGTCGTCGTCGCGGCGCTAGGAAAGAACGGGCTCCCCGGCGGCACGAACCCGGGAGGGACGTACACGCCGTCGACGAATTCCATCAGGTCCCGTTGTTTCGACCCCGGGCCGGTATTGCTGCCCTCCGCCTTGGCCAGCAGCGCCTCGGGGGTCAGGCTCGGGCCACGGGCCGTGTAGACGTGACCGGCAAACATCACGATCAATGCCGTCGTCAAAACCGTCGTAAACCGGGCGTAGTTGCCTCGCGCGGGTCGGACGTACGACACCGACCGGTGCAGGACATACGCGACTGGTACGACCGCCGCCGCGACCAGGTGCGTCCACCACACCCAACTGTGATCGCGGGTCGCCGCCGCGTACATGATGAACGGCCCCGTCGCAGCCAGAACCAACCCTGTCGACACAAAGGCCAGACCGCTGACCACCGTCTGCCGGCGGTGTCGCCGCCAGACCGTCGGCAGGTGCCAGATCGCAAAACCAACCAGAAGCCCCACCACCACGAACCCCAGCCCCGTGTGTGATAGAACCATCGCCTGGAAGAAATACGAGATCGTCCGGGTCCCCTGGGCGAACGACCCGACGGCGGTTTCGGGGAACGCGGAGATCAGCCGGTTCCCCAGAAGGTACAGGGTGTTGGCGATGAGGAGCCCGGCCAACGTCATGGCCACCACCAGGAGGCAGCGCTGGAAGCCGGAAAGCAGGCTCTTCGGGCGATGCTCAGTCGTTGGCGTGCGATTGTCCGGCATCATCAGATCCCCTCCGAGTCGTCAGCCAGGCGGAGCTTGGCGGCTCCGCTTCCCGTAGCGGCACGAGTCCGAGAGAACCACCGCGGCCAGCGCTCGAAAATGGACCGACGCGGCGGCTGTCCCGCTGACATGAAACGCGGCCGAGCCCGTGTTTCATCGTACCCGAGGCCGGGCCATACCGTCAACAATGCCCGACCCGTAACGCCGCCGCGGTGCGAGCCAATCGCGTGGTTATCGACCGCATCGCCGGGATGGTTTCAACGCCGGTTTCGCCGGGGCATTGTGCAATTCGGAACGAGCCGCGAGCCGCGCGCAGGATTTTTCGCCAAGTCTCTTGATCGCGCAAAAGTAGTCGATATACTATGAAACGGCTGCGCGACTCATGCGGCGTGTCAAGCCTCCATGATCGCCTCCGGCTGAAAAAAATTATCGAGCTTCCACTCGCTGCGGCACCCTTAGACCGCGCCAATAACTTTCGGGGTGCCGCACGCCTTTTTTACGGAACTCATTTCCGTCCAAAGATCCAGGCCAGCCGGTCAAAGCCGGATCCGTAACCCGTCGTAGGCTAACTCCATAGAGTCCGGTAACCTCGAATTCGTCTCCGCATGCCCGAGTTGGTGAGTCATGTGCGTGAAGTACGTCCGCCCCGCCCCAATCCGCCGGGCCGTCTCCACCGCCTCGTCGAGCGTGAAATGCGTGGGGTGCGGCGTGTTTCGCAGGGCGTCCAGGATCAACACGTCCAAATCACGTAGGAGCTCCATCGAGTCGGCCGGGATCGCGTTACAATCCGTACAGTATGCGAACGGCCCAAACCGGAAGCCCAGCACCGGCATCGGCCCGTGCATCAGGGGAATCACGCCGATCTCAGCGTCGTGAACGGCGAACGTCGGTGAACCGATAGGCCGTAGCTCGAGCTGGGGCCGGCTGTGCGGCGATCCCGGCTGCTCGCCAAAGGCGTAAACGAACATCTTCTGCAACGCTGCAAGCGTTCGCTCGGCTCCGTAGCACGGGATGGGCTTCTTCATGATCGCGTTGAATCGCCGCAGGTCGTCGAGGCCCATCACGTGGTCGGCGTGGTGATGCGTAAACAGCACCGCGTCGACCCGGCGGATCCCGTGGGTAACGCACTGGAGCCTCAGTTCCGGGGCGGTGTCCACAAGGAGGCTGGCCGCCTGGAACTCGACGTGGATGCTGGTCCGCGTCCGTCGATCGCGCGGGTCCGAAGACGTGCAGACCGGACAGTCGCATCCGATCATCGGGATCCCGTGCGAGGTCCCCGTTCCCAGCACTACGATGTCCATCTTCGATCCGTGTCCGTCCAAGACCCCGCCTCCGACGTTTCGATCGTCCGATGGCCGACCGTCTGGGGCGCCGACATCATAAAGCGCTGCCGCGCCGCGGACCATTGAGAATCCCGCTCGTTGACCGTCCGGCAACGGAGCGTTACGGTCGATCGGGCCAGCAATGCACGCCATAATGGGTAGAGTTTGGTCGTTTGTAGGGCTGATCGCGGGCCTGTCGGGATGTGGACAGCCGGCGCCGGCGCCGCTGGATGATGTCTCGGTTGCATGGACGCGCCCGCATCCACCGCGCCGCGAGCAGACATCCGCCGATCTCGTCCGTCGTGAGGCGCCGTCGGCGCTCGGTCGACCGGCTCCGGATCCCGAAGAGCCGCTCATGGCCCGAGTCGGCGGCAAACCCATCTCGCGGCGCCAGGTCATTGATCTGCTGATCCGATCCCAAGGAGCCGCCGTACTCGATCAGCTCGTGAGTCTCGAATTGGCAGAGCAAACGGCTGCCGAAGCCGGAGTCACGATAACGCCCGCGGACGTTGAGGCCGAGACCGAGCGGGCGCTGCGCCGGCTTGCGGACCCCTTATCTACCGTGACGGAGGGCGACCTGGACCGCGAGGCGGCGGAGCGGCTCCTCAGCACACTGCTCGAACAGCGGAACCTCGACCGCGAGGTTTTTCGCATCGTGATGCGCCGGAACGCGCTGTTGCGCGCGATTGCGTTCCGCGAGTTCGATCCCACCGAGGCCGAAATCCGGGCGGAGTACGAGCGAGCTTACGGCCAACGCGTGCGGGTACGCCACATCCAGCTCGCCTCGGTGGCCGACGCGATGCGGATGGCTGAGCGGTTGGCCGCGGGCGAGGACTTCGCGGAACTCGCCCGGCGCTACAGTGCGAACCAGACCAGTGCCCAGCACGGGGGACGGCTCGAGGTCTTCTCCCGTCGCCACGACGAGGTGCCGTATGCCTTCCGCGAGGCCGCTTTCGCGCTCGCGCCCGGTGCCGTTTCCAGCGCTGTCCGGGCCGGCGAGTGGTACCATCTGATCAAGCTCGAAGAGCGGATCCCTGCCTCAGCCCCGAATTTCGCCGCCGTCCGGGATGAACTCGTCCAGCTCCGGCGGGAGCGTCTCGCGGAGCAGGCCATGGCCGACCTCTATGAGAGGCTTTTCCGGGACGGTAATATCAGGATCTACGATCCGGCGCTCCGGGATGAGTTCAATCGCGCGCACGGCGGCGTGGCCCGGTAAGCGGCGCCGTCCATGATACGAGCAGAGAAACGTATGGCGGATTCGACGCACTACGCCGCGATTCTGATGTTCGGATACCCGGGCTGCGGTAAGGGCACGCAGGGCGTCGTACTCGGACGGATGCCAAACCTCGTCCACCTCGCCATGGGTGACATCTTCCGCGCTCTCGACAAGCAATCGGAAATCGGAAAGGAATTCCTTTCGTACTCTACCAAGGGTCAACTCGTGCCAGACGAGCTGACCGTCCGCGTGTTCCGTCACCATGTCGAGGGCCGCATCCGGGCGGGGGAGGTCAGGCCGGATTACCACACTCTGATCCTGGACGGCATACCTCGAACAGTCCGTCAGGTCGAGTTGCTCCGGGGCATCATCGACGTCCACCGGATCGTTCATCTCAAGATGAACGACAAAGAAGCCCTTGTCGCGCGGCTATCGGGGCGGGCCGCCAAGCAGGGCCGGCCCGACGACGCCGACCGAGGCGTTATCCGCAATCGCATCGACGTCTACGAGAGGGAGACGGCACCCGTGTTGGGCTCGTATGACCTGGGTCTGATCCGTGACATCAACGCCGACCAGCACCCCCTGGGCGTATTGCGCGACGTGGCGGCGGCGCTGATCGATGTCGTACCCGGCGTGATTTAGCCGGACCGGCACCACGCTCAGCAAGGAGCCACGCATCGCCGCTGGAACCCACGGCAACACCGAATCGAAGATGCATCCGGATTTCGCGGAGCGAATGCGGGCGTTTGCCACGGAGTTCAACGGTCGCTTCGACCGGCTACTCACCCCCACCGAGCCCGTAGCCAAGCGCCTGCACGACGCGGTCCGATATGCGGCCCTCGCCCCCGGCAAGCGGATCCGGCCCTTTCTCGTAGTCGCCACCGCGAAGCTGTTCGGGCCCGTGCCGGATGATGCCTGGACCGCTGCGGTTGCCATCGAATGCGTCCATGCCTTCAGCCTCGTCCACGACGACCTCCCGGCCATGGACAACGACGACCTGCGCCGCGGCCGGCCAACCTGCCACCGACGCTTCGACGAGCCGACAGCCATCCTCGCCGGTGATGCGCTCGTGGCCCTCGCCTTCGATCTGATCTCACGAGATGTGTGTGACGCCGCCATCGCCCGCGACATGATCCGGACCGTTGCCCGGGCCACCGGATGGAGCGGCATGATCGGCGGGCAGATGCTGGATCTTCAGTCCGAGCACGAGCCGCCGTCTCGCGAGTTGGTCGAGTCCATCCATGAACAAAAGACGGTCGCCCTGTTTCGCGCCGCCTGCGAGCTGGGTGCGCTGGCGGGCGGGGCAGAGCCGGACGCCAGGCAAGCGCTCAGCCGGTACGGGCAAATGGTGGGCCGGGCGTTCCAGATTGCCGATGATTTATTGGACGTTAACGCTTGCGAGACCGAGACCGGCAAAAAGACACGAAAGGACCAGGCGGCGGGCAAACAAACCTACCCGCGCTGCGTAGGAGAGGAGCGGGCCCGGGCCGTCGCCGAAGGAGCCGCACGCGGCGCGATCGCTGCCATCGATCGATTCGGCTCGGACGCCGATGACCTGCGAGCCCTGGCGTCGTTCACCTGGAATCGCGCCCACTGAGGCACAGGACAGCGGTGAACCGGGCATTGAGGCTCGATCGACGTGCCAACGTGCGGCACGACATTATTGAAATCCCTGAAACTCGAACCCGCGCGGGATCACGATTACAATCCCCGCGAGCGCGGACGCATCCGCGAGGCGACGAAAGTCACCACATACAGAGGAGCAGAGGTTGAGTCTGTTGGAAAGCGTGCACGGCCCCGCCGACGTTCGAGCCCTTCCGCGCGAACGGCTGCCCGCGCTCGCCGAGGAGATCCGCCAACGGATTATCGAGGTTGTCGGCCACAACGGCGGCCACCTTACCAGCAACCTCGGCGTCACCGAGCTGACCATCGCCCTCCACCGCGTCTTCGACTTCTCCCGCGACCGCCTTCTGTGGGACGTCGGCCACCAGTGCTACCCGCACAAACTCATCACCGGCCGGAACGACCGCTTCGAGACCCTTCGCAAAGCCGGCGGAATCAGCGGCTTCCCCGAAATCAGCGAGAGTGAATACGACCTGTTCAACGTCGGACACGCCGGCACCGCCATTGCCACTGCCGTCGGCATGGCCCGGGCCGACACCCTCCTCGGTCGCGACACCAGCGTCGTGGCCCTCGTCGGCGACGCCAGCATCGTCAACGGCGTCGCGTTCGAGGGGCTCAACCAGGCCGGCACCGTCAAACGCCAGTTCCTGATCGTCCTGAATGACAACGAGTGGGGCATCTCCCCGACCCAGGGCGCCGTCGCCGAGTACCTCGCCCGCTTCCGCGTCAGCAACTTCTACGACGACGTGAAGGCCCAGATTAAACGCCTCCTCCCCAAGCTCCCCCTCCTCGGAAGACCCGTCTACGACATGCTCGCCCACCTCAAGGAGGGCATCAAAGCCACCGTTTCCCCCGGTCAGATCTTCGAATCGATGGGGCTCCAGTACGTCGGGCCCGTCGACGGCCACGACATCGACCACCTGATCGAAATCCTCGAAGTGGTTAAGCGGGCCAATCATCCCGTGCTCCTCCACGTCCACACGGTCAAGGGCAAAGGCTGCGACTGGGCCACCGCCGAGCCCGGAAAGTACCACAGCCCCAGACCCTTCGCTGTCGAGAGCGGGAAGGTCACCATCAAAGGCAGCGGCGGCAAGGGCTGGACCAACGCATTCGTCGACACCCTCATCCGACTCGCCGAGCAGGACGACCGAATCTACGCCATGACCGCCGGAATGCCCGACGGCACCGGGCTCAACAAGTTCGAGCAGCGATTCCCCGACCGCTGTCGTGACATCGGCATCTCCGAAAGCTGCACCGTGGACATCGCCGCGGGCATGGCCAAGGCGGGCCTCCGTCCTGTCGCCGCCATCTACTCGACCTTCCTCCAGCGGGCGTTTGACCAGGTCTTCCAGGAGGTCACCCTCCAGGGCCTTCCGGTCATGTTCTGCATCGACCGGGCCGGGCTCGTCGGAAGCGACGGCGCCGTCCACCACGGCTTCCTCGACGTCACGTATCTCCGCGGCTTCCCCGGGATGATCCTGATGGCACCGGTCGACGAGCACGAGCTCTTCGAGGCGATGAAGTTCGGCCTGACCCTCCCGTACCCCTGCGCGATCCGTTATCCTCGAGACAACGTCCCGGCCCCGCTCCCCGACTGCCCACCGTTTTCGATGGGCCTCTCGCGCCGTCTCCGCGAAGGCGACGATGCCACGATCCTCTGCTACGGCGTCACCGCGATCAACGCCCTCGCCGCCGCCGATATGCTCGCCGAACAGGGCATCGAGTCCGCCGTCGTCAACGCCCGCTTCGCCAAACCCGTCGATCGCGACATGGTCCGCAGGGCCTGCGCCAACCGCGTCCCCATCGTCACCGTCGAGGACCATTCTGTCACCGGCGGATTCGGGTCGGCCGTGCTCGAAACCGCCCAGGCGCTGAGCCTGCACATCCCACCGTTCATCCGCCTGGGCCTGCCCGACGACCGCTTCATCGCCCACGGCTCCCGCGGCGGACAACTGGCCGAGTGCGGCCTCGACGCCACCGGCATCGCTTCCGCCGTCCAGCGCCTCGTCGAAACCGCCGCGCGCCCCGAGCCCGGCCCAACCGTCGACATCCCGCGATCCCTCATCACCGGCTGATTACCGCCACGGGACTCGAGTTGCCGTGACGGGTTTCGCGGTGCGAGGCTTCCTGCTCGCGTCCATCCCCGCGGGCGTTGCTTCCCGCGGCGCTCGGGCGAATGGCACGTCAGGCAGTGCAGAATCACTCCACCGCGTTTGGCGAGCGGTGCCACCCGTCCGGCATCGAATCAGTCCAGGTCAGGTCAGGCGAGGGTGTCCGCGACGAGCCCATCGAGGAACTGTCCGACGCGGGCCTCGGGTACGTTGTCGAGGCTGGACGTCGCGATCAGGCTCAGCCGCCCGCCGAATCGTGTGGCCGACAGCGCCAGCCCGGGTGGGGACCAGACTCCGACCGGCTGATGCACTCGGGTTATCGGCGCTTCGCAAAGGCGATCGACGGCGCGCCGGGGCCAGTTCACATAGCCGTAGATGAGAGAATGGTCGTGGGTCAGCCGACGAAGGCTGCGTCGCCGTACGAGGCGGCGAAAGCCCGCGAACCAGGCCGTGACCTGCAAGTGGCCGAGATCGTAACCGCGTTGGATTCGCTCACGGAGCTGACGGGTGAGGGCTGCGTAGAGCGCGTCGCGATCGTCGGCCTCGTGCAAGGCGACGCTGAGCTCGAGGACCGATGCCAGGTTGCAGAAGTTCGGCGATTCAGCGAAGCCGGCCCGCAGGTTCGTTCCGACGGTCACGTTGAGTCTCGCCGTTTCGCGGGAGCCGGTCCCGGCCAGGCGGTACACGGCCCGCAATGCGCAGGCCAATAGGGCCATCGACGGGCTGGGGAGTCCGTCGAGGCGGCGAACGCGGGCATCGAAGGTCGCGGTTTGCCGTTCGTCCAGCAGCCGAACCGCCAACCGTGACCGCGTATCAGCCGAGTGCGGGGCACTGTGGTCCACGAGTGTAAGGGTCGGGTGGCGCGAGATGGCGGACCGGACGGAACGTCGGTAGCGTACCGCTCGCAGGCGCGTCGTCAGCGGCGTTCGGCGGAGGACTTGGTGGAGCACGTCGGGGGCGCCGGCGACCGTTGGCTCGATGCGTTCATCCGCGTTCTCGTCAAGCCGGACGATCTCCGCGACGAGCGGCAACGCGCCGTTGGCGTCCATCAGCGTGTGATCGTTATGGATCAAAAGCACGTCGCGACCGTCGGGCAGGTGCAGCAGGTGGAAGCTGATCGGTGCGGATCGTGACAGGTCCATCGGTTCTGCCAGCAGCGCCTCCGCGTATCGCAGCACGCCGTCGTCAGCGGCATCGTCGAGTGAGGCCTCCATAAGCGTACACTCGTCACCGGCCCGGAACGTCCAGCACGGACGACGCCGCGTGCGCGATACCCGTGACACGAAAACCGGATGGCGTCTGCCGAGCCGGGTCAGCGCGCGGCGCAGCCGGCCGACCTCGACGCGCCGCCCGAGCCAGAGGTGGGTCTGGTTCAGGAAGCCGGGGTAGCCCATCGAGCGAAGGGCGTCGTGAGCGTGGAGGATCATCCGATCGCAGGTGTTGAGGGCGCTGACGGCGGGTTTTCGGGTCGCGGCCACTCGGTTTGCCCGGTCAACGGCGTTGTGCGCGTCGGATCATGTCGGCCATCTTTCGGGCGGAACTCAGGTTCTGCGGATGCATGTCGTGATCCGCGACTTCGATGCCGTAGGTCCTTTCGATGTGCGCGACGACGCGGATCAGTTCGATGGAGTCGATGAGTTCGAGCAGGTCGTCATCGAGCCCGAGCCGGTCGGGATCGGAGCCGGGAAAGATCCGCTGAGCTAGGTGTTTCCGCAGTTGTTCTTCGAGTTCCATCGCCCGTGTGCTCGTGGGCGCGTCACCAGTATGAGCCGCGCGGGGACATCACGTCGATCCCGAGCTGCGCCTTTCCCACGTAGGTCAGGCAGTCGTCGTTCGACGCCGGCATGACGCTGCAACAGATCGCGTCGCGATAGTACCGCTCGAGCGGCCTGGACTTGAAGATCGCCCCACCGCCGCAGACCCGGATGGCGTCAGCGCTGATGTCGCATGCGGCGACGCTGACCATGTACTTGGCACGGTGGATGGCGACGTTGGTCTCGAGCGACCCCGGGGCCTCGTCGGCCATGCGTGCCGCCTCATACACGACCGACCGGGCTGCCTCAAGGTCGGTGCACATCTTCCCGATGCGATGCTGGATCATGGCGTCGTCGGCGAGCGGCTCCTGCGTTCCGGCCTTGGCTCGGCCGCCCAGGTACCCGGTGACGAATTCGAGGACGGCCGAGGCGATGCCGAGATAGACGCCGTTGCACGATCCGACGTGCCAATGCGCCTCTCTGGCGCTCTTGTACAGGGCCATTGCTTCGAGCAGGTAGAGCCGGTCGGACGGGACGAAGCAATCCTCCAGGTGCATCGTGTTCGAGCAGGTGGCCCGCATGCCGAGCGTGTCCCAGGCGTCGTCGATGCGGACGCCGGGGCTGCCGCGCTCGATGACCAGGAACGAGATCCCCGGGACGTCGCCGGCGTCCCGCTCGGAACGGGCCGCCACGACACAGTAATCCGCATGGCTGCCGATGGAGACGAACGACTTGACGCCGTTGACGGTGAAACCGCCCTCGACCCGTTTGTAGCGGGTGTGGATTCGGCTCAGCCGGTAGCCGATCCCGGGCTCGCTGGCGGCGGTGGCAAAGAGCTTCCGCCCGGCGACGCATTCCTTGAAGACCCACGCGCAGAAGTCGCGAACCGACTGTCCGCGTCGGTCCGGTAGCTCGGCGAGCCGCGGGTCGGTCAGCGGCCCCACGGCCAGGTTGTGCATGTTGAAGGCCAGCGCCGTCGAGGCGTCGCCCATCGCCAGGCGCTCGAGAGCCCTGGTGTAGGTCAGGAAGCTCGCCCCGGCCCCGCCGTGTTCGCGCGGCACGAGGATTCCGAGGAACCCGGCGTCGCGGAGGTCGTTGAAGTTGTCCTTGGGGAACTTTCCCTGGCGGTCGTACTCGGCGGCCCGCGGCGCAAAACGTCGCGCGAGGTCATGCGCGACCTCGAGCAACCGGTCAGGCGTGGTTTCCGGTCCAATCTCCATCGAGGCCGCATCCAGCCGGATTCGAGCCGTCGCCCGCAACGATCAACGCATTGCCCAGCGTCGCAGGATAGCTGCCGCAGAGCGATCCGGCAAGCCGCGGCGGCGTCGAGTCAGTGGAATCGGCGCCGGCGTTCGGCTATCGTATCTCGCGTCGGGCGTGGATCATGTAGCGGGGCCGGGACGGCGTCGATTTCCATGGAGCGAGCGTCACACCGTGAACGTACGTTCCTCGGCCCGCTGGCCCTTCGGCTGGCGGTCGCCCGTTGGCTCGCCCACGGTCCGCTCAAGGGGCCCAACGGTGAACGCCCCGACATCCTGCGTCTACTGCTTCGTCTTCGTGAACGACACGGCGACCTGCTCTGTTTTCGAACCGTTCGCGGGCGCAAGTACCTCGTGTGCGACCCCGACCTGGTGCACGGGGTTCTCCATGCGCCCGAGGGGACCTACGTCAACGGGCGCCGGGCCCGACATCTGCGCCCGTTGCTCGGCAACGGCCTGCTGGTCAGCGACGGCGAACATTCACAGCGGCAGCGACGGCTGATCCAGCAGTCGCTGACCAGGCCGCGGGTCGATGCCTTCCTTCCGACGATACTCGAGGAGGCCGACGCGATGCTCTCGCGGTGGGCGGCCGCGCCCTCCTCGTCGATGAACATCTCGGAGGAGATGACGCGGCTGTCGACGCGCGTGATCCTCCGGGCGATCTTCGGCGCCGCGGTCAGCGACCACCTCGGTCAGGTGGCCACGTCGGTAAACCGATCCGTGGACTTCATCAACCGGCAGTGGTTCCGCATCGTCGGGCTCCCGCTCGCCGTTCCGACCGGCGCCCACCGCCGGTTCCGGCGCGACCGGGCGTTCCTGGACGACCTCATCGGCTCGGTCCTGACCTGCGGGGCGTCACGCCCCGGCGAGTCCACTCTGGTCGAGGATATTGTAACGGGCCTGCGGGCGGCGAACGGTTCCGGCGTGACGCCCGGTGCGGCCCGCGACGAGGTGATTACGTTGTGCAGCGCCGGGCAGCTCACGACTGCGAACGCGCTGGTCTGGTCCTGGTACGTCCTGAGCGCAAACCCGTCGTGGCGCGATCGGCTGGTCGAAGAGATCGATTCGGTGGTCGGGCCTCAGGAGCCGACAGCGGAAATTCTGGACCGATTGTCGCTGCTGGATCGTGTGATGTGTGAGACGCTCCGGTTGTACCCGCCGGTCTGGGTCTTCACCCGCCGGGCCGTGGTCGATGCGGTCATCGGCGCTACGCCCGTCGCCGCAGGCAGCGAGGTGATTCTGAGCCCCTTCGTCCTTCACCGCCACCCGGACCACTGGCCCGACCCCGATCGGTTCGATCCCGACCGGTTCCTCCCGGAGGCCGTGTCGCGGCGGAACCGCAGCGCCTACCTGCCTTTCGGCAGCGGCCCGCGGAGGTGCATCGGCGCGCCGTTTGCCGTAACCGAGATCAAGGCCGTGCTGGTTCGGGTGCTCCAGTGTTATTGCCTGGACCTCGCGACTGGGTGTTCGGTCACGCCGGAGGCGCAGATGTCGCTTCGGGTTCGCGGCGGCCTGCGGATGAGCCTGCGTCCGCGGGGTCGATGAGCGTGCGGCGGGAAGACGACCGGGCGGTTCGTTGCGTGGTCGGGGCCGACCGGCGACGGTCAGTTGCCGTGCACCTTACGCGGGATGATACCCCAATCGAGGATGTCGGCCGCAAAGGCCTCGGCGACGGTCCGGTTGCCCTTCGTTGTATAGTGCACGTCGTCGAAGAAGTAATCGAGTGACTTGGGGATCCGTTTCTCGAGGTCCAGGAACCGGACCTGGCGGTCGCGCGCGACCTTGCGGGCCCGTTCGTTGTAGGCGTCCATGCCGCGCTTCATGGAGGCGAGGTCGGGCTGTTTGCCGTCTTCCATGCAGGCCATGGGCAGCATCAGCACCTCGCGCTCGGTCTGCGTCAGGTCGTCACGGTACAGGTAAGGTTGTGACGCGACCAACACCTCGAAGCCCCGGCTTCTGGCGCTGTCCACGAACGTCCGCATGTTCCGCTCGAAGGCGTCGAGGCTGCGCCACGTCTCGATGGAAACGGGTTCGTGTTTCGGGACGAAAAGCATGCCGATCCCGTGGATTCCCTCGCCCTCCGGGCCAAGGAGGCGGACCCGGTCGAAGCGGAAGTCCGAAAGCCAGAAGCCGAGGAACGTGCTCCGCGGGAACCCGTAATGGTCGGAACGTCGGCCCTTTACCAGGCCCGCGACCGGGCCGTAGTAATGGCCGTAGTCGTCGCGATAGTCGCCCTTGCTGAACTCAGGCTGCTCGAATCCACGAAAGAGATCGGCCATCGCGTGGTAGATGATGACCAGATCGGGCGAGAAGTCCTGGACGTTGAACAGGAGCTTGATGACCGAGTGTTCGGTGCCGTGCCAGGGCATCCCGACGTTCTGGACTTCGACGTGGATGTTCGGGTACTCGCGCCGCAACCGGTTTTCCAGCAGGCGGCAATGGGTGTTCTCGAACGCGCTTTCCTGGCAGGCGACGGTCGAGCCGCCGAATGCGAAGATCCGGAACGTATCGTCGGGTTTCTCAACCTCGATTTGCTCGCCGCGGAACCCCCACCGGTTGGTGTGAAGCTCCGCACGGTTGGGCTTGTAGGCGTTTTGCAGGTACGGGTGGAACGTCCAGGGCGTGACGCGCTCCCGCACGCGGCGTGCCACCGCGCGGGCCCCACCGGCGAAACACAGAGCGAGGATCAGTAGCGTGACGAGCTTGGCCCGCGGCGTGATCACCGTCCGGCGGCGGCCCGCCAGGTGGACCTCGGTCGGCGTGCTGACGTAACGGGCCAGCAGATACGCGCAGGGCGTGAGGATCCCGAACCAGCAGCACAGGGCGATGAAGTATCGGAGGTTGTACTTGCCGAGGATCGTCGGATCGAAGGAGGTGTGGAAGCCAAAGCCGACTCCGATGAGTGTCACCAGCGCGGCAATCAGCCGGGCCGGCCGGCGGCTCGGCTTACCTGATGCAACGGCTGGTACTTCGTCGGTCAACGCCGCGGTCCTCGAATCGCTATCCCATTCGCTGGAACGATTCCACGGTTGTATCCTCGGCGGGCACGTCGATCCAGTCGCTCCGTTCCGCGCCCCGGCGCGAACGAAGCCGACCGCGTAACACGAGCATGAGTGAAAACAACGGAACCACGAGGAGGTAGCACGCCCCAAAGAGGATGGTCACCACGACGGTCTGTATCCTGGCCGCTACTCGCAACCACCAGCGATAGAGTCTCGCCGCTCGACGGGTTCCCACGATGTTTCTCGCGTTCTCGCGTCAGCGGCCGCGATCCGGCGCGGACGGATCCGGGGCCCGGCGTGAGCGTTGGGCGTTTGTTGCCGCGCCCGCTAAAGCAAAGGATAGATGAACGGCGCCACCGGGCCCGCCAATGTGGCGATCGCCAGCAGCGCCGCGATCAACAGCACGATCAGGATCAACGGGCTGAGCCAGAGTTTTTTCTCGCGGCGGGCGACGAAGAGGACGTCGGTGACCACGCGGCGCAAGGAGCCGGTTCGCGGACCGGTCCGCAGATCCGCTCGGGCGACCTTGGGCGATGGATCGTCGACAGGCTGCACGAATACTGGTCCCGACCCGGTACGAACGTACGCGTACGACGGCGCCAGTGTAACACGCCCTCCCGACGGGGTCAAGGACCGTACCGTCGTCCGCGGTGCGGTGGGCACGCGGTTTGCCGCATCGGCGGCACGCGGGGCGCTGATCAATTCATGGGGCCGGGAGGTCCTTGCAAGTCGGCGGCGCTGCGATTATCCTGTTCCTTATCCTACCCGCCGCGGTGGAACGGGCGCCGGAGAGCGAAGTTCGTGGCAACACTCGTCAGATCTGCGGGGATTGTGCTGGTACTCGCCGGTTCGGCTTTCGCCGTCGATATGGAATGGGTTACGGTCGGCGACCCGGGGAACGCGCCCGACCTGCGGTTCGGGGAACCGGGGCACGGGCAGGTCGACTACGTATTCCAGATCGCCAAGTACGAAGTCACCAACGCCCAGTACGCCGCGTTTCTCAACGCCGTCGCCGCCGATGATCCCAACTCCCTTTACAACGAGGAGATGGCCGAGGGCTGGCACGACATCGGCGGCATTGTGCGCAACGGCTCGCCCGGAAGCTACGCCTACACCGTGCGGCCGAATCGCGGCCGCCGCCCCGCGGCGTACGTCAGTTGGTTCGACGCCTTGCGTTTTGCCAACTGGATGCACAACAGTGAGGCCACCGGCCCGCAGGACGCCGCCACGACCGAGGATGGGGCCTACGACATGTCGCAGGAGGACGGCGTGGTGCGCAAGTTCCGCGCCCGTGTCTTTCTGCCGACGGAGAACGAATGGTACAAGGCCGCGTACTATGCGGGCCACGGCGAATACTGGAGCTATCCGACCCAGTCCCACGAACGGCCTACGCCCGAGCTTCCACCCGGTTCGGACATGACCTACGGGTCGGCGAACTACTACTTCGGCGGATACGTCGATCCGGTGTACTACACGACCGAGGTCGGCGCGTACGGCGGGAAGCCCTCACGCGGCCCGTACGGGACGTTCGATCAGGGCGGCAACGTCTGGGAATGGAACGAGACGCTGCTGATCGGCGGCTTTCGCGGCGTGCGCGGCGGGTCGTTCCACTCGGCCAACTTCCTTGGGCTGCATGCGCTGTACGCCTACTACTTCGGGCCGCCGAGGGTCTCATACTACTACCTCGGTTTTCGTGTAGCCCGGGCGCGACCGGAGTCGGGGGAGTTCGACAACGACGCCGACGGCGATATCGACCTGTTGGACTTCGCGGCGTTTCAGAAGGCATTCGGGCGAGGGACGCCGGGGCACCGTGTCCCGAAGTTGCCGGAGGCGCGGTTCGATTATGTGGCGTACGCGTCCGCCGGGTTGCCGGATCATTACGCCCCGTTGTCGACCCTCGACAACACGCCGCCGGACAACCCGATCACCAACGCCGGCGCGACGCTCGGCCGCGTGCTGTTCTATGACGAGCGGCTGTCGGCGAACAACGCCGTTGCCTGTTCGTCCTGCCATCAGCAGGATCGGGGTTTCGCGGATTCGCGGCGGTTCAGCGTTGGGCTGGGCGGGCGAGCAACCCGGCGCAATGCGATGGGCCTGACCAACGCGCGGTACTACGGCACGCCCGGCGAGCCGCGCACGTTCGCCTTCTGGGACGAGCGGGCCGAGTCGCTCGAGGCCCAACACCTTCAGGTCATCCAGAACCCGCACGAGATGGGGATGACGCTGACGGCGCTGGAGGCGAAACTGGCGGCTGCGTCGTTCTATCCGGCACTGTTCGAAGCGGCGTTCGGCGACGATCGGATCACCGGTCAGCGCGTAGCGAAGGCGCTGGCGCAGTTCGTCCGGTCGATGGTGTCGTATCAGTCCAAGTTCGATCAGGCGCTGGCGCTCGGTAGTGCCGAGGAGCCGAATCTCGATGCGGCCGGCTTCACCGAACGGGAGAAGCTCGGGTTCCATCTGTTCACGCGGCAGGCGAACAGTCCGGTGCGGACTCTGGCCTGCGATGAATGCCATCGAACGGCGGCGCACGTCGCGGAAGAGCCGACCAACACCGGACTGGACCTGGTGACTGAGGACGCCGGGGCCGGCGGTGGGCGGTTCAAAGTGCCGTCGCTTCGGAACGTCGCCCTCACGGCTCCCTACATGCATGACGGGCGTTTCACGACGTTGCAGGATGTCGTCCGGTTCTACGCAACCGGCGTGCAGGATCACTCGGGTCTGAGCCGGTTACTGAGAGAGAACAACGACCCCGACCGCCCGGTCGAGCGGCACGAGCTTTCCGACGAGGAAGTCGAAGCGCTCGTCGCGTTTCTGTACACCCTGACCGACGACGCCTTCCTGACGGCCCGGCAGTTCTCCGATCCGTTCCAGGACTGAGTCAGATGACGGCCCCATGTAGCGCCGGGGCTTGTCCCCGGCGGCAGGTCGGTGCACTCTTACGAGGCGCGCCGAGCCCAGACCAGGAAGAAGCCGGGGAAGTAGCGCCGCTCGCGTTCGATTGCCCTCCGCGATGTTACCTCGAGCGCCCGCTCGATCTGTATGAGCTTTTCCGGCGGCGGCAGCGGGCGGAAGCGGTTGATGCTGGTCGCGATGACCCTGAAGCCCTCGTCGGCGAGGAGACCCTGGATCTCCTCGTAGGTGTGTTGGGTTTCGAAGGGGTGGATGACCTGGTCGCGGAACCAGGAGCGGAGGTGCACTTCGTCGGAGATGTCGTCACAGAGGATCCTGAATTCCTCGTAAAGGTCCGCCTCGCTCGCGCCGGCCCGCTCCATGCGCTGGAAATGTTCGAGAAACGGCCGCCGGCCGTAGAGGTGGTACAGCCCGAGGTGCAGGTAACCGCCGGGGGCGATCCATTTCACGACCCGGCGGATCGCGGCATGGCAGTCGCGGGTGCTGTGCAGCACGCCGAGGGAATTGACTACGTCGAAGGACTGCCGCGGCTCATAGTCGAACACGTCGCATTCGACGAACTCGGTTGACCGTTTGCAGGGCAGGAGCCGGGCCACGGAGCGTGCCTGCTTCAAGACGACCGGGTTGATGTCCAGTGCAACCACGTTCGCCTGGTAAAAACGGGCACAAGAGTTGGCAAACCACCCGACGCCGCAGCCTACGTCGAGGATCGAAGGCTCGGTCGCTGCCGTGAGGTACCGGTGCAGCGGAGGGTAGGTCCTGATCTGGTTCGATCGCAGGAGCTGCCGCGCGGCGTCCACGGCGTTCGAGTAGTAATTGAAGGGCAGTTCCTTGTAGAAGGCGAGCACGTTCTCCGTAACGGTGGTTGAATGCCGATTCGGATCGTGCCGATCCTCGTAGCGCTGCACCTGGATGACAGGAGCACGCTCAGTACCGGCCGTCGGCGCCGGCTTCTGCGTGACCAGGCACGGCCCGATCACAACCGCGTCGATCCCGGAGTTGACGAAACAGTTGTATGCGTCTTCCGGCGAGCAGACGATCGGCTCGCCCCGCACGTTGAAGCTGGTGTTCAGAACGATGGGCACGCCGGTGCGTCGCTCGACGGCCCGCAGCAGCCGGTGGAATAAGGCGTTCTGCTCCCGGTGCACCGTCTGGACCCGGGCCGTGCCGTCTTCATGGGTCACTGCGGGAATGAGGCTACGCTGATCCTCGCGAACGCGCGGGACCTTCACCATGAAGGACAGGTCCGCTCCCTGCGGAACCTCGAAGAACTCGTGTACGCGCTCCTGCATGACCGCCGGCGCGAACGGCCGGAAGAACTCGCGGAACTTCACCTTCTCGTTGATCACCGCTTTCATCCGCGGATTGGTCGCGTCGGCCAGAAGCGAGCGGGCACCCAGGGCCCGCGGCCCGTACTCCATCCGCCCCTGCATCCAACCGACGACGCGCCCGTCCGCGATGAGCTCCGCGGTCCGCTCAACGAGCTGCTCTTCGTCGAGTTGTTCGAACGGAATCCCGCGCAACCTGAGAAAGTCGACGATCTCCGGATCCGGCCATGCCGGACCCCAGTAGGCGTGGGTCATGGGCGGGCAGCGTTCGTCTCCGAACACCTGGTTTGCGATCAGAAGCGCGGCCCCGACCGCGCCGCCGTCATCGCCCGCGGCCGGTTGGATCCAGACGTTGTCGAAGACCCCCTCGCGTTCGATTCGCCAGTTGGCGACGCCGTTGAGCCCAACCCCGCCCGCGATCACGAGGTTATCGCATCCGCCGACCCTCCGGGCCTCCCGCGCCAGGTTCAGAATCAGCTCTTCAACAACGAGTTGCCCTGAGCACGCCAGGTCCATGTGCTGCCGCGTCAGATCGGCCTCGGGCCGGCGCGGCGGGAACCCGAAAAACCGCTCCCACCGCCGGTTGTGGGCGATCCACCGCGAGGAGTAGCGATGTCGAAAGAACGCCATGTTCAGTCGAAAACTACCGTCGGGCCCCTGCTGAACGAGCCGGCGAAACGGCTCTGCGTACGTCGGCCGCCCGTAGGCGGCGAGGCCCATGACCTTCCATTCGCCGTCATTGACCTCGAAGCCCAGGTACCCGGTCAACGCGGAATAAAGCATCCCGATCGAGTGTGGAAAGTGGATTGCCCGCTTCAGTTCGACGCGATCCCCGTTTCCAACGCCGATCGTCGTGGTTTCCCACTCACCGACCGCGTCGAGCGTCAGGATGGCGGCGCGATCGAACGGGCTGCAATAAAACGCCGATCCCGCGTGGCTGAGATGGTGCCTGGCGAAAAAGACCGGGCCGGTGTACGCAGGGAGCGTCCTTTCGATGAGCCGCTGGACGTTCAACTTGGTGCTGAGGAAATGCGGCAGGCGGCGGGTGAAGCTGGCCAGGCCCATCGGCCAGGCTCGGGCCAGGCTCTCGACGACCCTGAACAGCTTCAGCACCGGCTTCTCGTAGAACACAATCGCGTCGAGCTGATCGATCGACTCCAGCTCCGCGGCTTCGAGGCAGTACTCGATGGCCCGCTTGGGGAACTCGTCGGTGTGCTTGCGGCGGCAGAAGCGCTCTTCTGCGGCCGCGGCGACGATGCGCCCGTCGCGGACGAGGGCCGCCGCGCTGTCGTGATAGAAGAAGCTCAGGCCGAGTACTTGTGCCATGGCGCTACTCGCGTGCTCGCTCGGCGGCTACGGAACGAAGTCGCGGCGGCACGCTACAACCGGTCGCCAAGAGCACGTCGGTCGATTTTACCGTGCTCCGTCAGCGGCAACGAGTCGACGACGACGAATTCCGCAGGCACCATGTACTCCGGAACGATCGTCTCGAGAAACGTTCTCAGGTCGGCGCTTGTAGGCACCTCGCGCGATATCAACACGAGTACAGCGGTCAGTTGCTTCTGACCATGTCGGTCCTCGCGGGCCACCACGACCGCATCGTGGATCGACGGGTGCCGACGCAGGGCCCATTCGATCTCCTGCGGCTCGATCCGGTGCCCGCGCACCTTCACTTGGGCATCGACCCGGCCGTGAAACTCGAGGTGCCCGTTAGGCAACACGCGTGCGAGGTCACCCGTGCGGTACAGCCTCGGTCCCGGCCAAACGCCGCGCGGGTCGCCGACGAATCGCTCGGCCGTCAGCTCCGGCTGATTCAAGTAACCCCGGGCCACACCCAGCCCCCCGGCGCAGAGCTCCCCGACCTCGCCGTTCGGTGTGGGCCGGAGCGATTCGTCGAGCAGCGTCACGTAGGTGCCGCAGATCGGGCGGCCCAACGGCATCGACGTGAACGTGGCGAGCTCTTCCGCGGTGGGTGCGAACGCCGTCGTGATGCAGGTGTTTTCCGTCGGGCCGTAGACGATCGTCAAACGCGTATCCAAGCGTTCGACCAGCTTTCGAGCATGGGCGACCGAAACGACATCGCCGCCTACGATAAGATGCGCGAGCGGGGAAAGCACTTCCAGACTCTCGTCGACCACAGCGTGGAACATCGGCGGGATCAGCACCAGCGTCCGGATGCCGTGGCGCCGGATTTTGCGGCCAAGGCCGCCGATCGAGATCGGCGAGGGCGGATGAAGCACGACCTTTCCTCCGTTGAGCAGCGGCCCCCACAGCTCCAATGTCGATACGTCAAAGCAAAGCGGCGCAATCTGGAGGAACACGTCGTCCGGCCCGAACGGGTAGTAGTTGCTGTCGGTGACCAGCCGCACGACGCCGCGATGCTCGACGAGCACGCCCTTGGGACGCCCCGTCGAGCCGGAGGTGTACATCACATAGGCCAGGTTCGTCGGCATCGCGACGTTCGGAGGGTCCGCAAGCCGCTGCCTCAGCGCCTCCGGCCCGGCCGGTTCAACACGGATGACTTCGGCGCCGCAGTCGGGAAGGCGGTCGAGGTACCGATCCTGCGTCACGACAATGGGCGCGGCGGTGTCACGAAGGACAAAGGCGATGCGCTCGGAAGGCCAGGACGGGTCGATGGGAACGTACGCCGCGCCGGACTTCAGGATGGCCAGGATGCTGACGACGAACTCGATCGACCGCTCGGCAAGGAGCCCGATCAATACATCCGGGCCCGATCCGTGGGCGCGAAGCAGTCGTGCGAGGCGGTTGGCACAGGCGTTGAGCTCCGCGAAGGTAAGCTGTGCCTCGTTCAGGACGACGGCGACCCGACCCGGAGACAAGGCAACCTGCTCCTCGAAGACCTCGTGCACACACATGTCGCGGGCGGCAGCTTGGATCGGTGGCTCCCCGGCTCGAAGCGATTCGGCGCGGCCGGACCGATCATGTTTCGGGTGGCCCTCCATGTCAACGGTACGCCTGCGGCTCGAACGCCCGGACATGGTGCACGTGCGGACCTCAACGCTCGTTCAGGTCGCAGACGGACGGCGGTGGTATGTGCCGCGGCACGCCTTGTCCGTCACGCTCACCCCAAAGGACCAGCAGCAAGGGTGAGTCCGGGATGTCGATCAACCGCGCCTCTTCCACGTGGCCGTCGGTCGAGTGGAACGCCGGGAACCCCGCTATCGCCAGGCGGGTCACCCCCGGGTCCTGCGAGACGACCAACTCCACCCCTGGTAACCGGGCACCGAGCATACAAGCGGAACCTGCCCAGACGAACACTACGCACGCTCTTCGTGACATGATTCTGTCTCCGCGCCAAAAAGGTGTGGTCTGCGCCGCATCCAGCGGCCTCTTTTCTCTCAAAGCGCGCGGGCACCCCGCCCGCGCGCGGAAATCGCAATGCCGGCCGCCAGGATCAACAGCGCCAGGATCGCGGTGGCTACAGGATGTAGCGTCGGTACCAAGGGCTGCGGGACCGGGTTCATCAGGAACGCGTGCAGACCGCTGGGGCCGAACCCCGAGCCGATGTCTTGGTACGGGGTTCCAGTGGAATCGGTTGGGGCGTTTTTGTGTAGTGGAGGCTACCATCGGGATTACGCCGCCATCATTCGGTCCAGTTTGGCCTTGGCCGCCGTGGCCCAGATCGCCGCTTGCCGAACGATCCGTCCGAGCAAAAGACCGGCATTCGGGGTGCCAGAGCACTCGAGGGCTGCTGAGGATTGTAAAACATTCGCCGGGATAGGCGGCCTGCGGCGGGAAAACGCCGGCCCCGAGGGCGAGGGGGCGGGGGACGGCGAATGGCGAATGACGCGACGTGGAGCCCGTTCCGTGACGGTCGGGGTGGGGCAACGGGGGACCGCTTCCTGACGGGCGCGGCTCCGATCGGCGGGGCCGGGGGCGGCGATGCGGGCCGTTCGACGAGGTTCCGGGCAGGCCCCGCGCTGGCGCTTGGGGCTCCGAACCGGTGGGTCCGATTGGGTTCGGTGTGCGTCACGCGAGGTTTGCACGACCAGCGGATGAGAGATCCGCCCGAGGAGTTGTCGGTACGCCTCGGTAGCGACGTGGACGGCTCGGCTGGGTGACCGGACGGGTCGAAGCGCCGGGCAAGCTCCGGCATAGGCCGCGGAAGCAATCGCACGGGCCGCAAACACGCGGGCGCGCCGTTGCGATCAAAGCGGCTTGCTCAGCGCGCCGCGCGGAGCGCCGTTATCCCACCTCGCGTTTCTGGAACGCGGCTACGGCCAGGCTGAGGATAGCGACGGTGATGAGGGCGGCGTAGGCGGTGGTAAGGCCGAGGTAGCCGAAGGTGACGGTGGTCTCCGCGGTGCCGGCGTGGAGGCCGTCGATGACCCAGAAGACTCCGACGTTGGGCACGGCCCGGTAGGCCAGGCCGGCGAGCTGCGACGCCTCGCGGTGCTGGCCCAGGGCGTAGTCGGAGACGATGCCCAGCCCCATCACGAAGGTGCAGATCAGCAAAGTACCGAGCTGGCCGAGACGGGTCGAGGCGGCCAGGGCGACGGCGGCGGTGATCATCACCACGAGCATGACGAGGTAGGCGGCGAGGATGATCTGCCCGCCGACGTAGTTGCTGCCGAAGGGGATGGGGTCGAAGTGCTCGTCGAAGAAGCCGGTGACGATCACGGCGACGGTCAACAGCGGCACGAGGACCCCGATGGCCGTGGTCGAGAAGTGCCGCCCGTAGACGTAGTTGCAGAACCCCGCGAGGAAGATGGCCAGAAACAGGCTCCCGAAGCCCAGGATCAGGACGGGAAGGTCCCAGGGATCGGAGGTATTCTGCATGACCCCGTGGCGGACCGCCAGAACGAAGACCAGGAGGCTGAGGTAATAGGCCACGGCCAGGGCCGCGAGCAGGCCGAGGAACTTGCCCAGAATGAAGGTCGGGCGGCCGACGGGCTTGGAAATGACGCTCAGGGCGGTCTTGTTCTCGATTTCGCGGCTGACGATGCCCGCGGCGCTGAAGGCGGCCAAGAACAACCCGCTCAGCAGGAGCGTAGAGAGTCCCAGATCGAGCAGCAGCTTGTTGTCGTTTTCGAGCGTAAACGCCGCCAGCGAGACGTTGAGGATCATCAGGACGGCGGTGGCCACGAGGATGACGGCGTAGATCGGCTGGCGGATGGTCTCCACGAAGGCGTTGTGGGCTACGCTGTACACGCGTTGGAACATCAGTCGGACGCCGTGTGACCGAGCCTGATCCGGACCGTCTGCCGATCCGAGCCTCCCGCGGGCGCGTACTCAGTCAAGATCCGTCGGTTTGCACTGAACTTCCGTTATTGTAAGCTGTCGCGCCGTGGCGACAAGCTTCGCCCACGCGTGGTCAATCTAGTTGCATCTACGATGACCCGGCGAGAGTGGTTCGACCGGAGCGGCGGGCCGGTTCCGCGGCCGAGTGATGAGCGATATGGCTGAAGCGTCAGGATCGCAACAGCGACAGGCCCAACATTTCGCGCTGCTGGGGCTCCTTCTCCAGCTCGCCTCGTTCGGCACTCTGGCCGGGATCGCGTACTGGAGCGAGTCGGCGCCGATCGCGGCAGGCGCTCGGTTCGCGGTCGTCGGGATTCCGATCTGGGTGGTGCTGTTCCTGGTCTTCAAACAGGTGCGGCGTGTGCGGGCGGAGCAACTCGAATCCGCCGAGTTGCGGCGGGCGCGGGAGGCCGGCACGGACAGCGCGCTGTTCGACATGGAGCGCGACGAGATGCTGATCGAGCAGAACCGTCTGCGCTGGATGATCCGCTGGGTGCTCCCGTCCGCGACCGTACTGCTCGCATCGGTGCTGCTGGGCGGGCAGTTTCTGTTCTGGGGCTGGTCGCTGGACACCGCATTCCAAAAGGCGACCGAAGGGGGTGTCCACCGGACTGATGAACCGACGATGATGATGTGGTTCGTCGTCGGCGTCCTGCTCGCGAACTTCCTCTACGCGAGTTACTGCCTGGGACTGGCGCGGCTCCCCGACTGGCGGCTGCTGCGGGCCGGCGCCGCGTGTATGGCCGGCAATGCGCTGGTCTGTCTGGCACTGCTGGTCGCGCTGATGGCCACGAGATCGGTCGAATGGGCGGAGCCGGCGGTGGCCTACCTGATCCGGGTCGGGCTGATCGTGCTGGGGCTGGAGTTCGCCGCGAACTTCGTTCTTGACCTTTACCGTCCGCGGCAGCCCGACTTCGTGCCGCGGCCGTCGTTCGACAGCCGGCTGTTGGGGGTGATCAGCGAACCGGGCAGCGTCGCCAGGTCGATCGCCGAGGCGATCAACTATCAGTTCGGCTTTGAGGTCACTTCCAACTGGTTCTATCAACTCCTCCAGCGCTGGCTGTTTCCGATCACGGTGTTCACCATCGTGGTGATCATCGCCCTTTCCGGGATCGTGATCGTCGACGCGGACGAGCAGGCGGTGGTCGAGCGGTTCGGCCGCGTGCGCGAAGACGGTGGTGAGGTTCTGCGGGCCGGGTTCCACGTCAAGTGGCCGTTTCCGATTGACATCGCCCGCCGGGCGCCGGTCGGGCGAATCCGGGAGCTGGTCATCGGTGAGGCGACGGCAGAGGAGGACGAGCATGAAGACCATGCAGTCCTCTGGACGGAGAAGCACGACTACATTCCGGAGCTCATGCTGCTGGTCGCGGCGCCGAAGGAGGCGAAGTCGGCGGCGGAGAAGAACTGGGCCTCGCGCCTGGATGCGGAATCCGAGGGCGGGCGGAGCGTACCCGTCAGCCTGCTCATGGTCTCCGTTCCGATCGAGTACCGCATCAAGGACATCCACAAGTACCTGTACCACTACAGCGACCCGCTGGCGGTGATGGAGGCGGTGGCGTATCAGTTCATTTCCGACTACGCGGCGAGCGTGGACAGCGACGCGTTGATGGGACCCGGGCGGGAGCGGCTGAACGCCGAGCTCGAGCGGCTGCTGCAACAGCGCCTGGACGACCTCGACACGGGGATCGAGATCGCATTCGTCGGGATCCGCGGGGCGCATCCGCCGTCCCAGGAACAGGTCGCCGAGTCGTTCCAGGCGGCGGTGTCGGCGGAGACGCGCATGCAGGCCACGATCAACGCCGCCGAGGGCGAGGCCCGGCGGATCCTGATCGCCGCCGCGGGCACTGAGGCGCGGGCGAAGGAGCTGGACGAGGCAATCCAGGCTCGCGACGTTCTCGGCGCGAAGCCCGACGCCAACCCCCAGAAGCTGGCGGACGCCGAACAGCGCGTACAGGACCTGCTTCTGGGCAATGCGGAGAAGGAGATCGCTGCGCCGAGCGGCCGGATCGCGGCGGATATGGCGACTGCGCGAGCCGATGCCACGAAGCTGGCCAATGAGTGGGCATCCAAGGCCCAGGCGTTCGGCACGGAGCTGGCGGCCTATCAGGCGGCGCCGGCCCTGTACAAGCAGCGGAAGATCCTCCAGATCTACAGCGACCTCGACGACGTTCGCAAGTACCTGATTATCGGTGACCCGTCCAACGTCAAGGTCATCTACGACACCAAGGAACCGGGCGGGCTGGACCGCGTGTTGAGTGAAGGCGTCGAGCAGGAACGGAAGAAGAGCCCGTAGCCGCCGCCAGGAGCAACTGGATCATGAAGAACCTGGGCACCGTACTCGCCGCCGTCTTCCTGGCGGTGGTCCTTATCCTGTACATGTGCACGTTCGAGGTGCGTTTTACGGAGGTGGCGATCAAGAAGACGTGGGGCAAGCCGGCACGCGAGGCGATCACCGAGCCGGGGCTGAACTTCAAGTTGCCGCCGCCGATCCAGACCGTCGTCGTGTACGACAAGCGAATCCGTATTCTCGAAGACCGTACGGAGGAAACGCGGACGGTCGACGGGAAGAACCTGGTCGCCACGACCTACACGCTGTGGCGCATCACGGACCCGGCGCGGTTTCACACCAACTTTCCCGCGGGCGAGGAGGAGGGCGAGAAGAAGCTCCGCACGACGGTGCAGGCGCACAAGCACGCGGTGATCGGCAAACGGAAGCTGGAGGAGTTCATCTCCACCGAGGGCGAGGTTCGCAAGATCGGGGAGATCGAGGAGGAGATCACCCGGGCCATCGCCCGCGACGCGTCGAACCAGTACGGGGTCGAGGTGGTGGACTTCGGCATCAAGAAACTCGGGCTGCCGGAGGCCGTCACGACGGCGATCTTCGAGAGCATGAAGTCGAACGAAGAGAAGAAGGCCTCGCAGTACACGGCGCAGGCCGAGGCGCAGGCGGCTGCGATCCTCGCCCAGGCCCGCGCCGCCGAGTCGCGCATCCTGGCCGCGGCGGACAAGAAGGTGCAGGCGATCCGAACCGAGGCGGAAGGCGTGGTCAGCGAATACTACAAGAAGTTCCACGAGCACCCCGAGCTGCGCATTTTCCTCGACACGCTGAACACGGTGGCCGAGGCGCTTCGTTACCGCACTACGCTGGTAACCTCGACGAAGACGCCGCCGTGGGACGTCCTGGACGAGACGGCGCCGGAGCGGTTTGCGCCGGGCAAGTTGCGAACCGACGCTACGGAGCTTTCCGGAATCCCCGAACCGCAGCCCGCGAATCTCGCGGGCCCGGAATAAGCCGCCATGACGCAACGCGATCCCCATCACGGCCCCGCCGACCTGTCGGGCGATGCACCGCTGGACGCGGCGAACCAGTCCCTGGCGGACGCTCTGCGGGCGAGCTTCCGGATTCTAAAGGGGATCATGCTCGTCCTCGTCGTACTCTACCTGTTTTCCAACTTCCGGCGGATCGAGAGCCACGAGCAGGCGCTTTTAGTGAGGCTCGGAAGCCTGAAGCCCGAGGTCCACGAAGCGGGTCTGGTCTTGGCCTTCCCGTTCCCAATCGACGAGATCGTTCCCCTTCCGACGCGAAAGAGCAACGAGCTGTCGATTGACAGCCACACCTTCCGGCGGACGAGGGACGAGATCGGGAAGCCGCTGGCGTTCATCAGCCGCGGGCCCGCCGAGGGGCTCCGCCCGACGCTCGACGGGGCGCTGATGACGGCCGACGCCGGGCTCGTCCACATGCGCTGGAGGGTCACCTACAAGTTCGACGGCGACGACGTGGTCAAGTACGTGTCGAACATCAGCGGCCGCGAGGTCGAAGCCGCCGAGGATCTGATCCGGATCCTGGTGGAGAACGCCGGCATCCACGTAGCCAGCGAGATGACCGCGGAAGAGATGATCCGCACGCGGGTCAGCGACGTCCACGCGGAGATGAAACGAAGGCTGAACGAATCCCTGGAAAGCCTGAACAGCGGCATCACGATCACCCTGATCGAGATGCAGGAGCCGACTCCGCCCATTCAGGTCCGGCGGGCGTTCGACGAGACGATTCGAGCCGAGAACTACAAGGAAAAGCGGATCAGCGACGCAAAACAGCAGAGCAGCAAGATCCTCAATGAAGTGGCCGGCGCTGCGCATGAGGACCTGCTCAAGAAACTGGCCGTCGTCGACGACGCGGATGCGGAGCCGGGCGTCCGGGCCGCCGCGGAGGCCGAGGTCGACCGCCTCCTGCACGAGAAGGCCGAGGGTGAGGCGGGGCGTATGATCAAGGACGCCAGCGCCTACCTGTCGCTGGTGGTGAGCCAGATCCAGAGCGACGTGAGCCTGTACGAGACGCTGCTTCCGGAGTACAAGCGGAATCCGTCGCTGCTGATCGCCCGGATTCTCGAACAGACCAAACAGCGGATCATGAACTACGACGGCGTCGTGAAGATCTTCCGGCCGGACATGACCGAAGTACGGCTCCTGGTCCCCATCGATCCCGAACAGTCGCGGATCACGGAAGAGAAACGCCTGCAAGAGAGAGAGTTCGACGTATCCAAGCTGCGCCCGCAGCGATATGCGCCGATCGGGCCCGAGTTCGAGTAGCAGGCGGCGATGTCCGAGCCGATTCAAACAGCGACGCGAACGAACGCCTTGCCGAGCACCGCCCATGCCTGATCGCAGCCAACCCGTGGTCCAGTCCGTCGGCCTCTGCAAGACCTTCAGGGACTTCTGGCGCCGCCCGCGGGTCGAGGCGGTCAAGGACCTGAACTTCGAGATCCGCCCGGGCGAGGTGTTCGGCCTGCTCGGGCCCAACGGCTCGGGCAAGACCACCACGATCAAGATGCTTCTCGGGCTGCTCTATCCGACACGCGGGCGAATCTCGGTGTTCGCCAAGGCGCCCACCGACGTCTCGGTCAAGAGCCGGATCGGCTTTTTGCCGGAAGAGTCGTACCTCTACCGGTTTCTCGTGGCGCGGGAGACGCTGGATTACTTCGGCCGGCTGTTTCGTCTGCCGGCCCGCGTGCGCCGTGAGCGCACGGAGCGGCTGCTGGACATGGTGGGACTTCGGCACGAGGCCAAGCGGCCCGTCGGCGAGTACAGCAAGGGCATGGCCCGGCGGATCGGGCTCGCCCAGGCGCTGATCAACGACCCGGAGTTCCTCATCCTCGACGAGCCGACGGCGGGTCTGGACCCGATCGGGAGCAAGCAGATCAAGGATGTGATCCGGGCCCTGGGCCGCAAGGGCAAGACCATCCTGCTGTCGAGCCACGTGCTCGCGGACGTGGAGGACGTGTGCGACCGGGTCACGATCCTGTACGGAGGCCAGGAGCGGGCCACCGGCGAGGTGCATGAACTGCTTCGTCAGGGCGACGTGACGCAAATGGTCGCCCCGTCGCTTTCCGAGCGCACCATCGAGCAGGTCCGTGAGGTCATCCGTAACTGCGAACACAAGGATCTTCTGGAAGTCACGAACCCCCGCGTGCGCCTCGAGGAGTTTTTTCTGCGGATCGTTGACGAGGCCCAGGCCGCCAACATCCGCACCTACGGCGCACGCCGGGGCGGGGATCTTCCAGACTTCCTTCAAGCCGAGGCGACCACCGAGCAGGTCGTCGACTCTCTCGTGGCGGCCGCCGGACCCAAGCCGGACGTCTTGCGCGATCGCGCGGCCGCCATCGCGCCGGCGCCCCGGCCCGAGGCCGAACCCTCACGCGAGGTCATCGAAGAACTTGTGGGCGAGCGGCCCGAGCGCCGGGACGAAGCCGCCAGGCCCGCCGCCCGGCCGGCCGAGCCCATTCCCGTCAAGCCGCAGCGCACGCGCGTGCCGATCGCGCGGGATGAGGCCGTCATCGAGGCACTCCTCCACAACGACGCGCGTCGCGGATCAGAGGGCGACGACATGACCGATGACCCGAACAAGCCGGACGCCGAGTCGTGACGCCGATCTGGGCCGTGGCCCGACAGACCATCGCTGAGGGCGTTCGCATGAAGGTCGCCCTCGTCTTTCTGGTGCTGATCGGGGCGATCGTCATCGGCCTTCCGTTCTCGATCGAGGGCGATGCGTCGCTGACCGGCGCGGTACAGAGCTTCCTTTCCTACGCCTTCACCGCCACGGGCTTTCTTCTGGGGCTGCTCACGATCTTCATGTCCCGCTCGCTGTCGGACGACCTGGTCAACCGGCAGTTATTCCTGATCGTCACGAAGCCCGTCGCCCGGTGGCAGTTCCTGGCGGGCAAGTGGATGGGTATCACGGGCCTCAACGTCATGTTCCTGTGCGCTGCGGGAGTGACAGCCTATGGCATGGTCCACTACATCATGCGGACCCACCCCCCGCTCGACGATCGTTTCGACAAGCAGGAGCTGACCAACGAGGTGCTCGTGGCGCGGCACGCACGACCCTTGCGCAGGCCGGACTTCTCCCGGGACATTGACGCCGAGTTCGAGCGCAACCGCGAGGAGGGGCTCTACGACGCCGTGCCCGACTTCGATCCGCAGGCGGAAAAGGCGCGGCTGGCCAACAAGTACTCGGCACGGTGGCGCGTGGTGGGCCCGGGGGAAGGTCGCATCTTCTACTTCGAGCAAGTCCTGGTCGACCGCAACCGGCAGCCCTATATCCAGTTGCGGTACATGGCCGACGTGAGCAACTATGCGCCGGACGAGATCTTCCGGGCGACGTGGATCTTCGGCGACCGGGCCCGAGGCACGCCTGAGCGGCGGGCCGACGTGCGGCACATGGTCGGCCGCTACCACATCGTCCGCGTGGCCGCCGACGTGGTGGCGCCGGACGGCACGCTCAAGGTCACATTCCTCAACCGGAACCCCTTCGCGGACGAGCCCGATTTCCGCAACGTCATCGACTTCAAGCCCTCGGAGCCCGTCGAGGTGCTGTTCATCGTCGGCTCGTTCGAGGGCAACCTGGTTCGGCTGCTGATCCTGATGATGTGCAAGCTCATGTTCCTGGCCGCGCTGGCCATTCTGGCGGCGAGCATCTTCTCGTTCCCCGTCGCCTGCCTCTGCGCGTTGACGGTCTATGTCTTCGCCGGGGCGCAGCAGTTCCTTCTGGATTCGCTCGATTTCCTGTCCGACGACTACGCGACGATGTTCTCGTCGGCACAGGAGTTCTTCGCTCAGTTGCTGATCTTCCTGTTCCAGGCCGTGTGCTTCGTGGTGCCGGACTTCTCACGCTACGATGCGGTGGAGTCCCTCGTTTCGGGCCGGAACGTCGGGCTGGTCTGGGTGCTCCAGGCCGTATTCGAGCTCGCCCTGTTGAAGACGTTCATCGTGCTGGGGCTGGCGATGCTGCTGTTCCAGCGCCGGGAGGTGGCGGAAGTGTCCGTCTGAGAATGCCCGATGTCGCAAGTTCTCCAATACACACTGCCCGAGCACCTGGCCGCACGACAGGCGGCCCGGCGGCGGGAATGGTCCATTCAGTTGGTCGCCGCGCTCGTCGCCGTCGTCACCCTCACGACGGCGGGCCTGCTGGTCGATCCGATCAACAAAATCCGCAAGGAGCGGCAGCTCGTCACGAACCCCGACTCGCTCGGGACCCTGCCGCCCGACATCGCCCTGGTGGGCAAGCTGGGGACGTTCCGCGCCCTGGCCATCGACTGGGCGTTCATCCGCGCCGAGCGACTCAAGGAGGAGGGGAAGAACTACGAGGCCCTCGAGCTGCACAAGACGATCTGCGCCCTGGCCCCGCGATTCCCGAAGGTGTGGGCGTACGCCGCGTGGAACATGGCGTACAACATCTCCGTGGGGCAGTTCACCCCCGAGGCGCGTTGGAAATGGGTGCGGAACGGCCTCGAAATCCTCCGCGATCAGGGCATCCGGTACAACCCGCGATCGGTCACCCTCTACAAGGAGCTGGCGTGGATCTACTGGCACAAGATCGGAGACTTCCTCGACGACGAGCACATGAACTACAAGCGCGCTCTGGCCGTCGATATGGAGCGCGTCCTCGGACCTCCACCCATCGCTCTGACCGAGGACGAGTATTTCGCCTGGTTCAGGAAGATCGTGGACGCGCCGCGCGACCTGACCGCATTGATCAAGACCGACCCGGACGTCGGCGAACTGGTCGATCGCCTTGACGATGTCCAACTCGGACCTGATCTGACGCTGCTCGAGTTCGTCGCCCGCCATCTCCGCCCCGAGATCCGCCCCGAGAATCTCGTCGCCGAGGAGCGCGAGCCGGACTCACTTCGGGCACGACGGCTGAAGCTGGTTCGCGACCCGGACAATGCCGGAGCACTCGACAGGCTGCTCGCCGCGGTGCGGTCGAAGGTCCTCCGCGAGGACATGAAGTTCAAACTCGACTACATGTACAAGCTGATGGTCGAGCAGTATGGACCTCTGGATTGGCGCAACGCATTCTCCCATTCGCTGTATTGGTCGAGTTACGGCGACGAAACCTGCCGGGGCTACGCCAACGTCGACGCCGCGGACGCCATGAACACCGCGCGGTACGTCTTCTTCTCGCTGAACAACCTGATCAACCGCGGGCGAATCACACTCTACCCCGACTTCGACGACCCGTTCTCGTCGTACCTCGACATGACCGCGGACACCCGCTTCATCCCGTACCTGTACGAGACCTACATGCGACTCGGCAGGGAGCAGTTCAAGGACGACCCGCGCTACGTCGAGGGCACCCCCGGCCCGCAATACCTGACCGGTTTCGTCACCGCCATGCACAACTGGATTCAGCTCCTCTACCTGGAGGGCGGCGAGAACAACCGGGAGCTGGCGGAAAACTTCTTCGCCTGGCTCAGGAAAAACAACCCTCACCCCGACGGGTCGACGCAGGGGCAGTACCTCGGGACGATCGACGCCTTCGTCATGGATGAGATCCTCGATCAGCTCCAGACCTACCGGGCGGCTACGGCCGTGATCCGCAGCTTCGTGCAGCGAGCGCTCAAACAATTCGCTCTGGGGCAGACGGAGCCCGGGCTCAACTCCATGGTGCTGGCCCGCAAGTGCTACGAGTTCTGGATGATCGACACCCGCCGCGACATCAACGACCGCCGCAAGCTCCAGCCGCCGAAGGTCATCTTCCGCGACGAAGTCGCGTCGTTTATGCAGGATCGGAACGTGGATCCGCTGTTCAAGGCTCGGCTGTGGGCGTGGCTGCCTCTCGAGTTCCGCCGGATGACCTGGGATCGGCTGGCCGCGTACTTCGAGGAGCTTTGCGCCGCGCAGGAGCCGGCGTGGTCCGTCCGGCTGGCGTTTCCGGAACCGGCGGGCATGGACGCGTTCCGTCAGGAGGGGCTCGAGCTCGAGTACCGCGCCCCGGCCCGCCGCCAGGACGTCGAACTCGGCAAGACACACCGAGATTGACGCCTCAGAACGTGTTTCGGAAGTGTTCTTTCCGAGCCGGGCCGGTAAGGAAGTGGTCCGTTCTCGTGGAAAAACCGCTCCCTCACGGTCGCGGCGCCGTTCGAAAGCGATCTTGTGAGACACGTCCTCAGGTCAGCTTGCGGCGCATGGCGCTGCGCAGCAGGGCAGTCAGACGCTCGCAGATGAACTCCCGGAAAGTCTTGGCGTTGAGGCTGCGCAGGCGGAGCATCGGGCCGCTGGTCAGCTCGCCGTGGAACTCGGGCGTGTAGCGGGTTTCATGGAACGCGATGCCCTCGGAGGTGACGGTCCCGTGCAGGACGAGCCGGTAGTCGGCCACGCAGAACTCGAACTTCATCTCCCGCCCGCCCTCGAGGAAGCTCGACGCGTCCATCTGCATCGCGATTCCCGCCTTCGAGTACTTCTCCACGAGCTCGACGAAGGCCGGGACGAACTCGTTGACCGTCATGTCGCGGAGCGTCTGCAACGGATCGCGCACCGGGGCCGCATCACCCGCAGGTTGCCCCTGGGCCGGAGCGTGGAGCGACGACACCAGCACGTCGAGGTCGGCTTCCGCGGACTTCATCGGCGTGCGTTGGGGCCGCGTCTTGGCGACGAGTTGCTGGTATGCGCTTGAGTTCTTTGAATCGGACAACACGTGACTCCGCTGTTCAGGGGTTGCGCACCGCCCCGCCCGGACCCGGCTCCGCCGATCCGCGCGCGGGGCGCATGGAACGCAACGTCTGTCCCGTGTAGTATGGATTTCGGAATCGGCCCGGCGCCGGTTGAGCGGCATCGTGCATGACGCTCGATCCGAAATCGGCACACGTCCGAGTACCGCGGGTGAGACGGGGCTTTGATCCGGAGTCCGATAGTACCGCGGGTGCATCCCATTTAGGGTGGCGCCATTGAATAATTACATCTATGCTTCTTGTACGCGACGATAGCATGGTGCTGTCGTGCGAAGCACAAGGAGGTTGCGATGCAGCAGGTTGAGATCACGGTGAAGGTCAACGGTCAGGTGGTCAAACAGCAGGTGGAACAGG
>Ga0214472_10000081_pt1 | contig 126060 bp, 115 predicted proteins | sample RVTome_6_FD_207662 | JGI IMG/M metagenome (GOLD analysis project Ga0214472, IMG submission 207662) | Soil microbial communities from uranium-contaminated site in the Upper Colorado River Basin, Wyoming, United States - RVT140D175 | ecosystem: Environmental > Terrestrial > Soil > Contaminated... | reverse complement strand
AAAAACCCGGAGCCAACATGTAGGGCCGGAACTGGCCCGAATGGGGTAGGTCATGTCAGACGGGCTTCGGCTCGCAATGGCTGTTTGATCCCAGAATCCCACGCATTTATGCGTGCGGAGTAGTCAATCAGGTAAGATTGGGCGCATCGCCGGATGTTCGGCGATCAAACTCAGGGCATTTTGAAGCAAGGTCTTACCGGGTTCCAGGCGAGGCCACGGCGAGGCGCCCGAAGGGTGTGGCAGTGGAATGACATCGAATGCATGGCCGCCATAGGTACCCAGAAATTGCTGACCGATATGGGCATCCATCGACCGGTAGGCCATAAACTGCGCGATGGCGAGCTTGCCTACGGGAATCACCAATGCCGGCTCGAGTAAATCGAACTCCGCCTGCAGCCAGTGCGAACACGTTTCAATCTCCGTGGCATTTGGCACCCGATCTCCCCCTTTGCCGGTAGGCTTTTTCCCCGGAAAGCACCGGCACACCGCCGCCATATACACCCGCGAGCGGAACGTCTCCTCGTCAATGGCACAGGCGTCTTGGAACCATTTGAATAATGTCTTACCGGCCGTCCAGGCAAACGGTTTTTGCATGATCGGTTCTTTGACTCCCGGCGCTTGCCCCACCAGCATCACCTTGCTACTGACTGCACGGCCTGCAACCGCAGGCGGTTGCATCTCCGGACATTGCCGGCAGGCGCGCAGGGCATCGATATGCAGCTCAAGTGCAGAGGTCATGACGACGCCTCAAAGGACTGATCCGGCCAGCCCGGATGACCGTGATATGCCGCTTCCCAAAAGAGATACTCATAGCGCAGGGCGGTGCGAAAAATCTGCTCCAGGCGCGTCCGGCGATGCCCCAGTTCCGCCCGGTCGAGATGCTCGCAGAGCCAGCCCACCAAGTCCCCCAGCACAGCCGGGCCATGCAGCTCAATCCACTCGCGATAGACGGGATTGTCAGGCTGTTTCCCCGCTTCCAGCAAACGCCTTCCCCAGTCGAGATACGTGCCCTCAGTGACGTACAGGATCATGAGCACATCCTCAAACGTGCCCTCCAACCCCACCCGCATGAGAAAGTCGCCAAATGCCTGCGTGGTCGGATTGGCACTAGCCGAGGTGTACGCCGCCTCAGAGGCGCCCAGCTCTTTGAAGGCGCGGACAAACAAATCGTTTTCGGGATTGAGAATGCCGGTGAGAAATTGGTTCAGAGGGTTGGCCACCGTCAAATTGGGCGCTTTGGCCATGCCCAGGGCAGTCATAGCCACCAGGTCGTTGACAAAGACGTAATCCTGGAGAAAATACCGGCGAAACGCAGCCACCGGCAACGTCCCCTCGCCCATTTCGCAGACAAAGGGATGCGTCACCATGCGTTCCCACAAGGAATGGTACTGCTGACGCAGGGATTGAGTGAGTGACATCGGTCATCCTATTTCTAATTTTTCAGCAATGCGGATAAACGCGATCTTATCATACCCGGCGCCACAGTCAATTCGGCGACGGCGCCTGCAAAGGCGGGGTGGGTGGCAAGTGCCGCACGTAGGCGATCACGTCCCACATCTCCCGGCTGCTCAGCACGGAGGCCCAGGGCGGCATGGTGAGCCAGCCGCGATCGTCTTTGACGCCATCGCGCAGGGCGGCAAAAAATGCCGCATCGCTCAGCTTCTGCATGGCCGCGAGGTCGCGGTGGTCGGCGGGCTTGTGGCCAATGCTAGCCATGTAGTCGTTGTTGTCACCACTGCCCTGCCGGCCATGGCAGTGGTGACACAAGCGCTGATAGATGCGCTCGCCATTGAGGATCGACTGGCGTAAGGACAGGCTGTCCAAGTCAGTGCCGGTGGGGAGCGAGACTTCGGGGAATCGCGGTTTGGGGAGTGCAACTGGCGGTGTCGGCGGGGATGCGTCGGGCGGCGGCGTGGTGAGCCAGGCGGCGATGAGCGCCAGAGGCAAGACGACGCCGAAGATCAGCAGACTGGTGTACAGGACGTAGCGGTTCATGAGATTGACACGTGTTCCGTTCGTATGACCTCGAGGTTGATGCCGAACAGTATGACAGGAAGACGGTTAGAAGTCGACAAGGGGGGAGAAAAGCGAGATGGCGCATACCGCTCTAGAAACGCGCGGCATAAGGGGGTATGATATCCCATAGCGTTTCATTCGGAATCGCATCATTGCAGAGATGAATGGCATTGAATCCTATGAAGGGAGAGATCATCGATGGCAACCAAACTACCCGGCGAGACCTATCGTGGCGCAGGATTGCATATGCCTTTGTCCCCCGACGGACAAGTTGCCGCCTACGTGTGGCCACTGCGGATTTTGAATATCAGGGGTCAAGGATGTGGCGGCCCCACCATTGGGGTTGAGGTGGGAAACGAAGAAGTCCTACGTTTCGACTGCCATGATGCACTCGGTCATTGGCACGGCGGCGGCTACGATCGCTTAGAGCGCCCGAGAGACTCGCACCGGGACTTCCCCGAGGGCGTGCAGCGGGTGGCGGCCCAGGTCGACTGGGCCTTGCAGCAGATCGAACAAAAGGGTCGAGAACTGCTTCGGGAAGCAGCGCACGGCGAGGCCGCTCAGACGCTTGAGCCAGCCATGGTGCGCAGTGCGGTCGAGGCCATCCGGTCTCACCTCGACCAAGAGGGCGATCTGCGGGCCAAAGCGATTGCAGAAAATCTCATCGCGACCTAAGCACTGCAAATCCTGCATGTCAAGTGCGAGAGCTGCATCCAGGGAACAGGCATAAGAGGTGCTTGGTACACGTTTGACAAGTCACCTTGACCACCCCTATTTTCCTGAAGTCCGGCTGCGCAATTCCTTCCGCTGTTCGGGATTACGGCTTTGACTGGCGATGAGAATCAGTTGGCGAATAAAGCTGGTCACCTTTGGATCGTCAATATGGTTGTGATCGCGAATGAGTGCCTTATCCACCCGGATAACCAGGTAGGGATTGCGCCCGACCGAATTCGGAGTCCGCTCAAGTACCGACCCGTCGAATCGAATCACACTCCCCGGCTTGTCGTTTTCCCAGCTTTGGCTCGCCTCGACATACAGCTCTAAGCCCGTTTTCGAGTCCGGGTTCTGTGTGTGACGCAACGTATGCGTTTTATAGGGTTCAAAATGGCCCAAAGCCGTGATATTGGCACGTTTTTGGCCGATCGTTTCATCCTGCTTGGTCACCCCATTCTCGCGTTGGACCTCCCGATGTTTCTCAAACACGTTCTAAAAAAAGCGACCCAGGGGAAAGGCGCGCTTCGTCGCATCATCCGCCTCAGAGGTGAGGACCGCCATCACCGGCAATTGGGCCTGGAAATAGCTTCGACGCTCGTTGGCCACGTCACTCAGGGTGGAAAATCGGAGCGCCTCAAAGGCGGGGTTGACCAGTACCACGAGATCTCCAAAACCTTCCACTGTAGTGGCGAGCCCAACCGGCCCTTGCGTGGTGGCAAATCGATTCATCATGATTTGGGCTAAGGCCGAGTAGACCACCGCCCCGCCAAAGCTGTGGCCGATGACCACGAGCCGGGTCATCCTGTCAGGGGCATCTATTGAGGCCTTGATCTTCTTGATCTCTTCGAGCTTCGCAAGCACCTCAATCACGCCTCCATACCCGACTTTGTGGGCCGTGTTCTTGCGATCCCAAAAGGTCAACTCTTTTACCACCGGCAAGGTGATCGAACCGCCCCGCCAGCCCAGGTAGACCCCCACGACTTTCCGCTCGGCACGGCCTTCGCGACGGCTCAACTCCGATTCGAGAGCACTCAGTGCCCTTAAATTGTGGCGCAACGTTTCTATATTGCCGTCCATGGGTGCAGCACTATGTTTCCACCCGTGTACGAAGGCGATCATCAAGAGATCTTGGGAAGCTGCAGCCTCTCCAATCTTATCCAACACTGAATTCATCTGGCCGCGCCAGTGGAGCTGTCCCTGGTCATCGAACTCAATAAATCCTAAGAGATAACTTTCATCTATCTCAGCCGGAGTATATTCCTGCAGAAAATACTCTTGGCAATCCTGCTCAGGATTACTGCTGGTACAGAGTTCCGGATTGGTGCGATAAAGCCTGTGGGGCGCACACCCTGCCATGAGAATGCCGACCAGTAACCATTTGACGATCGAACACAACAATTTTGCATGCATCATTCAGATCCTTTCAAGTCAATCTAAATAGATTGACCGTGCAATCATAGCTGAAAAGCCGAGGTCAGAAGCGCTTCTAACTGCCCTTAACATGATGGATGCGAATATTTTGACCGTCTAGGCATGGCCCATCCGCCCCATCCGCTCTAGCGCGTGAGGCTTACCCCCAACCCCACGACGGCAACCGCCAACACCAGAATCACCACGCCAATCCGTTGCGACACCCGTTGCCATTTGAGTAGCCGTGTCGGCAGGAAAGTGGCCCCGGGCGGCAGGCTCTTGAGGCCCTCAAGACGCTTGGGACGCACCACGAGCTGATCGATGGCTTGGAGGATGATCATGACGACCACAAGCCCGATTTTCAGCCCTAACAGGCGAGCCAATAGAGGTGGCATGCGGCCGCCGGACAAGCTCGTCGCATACAGGATATTGATCACGTTAAACAACCCGGTGAACAGGACCACACCGACTGCCGGCCACATGACGGCGCGGAACCGGCTTTCGAAGCTGAGCCCGAGACGCAGATACTCGCGCACGGAGGTGGCTCGTTTTAAAGCGGGGCCAACCACCAGCACGAGACACACCAGCCCCCCCACCCAGATCACGGCGCCCAAGAGGTGTAGCCATAAAATCAAGGCACGAAAAGACATGGCACTGCCCATCAGGCGTAGCGTCTAGCGGTGATCACGGCCAGCCCAAAGGTGGCCAATCCGAACCCAATGAGCGCCATCAACGAAGGGAGGAAAGGAGGTATCGCTCCTGCAGCATTTGCATGGCCGAGGTAGAGACAATGCCGCAGCGCCGCCATACCGTAGGTCAAGGGGTTGATGCGCATCAGCCATTCTAGCCAAAACGGCACGCCGCTGATGGGGAAAAAGGCACCGGAGAGTAGCCAAATCGGCATTAAAATCAGGTTCATAATCGCGTGAAACCCCTGGGTGGACTCCATACGCCAGGCGATGATGAGTCCCAGGTTGGTGAGACAAAATGCCAGACAGGCGAGTACAATCACCACTCCGAGCACTGAGACCAGGCTCAACGGGATGCCGGCTAGGGGGGCCAGGACGAGAAAGATGACGCCTTGCAGCCAGGCCAGAGTGGCACTGCCGAGGGCCTGCCCCAACACGATGCTGGCACGAGACACCGGGGCGACCAACACCCCCTGCAAAAAACCCTCGTGCCGGTCTTCCACCACGGCAATAGTGGCAAAAATGGCGGTGAAAAGCATCACCAACACGATCACCCCCGGATAAAAATACTCCAGGTAGCCGGTGCCATTCGGCACCCCGGTGGGCCGAAACGAAGCGCTGAGCCCACCGCCGAGGAGGAGCCAAAATACCAACGGCTGGGTCAATGCACTCACCCAACGGCTGCGCTGGCGCCGAAACCGATTGATTTCGCGCCACCAGAGGGTCAAAACGGCCAGCCACGACACGGCGGGCCGCGATCCTGCGAGTCTCATGCGAAGGTCTCCTCATGACGCGCCCACAGCTGGTGACCGGTGAGATGAATGAACACGTCGGCCAGGGTAGGTTTGCCGAACGTCACCGCTTGGATGGCATCGGCAAAGGCCTCGACCACATCGCGGACAAAGGCATGGCCCTGCTCGATTTCAATCCGCAGTTTGTCGTCCACCACGACCGGTTCACAGGCAAATCTCTCAATAATCCGCTGGCGCAAGGCTTCCGGGTCTGGGCTATCAATCACCACGACGTCGCCGCCCACCCGGCGCTTCAAGTCATTCGGCGTGCCGAGGGCAACCAGATGGCCCTCGTGCAGAATGCCCACCCGATCACAGCGCTCCGCCTCTTCAAGGATGTGGGTGGTCAGCAAAATCGTCACCCCACGCTTGTCCCGCAGCTCTTCAAGGGTAGCGGTAAAATCCAATCTCGCCCCGGGATCCAGGCCGGTGCTAGGCTCATCGAGCAACAAGATGGAGGGCTCGTGCAAGAGGGCCTTGGCCAGCTCAACGCGGCGCTGGAGTCCACCGGAAAGGGTTTCAACCAGGTCCCGGCGACGCTCCAAGAGGCCCAAACGCTGCAATACGGCATTGGCCCTTTGGCGCAGCGCACTGCCCCAAAGGCCGTAGAGATGGCCGTGATGCTGCAGGTTTTCGAATACCGTGAGTTTAGGATCGAGACTCGGATGCTGAAACACCACGCCGAGTCGGCCACGAATGGCACCGGCATGGCACGCCAAGTCATCGCCAAAGATGTGAATGCGGCCTTGGGTGAGCGGCATCAACGTGGACAAAATTTTAAACAGCGTCGTTTTACCACCGCCATTGGGGCCGAGAAGGCCCAACATCTCACCCTGCAGCACCCTAAGCGAAATTCCGGCCAGGGCCTGGCGCTCACCGTAAGTATGGCACACCTCCTCAATGTGGATGGCCACGTGCTTCTCGTGCAAATTCGGTTGGTCTACATCAGGCCGGTCCATATCACGTCTCCTCATAAGCTCGCGCGTTGGCATCGTCCACTGGGTTGATACAATAATCCATGCACAACCAAAGCGCTCGGCTATGGCGGTAGAACAGCGCCGGCAGAAGCAGGCTGAGGCTTGTCCAGAGCCACAAATGCAGGCTTAGCGAAACGTTGCCCAACCCTTCCAAGATAAAATAACCCGCTAGCACGAGCATCACCGTGAAGCCATAATTCAAATACATCGCCCCCAGGAAATAGCCCGGCTCGCGCTCAAACTTCAGGTCGCAATAGCGGCAGCGTTCATGCATCGCCAAGCCACGCCGGTACAACGAACGCGTGCCACACCTCGGGCATTGCAGGCGCCAGGCACGCCACAAATACTTCAACACGCGTGGTAGCCCCTTGGATTCATGCATGCGTTTTGCCTTAGTTTGCTTGTCCATAGCCACTCAATCAACGTCATGCAGTAGCCAAGGTCAAGATCATAGCGAAGCGAGACAGAGGAGGCAAATGAATGGCACATCGTGCGCCTTAACGCAAGAGGAGAGCGACATCGCGTTCAATGCGCTGCAGGACGTCCGCGTCCTTACTATCGTAATATTGCCGGATGCGGCCTTCCCGGTCCACCACCACCAATCGGGCACTATGCTGAATCGGCTGATGGTCCTCTCCACGATGCGCGAGTGCAGCTGCAGGCGTGACATAATCCACGGCGCGCGCCAACGCCGTTTTCAGGGTGGGCAGAGCGGACGTGGAAGCGGCGCCATTTGGGTTGTAAACCCCCAGGTGAAATCCGTCTCGTGCCAGGCGATAAACCGCTTCTTTCTCACCTGTCAAAAACGACCACCTGGGCGAATCGACCCCGAGATTCTCAGCATAGCTTGCCAGAACATCGGGGGTATCGTACTCCGGATCCACGGAAATCGAAACGAGTCGCACGCGGTTTTCATGCTGGTAAACCCTTTGCAATTTCAACATGTGGGCGGTGCTCAGCGGGCAGGCTTCGGCACAGCGCGAGTAGATGAAATTGACGACCACAATCGAGCCCAACCAATCGGCCCTGGTCACTTCCCGGCGATGCTGGTCCCGGAGGCTAAACGCCGGGACATCGCCCAACAGCGGCGGCGCTGCCCCCGAGGTAAAAAGGGAGACACCACCGCTTTGGAGCACATATGCACCGAGCCCAATAAGCACCACGAGCAACAACCCGAAGAGGCCCATGCGGCAGCGATGTTTCTCCATACCGCGCTCCACTAATGACCGCCGCTCGGGGCAGCCATCTTTTCGATCGAGGACGAATGAACAATCGCACTCAAATCCGGCATCAGCATAAACACCAGAAATGCGCATATCACCATTGGGGTAAACGCAATGACCAACAGTGTCGAGCGCTCAAACCGCAAATGCATAAAATACAGCGCCACTAAAATGGCCTTTGTCAACGCCATACCGATCAGTAGAATCCCCTTCACGAGCGGCTCAGCAATGTAGATCGCTGCAGTGACTTCCAAGACAGTCAATATCAGCAACCACCACCAGATCTTCCCGTAAGCGGGATGATGTCCCTCAGACATGTAACACTTCCTTTCTCTTACTACAATACTGCAAATCACTCACCCTTTGCCGTCGTCATACCTTAACGATATCTGGAAAAGGGTATCCAACGGGATTATATCCTGTGCGCCTCTATAGCAAATAAATGAACGTAAACACCATAATCCAGACCAGATCCACGAAATGCCAGTAAAGCCCGAGAATCTCTACATAATTGGATTGACCTTCACCCAAGTACAGGCCGTTCCAACCTTTGATGAGAATAATGCTCAAATAAATCACACCTGCGGTCACATGCATCCCGTGGAAACCGGTAATAATGTAAAACGTGGTTCCGAACAGGGGTGAACCATAGGCATTGTTGGTAAACCACAGGTTCTTGCCCAGCATGAAATGAGACCATTCGTAGTACTGCAAGCCTAAGAAGATCACTCCGCCGAGGATCGTCAGCATCATGTTTTTGCGAAAGCCGGCTAAATCGCGGTCTTGAGCTGCCGCCAACGCCCACACCATACTCACACTACTGCAGATCAGTAAAAAGGTCATAAAGCCGGAAAGCCCCGTTCCCAACACATGGGCGGGAATCGGCCAATCGCCACTGCCAAATCGCACTGCGCCATAACCCGCCAGCAGGGTGCCAAACGACATGGCATCCCCGGCCAGAAAAACCCACATTCCAAGCTTGCCCCAACTCTCGGGGGTCAATGGAGACTCATAGGCTCCATGGGCACGCGCTACCGCCGCTTCACTCACGCTCGATCCTCCTTCCGGAACCAGGTCTGCACCTGTTGCCAAGACACATAGGGCCATTTTTGGCCTTGGGCACGTTGATGGGCGACATAAAACACACCCAAGATCGAGCCCCCTACCACAAACGGCATTGACATCATAAAAAAGACACTCGCATTCAAGCCGCGCGATAACGCTTCATCGCCGCCCCAACAAACCGCACACGACCATGCAGATGTTGGCAACACCACGGCGACAACCGCCAAACCTAACATCAAAATCCGCCAGCAGCTCATCTCACAACCCTCTAATAAAGGTATACCAGCCAGTACAACCCCGGCCAAAGCCCAACCACATAAAACCAGTACATGCTACAAACGGCCATACCGACGTCCCGTCCCGGGCGGTAATAGCCCTTCCAGGCGCGTAGCAACACCACCATCAGCCAGATCACCGCGCCAAGCACGTGCAGCGCATGGGTGCCGATCAATACATAAAACGTGGCCCCATACACGCCGGACGACAAAGTCAGACCCACCCCCATGAGCTTGGCCCATTCATAACCCTGAATGCCCAAGAACACCACACCCAGCACCGTGGTATAGAGTAAAAACGTCACACTTCGCGCCTGCAACCCCTGGCGCATGGCCTGCCGTGCACGCCACATCGTCACCCCGCTGTAGAGCAAGAACAAGGTGTTGATCAACGTGATCAACACCGGCAGGCGTGGAAACATCGGCGGTGGCCAGACCTGATTGGCCACGCGAAACAACAAGAACGACCCAATCAAGCCGGCAAAGAGCATGGTCTCCGCACCCAGGAACATGATCATGCCCAGGCGAGCGTTGTGGATTGGCCTCCGTTTGCGGCCATCGTCGTCACCCCCACCGCCCCCAAAGGAATCACCGTCATCCGGTCCATCAGGTGGTTGACTATCCGACGGCGGCCCACCCATCAGGGTCGATCGCGCTTCGACCACGTCTTCTCTCTCTTCTATGACGCCGCCCGCCACGTCTCGCGCCATAGCGATCCCCCTCTGCTTCACATCATTTCATTTAAGAATAATGAGACTAAACCCCACGGCAAACAGCAACCCCATGATCGTCACCACGGTCGCCAGCACCAGGCGATTTCGACGCTTTAGGCTCGAATTATCTCTCATCTGTTGCATGGCGTTAACCCGCCGATACTTTGTCAAAGGCCATCACTAAAAACATCAAGGGTAAATAGACGAGCGAGGCAAAGACCAAACGCCGCGCCGACTCTGTCGTCCGAGTCAAGGCAGTGTCAAGCCCAAAGGCAAAAAATCCAAGCCCGATCACGCACATCGAGATGAAATAAATAGGGCCGGTCATACCGATCAACGTGGGTAATAAGGCAACCCCGAGCAGGGCCAAACAGTTCGTCACAATCTGGCGTCCGGTACTGCAGCCATCAGGATGTAAGACCGGCAACAATTGAAAGCCGGCTCGCGTGTAATCTTCACGATAGAGCAGGGCAATGGCCAGCGCATGCGGCAACTGCCACAAGAACATGATAGCAAATAAAATCCAGACCTCTTGACCCAACGTACCGCGTGCTGCGACCCATCCGGTGACCGGGGGCAGAGCGCCTGGAATCGCGCCGACAATACTACAAAATGTCGATTTGCGTTTGAGTGGTGTGTACCAAAACAGATACGTAATCGTGGTCGTCGCGGTCACCGCCGCGGCCAGGACATTCACTGCAGCTATCAGATAACCCAGGCCGGCAACCACGCTGACAAAACCCACCCCGAGGGCCGCCACCGGTGGGATGCGGCCCTCGGGAAGCGGCCGCCCCTGCGTCCGCTCCATCAACGCATCTTCATGCCGCTCCATAAATTGATTGAGAGCCAAGGTGCCGCCTGCGCTCAAGGCCATCCCAATCAAGACGTGCAGCAGACTTATCCAATCCGGTGTCCGGCTCGCCCCCATGTAAAACCCTGCTACCGTCACCGCCAAGACCATGACCACCACACGAGGTTTACCCAAGGCAAGGTAATCCATGGCGCGCTGACGCACAGACGGCTTGTCGATTGCGAGAGTGGCTGTCCGAAGCGTCATCATGCCGTCACCCGTCCCGAAACCAAGGTTTGAGGTTGTCCCTGAGCACTCTGATGCCCGACGAGCTGCGTCGTCCTCAGGGCTAGAATCACACTCGTTGCCAACACCGCGGCACCCACCGCGACATGCGCCGTCATCGGCGTCACCGCGCGTTGCGTCCAAATTGTCAGAGCGCCGAGCGTCAATTGCAACACCAGCAAGGCAATCAGCACCAACGCCGGTCGCCGAAGCTGCACTTCACTCCCAAAGGCGCTAAGGACGCGAGCCGCTGTCCACAAAATGGCAATCGCCACCACCAGGGCCCCGACCCGGTGGAGAAAATGAATCCGCACGCCCTGGGATTCGAGCGGTGGGATCACCCGGCCAAGGGACAACGGGAAATCGGGAATCGCTAACCCGGCCCCAGTATGGCGCATCAGTGCGCCGAGAAAGAGCTGCGCGAGAATCAACCCCACCGTCGCCCACGTCAACACCCGCACAGAGGGTTTGACGGTCTCCACCGCCACTTGCCGGCTCGCCCACCAACGCGGTGATGTACAGACTGCAATCGACACCACGAGGCAAAAAAAACCTTGCGCCAAACAGGCATGAGTGACGGACACCGAGGTTGGCAACCGCAACAAAACCGTCAGTCCCCCAAGAGCGCCTTGCAGCACCACTGCAGCCAAGGCGCTCCAGCCCAGTCCCCGGACCCAGGCACGCGGCTCCCAATGCGACAACAAAACGGCCAGCGTCACCGTCAGCACGCCCACAAAGGCCGCTATCAAACGGTGGCCATGTTCATACAACACGCCGCCCACCATGGGCGGAAACACCTGGCCGAACGACAGTGGCCAATCCGGCACGGCGAGCCCCGAGCCCGTGCTCGTCACCAGCCCGCCGACAAAAATCAAAACCAGCGTGGCACAAGCCGTCAACACCGCGAAGCGGTGTACCCAGGGCGGCACGGGGAGGGCCGCACCCGGGGACACCGTCTCAGAAGACATTAGTGACCTCCGCCAGCCATACCGACCGCGCCTTCAACATAACGCGTCTGCGGCAGAAAGTCTTCTTCAACCAGCGGTGAACTGTATTCGTAGGGCGCGTGATACACCGTCGGCGTGGCTTCGAAGTTGCCATGCGGCGGCGGCGAGGCTGCAGTCCATTCCAGCGTGTTGGCATTCCAGGGATTGCGCTCTGCCTTGCGGCCAAAGAAGAGAGAGTACAGAAAGTTCAGCAGAAAGAAAAGCTGCGCCGTCCCCAGCAAAAAGGCACTCACCGTGATGAACTCGTTCATCCCCGCAAAGTGTTGCAGAAACTCGTACTGGTTCGGGTTGTAAATGCGCCGCATATGACCGCCAACCCCCAGAAAGTGCATAGGGAAGAAGGTCAGGTTAAAAAAGATAAACGTCAGCCAGAAGTGCACCTTGCCCCAGAATTCGTTCATCATGCGGCCAAACATCTTCGGAAACCAGAAATAAATCCCGGCGAACACCCCGAAGACGATGCCAGCCACTACATAATGGATGTGAGCCACAATATAGTAGGTGTCATGGATGAACACGTCCACTGCCATCGAGCCCATGAAAATCCCGCTGAGCCCGCCGATCATGAACAAGAAGACGAAACCCAGGGCAAACAACATCGGCGTTGCGAGTCGAATCGACCCGCCCCACAGGGTGCCCAGCCAATTAAACGTCTTGATGGCCGACGGGATGGCGATAAACATCGTGGTCAGCGTAAACGCCGTTCCCAGGGCGGGGTTCATGCCGCTTTGGAACATATGGTGACCCCACACGAGCCACGAGAGAAACGCGATGGACACCATCGACAGCACCATGGCCCGGTAGCCAAAAATCGGCTTGCGGCAAAACACCGGCAAGATTTCCGACACTGCGCCCATGGCCGGCAGCACCAAGATATACACTTCCGGATGGCCGAAGAACCAAAAAATGTGTTGCCACAGCAAGGGCTCGCCCCCGCCTTCAGGCAGGAAGAAGTGAGTCCCCATCATGCGGTCGAAAAACATCATCGCCAACCCTGAGGTCAACACCGGCAAGGCCAGCAACAACAAAATCGCCACGATAAACAGCGACCAAATCATCAGGGGCAAACGGTCCCAAGTCATGCCCGGGGCGCGCATGTTGATGATCGTGGTGATGTAATTGATCGAGCCCATCAGGGACGAAAAGCTCAAAATGAAGAGGCTAATCAACCACAGATTCACCCCCCAAGGCCCCTCTACACCGGCGTAATCCGGCACCGCAGCCAACGGCGCATAGCTGGTCCAGCCGCTGCCCGCAGCCCCCCCCGGCACCACGAATGATAGCAGCATCAAAATCATCGCCGGCACCGCGGTCCAAAACGACAACATGTTCAAGGTTGGAAACGCCATGTCATCGGCGCCGATCGAAATCGGAATCAAGAAGTTGCCGAAAGCCCCCACCATGATCGGAATGACCACAAAAAAGATCATGATCGTGGCGTGCATGGTGAACAGCGTATTGTAGAATTCCGACGTAATGACCCCATAAGGTGCTGCCGCCGCAAACCAATTTCCACTGTCCCAAAATTCGTCCGAGAACCAATTGGTAATGGGCAGCGGCTGCTCCGGATAGCCCAACTGCCAGCGCACCATCATCGCCAACAGCCCACCGATGATGAGCATCAAAAGCGCCGAAAACAAAAACTGCCGCCCGATCATCTTATGATCGAGAGAAAAAAGATACGTGGCGACAAATCCCTGCCTGTGATGCGCAGCATGTGCGTGTGCAGTACTGGCTTCACTCATAATCACACCCCTTTCTCAGTCTGCTTCTTCGATCCTGGATTCCGCCTTAAAGGACGGAATTCTCTTTGGCCCACGCCTGGTAGTCTTCCTCCGACAGCACATGCAACCATCCCTTCATGCCGGAGTGCCCCGGACCGCATAACTCAGCGCACGGGATCTCAAATGTGCCCGTCTTCGTGGCTTCGAACCAGGCGACAATCTCGCGTCCCGGCAAAACGTCCTGCTTCAACCGCAGCACCGGCACAAAAAAACTGTGAATCACGTCCGTTCCCTGTAAACGGACCGTCACTTTTTTATTCACGGGCACGTGCAGATCGCCGTCGATCTGCACATCGTCATCGGAGTCAAATTGACCATCCGGCCCAGGATGGTGAAATTCCCAGGCAAACTGCTTCGCCACCAGGCGCACCTCGACGTCCCCCTTGGGCTTAAATATCTTAATATTCGCCCAGGTGCTGGCGCTGATGAGAAATAAGACGATGAACACCGCCGAGGGAATCGCCGTCCAGACGAGCTCCAGGGTGTTATTGCCGTGCGTGTAAATCGCCCGCTGGCCCGGTTTGGCACGGTATTTAATCACGAAAAACACCAGGAAAAACGTCACTAGCAAAAAAACGGCAAACGTGATGTAGTAAATCACATAGAACACGCGATCGACGTCGGCTGCATACGTCGATGCCTGCTCCGGTAACAACCTGAGCATATCCAACCAGTTAAACATTATAAATGATCTCCCGTCTCATCCGTCACCGCACCATGCGCTTGCCCAGTGGCATGCGGCGCGTGGCCATTTCCATTCTTGGTCACAAAAACCGCCGTTGACATGATCACCAAGCCGAACGCGATGCCGGCCATGGCCAGATACAGGGGCGCTTTCGACGGCTCGGGTTCCAGGTAGAGGTTATACCATGCGGTCACAGTCCGCCTATCCCCGCCGGTTTCGCCGTTCGATCCCTCCCACACCGTCATGCTGATCGGAAGGAATTCACCCACGCCGAACTGCACTTCCTGTTCGGCGTCCTTGGTGTGGAGCGCCCGCTTCATCACCACCCGGTACTGGCCGTTGTCGGTCACGCCCTGACCCTCAACCCCACCGGTTTCTTCAACTCCGTCCGGATTAAACGTCTTATAGCCCGAGGTCTGAAGCTTGATGATGCGATTCGTGTCGTTGCGCCAGTACCACAGATCCGTGCTGTGGTTGGAATCCCCCATCAAGAAGTAGGGCCTTTCACCAGCGAGCTTTTTGGACGGAAACTGCAGCGCCATGGCATCGGCGTATGCCGTCCCCCCCTCTGCTTTCTCATCCTCTCCCGGCTTGCTCTCCGTCCGGTCATCCCACACCGCGCGAAACACAATATCTTCGCCATTGTGCAGGGCTTGGAGGTTCAGGCCAACCACCAGCGGCGCAAACAGGCGATCGCCTTCCACCACTTGCCCCACCAGTGGATACCAATTCCCCTCAACCGCCTGCCAAACCGGATCATCCGCGCTCAGCGGCAGCGCACCACGGTGCCGCACCGCCGTGACCACCGCCTTGGGCTGTGGCTCTTCCCCGTGGGTCCACAGCGATTGCACGTAATTGACTACGTGCCAGAGCTTCTCCCGCAGCGCCCGGGCCGCCGCTTCTTCGGTCTTGCGCTCCTCCGGATCCTCGAGCTCCCGGGCGTAAGACATGGGATCGGGGTCGGCGAACGACGGCATCGGGGTACCGTTGATGCCCATCACCACATTGCGAAAAAGATCCTTGCGGCCATAGCCGCCGCGGTACGTCCACGGACGCGTCAAATTCGCCGGCCAAATGCGATGCCCCCAGTCGTCTTCCAACCCATCTAGAGCCTGCTGACCATTGCCGCGCCCCGCCGTGCCGTGACAGGTATGACACTCAAATTGGCCCTCAAAGTACTCTTTGCCCTTGGCCGCGCTCTCCGCCGAATACGGAATCTCGCCACTATAGTCGATGGGCCGACCCGGTTTGTCTTCCCCATAGACCTCGGCAAACGTCTTGATGTATTGCACGAGTTGCCCGATCTGCGCCTCCGTGAAAAACCCGCACCAGCCCGGCATTGACGAACCGTGCAAGCCCTCGCATATACTTCTGTAAATGTCCTCGTCCGCAGCCAGCCGATTGCCGTCTGCAGTCTCGTGCCGAGTGCGGAACTTGTACACCCCCCCTGTAAAATCCCGCGGCTTGGGGAAGACGTACTCGGTCGCATACCCCTCGCCGTTGCCTTCGGCGCCGTGACAATGCTCGCAGCGCTCCGTATAGAGCTTCTTGCCCGCCTCGATGCCCGCCTCCGATTGCGCCAGCGCCAATGACACGGCGCCGCCACCGAGTATCAGCCCCGCGCCAACCAGCCCTAAAAATACCCACTGATGCCACCGTCGCATGCTCACCACCTCCGTCCTCGGCGTCCTCACCGGCCTAGTGCCCGCCACCATGATCGTCACCCCCCCAGGTGCGTGGTTCGTACGGCACGGCATCGTACAAATAGAGAATCACCTGCCAAATTTCCGTGTCACTCAGATAATTTTCCCACACCGGCATGGCGGAATCCCACGGCGTGGACTCCGTGGGTAGACCCGGACCACCTTTGGCAATACGCCAAAACAAGAACGATTCAGTCAGTTGGGCAATGGTGCCGGAATCCTGGAAATTGGCCGGGGGCGGGTTAAACCCTTTGGCAAAGTGCCCGTTGCCGGCAAGACCGTCGCCGTGACAGTAGAAGCAGTTTTCGTAATAGACCCGCCGGCCCTCTTCGATGTTTTTGGGCAGATCGGCTTTGTGCGCGCGCAGCGGGTTAGTGGGAATATCCTTCAACTTCAGGCGCGTGCCCTTAAACGTCACCGATCCCGGTGGCGTCGGGTGAATCACCCGCAAGCCGCCCGGCGGCGACACCGTGCCGGAGGCTCGGCTCGAAAAATACCAGCCGCAGATGAGCGGCACGGCGATAAAGGCGGCAATGCGCAATGGTTTGGTCAATGCCGTGCGGCCCAACAGCAAAGAGCGAAACGGCGATATAAATTCTTCCCAAGACGCCTCTGCCGAGGAGATATAGATCAGGATCACCACAATGGTGGCAATCAGGTACCAGCCATAAAGCTGTCCGGGAATCGGTGCCGACACCGCAGGCACGATTACGCTAAAGACAAAGATGGCCACGATCAGCGTCAGAACCGCTTTGAGGTGAATCGGTACACGAAATTTCACGACGACTGCCTCCTACACACTCAGCATCAACGTCTACTCACCCGCCTAATTACCCTGAAGGGAGGCCAAGTAGTCTACTATGGTATTGAGATCCTGCAGCGCGACTTTCTGGTAGAAGCCGGTGCCGTCCAGCGTGGCCTTCATCAAACCCTTTGGGAAACCTTCGGTCAAGACCGCATCGGGCGACAAAATCGACTCCCGAATATAGTTGGCATCACGCCGTTTGCCGATGTCCCAAAGACTTGGGCCCACCAGCTTGTCCGGGCCGTCAAACTTATGGCACGTGTTACAGGCCCACTGTTTGACCAACTCTTCACCACTCTTACCCGACGCCTCTACGGCTACCGCTGCGGGCGCTGCTGCGGGGGCGGGCGCCGCAGACGCCGCTGCCCCATCGCCTCTGTACTTGGCAAACGTCGCCTTGCCGTCGACGGTCACCTCACCGCCCAAGTTCTGCAAAAAGGCGACGACCGCCACCATTTCCAAATCGCTCAGTTGCCGACCCAGTGCCGGCATACTCGGCTGATAGCCGTCCACCACGTAAACGGCGGGATTGTGCAAGGACTCGACGATGTATTCCGGGCCGGTCTCAGCCGTGCCATGATACCCCTCTTCTTTCACTCGCGCACCCACCCGTTCGCCGACCCCGGCCAAATCCGGGCAGCGCTCGCCCTTTTCACCAATCGTATGACACAGGGCACACGTCCCTTTGCCATAGAAGACCTGCTCGCCCGCTTTGACAAAATCGTCCTTGGCCATCTCCGTAGAGAGCTCAAGCTCTTTGGGCGGATCCTTGCGCGTTTGCGGAATGCTGTTGCCCACATACAAAAAGACGGCAATCAGCGCTACATTAAAGAAAAAAACCTGGAGAAATACCTTCATGCTTCTGCACTCCTCGTGCTGCGCACCTCAAAGCAGTGGACCAACCTATCGTGGGGTGCGCCCTCTGGCGCACCGGATCAAGCGTCTCGCATGCGATGCGCCACTAATCTGCACTCGCAGGTGCCGCTAACGGTGCCTCATGCAGCAAGGCTTCGTCTTCAGCATGCCCTTGGGAACCGAGATGCGCCAGCCAGAAGATAAAGCTGACGAGCAAGAGGAAGATCAACACAATGATCGACACCACCCAGCATGCGAAGCCCAAATTCGGGGTAAAGGCGTCCGACGAATAGTCTCGCACCACATTAAAAACGTGCCAATGCGTGCGCAGCCCGGAACGCGCATAACCCATGAGGCCCATCAGCCAGGTGAACGACGTGGCGAGCACAAACAACACATACTGCGCCCGCTCGGGTATCTTGCCCCACTGAATCGGTCCTACTTCTGGGGCCCCCCGGTAGGCGACCACATCGATCGTCGTCGCCATGATGAGGACGAGGAACACCGAGCCCACCATGTGGATCGAGAACCCAATGCGTACGATCGCCTCCACCACATACCCGTAAAACCCATAGAAAATCACGAGCCCGGCGGACATGGCAAACATGAGGTTTTCGCCCCACACCGCACGGTTGCCAAACGTCAACGCCACCGCCGCGACAATGCAAGCGACTTCAATGCCCGCCACCCACAACGGCGTCTTCAAATAGTACATGAGGCCAAACGCGGCGAGCATCGCAATGATCAGTCCAATCCTGGCCCCAGCCGGCTGCGTGCCGAACGGCAGCGGCGTACTCTTGTTGCCCCGACGGTACAGCAAGAAGCTGTACAGCGTGGTCAAAATCATAATATTGGCCACCGTATTCTTGGCCGACATCACCCCGAATACCCCGAGCAAGGGATGGTGGGCGCCACCCATCTTGCGCGCCTCTTCCAGACTCGCCACCAGACTGTGCGGGGTCATCCAGATCAACACACAGACCGTCAAAATGCCGAGTAGCCACGGAATGTAGCGGCGATAGCGCTCCGCCCCGGGAATGCGCTCCATACCGAGCCACAGATAGTAGTTCGCCGACAGGAACAAGACCCCGATCAACACCGCCTGAATAATAAACAGCCAGGAAAAAATACCGCCCATCATAGTGATGCCGAGCTGCTGGTCGTAGCCGTAAATTTCACGGCCCAGCCAGTAACCCGCAAACGGCAGGGGAATCAGACCGATAATCGCCACGAAATTGCCGATGTAAGCCATCCAGTCGTAGTGCGCTCGCTCCTCAGAGTTCTTCGGCGAGGCCAAAAACCGAAAGGCCGCGTAGGCCGCCACCACCGAGCCGCCAAAGGCGATGTTGGCGATGAAGCGGTGCAGGTTCACCGGCATCCAGGTAAAGTTGTTCATCGCTTCCCAAGTGGTGCCGCTAAACACGCCCGCATCCATGTCGATGCCCACCGGCGAGGTCATAAAAGTGGCCCAGGAATTCGCGATCATCATCAAGGTCAAGCCAAAATAGTTGAGCAGGATGCCAAAGCAAATGTGCATCCACTTCTGGCTGTGCAAAAAGTTGCTGCGCCCAGGCAACAAGGCGTACACGAACAACCCGATCATGAGCAACCCGGTCAACACATAAGACAGCGGAAAGGTAGCACTCGCAGCCGCGCCAAAGATACCGCGCAGAATACTGCTGATAAGTAACACAAAGGGATAAAACACTAACATAGACAATAGTGTCGTACCCAAAATAGAACCAAAATTCCGCGACGATCCCTTTAAGGCATCCCAGCCATAGTAGTACAAGTACATACTAAAACTTTCGCCAAAGAAGAGAAAAACGTACACCACCATGGAAGGGAAGAATATCTGTGTGAGAAAATCCGTGAGTGTAGGGTAGAGACCAATGAGGAAAAAGACCAAGATGCCACCAAAAGTGGCGGTGGTCGAAAAGGCCACGCTGAGGAGACGCGTAAATTCATGCGCCAAATCGTCAAATTGTTTACTCTTCGTCGCCGCTCCCAAAATTTCGATAATCAAAATAAACAGCGGCACACCGACCACAAAGGCGCCAAACATCAGGTGCAACTGCGCAATCACCCACACCGCGACCCGGCGGCCCACGACCGGAAAATCTCCGTACCGCAAGGTCTCTTTCGTCGGCAATGGCACTTCGACGGCACCCGCGATCTCCGCCGCCACACCGATCACTAACACGGCTGCCCACAGCACCCATACCATGGTGCGCAACCGTTTCGATCCCCACACAAAGTCATGCACGTTTCTTACCCCTCTGCGCCGTGATTGACGCGATCTTCGCTCCGCCCGCGCGCACACGCAGTGATCTGTCTGCATGCACACCCTCAACCCGGCCCGGTGCCCAGCGGCGACGGCACACCTGCCAACTCGCACAAACCGGATCGCTACCCGTTCTTTCTCGCACCTCGCCTGCCCGCACACTTCAATTGGGGGTCAAGGACTGAAGCCTGGATGAAAAACAACCGAGGATCGGCAGGGAGGTGTATCAGGGCTTTCCTATGACACCTTACTATATACCGTTACGGTTGCGGAAGTAAATCCAAAAATGACGACAATCTTGACTTGCAAGCCATGGCCACGAGCCAATTGATCTTACCTGCCCAAATGCGGTATCTTAATGGGACCCCTTGAGGCAAGCTTATTACCAGGAGAGATCGCGTATGCCGCGTGTGGATGTAGTGGGAACGAACGGAACCTCAAAACCGCCAGGATCAATGGACCAGACAAAGATCACCGCCGGTGTCCGACTAATTCTTGAAGGGATTGGCGAGGACGCGGATCGTGAAGGTCTGCGGGACACCGCCGATCGTGTCGCTCGGATGTATGCCGAGGTGTTTCAAGGCTTATACCAAGACCCTCGCGACTATCTCAGCGCCGTTTTTGATGAAGATCACGACGAGATGGTGGTCGTCAAAGATATCCCCTTTTACTCGATGTGCGAGCATCATCTGCTCCCCTTTCACGGCAGAGCACATGTGGCTTACCTCCCGAGCGGTAAGGTTCTGGGGTTGAGCAAAATTGCCCGTGTGGTGGAAGCCTTCGCCCAGCGCCCGCAAGTGCAGGAGCGCTTGACCTCACAAATCGCGGATTTACTGATGACCGAACTGGACGCGCTCGGGGTGGCAGTGGTCATCGAAGCGACCCACTCGTGTATGACCATGCGGGGCGTCAAAAAGCCGGGCGCCTCGATGATCACGTCGGCGATGCGGGGCAATTTCAAAACCAACCAAGCGACCCGAAGCGAGTTCATGTCACTCATTCATTCCAGTCGCTAGCGCCGTGTCGTTTTTCATAGGAGTCGTCATGCAGCCCTTCATCCTTTTTTCGTAGGAGCGGCGTGTGAGCCGGGATACGATTCAAGTCCATAATATGCAATTTTACGGTCGTCACGGTGTCAACCCAGAAGAAAAAGTTCTGGGCCAGCGCTTCGAAGTGGATGTCCAAGTCGACCTCGATACACGCCCCGCCGGCCTCAGCGACGATCTCACCAAGACCATCAACTACGCCCATGTTTATCGCCTGGTCAAGCGGCTCGTGGAAGAAGAGTGCTTCGACCTCATCGAGGCCCTAGCGGAAACCATTGCCGCCCATGTCGGCCGGGAATTCGGACCGGATGCCGTCCGGGTATGTGTTCGCAAGCCGCACGCGCCGATCAAGGGCGTGCTCGATTATGTGGCCGTAGATATCGAACGGACCCCGGAGTCATGGCAACCACCTACCTAGGATTTGGCTCAAATATCGGCGACCGTGTCGCCCACCTGTCGGACGCCTGCGGTCTGTTGCACCAGCATCCGGCCATCACCGTGGAAGCGGTGTCGTCGCTGTACCGCTCGGCGCCAGTAGGGGTGACCGAGCAAGCGTGGTTTCTCAATGCGGCGGCGCGGTTGCAAACCGACCTGAGCCCGCGTTCCCTACTCGCGGTCACCCAGGGCGTCGAGCGCCGAGTGGGTCGGACCCCGACCTACCACTGGGGGCCGCGGGTGGTGGATATCGACCTCTTGCTCTACGATGACCTGCAGTTACAGACGCAGCACTTGACCATTCCGCACGCGGCGCTGCAGGAACGCGCTTTTGTGCTTGTCCCTCTACATGAACTGGCGCCACACCTCTGTTTGCCATCCGGACACGCCATCAAAACACTCCTCGATGCGCTTCCCTCGCATGAGGATGTACAACCCATTGGCCGCTTTGCACCGGCACTTTTCACCCACGGAGACGGAACGTGAGTCATCAGGAACACCGCCAGCAGGCCCCAGACCAAGTACGGTGTGCGATTGTGACGGTGAGCGACACCCGCACCCCCGAAACGGACACCAGCGGCAAGTACATGCAAGACGCCCTGAGTGGCGCCGGACACGCCATCAGCGCCTACCTGATCGTCAAAGATGAACCCGAGGATATCCGGCGCGTGTTGCAACACCATGTCCAGTCGCCCGACACCGATGCCGTGCTGCTGAGTGGCGGCACAGGATTATCGAGCCGCGACGGCACTTACGAAGTGGTGCAAAACTGTCTGGACAAAGAGCTGACCGGTTTTGGCGAACTGTTTCGCATGCTTAGTTACGAAGAAATCGGTGCGGCCGCCATGATGAGCCGGGCCACTGCGGGCGTCGCCGGGCGAACGGTGATCATCTCGATGCCGGGGTCGAGCGCGGCCGTGCGTCTGGCTCTCGAAAAACTCATCTTGCCAGAACTAGCCCATATGACGCATATCGCTCGGGGATAGGCAGGAAAGGTTGAAGAGAGCGACCTTATCTCGGCTCAATCTGCCGGATGCTCATGTCGGCACTCGGGACACGGCATGTCGTCAGCTTGCCTCTTGGTCAAGCTCCAGCACCACCGGGCAGTGGTCAGAGCCATATACCTCCGGCAGAATCTGGGCCCGTTTGAGACCTGGTAGCAGGGCGGATGACATCATGACATAATCCAGGCGCCATCCCAAATTCTTTTCCCGCGCCCCGCCGGACTGGCGCCACCAGGTGTAGTGGTCAGGCGCCTCCGGATGCTGCTGGCGAAAGGTGTCGACAAAACCGGCATCGATAAGATTCTGAAAACCGGCCCGTTCTTGTTGGGTGAAGCCGTGTTGCCCCTCGTTGGTCTTTGGCCTAGCTAAGTCGATCGGCGTGTGCGCCACGTTAAAATCGCCACAGAAGACCACGAGCTTTTGTGCTTCGAGGCTTTTGAGATAGGCCAACAAACAGCGATCCCAATCCTGCCGGTCGTCGAGCCGGCTCAAATCGCGTTTGGCATTGGGCACGTAGACGCTGACCACAAACAGGTGGTCAAATTCGGCTGTGGTCACCCGGCCTTCTCGATCATGCCGCTCCACGCCTATACCGGACTGCATGGAGATGGCGGGGGTCTTTGAAAAAATCGCGGTGCCCGAATATCCTTTGCGAACCGCACTGCTCCAGTACTGATAGGGATGCGACGGCAAATCGAGGGTGACTTGCTCGGGCCAGGCCTTGGTTTCTTGCAGGCAAAGCACATCGGGATCCTGCTCGGCGACAAACGGGAGAAAAATCTCCTTGCGGATCACCGCCCGAATCCCATTGACATTCCAAGAGACGATTTTCACACGCTTGTCTCCAACGCATCACAACGCTTTTCTGTCATGTCAGGCACAAAAATAGTCATCCTCCGCCCATCATAAGCGATTTGACGGCGCACAGCCATGATTTTGGCATCGGTTTCTATTCGCGAAGAGGTTCTTGAATAAGGAGATGAATCCATGCAGCGCGCACCCACTGCTGCCGAATTGAACGCCATTGACTTGCCGGCGATTATCGTCGTTGACAATCTGGTGCGAGAGCGCTCTTACACGGTCACCTTTACGATTCCCGAGTTCACCTGTGTCTGCCCCATGACGGGTCAGCCGGATTTTGCCACGTTTCGGATCACCTATGTGCCCGACGCGCATCTCATTGAACTTAAAGGATTGAAGCTCTATATCAACGCCTATCGCAACGTCGGGATTTTCCACGAGTTCGTCACCAACAAAATTCTCGATGATCTCGTAGCTGCATGCCAGCCACTCAGGATGGATATTGAAGGGGATTTCAACGTCAGGGGCGGCATTCACACGTTGGTGAAGGCGAGCTACGAACAACCTTGAGACTGGACTCTGAATCAGGACACGGTAGCCGCGTCCTGATTCGACATGATCCGCACTACGGGTGTTTGCAAATCATATTGAGCACTGCTTGACGCCCTTCCTCACGCACGGCTTTCAGGGCTCGTTGCAACGCCGGCTGCACATCTTCAGCGCGCTCGACGCGCTCGCCATAGCCGCCACTAGCGGTGACTAAGACCTCAAAATGCGGTGACGGCTGCAGTTCGCTGAGCGGGAAATGCCCGGTTTTGGCGGCCCAGCCGTTGGGGTACATGCCGAGATTGGCCCGCCGCACGGCGTTCCATACACGGTTGTTGTACACCACCGTCAGGGTTGGAATCCCCAGAGCATTGGAGACAAAATGGCACGGCGTGGGATTGCCAAACATGTAACTGCCGTCTCCGAGAGTGGCGATGACCAGTGTCTCCGGGGCTGCCAGCTTGGCGCCGAGAGCAGCCCCAAGCCCCCATCCCAGGCCACCGGCCGGGGAGTTGACAAACAGCGTGCCGGGCTGGCTGAAGCCAGCTTGCGTGGGAACCAGGTCGTATTCGTTGACGACGATGGTGTTGTCGTCTTTGATCTCGTTGATGCAATGGGTAACCCACTGCGGATCGAGCGGGGAATCGCTGCGCACCCCGTCGAGTGCTTCACGCCAGCTGGCGCGCTGCTCGTCGTGTAGCGCGGCGAGACGGGCAAAACGCTGATCGAGACGCGCTTGCGCCGGGGCCCGGTGCGATTCGAGGGCAGCGGCCAACATCGGCAAGCCGACCACCGAGTTGGCGCGTATCGACACATCGCTCGGAAAACTCCGCACGGGATAGTTGCTGAAAGCCGGATCGACACCCATGTGCATGACCTTGCAGGCAGCCGACGGATTTTTCACGCTGGGAAACCACGGCACATCACAATCGACCACCAGGATGGCATCGGCTGAGTCGAGAAACGGCTCCGACGCAAAACCCAGGTGCATGGGGTGATCGGTCGGAAAGCACATGTAGCGCTGATTCGGGATCACGACGGGTATGGCGAAGCGCTCGGCCAGGGTGACCAGATGCCCCACGGCCTCGTGGTGGCGGCCGACGGTTGAGGTGAGGATCAGCGGGTTCTCGGCGGCAGCCAGGATCGCCGCCGCCTCTTCAATGCACCTCGGGTCCGGGTAGAGATAGCCGCCGAGATGGCGGCGCGCTGGCGAGGTCATGCTGAAGGTCTCGTGCGCTTCGCCTAACACCTCGCGAGGTAGGGTCAGGTACACCGGGCCGCGCGGCTCGGTCATAGCGATTTCCAGAGCCCGGTCGACGACGTTTTCGAGCTGCGACATGTTGCGCAATTCGTAATCCCATTTGACATACTCACGCAGCATGCCGGCCTGATCAAACGATTCTTGCGCCCAGTGGATGTTGATATTGCGCGACCCGTGCTGCCCTGCTTCCGTGATCGGGGTGCGGCCGGCAGTAAAAATGATCGGGATGTTATCCCGCGCCGCGTTGATAATGCCGTTGATGGCATTGCCCGTGCCCACCGTGACGTGCACCATCACCACTTGCGGTTTTCCGGTGACCATGTAGTAGCCGTGGGCCATGGCCACCGCGGCGTTTTCATGCGGCACGGTAATCGGCCTCGGCGACTCAATACCCTGTTCCGCAAAACGGGCAAAGCCGTCAATAATCGGCGCAAAATCGGTGCCGCCGTTGGCGAAAAAATACTCGATACCACGCTCGCGCAGAAGTTCAAGATACGCCTGTCCTGTCGATTCGACTTCAACCGTTTTACGCGCCATGACGGGACTCCTTCTCATGCTTTGACATTGGCTTCAATCCTTGTAATGCCGGGGTAATGCCGGGGTAATGCCGGGGTAGTGCCGGGTGGTGCCAGCACTTGACGTGACGCCATGCCGACGTCATCGTTTCGTTATCCGAGGGGTGGCCGGTGCGGTGCCCAGGGTTGGGCTTGCTCGAAAGCGGCGGCGGCCTGTAACACCAGCGTGTCGGCGTGCCAGCGCCCGACGATCTGCAGGGCGACTGGCAGCCCTTCACGGGTAAAACCGCACGGGACACTTGCAGCCGGGTGGCCAGTAAGATTAAACGGGAACGTAAAGTTGAGTCGGTCAAACATCGACGGGGTCGGTTTGCCGTCAATGGTGGCAGGGCCGGCGTCGACCGACCACGCGCCGAGTGGCATTTGGGGCGTGAGCAGCAGATCGTAGGGTTCGAGAAAATCGAACACCTGCTGATAAAACATCGTTCTCGCCAATTGCGCTTTGCCGAGCGCCACCCCCGAGGTGTGGCGGCCGGCCTCGATCATCTCCCCCAAGCTGGGCTCGAACCACTCCGGCCGCTCGTCGTACAAATGTCCAAGGCGGGCCGCGTACGACACGTGCCAGGCGGTGGCAGCGAGTTCGCGGGGATCATCCCAGCCGGGGTTTGCCGCTTCTACGTGGCAGCCGAAGTCGCGACTAAACCGCTCAGCCGCCGCCTCGGTCAACTGCCGCACTTCCGGATCGACCGGCGCATAGCCGAAATCTTCACTCCACACCACACGCCGCCCCTTGAGAGCATCGAGGGGGCTGACCACCGCCATCACGTAGTCATCCGGGGCATTATCAATGGTCATGGGATCACGCGGCTCGGGTCCGGCAATGGCGCTGAGCAGGAGCGCCGCATCGGCGACCGTGCGGGTGATCGGACCATTGTGGGAACGCGTCGCCCAGATGTCGGCATTGGGCCAGTGAGGTACCCGGCCGAAGGACGGTTTGAGGCCGAATACGCCACACAAGGCGGCCGGAATGCGAATTGATCCCGCCCCGTCCGAGCCGTGCGCCAGAGGCCCCATACCCGCGGCCACCGAGGCGGCGGCGCCACCGCTCGATGCCCCCGACGTGCGGTCGCGTTTCCAGGGGTTGCGGCAGGCATCGCCGAGCAGATTGTCGCACATATCTTTGTGGCCGTAGTGGGAGGTGTTGGTTTTCCCGGTCACAATGCCGCCGGCAGCTTTCACACGCCGGGTCACGGCGCCATCGATGTCGGCAATATAATGCTCCGTAAATTTTGAGCCCGCGGTATAGCGGAGACCCGCCACCGGCTCCAGGTCTTTGATCGACACCGGTAGCCCGTGCAACAGCCCTTGCGCCTCACCACGCATCACGGCATCCTCAGCGGCTTTGGCTGCCGTTCGAGCCCGCTCGGCATCTACGGCCAAAAAGGCGTTGAGCTGCGGATTGAGCGACTCGATTCGCGCCAGTACCGCCTCCATCACGTCAACCGGCGACAGCTCACGCCGCTGGATGGCCGCGGCCAGCTCAGTTGCCGGCATCCAGCACAACTCCGTTGTACTCATGTGGAATCTCCTCATGTCGCAATGCCTGAGACATCGATTGGCATGGCTAGGGCCTCGCCGGCCATTAGGGACACAGTTCAATGCCATTATGGCAGAACTGCCTGGCTTCACCAAACCCTATGTGCGGCGCCATGGGGCTGAGTCGCGGCCTATGCACAACAGAATCGCTCATGCCGTTGGTGAGGCATGTTCACGCTGCGCAGGCACCGTCATGGAATATTTCCACGGTGCCGATAACACACATAAACAATGACCACAGCCAATAGGACAAAAGCTGGCCCAAGCATTTTACAATTTATAAAAGGTTGTCAGTCATGGAGGTTATTAAAGTGGAATGTGCGACTTGTCAACGCCCTTTATTGGCCGCCGCAGAGTTTGTTGGCGCCGTCAAACCCTCGGCCCTTGAGTGTATGCTCTGTAAGCCAGCACGGTATCCGTTTTGCATCGGGTGCCAGCTGCCTCTCTATGTCAGCAATTTCCATGACGCGCCGGAATTATGCGCTGCGTGCCAAGCGCCACAGAGTTATAGCCCGAGCCTCAAACCGGCTGTCCAGCTCTACTTGGAGGGCTTTATCGAAGAGACCGCCGTCCCGAGACGTGTCCTGCTGGCGTCATTCCCCTTTACGATAGGCCGCGGCCCCGACAGTTCACTGCAGATTAATCGAAACGGTATTTCGCGCTGTCATGCCCATATCGAGGTGGTCGGCGACCAGGTGCACATCACCGATTTACAGAGTAAAAACGGCACGTATATCGACCACAAGCGCATTGCCGAGGCAACCCCGTTGCAGCACGGTGATATCATACACTTTGCCGACTACGAATTTCGGCTCCTTAAAATCGTCAAAGAAACGGATACCCCATCGGATATATGTGAGACCATGATCGGAGATCACCCTAGCCCGCTGTCGGCCCATTTTCCAACAAAAACAAAGGAATTTACAGAACTCCTCGAACGGGGTTTAGTGCAAGGGTATCAGCACATGATTGTGGATCAACTTGGCAAGCCCATCGGGTATGAGATCTTGGGACGAGGGACGCATCCCGATTTGTCCGAGAATCCGGTGGCACTATTTGCCTTGGCTCAGGCGCTTGACCAAGAAGTTCAGCTCAGCGAATTGTTTCGCCACCGGAGTGTTGCAGAGGCGCATGCTGGAAATCTTGAAGGTCTGATATTTGTCAATACCCACCCTAAAGAGTGTCAGGACACCAAGCGTCTTTTGAGGGAGTTTCAGGACCTCCGTGAACGCTACCCGGAACTTTCACTCGTGTGTGAAATTCACGAAGCGGCGGTGGCCGATCTCAAACACATGGCTGAGATGCGATCCGGATTGCAGGCATTAGGCATTGGGTTCGCGTATGATGACTTCGGAGCTGGCCAAGCCCGCTTACTTGAATTGGTTCAGGTGCCCCCGGACATTCTCAAGTTCGACTATTCCTTGATCACCGGGCTGACGAGCCCTGCAGCACCGACGTATCACTTGGTAAAGACCCTGACAGACTTGGTGGCACAGATGGGGATCAAAACCCTGGCTGAAGGGGTGGAATCTGAGGATGTCGCCCGCACGTGTCATCAACTCGGCATCGATTATATCCAAGGATTTTATTACAGCCGGCCCACCCCGATTATCTCGCCATCAAAGCATTCTACATCCGTGACTTGAGAGCGATGCGCGACGCCTACCGAGAGGGCTCTCTAGCGAAGCGGGATGGAGATGAGAGACGATTCGTCCTGGTCTTGGCAATCAATATCCATGAGGTAAAAATCGATTTCAGGATTATAACCGTTACGCGCCAAAAATTTTGCGCCCACCATCCCATTGTGGATATTGCAAATCACAATTTCGTCGACGATGGCTGTCTCTGCGGCATTATCTAAGCTGAAGGCAACCGTAAAGGTGTCTCCGACCTGCAGCTCGAGGGCTTCAGCGCGAAATCCTAAGCCCTCGATAGAGAGCGATATGATGTTAATGGCAGCCAATCTTTTGTGGGACGCGGAGACCATCATATCACCAATAAAATTGACATCGCGCCGTTGGAACCGCCGGCGATTGGTGACGAGTGCAAAAACGTTTTGACAACTGCATTTGACCCGCAGCGATCGACCACCTTTGCAGAGTTGTTCATTCGGTATGGTTTTTTGGCGGTCGCAATGCGGGCAGGTTATCGTACTGTGCTCTGTGTAATCGTCTATGAGAATGTGAATAGTTTTAGTCACGTCTGATCATCTCCTACGTCTCATCATTATCGATACAACCTCAGCGGTGGTATCGGTGCTGTCATTTCCTCACATGAGAAATGACCGTGTAGACCATAGGCTTTTTTCGCCGGGCATAAGCCATGGTGAGCACCATCACGAACCATATTGTCATCTATCAGGAGTGGCAATTGGCGGGACCAGTGAAAAGTAAAGCACTGACCTCCAAGTCATGGCGGCCTGCACTAGTCGGGACGCCGTCTCAACACCCTCTGAAGGATGTCGCTAAGCTCGCGCTCGTCCACCGGTTTCATCAGGAAGGTGACATTGTCTAGCGCCTGGGCTTTCTCGGCATCCATGAGGTAGCTGAATCCCGTGCAGAGAACGATCGGAATATCCTGACGGATACGGCGTAGGGCCTGGATCAGGTTCTCACCCGTCATATGCGGCATCGTTTGATCAGTAATGACGACGTCAAAACCGTCGGGATCGCTCCGAAAGGCTTCCAGGGCTTCACGACTCTCGGTGTAGCCCACGATCTCGTACCCTAGCGACTCGAACAAGAACTGCATCGCCAGGACGATCATCTCCTCATCATCCACGAACAGCACACGCCCCTTGCCTCGCGGCAGCGACGGCTCCGGATCAGCGGACTGCACCACCGGCGTGTCTATACGAGGGAGATAAATCGCAAACCGCGCTCCTTGTCCACGGGGACTCTCTACCGTAATCGCCCCTCCATGGCTGGTGACGATGCCATGCACAATCGCCAATCCCATACCTGCCCCTTCGCCGATATCTTTGGTTGTGAAAAACGGCTCAAAGAGGCGCGCCTCAATCTCAGGGGCGATGCCACTGCCCGTATCGCCGACCGTCAGGCACACATGCCGGCCTGGAGACAACGGCGGATGGGCCGCCGCGAACACGGCATCCACCTCGACCGGGGCGAGGTGGATGGTCAAGCGACCCCCGGTTTTCCGCATGGCATGGTCGGCATTGACGCCGAGGTTCATGACCACCTCGTGCAGCTGGGTCTGATTGGCGTAGACCATCATTCCCGGCTCGCTGACGCGATACTGGATATCGATCGTGCTCGGCAGAGAGGCCCGCAATAGCCCGAGAGCCTCTTGCACGACGGAGACCAACTGAAGCGGTTGCCGGGTGATGCTCTCGGCACGGCTGAAGGTGATGATCTGCTGCACCAGCTCTTTGGCCCGGTGGCCGGCCTGACGCACCTGCTGCACATACGACCCGGCGCGACTCTCCGGGGGGACCTCGCGATGCAGCAAGGTGGCAAAGCCCAAGAGACCCGCTAAGATGTTATTAAATTCGTGAGCCATCCCACCGGCCAGGGTGCCGATCGCTTCCAGCTTCTGCGACTGCCGCAGCTGGGCTTCAAGACGTTGGCGCTCGTTTTCTGCGTGCCTGTACTCGGTGATATCGACGAGAGCGGTGCGAAACTGGGGGCCGGTCTCCTGCGCCATGTGCACGCAGATGCTCTCCAGCCGTACGTCGCGAAAATCGCCACGCCGGGACTGGAGACGCAGTTCGCACACCTGCTGGGTGCCGGTGCTCAACACCTGCTGGTAATGCCGATGCAGCTCGTCGGCGTCGTGTGGGGTCATGAAGCCTGCCAAGGGTTGCCCCCGCAGGGTTCCCTTCGAGGCACTTAGAAGCGTGGCAACCGTCTGGTTGGCCTCCGCAATCACCCCTTGGTTATCTGCCGTCAGATAGCCGATAGGTGCGCTATCATAGAGGTCGAGTATACGTTCGAAGTCTAGTTGCGCCTGCCGCAATTCTTCATTCTGGATTTCTAACTCCACCTGATGGACTTGAAGTTCATAGACTAGCCCTTGGATGTCTTGCACCGACTTTGTGGCAAGATCCCGTGGTGTCAACCGCAAAGCAGCCTCAGCTCGCAGCCGGAGGCTAGCGCCCTGTGGGTCACGGCGATTAGGCTGGACCATTACCTGATACCTCCGGTTGGATTGTTGCGCTAGCGCCGGGCCCGACTTCGGCACTAGGGGCAAGGTCTATCGCTCCGGTCTTCGATGGCCAATAGAATGAGCGGTGACAGCCCTGACTCACGCGCCATCCGGCGCGCATTGAGCCATAAGTTCTTTTCACCAATGTGAGGGAAGGAGTGGACATACTGAACATCCTCGAACGTCGAGTCTAAGGTCACAATGTCCTCGAGTAACTGCTGAAGCTCACTCTTATACCACGCGCCGTTATTGATCTCAAAAAAAGATTTGCCCTTGATTTCGTCTAAAGTCTGTCGGAACATCCGATAAAAGGCGCGATTGGCAGACACCACCTGCAGCCCCGCATTGAGAATCAGTAGCGCTTCACGCATCGTTTCAACAATGCCTTCAGTGTACCTCTGTAACTCCTGGCTCGCTAGTTCCGCCTGCTTTTGCTGGGTGATATCGAGATACGTAATGACCAGCCCGTTAATCATGTTGTTCGCCGTGCGGTAGGGCAGCATCCGCACAAAATACCACTCTTTCCCCGACGTGGGAATCTCGATTTCTTTGGGGATTAACGTCTGAAGCACACTCCTGGCATCCTCCACAAAGTTCGGGTAGGACAGGTTCGATACGAGATCAGCGATCGGACGCCCGATATCCGTGTCAATCAGCTTAATCACCATCGAGGTCGCGGGGGTAAAACGCTGGATATGGAGCTTATTATCTAAAAAAAGCGTGGCAATACGCGTGCTGTTGAGTAGATTCTTCATGTCATCACTGGTCTGTGACAACACCTCTATCTTCTGCTGCAGTTCACTGTTGACGGTCTGGAGTTCTTCATTAAGGGATTGCATCTCCTCTTTCGCGGTTTCGAGTTCCTCGTTGGCGCTTTGCAACTCTTCGTTGGTGGACTGCAACTCCTCATTGGTGGATTTGAGTTCTTCGTTGATGGTTTCGGATTCTTCCAGGCTGCTTTGCACGGATTCTTTGGTCTCCTGAAGTTCCCGCTCGAGGTCTATGATCTGTTGATCATTGGCCCGCCGCCTACGACGGCGGGCCGGGTGGGAAGGTGAGGCCTCGACGGGTACGGGCTGGAACGAGATCAAGTACAACCCCTCAAACGCCTCGGGGTTGTGGACGGCTCGAATCGTCACGTCGATTAGGGTAGCACTGCCATTGGTTTGCACCTCCATCTGGCGTCGCACCGGCTCCGTGGCGGCCACGACCGCTTGGCGCAGCAGCAGCACCAGCCCCGTGCGCAGCCCTGGACGGGCCATACTGAAAATGTTATTGCTCGGGGCGCCCGGGGAGGGTTGCAAGAACAAGCCCGTCCAGCCATGAATGAACGCGATGTCACCTCGCTCATTGACCAGAACGCTCGGGGGTGCAAAGGACTCGACCAATAACTTGTCCACCTGGGTTTCAAAACGCATCTCAACCGATTTGGCAGGGGGTCGTGAGGGGACAGTGAGCGAGAGGTTCAAGTCTTGCCCCATGGCAAAATTGGCCACGGGCCGGGTGGCGAGGGAGCGGTTGAGGCGTTGGAAGATTTTCCAGCGCTTATCGAGTGGCATGAAGAGGTTGGTAAAACCACCAATCGTCTCGGAGGAGCCCAAGAGCAAGATCCCTTCCGGATTCAAAGCGTAATGGAACAGGGGAAAGAGGCGGCGTTGCAGCTCGGCTTCCAAATAGATGAGCAGATTGCGGCACGACAGCAGGTCGAGCTTCGTAAAGGGCGGATCAATGATCAAGTCTTGCTTGGCAAACACCACCATTTCCCGAATCTCATTGACAATCTTGTATTGTCCCTCTTCGTGGATGAAAAACCGCGCCAGGCGCTCCGGGCTGACGTCACGGGCAATCCCTTCCGGGTACACGCCGGTGCGCGCTTTCTGAATGCTATGACTGTCTAAGTCGGTGGCAAAAACTTGCACCGGGCAATAGAGACCCAATTGTTGGATGCACTCCCGCAGCACAATCGCCAGCGAATAGGCTTCTTCGCCGGTCGAGCACCCCGCCACCCAGACCCTCACGCTGTGATATCCGGGGCGCTGCTTCAGCAGCTCGGGCAGCGCTTGCATGGCCAGAAGGTCGAACACCTCGGGATCGCGAAAAAACGACGTGACGCCGATTAACAGCTCCCGGAATAACAGGTCTAGTTCATGGGGTTGATCCTGTACCAACTGGAGATACTCTTGGGGATTATCGACTTGATGCACGGTCATCCGCCGTTCAAGGCGGCGGCGAATCGTCGAGGGTTTATACGCGGCGAAATCATGCCGGGTATGGTGCCGCAAGCGGATAAAAATCTGGCGTAAGAACTCCTCGGTCAAACCGAGTCGGGGGTCTTCCCTTCTGGTCACAATGAGGGAAGACCCCTGAGCAAAAGCGAGAAGGATCTCGGGCATCTTGGCAACGGGCAGAGCGTGATCCACGGCGCCCGTCGCCTGGGCACTCTGGGGCATGCCCGCAAAGTGGGCCTCATCCGTTGTTTGGACGAGGGTGAGTCCGCCTTGGGCCTTAATCGCTTGCAGGCCCAAGGTCCCATCCGTCCCGGTCCCCGACAAGATGATCCCAATGGCCCGCTCCTTCTGATCTTCAGCCAGAGCCCGAAAGAAGTAATCGATCGGCAAGGGCGGACCGCTTTGCCTCTCGGGTGCCATGGGCTGGAGGGTGGCCTTGAAAATGGAGAGATACGAGCCCGGGGTCGAGAGGTAGAGCCGATTGGCCTGTACGGGCATGGCCGTCCTGACTTCAGTGATCGGCATGGAGGTATGGCGCCCGAGCAGTTCCGGCAGGAGGCTGGTGTGATCGGGTAACTGATGGGTCACGACCACAAACCCCATGCCACTGTCGCTCGGCATCGCGTCAAAGAACGCTTCCAGCGCCTCGAGTCCGCCCGCCGACGACCCGATCCCGACGATCGGTATCGGAGAGGGCGTCTCGCCTGTGGCGTCTCGGCGACTGCGGCTTGGCCTACGCTTAGCGGAAGCAGGCGAACGTGGCGACTTCTTGGGACTTGCCATCCTTAAATTCCCCCCTGAGGCTGAGGCTAACATCTCGATCCCCTGTCTCAGTTTGAGTGATATATTATTAGCCTTTCTAACGCACTTTTGCCGTGAGGTCAACGGCCACGGCCCGGCTCAAGCGCCGGCAAAATTGACAACTATGCTATGATCAACTCAGCTCATTTTGAGCCCGTGCACCATCAAAGTCTCCAGCGCTCCGGGCATCGGTAGCACCGAGCTGCACCACAGCAGCGGCGAGGGAACTACACAAGTGCTATCTTACAAATAGATGGACCCCAAGACAACGGGAAACCACGGCATGCAACGCGATGGCGATCAACCTTCAGGTTCACCCCAGCCGATGCAGCGACTGGCCGAGACGCTGCGCCGTATCGACGGGCGCGGCTACGGCGCCTACAAAGAGATTCGCGGCACCTATCAGCTGCGCGACTGGACGCTCTGCATCGACCATGTGCAAGGCGATCCCTTTGCCGCACCGTCGCGGCTCAGACTGCAATTGCCTCTGGCCGCGGCTGGCTTTCCCACCGCCCTGCAGACCCCTCATAGACGCGGCGTGGCGCTGGGCGATTTTTTAACCCGCGCCTTTCATCGCGCCATTCAGCAACTGCAGGCCCACCGGCAGGGCAGCGGCGCCAGTGGCCAGATTCGCATCGATGCGCCAGGGCAGGAAGTGCTGCCCCGCTCTAGCATCGCCTTCACCTCAACCCACGTTGAGGCGCGTTTTACCGTGGGCCTGCCGGCGCGGGGCCGGACGGTGTTGGGACGGCAGGCAACGGCGCTGTTGTGCGAGTCGCTCCCGAGCATCGGGGACCGCAGTTTGCGCTATCGTACCCTGCACAGCGCAGATGTCGAACAGCATGTGTATGCGGTGGAAGACCAGCACACCCTGCGCGACATGCTGCATGCTCGCCAACTCGTCGCCTTTGTCGCCGACGATGCCCTCTTGCCGCGTCGCGCCGGCAATGATGATCGCCCGATGCAGGGTCGGCATCTGGTGCGCTGGCGATCGCCGGATGAGCTCGCCATGACCGTCGATCTGCCGCATGCGGGCCGCCTCCGGGGCACCGGCATACCGCAGGGGGTCACGCTCATTGTCGGTGGGGGCTACCACGGCAAATCCACCCTGCTCAAGGCGCTGATCCGGGGTGTTTACAACCATCTTCCGGGCGATGGCAGGGAGGGCGTGGTGACCGATGCAGCCGCCGTGGCGATTCGCGCCGAAGATGGGCGACGCGTCGAAAAGGTGACGCTCACGCCGTTTATCGCCGACCTCCCTTACGGTCAGTCGACCACCCAATTTTGTAGTGACGACGCCTCCGGTTCGACGTCTCAGGCCGCCAATATTATCGAGGCACTGGAAGTCGGCGCCCGGGTCCTGTTGATCGACGAAGACACCAGTGCCACCAACTTTATGGTGCGGGACCGGCGCATGCAGGAGCTCATTGCCAACTCTCAGGAGCCGATTACGCCGTTTATCGACCGGGTCCGCCAGTTGTACACCCAACACGGCGTCTCTTCAGTGCTGGTGATGGGCGGCATCGGCGACTATCTCGAGGTGGCCGACACGGTCTTGCAAATGGACGCGTTTCGGCCGCGCGATGTCACCTCTCAGGCACGGGCCATCGCCGCTGCTTGGCCGGCTAGCGCCCGGCGCCATCACGAAGGCGATGCGCCTTGGGAGTCCCCCCAGCCGCGTCCCGTGATGCGGCACAGTCTCTCACCCCAACGCGGACGGCGCGACACAGTGCGAGCGCGGGGGGTGCATGGGATTCAATACGGCGGTGAGGAAATTGACATCTCGCCACTCGAGCAGATTGTGGATGCCAGCCAAACGCGTTACATCGCCGACTGTCTACAACATGTCTACCATCAGCTCGCCGACGACCGGCTGACCATTCTGCAACTCGTGGAACGCACCGAAGCCCTGGTGCAAAGGTATGGGTTGGAAGCGGTCCAGCCGCACGTGTATGGCGATCGCGCCTGGGCCCGTCCACTCGAAGTGGCGGCGGTTCTCAACCGGCTTCGAACGCTGCAAGTGGCGGCCACCCCATGAAACGATGGCGCCGCCTGACCCTGATCATTTCAGTCGCCCTGCTGGTTCTCGTCCTGGGATTAACAGGTGGCCTGATATGGCTGCAGTCCAGCGGCCGGCTGACGCGGTACGCGCAAGAGCTGGTGCGCCAGCACAGCGGTCAGAACCTGTCATTTGACGCCGTCGCCTTGGCCTCTTGGAATGTCGTCGCCTTGACTAACGTTCGCCTGCAGCAGACCACGCCGGGGTGGCAACTGGACGTGACCTGCCCGCGGGTAGAAGCGCACTATACATGGCAGGGATTGCGCCGCAAGCAGATCGCTGCCGTGCACCTGATGCAGCCGATCGTGCATCTGCAACGGCGTGCCTCCCCGGCGGCATCAGGTGGCACCGGGACGCCGGCGGCGCTGGTCCTGCCGGTCGAGCGCCTCCAAGTCCGGGATGCGGCGTTGTACGTGAAGTACGGTGAGGCCTCCTATACCTTTAAGCCAATCGAAGTCTCAGTGCGCCAAATCGCAGCGCAACACGTCGGCCTAGAGGCCAGCGCCCGTGTCGATGACAAGACCGCTAAGCTGCGAATCACAGGCGACATGTCGCTCGATCTGGCTCACCCCGCCGGCACATTTGACGTTAGCCTCAGTCAAATCGACGTGTCCCGGCTGGCCTCCTGGGGACGATTACCGGCTGACTGGACCCTCACCGAGGGCACTTTGGAAGTCGTAGCATCCCAAGTTAAACTTCGCGGCCAGACCTTGCAGGGCACCCTGAAGATCAATCTGGAACAAGGTCGTGGTGAGATAGCCGCCGTGACGGTGCAGGGTGCCACCGTGACGACGCATACGATCTTTGCAGCAGACCTCGCCAACCGCACCGCCCACTTGCAGGGACCGATGCAACTGCAAGCCACAAAAGTGCGACAGGCCTCCTCCGGTCTGGTGGCCACACAACTCGCGGCACAACTTCCCATGCAGTTGACCTACGCGCCCGATCAGTGGCACGTCCACACCGATCTCCATCTGCAGGGCGAGCAAATCGAACTGGCTGCCGCCGGTGGCATGCAACTCCAACAGCTCTCCCAAACCGCTTCGGTCGACGCGCAGTCGACCCCGCAGGGCTGGTCGCTCAAAGGCGATTTGACCTTTGATACGCCTAGCGCCTCCATTGCCTCCATGCGGCTCAAGCAGCTCACGGGCAAAGCCCCAGTGACCTTGATCGCCACCCCCAAGCAGTGGCAGAGTACCATCGACTTGTCCCTGCAGAGTCAAACCCTGAGCGCCAAAAACGCCTTTGAACTCCAACAGCTATCGAGCCGGCTGCCCATCCGCATCACCTCCACCGCGCTGACCGCACCCGATGCGCACCTACAGGCTGGTACCGTGCGCTGGCAGCCCGGCGCCGGCACGCCCATCACGTCTTCGCTAGAGTTGCGCACCTCTGTCGATGTCAATCTGCAGCGCCAGCAGTTCGATGCCACACATCTCGACCTCCACTTACCCAATCTTGGGCGTCTTCAAGGTAGCGGCACCTGGCAGTGGTCAACCGGCACCCTACAGGAGGTGCATCTCGCCATCACCCCCACCGCCCTCGAAACCGTTTGGCCCCAGGTGGCGGCCCTGCTCCCCCCGCCGTCCCCCACCTGGATGATCACTGGGCAAAGCCAAATCGATCTGCACGCCCCGCGCTTGACGTGGCGCGATGCCGCACCTGCGCAACCCTTCACAATCGACTGGCGCTTCAACGGCATAACTTTCAGCAGCCCCGCAGGTATCTACGCCGGCGAACATATCAACGGTCAGTTAGAGGCCAACGTCGCGCTCACACCCGATTGGCGCCCTGTCTCTGTACAGGCATCGCTCAAGCTCAAACCGTTCGCGCTCCTGATAGGCAGCTTTTTTCCCGAACTCGAACAAAATAACATCACCTCTACTGTGACCCTCAACAGCATGTACCACCCCAACACCGGCCATGTCGACCTGGTGGTCGAGAGCCAATTCGGACCGTTGGGGCATCTATCGATCAACGGCCAACTCGACACCTCGCAAACCCCCATGCAAGCCGATGTCACGAGCCACCTGCACCAGATCGATGTGCGACGAGCCTGGCAGACCTTTATGCCGGCGGCCCTGCGCCAGACTGCCGAGCCGCCCGACCTGCAAGGCTGGCTCAACGCGCGCCTGCAGCTGCGTGGCACGCTTGATAAAGCCCGTCTGCAAGGGCACCTGCAGCTCGCCAAAGTTCATCTGCAGACCGGTTCCCTCCACCTCCGGAATCTGTCCCTGCAGCTGCCGCTCGATATCCAGTACCCGCTACCCGAGCACCGGCCGCCCCCTCACGCTTTCCCAGCTTCCGCCTATGGTCAACTGCACCTGGACCACTTCCAATTCGGCGGCCTGCAGATCCCCGGACTCACCACCCAACTGGCGATGCACTCCGATTCCATCGTTTTCCAAAAAGACATGCAGGCCACGCTCCTCAACGGCGTCTTGCACCTACAGGACCTCGTGGCCTATGATCTGCTACGACCGCAACGCCAGATCCATCTGCAAATGCGGCTGCGATCACTCCACCTGCAACACTTGCAGCGCGAGGTCACCGAGCTCTCGGTTGTCGGTCTGGTCGACGCCGATTTTTCCAAACTGCACTTTCAAAACGGACGCTTAGACACTGAGGGATCGCTGCAGATCGAGGTAGCCGGCGGACGTATTCGCATACGTGACGTGACAGGCTGGGATTTGTTATCCCCCATTCCGTCAATCCAAGGCTCGCTCAAAACCGAGGTCCCTCTGAGCCTGCTCAAGCTGACGGAGATCTACCCTATTGGCCATCTAGGCGGCACCTTGCACTTCACGGTCGATGACCTCACCATCACCGCGGGTGAGCCCGCCGCCTTCCGGCTGCGCTTTCACGTGCAACACAAAGGCGGTGAAGAGCGCCAGATCAGCCTGCAGGCCCTGAACACCTTATTGTTTACCACCGGCTCCGCGAGGGTGGCGAGCAGCGTCGCCGATACCTTGCCGTACCGGCGCTTTGGCGCCGAGATTACCCTGCGGCACGACACCCTGCGACTACGCGGTCTCTACAAAGATCGCCAAGGGCGCGAGTATTTTATGCGCGCCCCCGCCCTGGGCAACGGGGTCTCCATTGTCAACACCGTGCCCCAAAATGGCACCCCGTTTCGCGATTTCGTCCAGCGCCTCACCGCCACGATCCTCGAAGGCCCCAATGTCAATATCAAGTAAAAACAAACAAGGAGAATGCGATGTACCGCTTCACAACGTTCACCCTGGTGTTGATGGCGACGTTTTTCACCGCCACGTGCGCGCGTATCACCGTCAACGTCTACTTTCCGGCCGCCGAGATTAAGGACGCAGCGGCACAAATCGAACAGGAAGTGCGCAGCGGCGACGAGAGCCCATCCCCCCTCGAAAAACCTAGTGACAAAAAACCGCAAGGCTCTTTTCTGTGGCCATCAATCCGCGCCGTGCACCTCGCTTTTACCCCCCCGAATGCCATGGCCCAAGCCCCCGATATCAATATCGCAACCCCGGCCATTCGCAGCTTGATCGCCTCTCGTAAACAGCGTTACGGCAGCCTTGTGCCCTTGCTCAACCGTTGCGTCCTGGGCGAAAACAACCAAGGCCTGCTCGACATCCGTTCGCTAGCAGGACTCTCCCTCAAAGACAAAGCCAGTGCGCAGACCTTGCTCAAACAGGAAAATGGAGATCGTCAGCAACTTTACCGGGAACTCGCCACTGCCAACAACCTACCGGCAAGCCGTCTTAATGAAATTGCAAGTATCTTTGCCAAGGTTAATCTTAAAGAGGCCCGCCCTGGTTGGTGCATTCAAGACGACAGCGGTGATTGGAAAAAGAAGTAATCAAGGCCATTGAAGTCGGTGTGATAATTGAATACATGTGGTTCTCACGGGCTTAGAATCCTCAATGATGCCATCAATGCATACTCCACATGTGGACAAAGTTATTCACAGTGTGTTGAAAACTTCAATTTCGAAAATGATTCTGAGTTTTTAGTTGACTTTCGAAATCCCAGACATTATAAATGCTGATTACGCTAAGATGCGCAGCGAGAGACATCAACGTCCGAGATAGATATAGGGGCGGGATTGTGGGCGAAGTGAAACCTGCCGGACTCCAGAGTGACTGGGCCCTTTTGGAGCAAGAGGGTGACGTCGATTACATCTGGCAAAAAGTTCAGCAAGTCATTCGGGAATGTGTCGACACGACAAAATTTACGACATGGTTCGAACCGCTCAAGCCGTTGGCCTTCTCCGAGGGCACACTCCAAGTGGCCGTGCCGAACAAATTTGTACGCAGCTGGTTGATGGAGCACTACCACACCCTAGTGACCGAGACGTTGCAGGAACTTCTAGGCGTGACCTGCCAAGTGGTGTTCATTGTGGACGAACACACGGAGTCCTCTGCCACGCGGCATCCCGAAGCCTCGCCGGACCCGCTGCCTCACACCGTGACGGTCAACGGCGGCAATGGGGCGAAAAGCTCCATGTTCAATCCGCGGTTCACCTTTGACACCTTTGTGGTGGGCTCGAGTAACGAGTTTGCCCATGCCGCGTGTATGGCCGTGGCCCGTCATCCCGCCCGGACCTACAACCCGCTCTTTATCTACGGCGATGTCGGGCTGGGCAAAACACACCTCTTGCACGCGGTGGCCAATTACATTCTCCAACATCAGCCCCATATGACGGCCTGTTACGTGTCGTCGGAAAAATTCCTCAACGACCTCGTGGGGGCTCTCAGCCACGACAAGATGGACGACTTCCGCAACCGGTATCGCAGAAATGATCTCATCCTGGTCGATGACGTGCAATTCCTCATTGGCAAGGAGCGGACGCAGGAAGAGTTTTTCCACACCTTCAACGTCCTGCACAACGACAACAAGCAGATCGTTCTCACCAGTGACAAGTTGCCCAAGGACATGGTCGGGTTGGAAAAACGTCTGCGGTCGCGGTTCGAGTGGGGGCTGATTGCGGATCTGCAAGCGCCAGATACCGAAACCAAGGCCGCCATTTTAAAGAAAAAAGCGGAGTACATGCAGATTGCCCTGCCCGACGATGTGGCGTGGTTCATCGCCCGGCGTTTGCGCGGCGATGTGCGCAAGCTCGAAGGGGCCTTAAACGTCATTGAAGCCTATACCTCGATGACCGCCCAGGATATCACCATCGGCCTGGTTCAGACGCTGATTGGCGAACTCTCGGAAGTGGAGGAAAAACCGATTTCTATCGGTGACATTGAGCGCGTGGTAAGCGATCATTACAAACTCAAAGTGGCGGTGTTGCGATCGAAAAAACGCAATAAAGAAATCGCCCATGCACGCCACATTGCGATGTATCTCGCGCGCACCTTGACGAGCGCGTCCCTACCGCAGATCGGCAAGGATTTTGGCGATCGGGATCACACCTCGGTGCTGCATGCGTGCAACAAAATCAAGGGCTTGGTTGAAGACGATTGGCGTATCAAGGAAGAAGTCGAACAACTCACCCGCGCCCTTCAGGGTTAGAGGTGATGATTATGTCGAAATCGGGGGTTAAATTTTCAGGCACGGATTACGGCCTGCTCATGCGGCTGGAGTGGGAGACGCCATTTCCCCAGTTGCTGGTGGAGCTCGAGGAACATCTGCAGCAATCGCTGTCGTTTTTCTCCGGCGCCCAGGTCTTTCTCGAGGTCGGGCAGCGTCCCGTTTTACAGCAGGACATGGAGCAATTGACGGTGGTCCTCGAACGCTATGATGTTACTCTGCAAGGCGTCATCTCGGCCCCTCTAGGGCAAGGTCGACACCCGGCAGTGATGCCGTCAATGCCACATCTCAATGCGCGCACGACTTTGCATATCGAGCGGCGCACGGTGCGTTCGGGAGAAAAAATCGCAGCCGAAGGCCACGTCATTGTCATGGGTGATATCAACCCTGGGGCCGAAGTCATCGCGGGCTCCAGTATTTTTGTCTGGGGCTCTCTCAAGGGGACGGCCTACGCCGGTGTACCCGACCGATCGGATGCGGTGATTGCAGCGTTGCATCTCGCCCCGATCCAGTTGCGTATTGCAGGCCATATTGCCCGGCCGCCCGAGGCGAAATCCGATCACGCCTCGTCGCCGCAGTTGGCGCGTGTGAACCACAATGGGATTGTGGTGGAGTCATGGGATCGTCATCGATTGTTTCAGCAAAGGGGATCATGACGTGGCAGGACGAGTCATTACCGTAACGTCTGGAAAGGGTGGCGTTGGCAAAACCACGTTTAGCGCCAATGTGAGTGCAGCACTAGCTGCACTGGGTAAAAAGACGGTTGCCGTGGATACAGATGTGGGTCTGCGCAACTTGGATATCGTCATGGGGTTGGAAAACCGCATTGTCTACGACCTCGTCGATGTCGTGGAGGGACGCTGCCGGGTGCAGAAGGCCGTCATCCGAGATAAGCGCATTGACACGCTGCACCTCTTGCCGGCAGCGCAAACTCGTGATAAAACCGCAGTGACCCCGGAATCGATGGAAAAGATCTGTGCCGAATTGCGCGAGATGTTCGACTTCACGATTATCGATTCCCCGGCCGGTATCGAGCGGGGATTTCAAAATGCTGTGGTGGGGGCGGATGAAATTGTAGTGATTACGACGCCACACGTCTCGGCGATCCGCGATGCGGACCGCGTTATCGGTCTGGTGGAAGCGGCGGAAAAACAACAGATCAGCCTCGTGGTCAACCGGTTGCAACCGGATATGGTGCGCCGTGGCGACATGTTAGATATCCCGGATATGCTGGAGATCCTATCGATTCCACCCCTGGGCATTATCCCGGAGGACGAATCGATCGTCACGTCGAGTAACAAAGGCGAATTGGCCACCCGAATGCCAAGATCCGTCGCCGGACAGGCCTACAAAAACATCGCTCGGCGGATACTGGGTGAGGATGTGCCCTTTATGTCGCTGGAGTCGTCCGAGAGTCTCTTGCAATGGCTGAAACGCATGTTGAAGATATAGTTAAATCAAGTACCCGGACCAAAGGTACTTAGGTGGTAACCGGTCAGGACACAGGGCGAAAGGGGCTTGTAGTGGGTATATGGTCCAAACTTCTAGGACAGTTGCAATCCTCGCCAAAAATTCAGTACACCGAGGTCAGTGCGTCGGCCGCCAAAGAACGTTTAAAAGTGGCCCTCACGTATGACCGTAACGGTCTCGAACAGGGGACGGTGGATAGCCTTCGCGAAGAACTCGTGCGGCTGATGGCTGAGCATCTCGACGTCCACACCGAAGACGTCGAGGTCAACATTGATCAGAGTACCGGGCCGAACCGGCTCGTCGCCAGTATTGCTTTGCGGCCACTGCGACGCCCTCGACCCACTGCAGCCGCCGCAACGGAAGCGAGGTAAGCGTACGGGTGATGCTCGTGCTCACCTCATAAGAGGCAGATCTCACATCTCCCGTGCAGCCGCCCTGCGCCCGGTGTCGTAATTTCTCCTTGACACCTGCCAGAATGTGCAGTATTACTCATATGAGCAGTTATACATAGGCACAGACATCTTCTGGCAGGGGACATCATGCGACCACCTTTGACAGCACGTCAGCAGCAAATGCTGAGTTTCATCGAACACGTGGTCACCACAACCGGCTTTCCACCGAGCATCCGGCAAATCGGTGAGGCCCTCGGCATTAGCTCGACCAATGGCGTCCGAGCCCACCTCAAAGCGCTTGAAAAAAAAGGCTATATCCACCGCAGTCTGAGAACGTCCAGGGGCATTGCCATGGTGGACCGCTTCAAAAATACGATGGGCAAAGCGGCAGAGACCGTGGCCGTACCCATTTTGGGGCGTGTCACGGCGGGTACTCCGATTCTCGCGGTGGAAAATCACGACGGCCACCTAGCTCTAGATCCGAGTTTGGTGAACGGCGACGACGTATTTGCGCTGCGGGTTGAAGGCGATAGTATGATCGAAGCGGGTATTTTGGATGGGGACTACGTCTTAGTGCGGCGTCAGGAAAGCGCAAGAAATGGCGACATTGTGGTGGCCCTTCTCGAAGATGACGAAGTGACGGTCAAGCGCTTTTTCCGTGAGGCCGACGGGATCCGGTTGCAACCGGAAAATCAACGTTTGGAACCGATCCGAGTCCCAAACGTCAGTATCTGTGGCAAGGTCACAGGTCTGATTCGCACCTCAGTGCGCTGAGGTCTCATCCATGGCAAAGGCGAAACGCGTATTCATCTGCCAATCGTGTGGTCATCAGACCGCCAAATGGCTAGGCAAGTGCCCCGATTGTGACGCCTGGAACAGCTACGTCGAAGAAGCAGTGGTCACGCCGCGCAAAGGCCGTATGGCCGCCAACCCACAACCCGTCACCCTGCCGTTGCCACTCACCGAGGTTCGCCGGGACGAAGATGAGCGTTTACAGACTGATATCGGCGAACTCGACCGGGTTCTGGGCGGCGGCCTGGTTCGAGGCTCTCTCGTACTCATTGGTGGCGACCCGGGCATTGGCAAATCAACCCTGATCTTACAGGCCGTCGCCGGACTGAGCCGCGCCCCTCAAAACCATGTGGTGTTGTATGTTTCAGGTGAGGAATCGGCCACTCAACTGCGCATGCGCGGTGACCGTTTGGGCATTCAAAGCGACCAAGTCTACCTGCTGACCGAGACCTCGATGGAGATGATCCAGGAGCAAGTTTCCCGGCTCAAACCCCGCATCCTCGTGATCGACTCCATCCAAACGATCTTCATGGCGGATGTCACCTCGGCCCCGGGCAGTGTCAGTCAGGTGCGCGAATGCACCGCGCAGCTCATGATGCTCGCCAAATCCTTGAATCTGCCCATCCTGATTATTGGGCACGTCACCAAAGAAGGTACGATTGCCGGGCCACGGGTGTTGGAACACATGGTTGACACCGTGCTCTACTTTGAGGGCGAACGCCACCACGTGTACCGCATGTTGCGCGCCGTCAAAAACCGATTTGGACCGACCAACGAAATCGGCGTATTTGAGATGCGTCAGGCCGGTTTGGCAGAAGTGACAAATCCTTCAGAGCTGTTTTTAGCAGAGCGGCCATTGCACGCCAGCGGCTCCACGGTTGTCGCCAGCGTCGAGGGCACCCGTCCGTTACTGGTGGAACTGCAGGCCCTCGGCAGCCCCAGCGGCTTTGGCACCCCCCGGCGAGTGGCCAACGGCATTGATCATCAACGCATGGCGCTCTTACTCGCCGTGCTCGAAAAGCGCCTTGGCCTACCCCTACAACAGCATGATGTCTATGTCAACGTCGTCGGTGGTCTGCGCATCGACGAACCTGCCATCGACCTCGGTGTGGTGGCGGCAGTGGCTTCCAGCCTCCGAGATCTTCCCATTGACCCTGAACTCGTGATTTTTGGTGAGGTCGGATTAACCGGTGAGGTACGTGCGGTCGGACATGTGGAGACGCGCCTGCGGGAAGCGGCCAAGTTAGGCTTTCGCCGCTGTTTGCTACCCCAGGCAAACTGTACCTCCATCACAACCGATACGTTGGCTGACAACTTCGAACTCTGTGGTGTACGCACCGTGGCGGAAGCCTTGCGGGTAATCACGCAGCGCGACTCTGCCGCGGCGGCAAAGTTCTAACCCATGCCGGCATATCTTGTACAAGCGGCTTAAATCTAAAGACATAGAGACGGGAGAAACTCCATGGCACGTACCCCGAACCATAGCAATGAAGCAGGTAGCGACAAACAACGAGCGTTAGACCTGGCATTTGCACAAATCGAAAAACAATACGGCAAAGGCTCGATCATGCGGCTGGGCGAAAGCCAGGCCTTAGACGTTCCGGTCATTCCGAGTGGCTCTTTGGCCTTAGATGCGGCCCTGGGCGTCGGCGGTTTACCACGTGGCCGCATTATTGAAATCTACGGCCCAGAAGCCTCGGGCAAAACCACCATCGCCCTGCACGCCGTGGCATCGGTACAAAAGAGTGGCGGTGAAGCGGCGTTCATCGATGCCGAGCACGCGCTGGATCCCGTGTATGCGCGCAATCTCGGCGTCAATATCGACAACTTGCTGATCGCGCAGCCGGACAGTGGCGAACAGGCCCTCGAAATCGCCGACGTCCTGGTGCGTAGTGGGGCCCTCGATATCGTCGTGATCGACTCGGTAGCCGCCCTCGTGCCGCAAGCGGAAATTGACGGCGATATGGGCGATGCGCAAATGGGTTTGCAAGCCCGGCTCATGTCGCAGGCCATGCGCAAGCTCACCGGCATCGTTCACAAGACCAAGACCTGTGTGGTCTTTATCAATCAATTGCGGCAAAAAATCGGTGTGTTCTTTGGCAACCCGGAAACCACCACCGGTGGCAATGCATTAAAATTTTACGCCTCGGTGCGCCTGGACATCCGCCGTGCAGATGCGATTAAGGTCGGTCAAGAGATTCTTGGCAACCGCACGCGTGTAAAAGTGGTAAAAAATAAGCTTGCGCCTCCCTTTAAGCAGGCAGAATTTGATATCATGTATGGAACCGGCATTTCTGCCGAAGGCGAATTGCTGGATTTGGCGGTACAATACAATATCATTGATAAGAGCGGCGCCTGGTTCTCTTATCACGGTGATCGCATCGGGCAAGGACGGGACAACGCCAAAACCTATCTCAAGGATAATACGGAACTCGCAGTAGACATCGAATCTCAAGTCCGCCAGTCGCTGAACATGCCGCAACTCTCAAGTGAGGTGTTAGCGGCAAGCGCCCAAGCGGCCAGTCTGGATACGGATTTGTTCGACGAGACGATGGTGACTCCGGAGCAGGATAAGCTCTTGAGCGACAGTTAATTCGCAGCGGCCCCGGCGTGCACGCGGCACGTCGGGCTCTAGGACAAACTCAATGTTTGCTGGTGAATTCCCCTGTAAGTTGGATGACAAGGGCCGCTTCGCGGTGCCGGCAACTTTACGGGACCGGTTTTCGTTGCCGGATCAACCCGCGGTAAAAAAAGTGGCGTTGGTGAAGTCCCAGCAAGAGCCTTGTCTCTGGCTCTTCCCCCTGCCGAACTGGTATGCCCTGCTGGACTATCAACGCCAGCACTTATCAGAGCACGAAAGCCGTCTGTTCATGCACTTTATGGTCTCTGAAGTGATCGAAGTGGAAATCGATCGGGCCAGCCGGGTGCTGGTGCCTCGCAAACTGCGAGACCATGTCGGGATCAAGGAGGATGCCATCCTGGTAGGTATGTACGATCGCATTGAACTCTGGGGTCAGGATACCTGGCACACCCATCTCAGCCAACTGGAAGACGAGCACGAAATGGCCCTTGGCAAAGTTCTACAATTACCGAGTATCAAGCCACCTTTTCCAGGAGAGCCATCCCGCTTATGAGCATCCAAGTCAATCAAGTGAAGGGCGATCTGGTCGAGCTGGTATTCAACCCCCGTGAGGAAGATCTTCGCGTCGGTGAAACGCTGCGGATTGAGGAACGCGACACCGGCGAAGGACTGGTGGTCCAGATCATTGCCTTTCGCATGGTGACGTACCCCTCGCTCATTCAGGAACAGCTCCAATTGGCAGTAGGACAGGCCCCCGGCATCTCCCCGGAAATTTTGACGTACCTGTCGGAGACCAAAGAGTCACTTGAAGATTTGGAAGCCAACGAGCTCCGCAATCTCAAAATTGCCATTAGCAAAATCCGCAAGCTGACTGGACAGCGCTGGGACCAATGGGATGGCTGGATTCCAACCCGTGATGTGGAAGTCACCCGGGTATCGGACCGGGAACTCTTCGCTAACAGCGTGGCGGATTTAGGCAACCCATTACACATTGGCGACACGCTCCGTGGCCGGCCGTTTAACATTGAGGGCCACTATTTAGAAAAAATAAATATCGTCACCGGGGTGAAAGGCGCGGGAAAATCGTACCTGTCCAAAGTCCTCTTGCTCGAACTGATCAATGCTGGTGCGCCCTGTGTGGTCTTTGATCTCAACCGGGAGTATATCCATCTGCCCAAGCACGAGTTCGACCCGCACAGCGGTGACGTCTCAAACAAGGGCATTCTGCATCTCAAAGCGGGCACCAACTTAAAACTCGGGGTGCGGCAATTCGGACTGAATCCCTTAGTGACCATGTTGACAAAATTCGGTTTGCCGGAAGTCTCGGCCATGCACTTTGAGAACCGCATGTCGCGGTTGCTGGAAGAAGCTTCGTATCACGAACAGCAGGGCCGCAAGGCACCATTTATTGGCATTCAACATTTACTGGAAATGGCCGACGATCTAGAATTCTCGCCAAATGAGGTGGTGAGTGCCGCGATTCGCAGCCGTCTGGAAGCGGCCCGTAACACCGGCGTTTTTGCCGATGATCCGGACGAGGCGACCTCGATGCAGGTCGAGTACGACAAGATCAGTCAAGGCGGTGCACTGGTGATTGATATCTCCAGTTTGACGAATCTGTCCCGCCAGGGTTTTGTGCAGGCGATCATCGACATTATGCGCGAGATCTGCGAACGCGAAATCCAACGCGGCACCGGGCGCTTTCCCTTTGTGTTTTTCGAGGAAGCCCACCTCTACATCAACCGCAATACCATTGGCTACATCGTGACCCGCTCGCGGCATTTGGGCATGACGTGCTTTTTTGTGACTAACATGGTCGGTGGGTTGGATGAAACAGTCTTGCGCCAAGTCGACAATCTCTTCCTGCTGCATTTGCCGTTCGACGATGATGTGCGCCACATCAGCAAAAGCGCCATTGTCGATCAAGAGACGATGTCCTCCTACGTCAAACGGCTACGGCGGCACCATGCGCTCATCTTAGGGGATGTCACGCGCCAGTACCCAGTCATCATCAAAGTGAAAGAACTCAAAGGCATTCGCACGGCAGGTGAGACGCAATATTTCTTCAAGCCGAAAACCGCGGCGTCCACACTTATGGACAGTCCGACACCGCCCCCGGAAATGGTGGCGCCAAAAGTCAGCGAACCGGAGCCGCTGCCACGGTTCGTCCAACAGCCGGCACTGCCGATGGCCGAAGTGCGGCAACCCTCCCCGCAGGAAGCCCAGCTGCTGGTACGGCTGCAAGCGTTATGGCCAGATATCATTGCCAACATCCGCGAGAAAAGCGCTTTTCTCGGCTCGGTGTTGGTTGCCAGCCGACCCTCCAAATTGCTGGATCAAACCCTGACCATCAGCTTTACCGCACGCGATGGGTTCCAACGCGAAATGCTCGAGGATCCAGAATATCGGGGACTGCTCGAAAAAGAGTTGAGCACGATGCTGCGGCAAGAAGTCACCGTCATCTGCCAGACCTCGGATGCGGGAGGCAATTCCCGTCGCTCGTAACCCCGCAACCTACATCTCTAACCGAAGCCAAGGCATGGAAGCAAGCACGCCAGAACCACAACTCGCACTCACCTTACCCGTGCCGCCCAGTGTGAATCATCTTTATGCAACGGTGAACGGACGCCGCGTGCTCTCACGTGCCGGACGAGATTTCAAGGCGCTAGTAGGGGCCGAAGTCGAGGCGTGGCAGGACCGGGAACAGATTTCTAATGCCGCCATCGAGGCCTTCGGCCGTCACTACTTGTCGCTAGCGATTACGTTTTATTTCTCCACCGCACTGCGGCGAGATCTGGACGGCGGCTTGAAAATCGCGCAAGATGCCTTGTGCGAAGCCATAGGTGTAAACGACAACCTGATGACGGAAATCCATTTGAGCAAACGTGTGGATCGTCAGCATCCGCGCATTGAAGTGCTCCTGCAGACGCTACCGGATTCGGACTTGCAAGAAGGCCTCGGACAGGCTTTAATCCTACCCCCATTTCCGGTAACCGCCAAGCCGCGCCAACGGCGCCGAAAGCGTCAACGCAGTCTCGAAGAACTGGCGATCCGACATCATTGGGAATGAGGAGGTTTTATGCTCGACTTAACCAAGGTGAGCCAACAGATAGCCTATATGGCCGCTGAAGATCAGCTTGTGTGGGAGGATTTGTCAAAACGCCTCGATCTCGCACTAGGACAACTTCGAGTGGAATCCGGCCATTTTATGGACTTTCTCGACAAGCTCGACAGAAGCAAAACCTCATGGCTGTTGGCCGGTATGGACGAGCCTCCGGATCGCCTCTACCCCTTGCCTGAATGCCCTGGGGCACACACCGTCGTGGCCACGGACGGGTCCCAAGTCGAGCCGAGTCATCACGAAGTGGCCGCCGCATTTTTATTAAACATCTCGTCGGTGGTGCTGCCGTATGGCACAGGTGAGAGAGCCGAACTCACGAGTCAACCCACCCTCTATTACCGCGATACGGATCTCTATATGGACTATGGCGGTCAGCGCGTCCAAGTCACCGGAGAACTGCTGGGTATGCAGCGGACCCTCATGGAATTCCAACATCTCGTGGAAAAGGCCCGGAGCGTCCAGCGGCAACACCATCCGGTGTGCGGCTTGTCTGACGGCAGTCTGATTCTATGGCAGCTCCAAGGCAGACCTACTGACTACTTGGAACATACCCTAAGTCAGTTTTTGTCCTGCATGGAGGCCGCTCGTCAGGCTCGCATCCCGATTGCCGGTTACATCAGCCGGCCACGCAGCCGGGATTTAATTAATGCGCTGCGCGTGGGCCTGTGCCCCGAGACAGTACCGAATTGCGATCGCTGCCCCTATCGTGAACAGCCGCAGTTACCTTGCGCCGAAATCGAAGGGCTGAGTGATCGGCGCTTGTTCGACCCACGCTTAAAGCCGGGTGAGCGCTCGCCTGTGTTTGACAGCAAATCGCGCATTTTAGACGCGTACGATGTGCATCGCATCCAGTTTTTCTATCTCAACGTCGGCTCCGAAATCGTGCGTATCGAGCTCCCCAAATGGGTGGCTAAAGACCGCGAACTCATCGATTTCGTGCACGCGACGACCTATTCGCAAGCGCAAAAGGGAGGCGGGTATCCGATCGCCTTAGCCGAGGCCCATCAACAAGCGGTGGTGCGGGGCAGTGAACGGGAGATGTTTTACGAAATGGTGACTACCGTATTGGTTCGTCGGGGCATGCGCGCAGCGATCTCCCCGAAGCATATGCGCAAGCGAAGGATGACGGTTTAAGCCATGGAAGAGACGGAAATTGGTGAAGTGATCGGCAGCAGCAATACGGAATTTATTGCCGAAAGCTCACTTCTGCACAATCCGCCGCCCTTTGGCAGCTTTATTAAAGTGGATGGGCGAGAACCCATTTACGCGGTGGTCATTAACGCGTATACTCACAGCTTGGAACCCAATCGCTTAGCGATTGCGTATCATCGTTCCGAGCAAGAATTGCGTGACGAACAACCTCAAATCTTTGAACTGCTGAAAACTAAATTCGAAGCTGTCATCATCGGGCATGAACAAGACGGTACCATCCGGCACCGGTTGCCACCGCAACCGCCTAGGCTGCACAGCTTCGTTCATACCTGTAGCCCAATCGAGGTGCGGCGGTTAACGTCGCAACTGCAATTCTTCCGGTTTTTACTCACGGTTGAAAAAGCCCCTCGGGAGGAACTTATTGCAGGGGTGATCCGCGCCGCTTATGCGGTTCGGGACGGGGAGCGGTCTTTTTTAGTGCATGCGGGCAAAGAACTTGTCAGACTTATCGGTGACGATTACGAAATGCTCTCTTCTATCCTCCATCGCATTCAGGATTAACCTAACTTCAACGCATCGGTGTCAATCAAGTCCAACGGCTTTCGGTTTTCTTGTGAACGGATAAGCATAAGGCGGGCGTTATGCGGGAACTGAGGCGACGCGTCGGGGTCGTGGTCAACGGCTCATTGGTAGCAGGCTTGGAAATGAAGCTGGACGAGTGGTATTCGGTCGAGGATATCCGGGCCGGCAAATTTGTGGTCATAGAAGGGGAGAAGAGCCGCTTTTTCTGCATGGTGATCGATGTGCGTCTCGATGCGACCAATCCGCAAGTGCTGGCCGATCCGCCGAGTGAGGAAGACGAGCTCATCCGGCAAGTGCTGCACGGCTCGGCCACCTATGGCACGGTCTGTCTGCGTCCCCTACTGATGATGGACAAAGACGAAGTGGTGGCCGGACACGGCGATCCGCATTTGGTCAAAACCATTCCGGTGCATTTCTCCGTGGTGTGTGAAGCGGAAGAGGAAGATGTCAACCAAGTCTTTGGCAGTGAAGACATGGGGACACAATTTTTCCATATTGGCAGACCCCTCGATATGGAAACGCCGATCTGTATCGATTTGGAGAGTTTTGTCGAGCGCAGCAACGGCATTTTCGGCAAGACCGGCACGGGCAAAACGTTCTTGACCCGCTTGGTGCTGTCCGGCCTTATCCACAGCAATCGCGCCGTCAATTTGATTTATGACATGCACAGCGAATACGGCTGGCAGGCCACGCAGGAAGCGGGCAATGGCCGAGGCAGTTTTGTCAAAGGGCTCAAACAACTCTTTGGCAGTCGCGTGTCGATTTTCACCCTCGATCCGGAATCGGCTCGCCGCCGTGGCATTCAAAGCGACTTCAACGTCAAAATTCCCTACAACCAAATCACGGTGGAAGACATTGCCTCGCTGTCCGAGGAGCTGAATTTAAATCCCACTGCCGTTGAGTCCGCATATTTGATTGTCAACCGATTCGGTCGGGAATGGCTCTCTGAGCTACTCAAGCAGGACCCCAAGGACATCAAGGATTTTGCCGAACATGTCGGCGCCCATCCGGAATCGATTTCCGCCTTGCACCGCAAGCTCAAACGCCTGGAAAAATTTGATTTTCTGCAAGAGCGGGTCAGTGAAGATACGGTCTACAAAATTCTGGAATTCATCGACAAAGGCGTGCATATCGTGCTGGAATTCGGCCAGCAGAGTAGTTTTCTGTGCTACATGTTAGTGTCGAACATTCTCACCCGGCGCTTGCACGATCAGTATGTGATGAAGACCGAGCGTTTTTTATCCACCGGCAAACCCCAGGATAAACCCAAACAACTGATCATTACGATTGAAGAAGCCCACAAATTTCTCAACCCGACCGCCGCTCGCCAGACGATCTTCGGGACGATTGCGCGGGAAATGCGCAAGTATTTCGTATCACTTCTCATCGTCGACCAACGGCCATCAAGCATTGACGACGAGGTCTTATCGCAAGTGGGCACGCGCATCACCTCGCTACTCAGCGATGAAAAAGACATCAATGCCGTGCTCACCGGGGTGAGCAATGCAAACTGGCTACGCAGTGTCCTGGCCAGTCTGGATTCCAAGCAGCAAGCCCTCCTGATGGGTCACGCGGTGCCCATGCCAGTGGTCATTCGCACGCGGGATTACGACCACGTGTTCTACTCTGCCATGGGTGCGGTAGAGGGTGAAGCCCTGGCGCAGAAAGCGCAGTCGAATATCGCGGATTTATTCGGAGATCGCTGACATGGCGCTGAATCTTCTGCATTTAGCTGACATTCACTTCGGCATGGAAAACTACGGCCGGCTGGACCCGGCTACCGGCCTGAATCGCCGCTTGCTGGATTTTGCCCGCTCCGTCCACCATGCCATTGACTACGCCTTAGAACACGACGTGCACTTAGCGATTTTCGCCGGCGATATCTACAAACACCGGGACCCCGATCCCTCCTGGCAACGCGAGTTCGCCCGCTGTGTGCGGCGCTTGGTGGAGGCGCAGGTGCCAGTGGTGATCCTGATCGGCAACCACGACCTGCCCAATACCCTGGGCAAGGCGCATGCAGTAGAAATTTTCGATACCCTGCCGCTCGAGCGCATCACGGTCATGGCCAAGCCGGCAATGCATTTCATCGACACCCGTGCCGGTCGGGTGCAGGTGGCTGGATTTCCCTACTTGACCCGCAGCTTTATCCTGTCCCGCGAGCAACACAAAGACAAACCTCTGGAGGAAGTCAACCAGCTCATGATGGAACAGGCGGAAATGATTTTCCGCCAATTTGCCGAGCAGGTCGATCCCAACCTCCCAGCCATTTTGACGGTGCACGGCAGTGTGACCAACGCGATTTTAAGCTCCGAGCAAAGTATCATGATGGTGGGGCACGATCCGATCATTCCGCTGAGCGTCCTCACCCATCCGGCCTGGGACTATGTGGCTCTGGGCCACATCCACCGCCATCAGGATTTAAACTTAGGGCAACATCCGCCGGTCGTGTACTCAGGCAGCATCGAGCGCATCGATTTTGGCGAAGAGCACGAGGACAAGGGTTTTGTGTGGGCCGAGATCCGCAAAGGCAGCACCACATATACATTCGTCCCCGTGCCGGCGCGACCGTTTGTCACCCTGCGCCTCGATGCGCAGGAGGGCGATCCCCTCGTACTGTTGGATGCCGAACTCGAACGGCGGGATGTGACCGATGCGATCGTACGCGTTATCATCACCGTGACGTCGGAGCAGAGCGATCTCATTCCGGAGCGACAAATTCGCGAGCGCCTCAAGGCGGCTTATCTGGTGGCCGGCATTGTCAAGGAAGAAATTAAAGCCGCGCCCCGCTCGCGCGATTCTGAGTTGACAGAGTTGCTTGGCCCCATGCAAGCGCTAGAGCGCTACCTCGCCTCGAACCCCGACTACGCCGACCGGCAGCAGGCCCTGCTGGAGCGCGCCCAACGCCTGCTGCATGAAATTCGGGAGGAATCCCCGGTATGATTCCCGTGACCTTGCGGTTGCGAAATTTTATGAGTTACGGCGATGGCGTGCCCCCCCTCGATTTCTCCCAGTTCAACACCGTCTGCATGACTGGAGACAACGGACACGGCAAATCGACCTTGCTCGATGCCATCACCTGGGCCCTTTGGGGGCAGACCCGGGCGAAAAACATCGACGATGTGGTGCGTTTGGGGCAGGATGAATCCGAGGTCGAGTTCACCTTTGATTTAGAGGGCTCGATCTACCGAGTGCTGCGCAAGCGGAGTCTGCGCACCAAGGCAGGGCAGTCGTCTCTCGAACTTCAGGGCTTCGATCCGGTGACGGAGACCTTTAAATCGGTCAGCGGCAATAGCATTCGGGAGACCGAGGGCAAAATCGTGCAGTTGCTGCGCATGAACTATGAGACCTTCGTCAACTCGGTTTTTGTGCTGCAGGGGCGGGCGGACGAATTTACCACCCGGCGCCCCGGCGAACGCAAACGCATTTTGGGTGAGATTCTCGGGCTCTCCATTTTCGATGAACTGGAGGCCCAGGCCAAAACGCACCGGGGCGACCTCGATCAATCGGTGCAAACCCTGCAGCAGCGCATTGAAGAGTTGCACAAGGAAGTGGCGGAAAAAGGGATTCTCGCCGCTGCAGTGAATACCCACCAGGAGAGGCTGACACTACTCCAGGTCGAGATTCAAGAGACTCAGAAACGCCTGGATGAGCTACGCCAAACGCAGAATGCCCTGGACGTACAAAGCCAGCGCGCCAAAGAGGCTGAGCGACGCCTACAGCAATTGCGGCGCGAACGAGCGGAGTTGGAACAACAGTTGGCCGGGCAACACCGGCGCATTGCCGACTTCGAAACCATTCTCAAACTGGAAGCGCGTATTGTCGAGGGCTACGAAAGCCTGCAGCGTACAAAAGTTCAAGAGCAACAAGAGCGCGCCAAGGCCGACACCTTTGCCAACCTACAGCGCCAGCAAACCACATTGCAACAGGCTCTGACCACCGCCCAGCACCGGGTCGAGTTGGAGTATCAAAGCGCCCGTCAAAGTCTCGCTGATCTGCAAACCGCTCTACACGCTTGCGAGACCATTTTGCAAGAGGCCCCCCACATCAATGCCAATTACGAGGCCTTGCAAGTCGCGCGCGAGCGCGAGGCAGTGATGGTCCACACCCTGCAGCAACGCTCCAAATTGGAGCAGGACAAGATGCAAGTCGAGCGCCGCATCCAGCAAAAGCGCCACATCCTGGAGACGGATCAACGCGTTCTCTTGTCCCAGCAGCAGGAGTGGCAACAAAAAGAAGCCGGTCTCTCCTTGTGGCAACAGCAGATGGGCGATGTCAAACAGCGTTTGACGCATGTCGAAAAGCAGGCCCTACGCTTTGATGAAGTGCGCTCGGAAGGGGTGGCGATTAAGGTGCAACTTGAGACCAGCTTGCCAAAGAACCTGCTCACCCTGCAGGAGGAGATCGACCGGCAGCAGGAAAAACGACGGCTTTTGGCCACCTCGGAGGCGCATTGTCCACTTTGCGATCGCCCGTTGAGCGGGGCAGACCGGCAGCGCGTGCTGCAGGCGCTAGGTCAGGATATTGCCGGTTATGAGTCTCGCATTCAAGCCATTCGGCACGAGCAACTCCAACTCCAGCAGCAGCGTCAAGCTTTACGGGTCGAATACAAGACGTTGGAACAAGATGTCGCCCAGCGACAGTCACTGGAACAGCAACACGCCGCCTTGCAAGTCAATCTCGATGAAGCCCAACGCGCCCGTGAACGCCTCGCCGAATTGATGGGCAAGTTACAGCACATCGACACGCAACTGGCATCGGGCAACTACGCGGGTGAAGATCTCGGCGAATTGCAATCGATCACCGCCCAACTGGATCAACTGGCCTACGACCCGATGGCGTACGATGCCGTTAAACGCCAGGTGGCTGAACTCAGGTCAGCCGAACTTCAACACGAGCGGCTGCAGCAAGCCCACACCGATCGCGAACGCTTGGCCGAACAACAGCAAGCCCTCTCCCAAAAAGCCGTCTTGCTGGAGCAAACCCTGTCTAATAAACAGTTTGCCCGAGCTGAGCAAATCGAGCTGCAAAGCGTCAACGAACAACTCACCCAACTGGACTTCAATCCGGCCTCGTACAATCAGCTTCGCCAACAGTTGCAGGACCACCAGCACTTCGAGCGCCAGCATATCGAGCTCGAAACCGCCCGTCAGCAACTGGTCGAGGCCCGCCTCGCCTCTCAGGAACTCGACTTGCGTAAACAGCGGTGCGAAACCGATCTCGCCGACCTAGAGCAAGAACAGCGGCAGTTCATGCAGGGCCTTGGCAATGTGGATCAAATCCGCACCGATTTGATCCGGACGGAAGCACTGCTGCAAAATCTGCGGCACCGCGAGGGCGAAGAGCGTTTGGCCCTGGGCCGCCGGCAATCTCAATATGAGCATTGTGTGCAGCGCGAAATCGAATTGACAGAAAAAGTTGCACAACGCCAACACGCCCATGAGGAGCGGGGGTTATACGGCGATCTGGTGCAGTTATTCGGCAAAAACGGCATTCAAGCGATCATGATTGAAAATGCCATTCCGGAACTCGAAGACGAAGCCAACCACGTGCTCGCCCGCGTCACGGACAATGCCATGCATCTCACCCTGGAGACCCAGCGCGATACCCGCACGGGCAAAGTGGCCGAGACGCTCGACATCAAAATCAGCGACACCCTCGGCACGCGCCACTACGAGCTGTTCTCCGGCGGCGAAGCGTTCCGCATCAACTTCGCGCTACGCATTGCTCTCTCTAAGATGCTGGCCCGGCGGGCTGGCACGCGCTTGCGCACCCTGGTGATCGACGAGGGTTTTGGGACCCAGGACAGTCAGGGTCTGGAGCGTCTGGTCGAAATCATTAAGGCAATTCAGAGCGATTTTGCTAAAATTATCGTGATTACCCACTTACGTGAGTTAAGAAACGCGTTCGAAACCCAGATCGAAATCAAGAAAGACCCGCTACTGGGGTCGTCGTACCAAATCGTTTAATGTGAAGAGCCGGACCATAATATGCAGCCGCTCGATCAATTCGTCGCCGAGTTGACTCGTGTACCCCCCACGGCATGCCACGTGCAATCATCCCTCACCCACCCCCCCTCACCCCCTCTGGCACATCCCTTGCCAGACCGCTTTCCACCATGGCTTCTCGCCATGCTCGGCGCCTGTGGCATCACGCGGTTAACGTCCGGCCAGGCCGAGGCACTCGAACAGTTACATCGTGGCCGCCACGTCCTGTTCACCGCCCCCAACGGCCAGGGTCTGGTTTGCCAACTCACCCTATTTCAATCCATCGGCATCGACCGTCAGGGCCACAGCCTATGGATTTTTCCGTTTAAACATCGGGAGCAGGCCCAGCGCCAATTATTGCTGCAGTGCAACGATCAGCTCTTGCCCGAGCACCAATTGTCCGTCGCCACGTATGATGGTGACACCCCGGTCACCGAACGCCGCGCCATTCGGCAAGCGATGCCCGATCTCGTCTTCACCACCCCGGAAATGCTGCACGCCGGCATCCTGGCCTATCACAGCGGCTGGCGCGCGCTGTTTCAGCAACTCCGGTTCGTGGTGGTGACCGACCTCCATCTATGCGCTGGAGCCCTCGTCACCCACCTCGGTCACCTCCTGCGCCGCCTCCATCGACTGGCTCGACACTACGGCTCGCAGCCGCAAGTCCTGCTCACCTCGGCTCCATTGGCAGGCGCCGCCCATTTGGCGCAAACGTTAATCGGGAGCAGCCACATCTGTGAGATCGTCCACGGTGAGGCCTGGCAACCCCACGATCAGCACCGCGTCATGATGACCGTTTCCCATGCCACCGGGCATGACCTCACCGGCGTGGGAAGGGAAATCGCGTCGCGCCTGCTGCATGCCAGGCTGCCTTCACTCGTTCTCACCACTGCAGCACCCGACGACAGTACCCCAGAGAGTCTCGACGCAGCCGAACGACGCATCCTGAAGCGTGAGACCACCATCCTTGCGCTACCCCCGCATACGCCGCCGGAGAGGGTCCACGTAGGCGTGTTTCGCGCCTTAGTCTGTTTGGGTTTACCGCCGTCCGTAACCGCTTTGAACACCTGGCTGGCCCGCCTCGGCAACAGCCGAGAGAGCAGCCTGGCGATCCTCCTGCTAAGCGGCCAAACCCCGGCCGAGCGCTATCTCCTGCGACATCCGGACGTCTATCATACATCTAGCCCCCAGGCCCTGCCCTTGACCCTGCACAATCCCTACGTGCTCCAGCAACACCTTCTCTGCGCCGCTTCGGAGCTGGCCCTCGGGACAGGAGAATCCTATCCCGGCGTTTACAATCTCGACGATCACTTGGCGTATTTGGTTAAACGGCGCCAGGTGATCCATCGCCCTGCGGCGCGTCAATGGACGGCAAGCGAGCGCCGGCCCCACCGCCGACTGCAGCTGCGATGGCTTGAGAGACCTTATGTGTTGTGGAATCAGCAAAAGACACAACGGGTAGGGCGTCTCGCTGCCGCTCAAGCATTTCGGACATGTTTCGAAGGTGCCATGTATCGCACCGACAATGTCGACCCGTTCCACGTGGAACGCATCGACGACGAACGCTATCGCATCACCATGAGGCCGGCACCAGGAGGGTTGCCCACACGGGCACAAATTCAGGCAGAAGTGTCCGAGGTATGCCCCAAAGGCAGTGTCATCCACACCACCTACCGCTTGACCTTTGGATCGCTGGAGTACCAGGAGACCATCACCGCATTCGAGCGCCTCGACCCCCATAGCGGACGGCGGCTAAGTGTGCATATGCTGCCCAGCCGGCAACGGCTAAGCCGAACCCAGGGCGTTTGGCTACACGTGCCCTCTCACGCGCCTGACGTCCAGGCGCTCATGCGAACGGCACTACACACCGTGGTCCATGCGATTTTGGCGGTGCTACCCGTTTGCTTGTTGATCTCCCCGGACGACATCCAAGGGGGCGTGCATGCCCTCACCCATGATGGACAGGCCAGCCTCAACGCGTTTTTTGTCGATAGCCACGCAGGAGGGTCGGGCACCAGTCGAGCCCTGTATGAAGTCGGGGAGCAGATTCTCAGCGCCGCGCTGTCGCTCATGCAACAATGCGACTGCCAACACGGCTGCCCGCACTGCGGTGTGGATCGATGCGACTCCTGTGCCTCCGGCATCCCACGCGACCGCGATGCCGGCATCGAACTCCTGCAGCAGGTTCTCGGGGTCACCATCGTGCCCGCCTCCCAGGTCATGCTGACCCCATCTACCAAGCCCACACAGGTGCCCCGGTATCTCTATCTCAACCTCACCACCCAAAAAGCTTCGGATGACGTTGGTGGGTGGCAGCACAAACATCTGCTCGGCCTCGGCATTGCGGTCATTTACGACACGGCAGACGCGAACTACTGCGTCTACACAGAAGAGACGATCGAAAAGCTCATAGCGCATTTACAACGTGCAGACCTGATTATCAGTTTTAATACCCGCGACTTCGACTACCAAATCCTGCAACCCTACACGGATGTGCCATTGCCATCGCTTCCCACCTACGCTATGCTCGATGAGATACAGCGCGTGCTCGGCTATCGCCTGAGTTTCAAACACGTGTTGCAAGAAACCCTGGGCGTAGAGCGCCCCGATGACCAGCTTGACACCGTCACCTGGTACCAGCATGCCCAGAGCGAAGCTATCATCACCGCTTGCCGGCGCGATATCGACTGGATGCGCGATCTCATGCGTCATCTCAGCGACACCGGGTCGCTGCGGTACCGGGACCGAACCGGCGTCCAGCACGAGGTTTTATTAACCCTGAAATTGACTTTGCCGTTCGCGGAACGCTATGGATAACCAGCGGATTAGTGACATCTTTGCCGAGATCGCGAACCTGCTTGAAATGCAGGGAGAAGACCCGTTTCGGATTCGAGCCTACCGCCGCGCGGCGCAGACCATCTCACACTTTCGCAGTGAAATACGCATCTTGGCCCAAGCAGGGCGACTTGCAGAAATTCCGGGGGTTGGCAAAATCTTGACCCGCGACATCACCCAGCTCATCGAAACGGGTAGAGTGCGCTATCACGAGCATTTGAGATCCACCGTACCGGAAGGCCTGCTAGCCATTCTGCGCCTGCCGAGTTTAACCACGGATCAAGTCCGCCTCCTGTGGCGTAAACACCACGTCACGTCCATGAAGCAGTTGATACAGCTCTACCGGAACCACCGGCTTCCCTTTGAAGCGGATATCCTAGAGGCCCTCAGTCGTGATCTCAACAACTGGGAGCGCGACCAAAGCCGCATGCTGCTCGGCATGGCTTTGCCCCGGGCCGAACTCTTAGCACAGAATCTTCAGCGTATCTCTCTCGTCGAACGGATTAGTATAGCCGGCAGCCTCCGCCGCGGGGTCGACTTGGTGGGCGACATGAATATTGTTATGGCCACGCCCGACCCGGATCAGCTCATTGGGACCTGTACCCGGCAATCCGAGGTCCGGCAAGTTTTATTTACGCAGTCCTCGACGAACAGCTACTCTGATGCATCCGACGTCGGCGCGTCCGCCGTCATCATTACATCCGAGGGCCTTCGCGTGTCCTTGGCCGCGGTCTTACCGTCCCAGTTTGATCTGGCCCTGCTACATTTTACGGGCTCAAAATCTCACATAGCCTCGCTTAACCGCTTAGCTCAACAGCGCGGTATCCACCTGACGGCCACCCGGTTCACCCGGTTCCGAGACCATTCCGAGGTGCCGGCCGACAGTGAAACCACCATCTACCACCAGCTCGGTCTGCCGTGGATTGCCCCGGAACTCCGAGAAAACGCTGGGGAGATCGAAGCGGCGATGACCGGCTCCCTGCCAGCCATGATTAGCGACGACGAGGTCTTAGGCGATCTGCACGTGCACAGCAACTGGGGCAACGGTGCGCACGGCCTGGAAAACATCGCCACTGCAGCCCAGAGGCTGGGCTACCAATACGTGGCGATCTGCGATTACACCTACTCGCCCGCGACTGGCCAAGGGCTAACGCCTGAGGCGCTGCGCAAGCAGATCGTGGCGATACGCCATCTCAATGCGTCACTACCCCCGACGTTTCGCCTGCTGGCCAGTGCCGAGGTCGAAGTCACGGCAGATGGCGAGATCCATTTTGACGAAGAGGTGCTGCAGGAACTCGATATCGTCGTGGCGGCCATTCACACCGGTTTCAAAGCGCCTCAGAATCAAATCACCCGCCGCTTGTGCAAAGCCATGGAACACCCGCTCGTGCACATTCTCGCCCATCCGAGCGGCCGCATGCTCGGGCGTCAGGAGCGCCCGGCGATCGATATGGATACGATTCTGGAAACGGCGGTAGAGACCAACACCTGCCTAGAAATTAACAGCCACGTCCTGCGGCTCGACCTGTGTGACCACTACGTTCGGCAAGCCAAAGATCTCGGTCTCCTGCTGGCTCTAGGGTCAGATGCACACAGCGTGCAAGAGATGCGCACCATGCGCCTGGGGGTGATGACTGCACGCCGCGGCTGGCTTGAACCCCGGCAATTGCTCAACGCCATGTCGTATCGTGACCTCTACCGCCACTTCCATCAGCGGGATGCGATGCATGCCTTTTGAGTCTGAGCACCGGACGTACTACCTCGGCACCAGCGGTTGGTCGCACCGTGATTGGGTTGGCAAACTGTACCCGCTCGAGATGCCATTCTCGGATTATTTAGCAACCTATGCTCAGCATTTCCCCGCAGTCGAAATCGAACACACCTTCTACGACATGCCCACCCCGCAAGCCGTACAGGCATGGTATCGCCGCTCACCTGACGGTTTTTTATTTTGCCCGTGCCTACCAAGACGCATCACCCACCACCTGCGGTTGCAGGACACCGACCGCGATCTCAACGACTTTATGTCTACCATCGCCGGCTTGCAAGAAAAGCTGGGTCCCATTCTCCTGCAGCTACCGGAGAACTTCCGCGTCAACGAACAGCCCCAGCTTGCCGCCTTTCTAGAGACCCTACCCCAAGAGGCACAATTCGCCATCGAGTTTCGCCACGGCAGTTGGCTTAAAGACAGTACCTACGACCTACTCAACGACCACCATGTGGCCTGGGTGGTGGTCGATGCGCCATTCCTGCCCCGCACACCCCGCGTCACCGCCAATATTGCCTACGTGCGCTGGCACGGTTATCCGAGCGTCGGCCAGCGCGCCCGGCATGAAACCGACCCCGCGGCCAGCTTGCGCCCATGGGTCGCGATTCTGCGCGATCTCGCACGCCAGGCCGCACGGGTGTATGGCTTTGTGCGCAATAGCTATTCGGGCTATGCACCCAGAGATGGGGTGGTGTTGACAACACTACTGGGGGAAACGTAGGTCTAACTCGCTACGACTTCCTGAGACATTTATTGAACAACAGTCCTACTTCTGCGAGCGCCCCGCCACCATCACCGTGAACTCCCCGCGAATGCTCCGAGACTCCAACTCGGCAAACAATGATAATGCGGTTCCCCGCAATATCTCCTCAAACCGCTTCGTCAGCTCGCGACCGATTACCACGCGGCGATCGGCACCGAAGTGGTCGTGAAGCTCCTGCAACAGTTTGAGCAGACGATACGGCGATTCGTAGAACACGATCGTGCGCGGCTCATCGTGCAGCGCCTCTAGGCGCTGCTGACGTCGACCGGATTTAATGGGCAAAAAACCCTCGAAGACAAACCGGTCTGTCGGCAAACCGGAGACAGACAATGCGGTAATTGCAGCAGTCACACCCGGAATTGGGACCACCGGGATATCGTGTGGCAAAACGGCTTGCAGCAGATAATAGGCGGGATCCGAGATACCAGGGGTGCCGGCATCGGTGACCAGAGCCACACTCTGCGGCGCTTGTAGCATCGCGAGCAGGCGAGGGGCTTGCTTGACTTTGTTGTGGTCGTGATAACTTACCAACGGACGGGAAATACCGTGGTGGGTCAACAAGTTGCGCGTGCGACGGGTATCTTCGGCGGCGATCATATCCACCCCGGCGAGGGTGCGAAGCGCACGCAGGGTAATGTCTTCAAGATTGCCAATGGGCGTGGCCACAATGTACAGCGTACCCGGCTCAATTGACATTCCTGCGGCTTCGGGTTGCTCAGCCATATGGCGCTCCCAGTGCACGGCCTTGATAAATCGCTTGCATCTCCGGAGTATAGTGCCCATTCGTGTCGCAGACAAACAGCGGCGGCAGCACTTCAAGTGCGTCGCGGCCTTCACACACCGCTTCAACGAGGACCATGGATGCCACGGTTTGGGGTTTGGGATGAATCAGGCGCAAACGTCTTAGACCCAATCCGGTGCGCTCAAGCTCGACGCAGAGCTCGGCCAGCCGGGAGGGATGGTAGATCATCACCAGCAAGCCGCGCCGTGCCAGTGCATGGCGGGCGGCGTCCAGGAGTTGAATCAAGGTCAGGGCCACTTCATGACGCGCCATGGCATTAGACGCATTGGGATTCAGCCTTCCCTGCCCCACTCGACGATAGGGTGGATTGCATACCACCATGCTAAATCTACTTGCCGACACAAGTGACGGCAACGTCCGAACGTCCGCACACACCATATTAACACGATGTTCCAGGCCATTGCGCACGACATTTTGTTGTGCAAATGTCACCAATTCAGTCTGCAGTTCGATCCCAACGAGACGCGACTGAGGAAAACGGCGAGCCAAAAGCAGTGCAATCACCCCGCATCCAGTACCCAAATCGAGCAGCGGCTGATGCACGTGAGAAGGCGGCGGGACAAAATCGGCCAGGAGGAAGGCATCGAGGGAAAAACGGTAGCCATACCGCGGTTGGCGTAGCGTCAATTGCCAGGCGCCCGGCACATCCGCAGATACCCCTCGACGATGCATGCGCGTCTCAGCACCGCATGCATCGTCCGGTGCAACCGCTTTCCGGTCTACAGGTAACACCCGGCTACATCGCGTGAGATGAAGCTCGGAGGCGAGTCATGGCGCGCGCCAGCGCTGAACGAGCGCGATCAAAATCGATATCGCTGTCTTGGATACGCCGCAGTCGATCCTCCGACCGGTCCCGAGCCGCCTGGGCTCGAGCGCGATCGATCTCCGCCACCGGCTCGGCAATCTCGGTCAGGATGGTGACCTTATCATGATTCACTTCCATGTAGCCCCAAAAGAGCGACATGTAGTGTTGCGTAGTATTTTGGCGATACATCAGCTCGCCTTGCCCCAAGAGAGTCAGCAGCGGAGTATGACCCGGTAAAATACCAATATAGCCCCATTCACTGGGCAGATTCAGCTCATCCACCTGCTGCCGCAGGATGATGCGTTCCGGCGTCACAATTTCGACATCCAGCGGCACGGTTACGCCCCCCCTCGCTGCATCTGTTGTGCCTTCTCCATGGCTTCGTCGAGATTGCCCACCATGTAGAATGCCTGCTCCGGAATGTGGTCTGCCTGACCTGCAATCAGCTCCTTGAACCCTGCAATCGTATCGCCAATCGACACATACTTGCCAGGAGTGCCGGTAAACTGCTCGGCCACGTGGAAAGGCTGTGACAAAAAGCGTTGCATCTTGCGGGCGCGAGACACAATGATACGATCTTCTTCCGACAATTCGTCCATGCCCAGAATGGCGATGATATCTTGCAACTCTTTGTAGCGCTGCAACACGCCCTGTACTGCTCGCGCCGTGTCGTAGTGTTCGTCACCAATGATGCGCGGATCGAGAATCCGAGACGTAGAATCCAGAGGATCCACCGCCGGATAAATCCCCAGCTCGGCGATCTGCCGCGACAACACAGTGGTCGCATCCAAGTGGGAGAAGGTGGTCGCCGGCGCCGGGTCGGTCAAGTCATCTGCCGGCACGTAAATCGCCTGCACCGACGTAATAGACCCCTTGTTGGTCGACGTGATGCGCTCCTGTAAGATACCCATCTCCGAGGCCAACGTCGGCTGGTAACCGACCGCCGAAGGCATGCGGCCAAGCAACGCGGACACTTCCGAACCGGCCTGGGTAAATCGGAAGATGTTGTCGACAAACAGCAGCACGTCCTGGCCTTCCTCATCGCGAAAATACTCGGCCACGGTCAAGCCGGTCAAGCCCACGCGCAGACGCGCCCCCGGCGGCTCGGTCATCTGACCATAAATCAGCGCCGCTTTGTCGAGCACCCCCGACTCTTTCATTTCCAGCCACAAGTCATTGCCCTCGCGGGTGCGCTCACCCACCCCGGCAAACACGGAATACCCACCGTGTTCACGAGCAATATTACTGATCAGCTCCATGATGATCACCGTCTTGCCCACCCCAGCACCGCCGAACAACCCCGTCTTGCCGCCCTTGGTGTAAGGTTCCAGCAAGTCGATCACCTTAATACCCGTCTCCAGCATCTCAGTGCTCGCGCCCTGCTCTACCAGCGTTGGCGCTTGGCGGTGGATCGGATAGCGCTTTTGAGTGAGCACCTCACCCAGACCATCCACCGGCTCGCCAATCACGTTGAGAATCCGACCCAACACCTCAGGACCCACCGGAACGGAAATCGGTTGCCCGGTATCTTCGACGTTAATCCCCCGCACCAAGCCATCGGTCGGCTGCATGGAGACGGTACGCACCGTCGAATCGCCCAAGTGCTGGGCAACTTCACAGGTGATGGGCTCACCATTGGCAACAGAGATCTTAAGGGCATTATAGATAGAGGGTAACTGGCCGGGCTCAAACTCCACGTCTACAACCGGCCCGATAACCTGGACGATTTTGCCGGTGCTCATATGCACTCCCTATGTCACGATTCGTGATTCGTGATTCGTGATCGTAGTGGGTTTTCTAAATCTTCACTCTCCACGATTCACTCTCCACCCTCCACTAAAGGGCATCAGCGCCGCTGACGACCTCGATCAACTCTGTAGTAATTGCTGTCTGCCGTGCACGGTTAAACGTCAATGTCAAACTGGTAATCATCTCCGATGCGTTGGACGTCGCCGAATCCATGGCCGTCATGCGCGCGCCGTGTTCGCCGGCAAACGACTCCTGAAAGATCTGGAAGAGCTGAATCTCCACCTGTCTGCGCAACAAGCTATCCAAGACCTCTGGTGCCGACGGCTCATAGAGGTAGTCGTACGCCTCTTCCGGCTCCGCCTCGGGATCCTCAAGCCCACTCATGGGTAACAGGCGCAACGCCGTCACCTCCTGCGAAATCGCAGAGTTAAACTTGTTGTACAACACCATGATTTGCCGATACCCTTCCTCTTCGAAGGCCTTGAAGAGCTTGGCAGCGATGTCTTTCGCCTGGTCGTAAGTGACCTGGCGAATAAACATCTCAATATGGGATTCCAGGAGATCGATGCGGCGATAACCGAGAAAATCGCGCCCTTTCTTACCAATTGCAATGACGTCGACCTCACCCGCATTGCTCAGCTCGCGGATCTCTTGCAGCGCTCGACGCTGCACGTTCGAGTTGAACCCGCCACACAACCCGCGGTCCGACGTCAACATCACCAGCAGCGTCTTGCCCTCTTCACGCGGCATCAACAACGGATGCGCCTTGGGTTTGACGCGCGCTTCCAGGTGCTCGACGACATAGGACATGCGGTCTGCATACGGCCGCGTCGCCATCACGCGGTCCTGAGCCCGCTGCAGCTTGGCCGCCGACACCATTTTCATGGCGTTGGTGATCTGCTGCGTACTTTTAACACTAGTAATCCGTCGACGGATATCTCTTAGACTCGGCATGACTACGCAGCTCCCACTCTGGAGAGGAAGTTCGACTTACAGGTCTCAATGGCGCTGCGCAGTTGTCCCTCAATCTCATCTGTAATCTGTTTTTTAGCCACCAGATCCCGCACCATCGAACTGTGATGCGTTTCCAGGTACTGGCTCAATTCGCCCTCGAACTCGAGGCACAGTTCCACCGGAATCTCATCCAACAGGCCATTGACACCCGCGTAGATCGCGGTGACCTGCTGTACTTCACTGCGGGGCTCGTACTGATCTTGCTTGAGCAGTTCCACCATGCGTTGACCACGTGCCAACTGCGATTGCGTCGCGGCATCGAGTTCACTGCCAAACTGGGCAAAAGCCGCCATTTCTCGGTACTGGGCCAAATCCAAACGGAGTCGGCCCGCGACCTGCTTCATCGCCCGCGTCTGGGCCGCGCCGCCGACCCGAGACACCGAGAGCCCCACGTTAATGGCTGGCCGCACCCCGGAGTAGAACAAATCGGATTCCAGATAGATCTGGCCATCGGTAATCGAGATCACATTAGTGGGAATGTAAGCGGACACGTCACCCGCCTGCGTCTCGATAATCGGCAGCGCGGTCAACGAGCCACTGCCCAACGCCGCGCTGAGCTTGGAGGCCCGCTCCAGCAGCCGGGAGTGCAAATAAAAGACGTCACCGGGATAGGCCTCACGTCCCGGCGGGCGCCGCAGCAGAAGCGACAACTGACGATATGCCGCAGCCTGTTTGGACAAGTCGTCATACACACAGAGGGCATGGCCGCCATTGTCTCTAAAATATTCGCCCATGGCACAGCCCGAGTAGGGGGCGATATATTGCATCGGCGCCGGGTCACTCGCGGTGGCCGCCACCACGATCGAATACTTCATGGCGCCGTATTCTTCCAGCGTGCGAACCACCTGGGCTACGGTGGAGCGCTTTTGCCCAATCGCCACATAAATACACACCACCCCTGGGTGACCTTTGCGCCAATCCGCCTCATCCGCCCAGGCGTCACGCTGGTTGATAATGGCGTCAAGGGCCACCGCCGTCTTGCCGGTTTGGCGGTCGCCAATAATCAATTCGCGTTGCCCACGGCCAATCGGCACCATGCTGTCAATCGCCTTGAGCCCCGTCTGCAGGGGCTCATTCACAGGGGAGCGATGAATCACGCCCGGCGCAATGGTTTCAATCGGGCTGGTAAGGGTCGTGTTGATCGGCCCCTTGCCGTCAATCGGCTGGCCCAGCGCATTGACCACGCGCCCAATCAAGGCCTCGCCCACCGGCACTTCCATAATGCGGTTGGTGCGCTTGACCTCATCGCCTTCCTTAATTTCAACGCTCTCGCCCATCAACACGACGCCGACGTTGTCCTCTTCCAAGTTCAACGCCATACCGTAGATATCGTGCGGAAACAGCAATAGCTCGCCCGCCATGCACTTGTCCAAGCCGTAAACACGGGCAATACCATCGCCCACGCTGATCACCGAGCCGGTCTCCGCCAGCTCGGCGTCAGTAGTAAATCCTTCGATCTGCTGTTTAATGATCTCGCTAATTTCAGACGCGGTAATCTCAGCCACGATTACTTACCCTCCCACGAGTTCCCGGCGCAGCCGCTGCATGCGACCACGGAGACTGCCATCGAGCACGGTATAGTCGATCTTCACAATGACACCGCCGAGAATCGACGGGTCGATTTCCTTTTCCAACATCACGGTTTTCTGCGTCACGGCCGCCACTTTTTGCTCGATCGACGCGTATTGGTCATCTTCGAGTTCAATGGCGGTAATCACTTGCGCTGTAATCCGGCCCAGGTGCTCATCTGCCAAGCGATCGTATCGCGCTTCGATCGCATCCAGAACTCGCAACCGATCATTTTTCAGCAGTAACAACAAAAAATTTCGCACCAGAGGAGACGGCTGGGTCCGATCCAAAATCGCGGTGACCACCCGGGTTTTCGCCTCTTGATCCAAACTCGGATTGAGCAACATGAATTTCAAATTGGCATCCGCGCTAAACAAATCGCGGTGCACCCGCAATTCCTCACCCGTCTCAGCAACTTTGCCGTCGCGCGTTGCCAAGTCTACCAGCGCTTTGGCGTATCGCCGCGCGGCAACTGTGCCTTTCAATGTCATTCTCCTCTTTTCACTCACCGAGACGCGGCGCTACCGTCCGGTGCAGCCCGGCCACGGCACACACGCCCGCACCAGCATGCCGCACCACTTCAGCACACGGTCTACATCGATTGGGATTGACCCGCGACGTGGGACGTCGAACAATGAGAATGGGGAACACGATCTTAACGCATGTGCGCCGACAATGCCAGCCCGCCTTGCCGGCGGTGGCACGCCCCCTGCACACCTAAACGGTAGCGAGGGCAGGATCATCCGTTGAGCAAGCTCAGCAAGCGCTGGAGATCATCCTCTCCCTGATAGGTGATCTCAATCTTACCGCGCTTGCGGCCCGGCTTAATGGCCACCTGAGCGCCAAAGCGCTGGTGTAAAGCCGCCTCAACCGCTTCGAGATGAGCCGGTTTGGACGGCTTGGCCACCCGCTGCCGCTTCTCTCCCCGCACCTGGTTTTCCGTCTCCCGCACCGAGAGTCCGTCAGCCAGAATTTGGTCGCGCAAGCGCCGCTGCGCCTCTTCCGAATCGAGGGCCAACAGCGCGCGGGCATGTCCCATACTCAAGCGACCCGCCTCAATGTCAGTCAGTAGAAAGGCGGGCAATCTAAGCAGCCTGAGCATATTGGTCACCGACGACCGATCTCGCCCCACCCGTTGCGCCACCTCGTCCTGGGTCAGTTGAAACTCCGCTTGCAAACGCTGATAAGCCCGGGCTTCCTCCACCGGGTTGAGGTCTTCGCGCTGCAGGTTTTCCAGCAGCGCCACCTCCAAGGCCTCCTGGTCATTGGCACTTTTGACCAACGCCGGAATCGTATCGTACCCCGCCATCTGCGCGGCCCGCAACCGACGCTCACCCGCTAAGAGTTCAAAACCCTCAGCGCCGCGGCGCACGAGAATCGGTTGAATAATGCCCTGCTGGTGGATAGAATCCGCCAGCTCGCGCAAACGTTCCGGATCAAAATGCTGCCGAGGTTGAAACGGGTTTGGCCGAATCTGCAACACCGGCAACTGGGTCAACTCCGACTCCGCCGTGGCATCCGCCCCTTCAAGGAGCGCTGCCAGCCCTCTGCCCAACGCTTCTCGTGCCACTATCTAAGAACTCCTGGGTAAATCGGAGATAGGCCTCCGCACCAGTTGAACCAATATCGTAATGGATAATCGGCTTGCCGTGACTCGGGGCTTCCCCCAATCTCACATTGCGTGGAATCACCGTATTAAAAACCATAGAGCCAAAATAACGGCGCGCCTCATCAGCCACGCGGCGCGCCAAGAGCGTCCGATGATCGTACATCGTCAATAACACCCCGCCGATTTCAAGCGGCGGGTTAAGTCTTTGACGCACCAATTTAACGACCTGCAGGAGCTGTCCCAAGCCTTCCAAGGCATAGTATTCGCATTGCAGCGGCACGACCACAGCATCTGCCGCGGTCAACGCGTTAATCGTGAGTAACCCCAATGAGGGGGGACAATCGATCACAATATGATCGTAGACCGACATCAAGGGACGCAAGACATTACGCAGCCGTTTCTCCCGGTTTTCAAACTGGATGAGCTCGACTTCAGCCCCCACCAGCGCACGGCTCGCCGGCAAGACGTCGACCCCGTCCACAACGTCCGGGATAATGGCCTTTGATCCCTCCACCTTGTCGATCAAGGTATCGTATACACCGTGCGCGTAATCCGAGGGATTGAGTCCAATCCCACTACTGCTATTGGCCTGTGGATCGAAGTCGACGAGCAACGTCCGCCGCTCCGCCGCCCCGAGACAGGCGGCGAGATTAATGGCAGTCGTCGTTTTGCCCACCCCACCTTTTTGATTCGATATGGCTATAATACGACCCATATGTCTCCGCACCCGCTTAGAACCCATGCCACCGGTGCTCTGCGACCCGGATTATAGGATCTAGCGACTCTAACCGCAACCTAAAGGATTTCGTTTACTTGAAGTGGTGGCTTCGGCGCCTGTTTGAAAATCGCCAGCAGGGTCCAGGTCACCCTGCCAGAGACATGCGCGTACAACGGTATGATACGGACATCTCCCCACGCACCCGACCTCAACACTGGCGCAGCCGCTTCTAACTCCGGGGTGTGCAGCGGTTTGCGCAGCAGCAATACGCCACCGGGCCGAAGCAGCGGCCAGGCCAGTGAGAGCAGATGCGCCACCGTACCGACACCACGGGTGACAATGGCGTCAAAGTGCCCGGCCAGCATATGATGATCATTGGACGCTTGCAGCAGGCGGCGCGCCCATCCTTCGGCGGTGTCGATGGCAGTACGGCAGTGGCCGAGCTGCAAACGGGAGATCACGCGCCGGACAAAGATCATTTTTTTCTGCGAGCGATCCAAGAGTGTCATCTCTAATTGCGGCTGACAAATTGCCAGCGGTATCCCCGGCACCCCCGCACCCGTGCCCAAATCGAGCACGCGCACTGGGCCGGATAAAAACGCACCCTGCAAAAAATCGAGCGACTCCAGAAGCAGAACGTCAATGAGCTGTTCAACGTCGCGCAATCCAGTCAAGCTCAAATGGCGCTGCCACTGCTGCAGGAGTTCCAGATAACCGGCCAGGGCATCGAGCTGCGCCTCCGTGAGGACAACCCCTCGCTGCTGCAAGCCCACGATCTCACAGCGCCGGACGAGTTGCGCTCTTGACTCCGGGTATCGGGCCGAATCATGCACCTGAGGCCGGTTGCCCCATTGGTGTTTGCAATACGTATGCGTCTTGTTCACGGCGAACCCGATGTTTTTGAAAGTAGATCATCAGGATAGCCACCGCGGCAGGGGTAACCCCGGCGATACGCCCGGCTTGCCCCAACGTGATGGGCTGGAGTTGCGTCAATTTCTCTCGAATCTCATGGGATAGACCGGGAATGGGCCAGTAATCAAACGGTGTCGGCAACCGCATCGCCTCGTACTGCTCGACCCTCGCCACCTGTTCTAACTGCCGGCGAATATATCCTTCGTATTTCAGGTGAATTTCCACCTGCTCAATGACCGCGTCAGATAGCCTTGTCGTTTCACTCAACAGCTTCACCACATCTGTATAGCTGAGTTGCGGCCGTTTCAACAACTCTGAGGCCAGGGCAGGTTGCGTCATCGCCTGCGTCCCGAGGTTGCGCAGGATGGCATTCGCCCCCGCGCTCGGGGTCACCCGGATCGACGACAACCTGCCGATCTCGGCTTCAATCTGCCGCCGCTTCTCGGTAAATTGGCGATATTCGTCCTCCGAAATCAGCCCCGCCGCATAACCTTGGTCGCGCAGTCGCAAATCGGCGTTGTCCTGGCGCAGGATGAGACGATACTCTGAGCGCGAGGTAAACATACGATACGGTTCTTGCGTGCCAAGGGTCACCAGATCGTCAATGAGGACCCCGATGTACCCTTCCGACCGTTTAATGGTTACTGGCGGGCGCCCCTGGACTTGCAGGGCCGCATTCATGCCGCAGATGAGCCCCTGGGCCGCCGCTTCTTCATAGCCCGTGGTGCCGTTGATTTGCCCGGCGTGAAACAAGCCCTGGACGCGCTTGGTTTCCAGCGTCGGCTTAAGTTCTGTGGGCAGCACAAAGTCGTATTCCACCGCGTATCCCGGCCGAATGATATGAGCTTCCTCAAGGCCCTCGATCGAGTGCACCATCTCCCACTGCACGTCTTCGGGCAAACTGGTCGAAATGCCGTTGGGATAGATCTGTACGGAGTGCCGCTCTTCGGGCTCTAAAAAAATTTGGTGCCTCTGTCGGTCCGCAAAGCGCTTGACCTTATCCTCAATCGAGGGGCAATAACGCGGTCCAACCCCTTTGATCACCCCGCTGTACAGCGGCGAGCGGTCCAAGTTCCGGGCGATAATCTCGTGGGTGCGGGTATTCGTATAAGTTATAAAGCACGACAACTGCGACTGCCTGATGACCGTCGTGGAGAACGAAAACGGCGGCGGCGGCTCATCGCCGGGCTGTGCTTCCAAGGTGTCGAAATTAATGGTGCGGGCATCCAAACGTGGGCAGGTTCCAGTTTTTAACCGGCTCAGGGGAAAACCAAGCCGTTGGTAGTCCTCGGACAGTCCGTTGGCCGGCGCTTCACCGATACGCCCGGCCGGGGTTTGCTGTAGGCCAATGTGAATCACCCCCCGCAAAAACGTCCCCGTACTCACCACCACGGTACGCGCCGGATAGGTCTCACCCGCCTCCGTGACCACGCCGCAAACCCGGCCATCTTCAACGATCAGCCGGTCGACCAAGGCCTCGACAATATCGAGATTGGCCTGAGCTTCCAACACCGCCCGCATGTGCAGCCGGTATTCCAGCTTATCCGCCTGAGCGCGGTAGCCCCGCACCGCCGGTCCCTTGCTGCGATTGAGCACGCGAAATTGAATGCCCGTGGCATCGATACAATGGGCCATCTCACCACCTAAGGCGTCGATTTCACGCACCAGGTGTCCTTTGGCAATACCGCCAATGGCCGGATTGCACGGCATGAGCGCAATGCTATCGCGCTGCGCGGTCACGAGTGCCGTGGCACATCCCATACGCGCCGCTGCCAAGGCAGCCTCACACCCAGCGTGACCGGCGCCAATGACCAGCACCTCATAGCTGTGGGCTGATGCTCGTGTCATCGCCATCTCCCCTGACACCATCTTTAGCTGACCATCAATTGGACTATTTACCAATACAAAACTGACTAAAAATGCGGTCTAACACTTCACCTGCAGCACTCTCGCCAAGCACTTCCGAGACGTTTTCAATCGCCTCCGTTACGTCAAACGCCACAAACTCCAGAGGGGTTCCTTGACGCAAACCATCAGCCGCGGCCCGCACATTGCGTAGCGCCACGCCGATGAGCTGCCGGTGCCGCGACTGCGTGAGGCGCACCTCATCTCGGTTCAAGGGGGCATCGCCTAGCACGTGCCGGATCACCGCTTGTTCTAACCCCGGCAAACCGTCTCCACGCGACGCGGAAACCGGGACAAAAAGCGCTGCAGCGTGGGCTGAGCCCAATGCCGCACGCGACCAACACGGCGGCAGGTCACATTTATTTTGCACCAACACCCGCGGCTTGGCCGCCGTCTCCGTCAGCAGGGCATAGTCATCCGGCGTCAAAGCCATGCTACCATCGAAAACTACCAAGAGCAATTCGGCCTGGGCCACCACGTCTCGGGCCCGGCGCACGCCCTCCTGCTCAATATCGTCGTGGGCGGTGCGAATGCCCGCGGTATCAATCACCCGGAGCAGCAAGCCGTCGAGATCCAATTCCGCTTCGATGGTGTCACGTGTCGTACCCGGTTGGGGTGACACAATAGCCCGGTCGCGGCCCACCAGGGCATTGAGCAAACTCGACTTACCGACATTCGGACGGCCCACGATGGCAGTGGCTAAGCCTTCACGCAATAAGCGTCCACGTTCAAAGGTGCTGAGTAAACGATCAAATTGAACATCAATCCCATCGAGGCGTTCGAGCAAACCGCCGGCCGCAACCAGCTCAATGTCTTCCTCGGGAAAATCGATGCCCGCTTCGAGGTAGACACTCACCTGTAACAGCGCTTCCCGCACCTCGCGCAAATGCCGGGAAAGCGCCCCTTCAAGCTGGTGGAGAGCCGCTCGGTGACTGGCTTCCGTACGGGCCTGGATCAGATCGATCACCGCTTCGGCCTGAGCCAAATCGAGACGTCCGTTGAGAAAGGCGCGCTTGGTAAATTCGCCCGGCTCGGCCACGCGAGCGCCTCGGGCCAGCACCGCCTCCAAGACGCGCCGGGTGCTGATCGAACCGCCGTGACAACTAATCTCCGCCACATCCTCGCAGGTGTACGAATGCGGGTGGCGCATAACACAGAGGAGGACCTCATCCACCCGTTGCCCCTCAGCATCCACAATATATCCGTGATAAGCCCGGTGCGATGCCGGATTGCCCAGCCCATGACCCGTCACTCGTACAAAAACTTGCTGGACGACCGGCAAAGTGCCGGGTCCACTGACGCGCACCACACCGATACCGCCTACTCCAGGCGGTGTCGAGATGGCCGCAATGGTATCGCCCTCGAACACGCGAGCCCCTAACCGCTAACTGACCGCCTCAGCCTTCCCGCTTCCTCATTGCCGGTACGGTTGATCAACGTCTGTTGCGCAATACTCAGCACATTGTTTACCAGCCAGTAGATGACCAAACCCGCCGGCGCCCAAAGAAAGAAAAAGAGAAACATCAGCGGCATAAACTGCATCATTTTAGCCTGCATGGGATCTACTGACGTTGTCGGGGTCATCCGCTGTTGCAAAAACATACTCGCCCCCATTAACAAAGGCGTGATGTAAGACGGATCATAAGTCGACAAATCACAGATGCCATGGCCAACCCAAGGGAGATTTGCATTCCAGCAGATAAAAGGTGCATGCCGCAACTCAATCGAGTATAACAGAGCATTATAAAAGGCAAAAAAGAATGGTATCTGCAAGAGCATGGGCAAACATCCCCCCAAGGGGTTGACCTTCTGCTCTTTATACAACTCCATCATGGCGCGATTTAAGCCCTGCTTATCGTTCTTGTACATGGTTTGCAGCTCTTTCATCTTCGGCTGCAACTTCTGCATGCCCTTCATGGACTTATAGCTGGTCTGAGTCAGCGGCCATAGCACGGCTTTGATCAGAATGGTGACCAGAATAATCGTGATGCCATAATTTCGCACCCAATCGTTGACCCACACCAGCAACCGCAACATGGGCCGGGCCATGACGGAGAAGAAGCCGAGATCAATCACCTTGCTAAGAGAGGGGTCTACGGCCTCCAACAACCGATACGACTTCGGTCCCGCATAGACCTCCACGACCTGACGCGTGCCGCCGCCCGCCAGCGACGTCCGCACCCCCACTTCAAGGGCATCATCCCGAACGCGGCGCACCGTCGCCGCCTCAGCCATCGGTTCATGGGGAATGAGAACAGCTGCAAAATAAGTATTACCTAGGCCGATCCAGCCCACTGGCCCCTCTTCGGTCAACTCCGCATTGATCTCTTTTGGGACATCTTCGAAAATCTTGCCGCCCACATAGCTGCGCGGGAAGGTGCCGACCTTGCCGCGCCGATTGCTTTCTTCCTCCTGATGAGGCAACAATCCGGGGCCCCAGAGCAGGGTCATGGCATCGCCCTCTTTAGGTGAAACGCCCTCAACCTGAGTCTCGACTTCAAACGCATAGCTGCCGTACCTAAAGCGGTAGTGGCGCTGAATCACCGTGCCATCCGCCAGCGCTCCCCGAAACTGCAATGCCGCTGTAGGCTCGCGCGCCGACAGGTGGATATCGGACGTCGAAGCCGCGTCAAAAGTCACGTGTTTGAGGGATTCCGTGCGGCCTTGGCGGCGCAGACGCGTCTCTAGCGGCAGGGCATCGACACCCGGCACCGCTGCAATCTGCACCGGCGGTGCCCCCTTTTCAAGCGATTGGCGATAATCCAGCAAATTGACTGCCACCACCCCCGCCCCCTGCTCGCTCAGCACCAATTGCGCCACACCGGTATCGACCCGAATCTCCGCCGCCGGCCTCCCTGGCTCTACTGCCGGTGTCGCTGGCTCCGCCGTCTTGGGCGCCACCGGTTCGACCGCCGGCTCCGGCCGCGGTGATTCCTCAGCCACCGGCTCCCCTGGAGGCGGTGGAGCGGACGGCGATGGTGCAAAAAATGTCGACCACAGCAAAATCACCACAAACATCATCACAACGGCCAAGACAGTTTGCTTTTCCATATCTTCTACGTCCTAATGGGAATCGCCGCGTATTCGGGATGGAAGCTGACGCCGCCCGGAGTCACCCTAGATGAAGATGGTGCCATTTAGCCGGCAGATACCTGATCATCAGCCGATAGCTGGCCTTTCGAGTAACTCCGGCACGATCCGCACCGTGGCAGGAGACGGAAACCGCTGTCGATCGCGGCTAGTCGCGCCGCTGCTGCCTCTGCTGTCGCAGGTAGCGGCGCAGCAGAGACGTGAATTGCTGCACACTCTCAGCATACTGGAGGTCAGCCGCCTGACGGCGAGCCACAACCACAATGTCGCAGGGGGGGTCAAACTGCATCTTGTACCGCCGGAAGAACTCGCGTGTGTACCGCTTGACACGGTTGCGGACGACGGCGTTCCCAACGCGCTTTGATACAGCCATACCCAAACGTGAGTGGGGCCCCGGCGTCGGCAAAAAATACCACACGAACGCCGGTGAAACCTGCTTCATGCCGCGTTGAAAAACGCGGTCAAACTCATGCCGATGCCGTAAACGCTCTATAGAGGACAAGCACTGGTCGCCCATGTACTGTCTCTCCACTCGTTAGTCGTTGCGACTCGGCCCCACGGTGAGCCGACGGCGTCCTTTGAGACGGCGGCGGCGCAGAACTTCACGACCGTTGCGCGTTGCCATGCGGGCGCGAAACCCGTGCTTGCGCAACCTTTTCACGCGCTTTGGCTGATAGGTTCGCTTCATAACGTCCAATCGTACCTAATGTTTAGTTTGGTGGAAAGAGGGGAAAAAGTGTAGGTCACCTTAGCATCTCTCCCCCTTGCTGTCAAGAAAAGACCCCTTCCCGGGCCATCGACTCGCCTGGCCATCGGCCTGACGATCTCATCGGATGCTCGCCTCAATGGACGGTGCTACTGGGCCGCCGTACCCCCGCCAGTATACTCCCAGCGCCCGGCTCACAGCATGGTCTTGCCGAACATGGGCAATTTTGATACAGTGTCAGATGTGGCAGAAGGTCCTCATATAATATATGAAAGAAATATATCTCGCACGCGCGATGAATTACACCTTTGCGAATTTCGTTATTGGCGCAGGGAATCAGTTCGCCCACGCGGCGGCCCTCGCTGTTGCAAATCTTCCCGCCAGGGCGTACAACCCGCTGTTCATCTATGGCGGCAGTGGACTCGGAAAAACCCACCTGCTCCGCGCGATTGGCGAGCACGTCCCAAAGCGGGCTGCGATACGCCGCGTGACGTACCTTCCGGCTGAGCGTTTCGTTAGCGAATGGGTTCATCACCTGCAGCAAAACCGGACAGCCGACTTCCGCCATCACTACCGACAAGTCGACATGCTTCTGGTTGATGATATTCAGTACTTGGCCGGTAAGCAACGTGCGCAGGAAGAATTTTTCCACACGTTTAATGCATTGATCGATGCAGACCGGCAAATCGTCCTCTCAAGTGATCGGCCGCCGCAAGATATCGCGCCTTTGGACCCGCGTTTGCGATCGCGCTTTACCGCCGGTCTCGTGGCCAATGTACAGGCACCGGATCTCGAAACGCGTCTGGCGATTTTGCAGCGAAAGACGGCAGAACATGACATGGTATTGTCTGAAGACGTGGCCATGTTGATGGCCTCGCAAATCCATACCAACGTGCCGGATTTAGAAGTGGGGCTGGCCAGGCTTACGACCTATGCGTCGCTACACAATTGTACCGAAGTGACTGCGGACATGGCGGCGACCATGCTGGCGCAATTCTTTGCCGAGCGCGCGGCAGAAATCACTGCCGCGCGGATTCAAAGCACCGTGGCCGAACGTCTCGATTTAAAAGTGAGTGAACTGCGCTCGAAGAGTCGCCAGCGCACGGTGGCCTTTGCGCGGCAAGTGGCCATGTTTTTATGTCGGGAACTCACAGACGCATCTCTGCCTAAAATCGGCCGTGACTTCGGCGGGAAGGATCATTCGACAGTGTTACATGCATGTACGAAAATCGCAGGTTTGGAAGAGACCGACGAGGACGTCGCGCGTCTGCTCTGGCAGCTTCGGCGGGCGCTTGGGAAATAGGTGTGGAAAAGTGGAACAATCTTTTCCACACCCGGAGACAACCGAAAAACTGTGGAAAACTACTTTTCCACAGTGCAAAACTTTTCCACAGTGCAAAACGATTGCGGCTCACAGGCTAAAACCGTTTTCCACATATCCACGCGCCTTACTCCTGTTACTACATTTTATAGATCTATAGGAGTCAATAAGAATGGAACTCACAACAAGCCAGGAGATTCTGGTCCGAGGGCTGCAAAAAGTGCAGGGCATCGTCGAGCGCAAAAATACCCTACCGATCCTCTCTCACTTCCTTTTGACGGCTCAGCACGATGGGACGATTATCCATGCCACCGACCTCGAATTAGGCTATAAAGGATATCTTGATACAACCGTGAACAAACCTGGGACAGCGACCCTGCCAGCCCGCAAAGTCTATGATATTCTGCGCGAACTACCGCCTGGCGAAACGGTCACCCTGAGTGTTGAGACCGAGGGGTGGGCGCGCATCACCGCCGGCACTGTCGCTTTCAAAGTGCCCTGTTTGCCGGCTGAAGAGTATCCCGCTTTGCCCCCGGTCGAGGAGGGAGATTTTTCGGCCATCAACTTTGAAATACTAGAGGAAATGATCCGCCATACGACCTTTGCCACATCGAATGATGAAACACGCTATACTTTAAGTGGGGTCTTAGTGGTAAGCGACGGCCTGCACATGACCATGGTGGCCACCGATGGCCACCGGCTCGCTTATGTCAAACGCGAAGTGTCGCTGGGCCAAGCACTCCGAGTCATTATTCCCCGCAAAGCCCTGGAGGAAGTCAACCGCTTTGCCAGCGATAGCGACAGCAAGGAAATTTCGATCGCCCCTCTTGAAAACCATTTGGTTTTCCGACGTGGCCAAGCCACCCTAGTCACGCGTCTCATCGAAGGTCAATTTCCGGATTACGAAGGAGTCATTCCAAAAGATTTTAGTCGCCGCGCCTTAGTCGAACACGATCGTCTGTTGCGGGCTCTACGCCGGGTTTCACTCCTCTCCAACGAAAAAACTCGGCCGGTGAGGATCGAGTTTGAGAAAGAGCGCTTGATCCTGCGCTCCAATACCCCGGAGATGGGAGAGGCGGTAGAGGAGATCCCCGCCGACTACGACGGCGAGCCAATGGATATGGGTTTCAACGCCCGTTATCTGTTAGAGGCTCTGACCGTCATGACGAGCGAACAGGTGGCGATCGAACTCAACGACCCGCTCAGCCCCGGCGTCTTGCGGTGTCATGGGGATGAAGACTTTTTTTACGTGGTGATGCCCATGCGCGTCTAAGATTTAGTCACTTTGACGCGGCGATGCCCATGCGCGTCTAAGACTCAGTGGTAGCGGGGGGCTTCATGTATATCGAGCGCTTGGTACTGCGGCATTTTCGCAATTATAAAGAGGCCACGCTGGAGTTTGCACCGGGCGGTGCCTATATCTCCGGTGCCAATGGCAGTGGTAAAACTAATATTCTGGAATCGATCTACTACTTGGCCAATCACGCCTCATTTCGAACCACTCGCCGGGAGGAGTTGCAGACCTGGAACGTCTCGCAAAGTGCGGTGTATGCACGGGTGATGCAACGCGAAACCGGCCGACAGAGCGAATTGGCCATTCACTTGACCCCGAGCGGCCGGCGTTTGTTTCTCAACGGTAAGGAGACCCGTGATGTGCGGCGCTTTACCTCCGAAATCGCGGCCGTGGCGTTTCACCCGGGCACCATGAATGTGATTAAGGGCGGGCCTGCCGGACGGCGCTACCTCGTGGATCGGGGCATTTTTAGCCTGCAGCCGGAGTTCGGCCAACGGAGTCAGCACTTCCAGCGGGCACTCAAACAACGCAATGCCCTATTGCGCCGCAAAACGTCCGGTTACACCGCCAGCCTGGCGACGTGGACCGAACATTTTATCGAGGCTTCCATTCAGCTTATGCTCGACCGCCAGGCCCATGTCGAGCGCCTCAACCGGGCTCTGAAAGCACTCGTCGAGATACTGGGTAAAGATGTGGGGTTAGTCTTGCTACAGTATCAACCGGCGATTTTCGCCAAATGCGACTCCAGCGACGAAATCCTCGCCGCTTGGGAGGACGAGAAGCGGCTGCGGGAGCGCTGCTTTGCGGAGTCACAGCGCTTGCAACAAGCCGAAGCAGCCATGGGTCAAACCTTATTCGGACCGCAGCGAGATGATTTTACAATTCGTTTTCGGGGACGGGAGTCCCGCGGCTATGCGTCACAGGGAGAGCAACGCCTGGCCGCCTTCCTACTGATCGCCGCTCTCGCCATTGAAATCCGTCAGCAGCGCGGTCACCATCCAGTGATTCTACTCGATGATGTGATTTCCGAACTCGACGCCCGAAACCGTCGAGTGATTTTTGACTTTCTTAAGGCGCATGCCTTCCAAGTTTTGATTACCGATGTCGAGGCACGACCGCAATCTCATGACTTAAGTGCACTCACGTCCCTGCGGGTATGCCAGGTGGGTGGGTGGGCCGATGTCCAAGGCGGTGTTGATCCCGACCGCACGCCACATGACCTTTGATACGGATTGTGAAATATATGAGTGAAGAACACATCGAAGAACAGGCCAAAGCACATATCTACGATTCCAGTAGCATCCGCGTTCTCGAGGGCCTAGAGGCAGTGCGCAAACGCCCCGCGATGTACATCGGCGGCACGAATCTGCAGGGACTCCACCACCTCGTCTACGAGGTGGTGGACAACAGCGTGGACGAAGCCATGGCCGGATACGGTTCGCATATCCAAGTCACCATCCACAGTGACTGCAGTGTCACAGTAGAGGACAACGGGCGTGGCATTCCAGTGGATGTGCATGCGACCGAGGGCATCACCGCGGCTGAAGTGGTAATGACTAAGCTCCACGCCGGCGCGAAATTCAGCAAGGAGAGCTACAAGATCTCCGGCGGCTTGCATGGGGTTGGCGTGTCGGTGGTAAACGCGCTTTCGGAGTCACTCGATTTGGAGATCCGGCGCGATGGTGCGGTGTACACCCAGAGATACGAGCGCGGCGAACCAGTGAATTCATTGCAACGGCAGGGCGAGACACAGGGCGTCGGAACCAAAATCACTTTCAAGCCAGATACCGAGATTTTTACTGAGTCGACGGAATTTAGCTTCGATACCCTCGCCGCCCGCATGCGAGAGATGTCGTTTTTGAATCGGGGTCTGCGCATATCTATTGCCGACGACCGCGATGGACGCGCCAGTTCGTTCCACTACGAAGGCGGTATCGAATCGTTTGTCACCTATCTGAATCAAAACAAAGGGGTGCTGCACCCCGAGCCGATTTACATCAGCGGCGAGCGCGATGGGGTTCGCCTCGAAGTGGCCATGCAGTACAATGACGGCTATAGCGAAACTCTACTTTCATTCGTCAATACCATCAACACGATTGAAGGCGGCACCCATCTCATCGGTCTCAAAAGCGCGCTGACCCGAACCATCAATGCCTACGCCAACGACAACCATCTGCTCAAAGACGTCAAAGAGAATCCCAGCGGCGACGACGTCCGGGAAGGACTCACCAGCGTCATCAGCGTGCAGGTGCCGGAGCCGCAGTTTGAAGGCCAGACCAAGGGCAAACTAGGCAACAGCGAAGTCAAGGGCATCGTCGAGACCATTGTCAACGAGCAGCTCAGCTATTATCTGGAAGAAAATCCCAATGTCGGTCGCCGGGTGGTGGAGAAAGCGGTGACCGCTGCAAGGGCCCGCGAAGCTGCGCGAAAAGCGCGGGAACTCACCCGCCGTAAAGGAATTTTGGAAAGCATCTCGCTGCCGGGGAAATTGGCGGATTGCTCCGAGCGCGACCCCGCCCTTTCCGAGATCTATATCGTCGAGGGCGACTCTGCAGGAGGCTCTGCTAAACAGGGCCGAGACCGCCATAACCAGGCGATTTTGCCGCTGCGGGGTAAAATCCTCAACGTCGAAAAAGCCCGCTTTGACAAGATGCTGGGCAGTCAAGAAATTCAAACTCTGATTACCGCCCTTGGCACGGGCATCGGCCGTGAAGATTTTGACGTGGATAAAATCCGCTACCACCGCATTATTATCATGACCGACGCCGATGTCGACGGTTCGCATATCCGCACCCTCCTGCTCACCTTTTTCTTCCGCCACATGCGGGCGGTGATCGAGCGGGGATATCTCTACATTGCCCAGCCGCCGCTGTATAAAGTCAAGCGCGGACAATCGGAGATCTATCTCAAAAATCAAAACGCCTTTGATGATCACATCCTGCAACTCGCCACCGACAAGCTCGCCCTTCGCACGCCAAATCGCGAGCAGGAGTTACCGGGCGACGAACTCGGCGTGCTCGTCCGGCGCATCCAGACTTGGGAGCAACTGTTAATGCGGGCTGAACGGCGGCGCCAAGATACCCGCATCCTACACCAGCTCAGCCGCATGACCGACCTCAACGCGTTGGTGCTGGCGGACCGAGCGACGGCGGATCAGCTCTCAGAAACCCTTTCCAGCGCACTTGAACAACAAGATCCAGGCTGTGTCGAAGAGAGTCGGGTCGAGTGGGATGAAGCGCACCATGGCCATCGGATTGTCCTGACCACCCATGCCCGGAGTCTCACTCTCGGCACGATCATCAACCGGCCTCTGTTACTTTCATCCGACGTGCGCGAATTGCAACGGTTGGGGCAGCAATTTGAGTCCTTGGGTGACCCGCCCTATATCCTACGCATTGGCGACATCGACCGTACTATTGAGAGCCTGAGCGAGCTACAACAGACGGTCAACGATATCGGGCGCAAAGATCTCACTATTCAGCGCTACAAAGGACTTGGGGAGATGAATCCGGATCAGCTTTGGGAAACCACAATGGATCCTGTACAGCGCACCTTGCTTCAAGTGACGCTTGAGGATGCAGTCGAGGCAGATAATATCTTCACCATTCTCATGGGCGACCAAGTCGAGCCGCGCAAGGCTTTTATTGAGGCGCACGCGAAAGAAGTCGTGAATCTTGATGTTTAGCTCAAGTCTATGCGAAAAAGATGTAAATCTTAATACTTAAGTACGACAACAGAAATTTTGTTGTTTGTACAGTCCAGGTACTTGGCCACTAGAAGAGGATGCCATGGCGACACCAGAAAACGCCGTTCCAATCAGTATTAGCGACGAGATGCGTACGTCCTTTATGGACTACGCGATGTCCGTCATTATCAGCCGCGCCCTCCCGGACGTCCGCGATGGTCTCAAGCCCGTGCACCGGCGTATCTTGACCACCATGCGCGATCTCAACCTCACGGCCACGCGGTCATACCGGAAATGCGCCAAAATCTCCGGCGATGTGAGCGGCAATTATCACCCCCACGGCGAGAGCGCCGTCTACCCCTCGTTGGTGCGCATGGCGCAGGACTTTTCACTGCGCTATCCCCTCATTGATGGACAGGGCAATTTTGGTTCCGTAGACGGCGATCCACCGGCCGCCATGCGCTATACCGAAGCGCGCATGACGCGCATAGGCGAGGAAATGTTGCGGGATATCAACCGCAACACCGTCGACTACGTGGCCAATTACGATGAGACGCGTGAAGAGCCGACGGTCCTACCGTCCGCCATGCCCAATTTGCTCATCAATGGCTCATCCGGCATCGCAGTGGGCATGGCCACCAACATTCCGCCTCACAACGCCTCGGAAGTGATCGATGCCCTGGTGATGACGTTGGACAACCCCAACTGTGGGCTCGACGAAATCATGGAGGTGTTGCCCGGCCCGGATTTTCCGACCGCAGGGTTTATTCACGGCAGACAAGGTATTTTGAATGCCTACCGCACCGGCCGTGGGTTTCTGCATCTGCGGGCTCGCTGTGATATCGAGGACGACGAGCGGGCGGGCCGCGAGCGTATCATCATCACCCAGATTCCCTATCAGGTGAACAAAACGAGGCTGCTCGAGAAGATTGCCGAGATGGTGCGGCTCAAAAAGGTCGATGGCATCACCGACCTTCGAGACGAGTCGGACCGCGAAGGCATGCGCATCGTGATCGATCTGCGCCGTGATGCGGTGGCTCAGGTGGCATTGAATCAGCTCTATACCAACACCCAACTGCAAACCACGTTCGGCGTCATCATGCTCGCCCTGGTCGATAATGAGCCACGTGTGCTCAGCCTTCAAGAGGCCCTTCACCACTATCTGCAGCATCGCCAAGAAGTGGTCACCCGCCGCATCCGTTTCGATTTGGAACGAGCCCGCGAGCGGGAACACATCCTGGCCGGTCTCATGGTCGCCCTGGACCACCTCGATGCCGTGATCACGCTCATTCGCGACGCCGAATCGCCGGCGGTGGCCCGCGAGGGGCTCATCTCTGAGTTTAGCCTCTCGGAGATCCAGGCCCAGGCGATTTTGGACATGCGCCTGCAGCGGTTAACCGGCATGGAGCGCGACAAAATTCAGCAAGAGCACGCTGAAATCCTCGAAACGATCCACGAGTTTGAAGCTATTTTGGCCAGTGAGACGCGCATTTGGGCCATCGTCAAAGAGGAACTTCTCGAACTGCGTGAAAAATATCACGATGCCCGCCGCACCGAGATTGTCGACTCAGAAGACGATATCGATATCGAGGATCTCATTGCCGAAGAAGACATGGTCGTGACCAAGAGCAACACCGGCTACCTCAAGCGCCAAGCGCTCTCCTTCTATCAGATCCAACACCGAGGCGGCAAGGGCAAGATGGCCATGCAGACCCGAGAGGAAGATTTTGTCGAGCAGCTCTTCATTGCCTCGACCCACGATTTTCTTTTATTTTTTACCAACATCGGCAAAGTGCACTGGCTCAAAGTCTACCGCATTCCCCAGGCCGGTCGCGTGGCGCGTGGCAAAGCCGCCGTGAATTTCCTGCAGCTCCAGCCGGACGAAAAAATCTCCACCGTCGTGCCCATCCGACGTTTCGAGGTGGAACGCTACCTGATCATGGCTACCAAGAAAGGCATCGTCAAAAAGACGGAACTCACTGCCTATGGCAATCCGCGCCAGGCCGGTATTATCGCCTTGACCCTAGACGAAGGCGACGAACTCATTGGCGTGGGTGTCACCAGCGGGGACCAGGAGATCTTTCTCGGGACGAGAAACGGTCTGTCCATTCGCTTTTTAGAGGACGACGTCCGGTCCATTGGACGCACCGGACGCGGCGTCATTGGCATCCGCTTAGACGACGATGACGAAGTGGTCGGCATGGCCGTCCTCAATCCGGAAGCCAGCATTCTCACCGTCACCGAAGGCGGCTACGGCAAACGCACCCGCGAGTCCGAATACCGCACCCAAAGCCGTGGCGGCCGCGGTCTGATCAACCTCCGAGTAACGCCCAAGACCGGCCGCGTCGTGGGGGTTCGCCAGGTGTTTAAAGGCGATGATGTCATGCTCATGAGCGACCAGGGTAATTTGGTACGCATTGAAGTTTCTGAAGTTAACGAGATTGGGCGCAATACGCAGGGTGTGCGATTGATCTCCCTCAATGAAGACCAGCGGCTGGTCGGCATTGTCCGTATCGAAGAGGAAAACGGCAAAGATAACGGTGTTCACGAGGTGGAAGATGAGGCCCATGACGACACCCGCATTGACGACGCCAGCGATGCGATTGAGGGTGAAAACGAATAAGGAGTTGACGTCGGGCCTCGGATTCAATACTATTACTCACTAGCTCGTTCAAATGCACGGGAGAGATGGCCGAGCGGTCGAAGGCGGCGGTCTTGAAAACCGCTGAACGAAAGTTCCGGGGGTTCGAATCCCTCTCTCTCCGTTGTAGTATTCGTGGAGAGGTGACCGAGCGGCTGAAGGTGAGCGCCTGCTAAGCGTTTGTGCGCCAAAAGCGTACCGAGGGTTCGAATCCCTCCCTCTCCGCTGCCAGACGATTTGTCTGGAACGAGTAACAGTTCAGTGATGCGCCGATAGCTCAATTGGATAGAGCGTCTGACTACGGATCAGGAGGCTGGGGGTTCGACTCCTCCTCGGCGCGCTGCTATGGGGCCATCGAGATTCTCGATGGCCGCCGTCAAAGATTCAACCTACCGCCTGCCTCACAACCCATCCGTCCCCTTCCCACAATAAGGGTCGACATGGGAGCCGTTTCGTGCCATAATCCCTGGACACTAAAGAGATATACGGAACGCTATTGATTGAGATACCCTTCCGAATTTTTGTTGAGAACCATGGCAGATGTGTCTCCCGATCATACCGCTTTTATGCAGGAGGCACTGTACGAGGCGCGCCAGGCGTTAATCACTGAGGACGTGCCAGTTGGCGCGGTGGTGGTTCACGATGGGTCGGTTATTGGCCGCGGACACAATCGGCGCGAAGCCTTGTCGGATCCCACCGCTCACGCCGAGATCTTGGCGCTGCAGCAGGCTGCCCAACACCTTGCGAGCTGGCGGCTGATCAATACGGTCTTGTACGTCACGCTTGAGCCCTGTATCATGTGTATAGGAGCTGCAGTGCTGGGCCGCATTTCCGGTTTGGTCTATGGTTGTCACGACCCTAAGGCTGGCGCTTGCGGTTCTCAATTCGATATACTCGGGGCGCAGCGGCTCAACCATACGTTTCCGATCGTTTCTGGGGTCTGTGAGTCTGAAGCAAGTTTGCTGTTGACGACATTTTTTCGCCAATTGCGGCAGCAGCGAAAGACATCGATATAGCGGCACCGGTGGAGAGATGGCCGAGTGGTCGAAGGCGGTTGATTCGAAATCAACTGTGGGGCAACTCACCGGGGGTTCGAATCCCTCTCTCTCCGCCAGCTTCTAAAGGTGCTTGGCAAAAATAAGTCGCCAAAAATAAGCTACCGGAACAGCGCCTGCCGGAACAGCGCTTGAATGAAAAGCTTTATAGGAGAGGTGCGAGAGCGGTTGAATCGGCGCGCCTGGAGAGCGCGTGGATGCCAAAAGTGTCCCGTGGGTTCGAATCCCACCCTCTCCGCTCACATCGCGATCGGATTGATAAATTGATAAGAAGTGGCGCCTCACCCCAGCGTCAGGTCTTGAGGATTGGGTCCTGTACAACGGAGCGTTGTGAACTCGGTCAGGTCCGGAAGGAAGCAGCCGTAAACAAATGTCTCTGGGTGTTGCAGGGCTGCCTGGTCTGAACCAGACGCTGTGGTGAGGTTGCCGCCGTGTGCACGGCTGACAGGGTGATCAATTTATGTCGTACCAGGTGACGGCTCGCAAATGGCGTCCACAGACGTTCGATGATGTTGTCGAACAGCAGCACGTCACCCGAACCCTCAAAAATGCGATTCGGCTCGACCGTGTGGCGCATGCCTACCTGTTCGCCGGCACCCGTGGGGTTGGCAAAACCACGATGGCTCGGGTGTTAGCCAAGGCCCTCAACTGCGAACACGGTCCGACGCCTGATCCCTGTGGGACGTGCTCAACCTGCCTTGAAATTACCCGGGGTGCCTCCATGGACATTGTGGAGATCGATGGGGCCTCGAATCGTGGCATCGATGAAATCCGGGATCTGCGAGAGACCCTGCGCTATCTCCCCTCACGTGGCCGCTATAAGATCTATATTATCGACGAAGTCCACATGCTCACGAAGGAGGCATTCAACGCGCTGTTGAAGACTCTGGAAGAGCCACCGTCGCACGTGGTCTTTATTTTTGCCACCACCGAACTCGACAAAATCCCCCAGACGATCATTTCGCGTTGCCAACGCTTTGAGTTCAAACGTGTCTCGCTGTCGGGTATCGTCTCACAACTCGAACACATCATCGAGAGTGAAGGGATTTCGATTTCGCCCACGAGTCTCATGCGCATTGCCAAAGCGGCTGAGGGCAGTATGCGCGACGCGCAGAGTCTCTTTGACCAGGTGGTGGCGTACACCGGCATCGAGGTCGATGATCGTGAAGTTGGCCATCTCCTTGGCCATATTGGCAGTGAGACGTTGGCGCAGTGCTTGAGTGCTATCCTCCGGCAGGATGCGGACACCGCGCTGCGCACGGCCGATGCGCTACAAGACGAGGGGCACGATGCCGTCGCGATTATCCGAGCGCTGCAAGAGGGCCTGCGCCATCTGATCGTGCTCAAAACCACCGATCACCCGGCCGAGCTCATTCCGCTGTCCGAAGCGGATTTGGATCTCCTGCGGCAGGTCGCCGAGAGCGCCAGTGTGGAAGACCTCTACGGTCTTTTTCAGGTGCTGGTCGCTGCCGAACAGTCTTTACGGGGCGCTGGTAATCCCTTTTTGATCCTTGAGATGGCGGTGATCCGCATGGCTCGCATCGGCCGTGTATCGTCGCTCGACGATATCCTCGGCGCCTTGCAAAATCTCGAAAAAGGTCTCCCGGAACCGGCAGCTGCACTGCGCCCGATCGAGAGGCCTGCCGAGCCACCTGTTGCACCGTCTCTGGCACCTGTACTGGCAGCGCCACCGCAGACCGCGCCGGTGGAGAAGTCTCCGCCGCGTGATAGGCTGCGCCCAGCTGTGCAGCCATTAGAACCCGTTGCGCAGTCGCTGCACAAAGCGGAGCCAGTGTCCGAAGCGGAGCTGCTACCCAAAGCGGATCCAGTGCCCGAAGTGGTGTCGGAACCCGCCGTTGCACTGGGTGATTTCTGGCAAGCGCTGCGGGAAAAAGTGACTGAGCGACGGCCGATGGTGGGGGGATTTTTACAGTCCGGTCAAGTGCTCACTCACAATGACACGGAATTGGTCATTGGTTTTGCTAAAGGAAATGACTTTTTCCGTACCGCCTTGATGGAGCGTGAGAATCTCAGTGTCGTTCAGGCGGCTGCGGAAGCGGTGAGCGGCCAGTCGTTAAACGTTAAAATTGTGTCCCTTGAGGATCCAAAGGGCATGCGGGATCAGGCCGAAGACGTGTCTGTAGAGAGGAGCCGGAGCACCTCTGCCCAGGAAGCCCTGCAACAGCGTAAACGCAACGTCATTCAGTCGGTTGTCGATATTTTTGAAGGTACGATTATCACCTAGACATTAAAGGGGACGAGACGTGAAGGGTGGCATGAACAATTTGGTCAAGCAAGCGCAACAAATGCAGGAAAAAATGCAGAAAATGCAGGAAGAGATGGCGCACAAAACTGTCGATGCCTCTGTCGGCGGCGGCATGGTGACGGTGACGGCCAATGGTCGCTCCGAGATCATCAGCGTCAAAATCGATCCGGCCGCTATCGATCCCGATGATGTGGAGATGCTTGAAGACCTCGTTCTCGCCGGCGTTAATGAAGCGCTTCGCAAGGCACAGGAAATCATGGCTGGTGAGATGAGCAAGCTCACCGGTGGTATGAAGATTCCGGGCCTCTTCTAGGTACGAATGGACCCTAACGGTGATATTTCGGCCACGCGCCCTCAATAATTTGATCGATGAGCTTTGCCGTTTGCCCGGTATTGGCGAGAAAACGGCGCAACGGCTCGCTTTTTTCATTCTGCGTTCGCCGACTGTGCGCGTGGAACGATTGGCGCAAGCGATCGCGGAGGTCAAAGCGAAAATTTTATTTTGTTCGCTGTGTAGCAGCATCACGGAATCGGATCCGTGCCCGCTATGCACAGATGCGTCACGTGACCGCAGTACGATTTGCGTGGTTGAAGACCCGAGCGATGTGTTTCTCGTCGAACGGACAGGATCCTATAAAGGCGTCTATCACGTATTGATGGGGGCACTCTCACCGCTCGATGGCATTGGGCCCGAGCAGTTGAAGATCGAGGCACTTATGACGCGCATCGATCAAGGCGGGGTGCGGGAAGTGATCTGCGCCACCAATCCGAACATGGAAGGTGAGGCAACGGTCCTCTATCTCGCTAAGCTGTTAAAACCCCGTGGCATCCGCCTGACACGCTTAGCCCATGGGTTGCCGGTGGGTGGCCATTTGGAATACGCCGACGAAATCACCCTGAGCCGCTCGCTTGAAGGCCGTCTCGATCTCTGATCTTATGTAGGATCCGTCTCGGATCGCCAACCCCCCCATATCTCCGCATACCGATTGACCATCAGGAGTATGTAGCCATGAGCCAGTTGGTTGATGAACGCAAGAATCCGCGCACCGATCAAGCTTTTATGGCGGATTCGCTCTACGGTTTGCACCGCGAACGGACTTACTCAGGGGTCCTGAGTTATCTGCGTCGCCGCTACACCAAAGATTTAACTGGGGTGGACATCGCGGTGGTGGGGGTGCCGTACGATCTGGCCACCACCAACCGGGCCGGCACCCGATTTGGTCCAGCCGGTATTCGCGCCGCTTCGGCTCAGATTGGCAACTCGATACCCTGGCCCTGGGGCTTTGATCCCACGGAGCGCCTGGCAATCATTGATTACGGTGATTTTACCTTTGATTATGGGGCTCCTGGGGGTATTCCAGACGAGATTACCGCTCAGGCCGAGGACATTTTGAGGCAGGGGGTCTCGCTCCTGGCGATGGGCGGGGATCACTTTATCTCGCTGCCGCTGTTGCGCGCCTATGCCAAGCAACATGGTCCTTTGGCACTCGTGCACTTCGATGCGCACTCCGATACCTGGCCGGACAAAGAGGGCCGCATCAGTCACGGCACCATGTTTTACCACGCTGTCAAGGAAGGGATTATCGATCCGTCCTGCTCGGTGCAAGTTGGCATACGCACTCACAACGCCGATCCCCTCGGTATCACCTGGCTAGATGCCAATTGGGTTCACAGTCACCGCACGGAAGAAACCACCGCCGAGATCAAACGCATTGTCGGTACACGCAAGGCCTACCTGACGTTCGATATTGACAGCCTCGACCCATGTTTTGCTCCTGGCACCGGCACCCCGGTGGTCGGGGGCCTCACCACCCATCAGGCGCGGACGATGATTCAGGGTCTCGACGGCATTGATTTTGTCGGCATGGATCTGGTCGAAGTGGCCCCACCCTACGACACGGCGGATGTGACTTCCTTGGCCGGTGCGACATTGATGCTGGATTATCTGTGCTTGCGGGCCAAAGATTTGCCGTCGCAGGTGGCGGTGCAGCCGTGATTTACGCCTCCCAGCGCTTGAAGATGAGTGAGGTATTGACGCCGCCAAAGGCAAAGTTATTGGACATCATGTAAGTGGGCTGACAGGCTCGAACTTCGGTGAGATAATCGAGCGGGGCACAGCGCGGATCCACCCGATCGAGATTGATCGTGGGTGCCAGCCAACCGTCGTGCATCATCTCGATGCAGAGCCAGGCTTCAATCGCCCCGCAGGCGCCAAATGTATGTCCCATATAGCTTTTGAGCGAGCTGATGGGAATTTGGCGTTGAAAACACGCGGCGGTCGCCTGGGATTCGGCAATATCCCCCACTTCCGTGGCGGTGGCGTGCGCATTGACATAGTCGATCGCATCCGGGGAGAGGTTGGCATCTTCGAGCGCCAGGCTCATGACTTGTTGCATCCCTGCCGCCGAGGGATTCACCATATGGATGCCATCGCAATTGGTGGCAAACCCGGCGATTTCGGCCAAAATCGGCGCGCCGCGCGCCTGGGCATGTTCCAACGATTCAAGAATGAGGGTGGCCGCGCCTTCTCCCGCGACCAGGCCATCGCGGTCCGCATCGAATGGCCGGGGTGTTTGTTCGGGATGATCGTTGCGCGTTGAGGTGGCATAAATAATGTCAAATACCGCTGCACTTGCGAGATGCAATTCGTCCGCGCCGCCGGCGATCATCGCATCTTGCCGGCCGTATTTGATCGCTTCATAGGCATAGCCGATCCCCTGACTACCGGCAGTACAGGCCGAACACGTCGGCACAATCCGCCCCTTGACCTCAAAAAACTGGCCCAAATTGGCAGCACAGGTGTGGCTCATATACTGGATAAACTGAGCCCCGGTAATCCCAGACAACGTGCGGTGCAATCCCAACTGTTCAGCAAAGTGTTGAATCGCCGGTGGCGAGCCCGAGGCCGAGCCATAGGAAATCCCCGTCCGACCATTGGTCAATGAGATCGAGGTCTGGAAATCAGCCGCCTCCAGGGCCAACTCGGTCACGCGGGTGGCCATCAAAGCTACCCGTCCCATGGTGCGAATTTTCTTGCGATGGTAGTGTGGCGGGCGCTCAAAACCTTGCACTGCGGCGGCGAGCCGGGTCCGCAGGCCATCTATGCCACCCCAGTCTTGCTGCACGGCCACCCCTGACGTTTTGGCCAGCAGTTTGGTTTTGACCGTTTCCCAGTCTCCTCCAAGCGGGCATAGGCCGGCCATTCCCGTCACCACCACACGGCGTGTCATATCAACCCTCCATTGACGGAAATCACCTGGCCGGTAATATAGCCCGCCGCTTCGGAAAAAAGAAAGGCAACCAGCGCCGCGACCTCTTCCGGCCGGCCAAAACGGCGCATCGGGATCAGTCGTAAAAGCTCATCTTTGGGGAGATCTGCCACCATGTCCGAGTCGATCAAGCCGGGGGCCACGCTATTGACTGTAATGTCGCGCCGGGCTAGCTCCTGGGCCAGTGATTTGGTGGCCCCGATCAAGCCCGCTTTGGCTGCTGCATAGTTCGTCTGCCCCCGATTGCCCACTAGTCCTGCCACCGAGGATAGCGTGACGATGCGGCCACCCTGACGGGCTTGGGCCATGGGCCAGACGATTGGATGCAATAAATTGTAAAAGGCGTCTAGGTTCGTCCGCAGCACCCGATCCCAGTTCTCACCGGAGAGCAGCGGAAACGGCGCATCGGCCGTGATACCGGCATTACATACCACCCCCCAATAGATGCCACGTGCGTCGATGTCGCACTCGATCGCCGTTTTCGCCGCCTCGCGGTCCGCCACATCAAAGGGGAGGAGGTACGCGGTCCCCCCGTTGGCTTGAATGGCGTTGAGCGTGTCGTTCGCGGCAGTGTGATTGTTAAGGTAATTGAGGCCGATTTCATGACCTTGGGCCGACAGGGCCAAGGCGATGGCCCGCCCAATCCCTCGACTGCCGCCGGTGATAAGGACGCGTGTCGTCATGGCCGTTCTCTTCCAGATAGGACTGTAGGGCTTTAGGTTTGAAGACGTTCAGTTCAGCCTGCTGCAACCGGGTAGCAGATACGGCGTTGATGATGGCACAGTGAAACCGCATAAGCTCGTGTTTGCCCCAAATGTGGGAGACTTCAATGTGCAGGGTTTGACCGAGTTCGAAAAACTGACAAGTCGTGTCCAAACGGCGCGTGCCCAACAACAATCCCACCCTAATAGGCTGTCCCTCCAGATAGGACTGGTAGCCCCCATGCGCCGCCACGGCTTGAGCCATATATTCGATGCCCACAAAGGCCGGTACACCCGCCGCCTGTAAAAACATGGAGTGGGGCCCGATGGTCACCTCGCAGAGCGTTGTCGCCCCATGGGTCTGCACCAGGCGATCGATCAAAATCATCGGAGGCCGGTGGGGCAAAAGCTGTTCGATGGGTGGATATTGACTGTCGATCATCTCGGGGGCTCCTTAGACCAGCATCGCTAAGAATTTCCATTATACTGGATATAGGGGACGAAGACACTGCAAAGTCAAGCTTGCACGTCGCTAGGCGCGTCGCGTACACTCTGCATGCAGTCAGACCTACGCTGACAAAGGCGTAACCATGAATCAGACGACGACTTTGCTCAAGGCTTTCGAAGGTGCCGTGTGCCGTCATTCTGACACCCTCTTTATCGATGGCGAGTGCCAATTGACGTATGGCGATGCCGCCATACAACTGATCGAACGAGCGCGCCAGTTGCGCGCGGCTAGCGCTGGCTTTCCGGTGATCCTCAGCGGCCCGAACACCGCGGCATGGGTATTGTGCTTTCTGGCCGCCCGCGCGGCTGGTTTAGTGGTGGTGCCGCTCTCTGAGGAAACGACGGACGATCAATGGCAGGTGCTCAGCCGTCTGATCGGCCCGAGTTACCGACTCGACATCGCCCAGAGCTCGGGAGAGCTCGTCAACCCGGATACGGTGCCTCGAAGTCTGCCGGCGCGGGCCGGTATCTGTCTGCCCACGTCCGGTTCGACTGGCCAACCGCGTTGTGCCCTGCGCTCGGATACAAGTCTTCTGGAAGAGGGGCAGCGCTATCTGTACGGCTTCGGCCTCACCCCTGATGACCGCATTCTCACCGCCTTGCCTCTATGCCATGCGTTTGCCCTTGGGGCTACTCTCGGCGCCGCGGTCGCCACCGGATGTACACTGGTCCTGACACCTCGCTTTCGGCCTCGTCCAGTGCAACGACTTCTCCGAGAGGGCCGTGCCTCTATTTTGCCCCTTGTGCCGGCCACGGCTCGGCTGTTGTGTGAGGCGTTTCACGACGGCGGTCCCCCACCATTGGGACTGCGCCATCTCATCATTGGCGCCGGCCCAGTGACGCCCCGGCTTGAGCGTGACGTGGTCGAGCGGTTTGGCCTCGTACCCGCCCGGAATTACGGCAGTTCGGAGACCGGTGCCACCCTGGGAACCACGGGACAGGCTGTACCTCGTGAGATTACGGGCATTGGCCTGCCGGGCGTGGAGACGGCGATTATCGGCGAAGTGGGTCCAGGGGCGCTCTTTGTGCGGGCGGCAGAGCCCTTTATTGGCTACTTGTCTCCCGATGGCATTGATGCCAGCCGCATCAGTCCCGACGGATGGTACTCCACCGGTGATTACGCCATCCGGGACGCGGCGGGATGGATTACCGTCACCGGCCGGATCGGCACCAGTCTGCGCCGGGGCGGTCGGTTTATTCAGCCGGCTGAGGTGGAACAGGCGCTGCGGCGCCATCCCGATGTGACTGACGCCACGGTGATGGGCCGCCCGGATGCAGATGGTGAGGATATCGTGGAGGCCCATGTGGAAACCCGAACGGGAGAGCCGATTCCGGTGGAAGCCCTGCGCCAACATCTCACGGCGCGCCTTGAAGGTTACAAAATCCCCACGGCCTGGCAATTTTATGCCGAGCTGCCGCGCACCAGTGGGGGCAAGCCGGCGCGGACCCAACTGACTGATCCTACACCTGAGGCATAGCTCTGGAGAAATGACGATGCCAGATATCAAGTCCGCCCTTCGCGAGCTCTTTGTCGACACCCTGCGCTTGCCCATCGCCCCGGCCGAGATGGGAGAGACCGATCTGATTGCCGACTTAGGCATCGATTCCATCGGGGCTATGGAGCTTTTGACGCGGGTTGAAAACAAATTTAATATTTTGGTCGATGATGCGGATGTATCCCCGGCCCTCGTCGATTCACTGAACCTCCTCTCGGACTATATTGGCAAAAAAAGATCCGATGCACAACCGATGTAGGGGCCATGTATGAGACTCGACCCGGGTTTGGCTCGCTGCCTCTGCCGGCTCCTTGTGGTCCTTTGCTGGGTGGGGCTGATTTGGCCGGGGGTGGCCGGCTCTCAGCCCCAGGCCGCCTTCACTTCGGTGCACTATCGCATTGAGGCGACCTATGATCCCACCACCCACGACATCGAGGGCGAGGTGACGATTCGCGCCATCTGGAACGGCGCCGAGCCCCTTGCCGCCCTCTACCTTTTTTTACCACCTAATACCCTGAGCCGGCGAGACCCGCGGGAGCCGGCCGTCTACGCCGATCTGCGCTATGCGAAGGGGTTTGATGCGGCCCGTCTCACCGTTCGCCGCGTCACCGATGCCAGCGGCCAGGACCTGCCGTTTCAGCTGCAGGATGACCCGGCCGTGTCGGTCGGTCGGGTCCCGGACCAAGCGCTCCTCCGCATCGAACCACCGACCCCCTATCCAGTGGGAGAGGGCTTTAACCTGACCGTCGCCTTCACCACGCGGATTCCCGAAGCTCAGAACTGGGGGCATTACAACGGCATCGTGGCCCTTGATGGCCACTGGTATCCGATGCTCGTTCCCCATCGCCAGGGGCAATGGATATGGGGTCTGCAGGCGTTTGTGCATGCGCACTACACGTTGCGTTTTACCACCCGCGACGACCAGCAAGTAGTGGCTTCCACACCGTGGCACGAGCACACTTGGCGCGATGGTCAACAGACCTTTGTCGGCCGCGCCGGGCCACTCTACCATCTGGGCTTAAGCTTAAGCCCAGATGGGCGCCTGACATGCGACACCACCCAGCCGCCCACGATTTGCCTGATGGGGCTGGCCCGAGACCAGCCGGAAATGTCTCGCCTCGTGGTCATTCTTCGAGATATATTAGCATTTTACCGCCGACAATTTGCCGCGACCGTGCCGGACACCCGCTTCGTGGTGGTGGTGCATGAACGCGACCTCAGCTTGCCGTTTAGCGCCGTGGCCGATCAACTCTTGTTTCTCTCCCGCGATCTGGTGCGAACGCCGGCCGTCGTCCGCAAGCTGGTCGAATTCCATCTGGCACGGGGCGTGGCGCAGCAGCAGTGGGGCCTGCGCACGGCTTACCACCTCGACACCTCGCGTTGGATCGGCGAGGGGTTGACGACCTATCTCGCCCTCCGCTGGCTGGATGAGCAATACGGTCCGGGCCGCAACTTTTTGACCTGGAAAGGGGCGTGGCTGCCGAATTTCTCCTACCGGGAGCAAGAAGTGGAAGGACCCTACCGCCGCCTGGTGGTCCGCGGTGAGGACCAAGCGCTCAGCACGCCGCTGGCAACATCGCCGGATCCACTCGGCCTGCGCTTTTTACAAGAGAAAAAGGGGGCGTTAACCTACGCGATGTTGCACGATCAGCTCGGTCCCGATAGATTCCGGGCCTTTCTCCACCGCCTGTCTGCCGATGGCGATGCGACCATCATTGCGACTGATGATGTGCAACGTGCGGCCGAGGCGGTGAGTCACCGAGATCTCTCCTCGTTTTTCCAGCAATGGGTACACCGGCGAGCCCTATTGGATTACGCTGTCGGCAACGTTGAGATCACCCCTGAAACCGATGTAGAGGGTCGCCTAACCTATATCAATCAGGTGGAGATCCGTCGCCTTGGTGACGCCGTGATGCCCCTTACGATTCGGCTGCAGGCAAGCGATGGCGCGGTCGATGAAACCCGTATCTCGGGCACGGAACGCGCCACCCACGTGACCTGGCGACACACCTCTCCCTTGAGTGATGTGCAAATCGATCCCCGCAAGCAGTTGCCGGACGCGTATCGCTTGAACAACACCTCGCGGATCCACTATGCGGTGCGGCCACTGTTTGATTTCCCGCACCCGGACAGCTACTTGATCTATCCATTTGTGACGTTGGAGACCAATTTTATCGATGGCAACATGCCACGGGTGAGTCTGGTCGCCCGGTATCTCGACGATCAAGCCGCAGTCTTTAGTGTGGGATATAAAGAGACGCCCAATCGCGTTAGCCTGGAGGGTCAGCTCTGGCGCCAGCGCTTCCCGCACCCAGACATGACCACCTTCCTCAGCGTCAGCGACCGCCTCGGTGCTCGTCGCTTGACGGTAGATACCAGCTTGATCTTAGACGAAACGCACCAGCAGTACCGCATCCCGGCCAACCGCTTCTCACTCGGCTACCAAGTCGCATTCTTAGACGGCCAGGAGACCTTTCAAGACGACCCGATTCCAACCGACACGTTTCCCTCGACCGGGCGCATCCACAGCCTGTTGTTGGGTTATCAACGCGATGTCCGGGTGCCCCCGGCTGCCGGCGCCCCGTTGAACGTCCTGGCCGAGCCGCTCACTTACGGCTATGCCCTGCGTCTGCAGGTTGAAATCGCCTCCAAGCTCCTGGGTAGTTCCGAGCCGGCTTTTCAGCAAGTGCGATGGGAAGCCAGCGAATTTCTGCGCCTGGGCAACCAGACGTCGTTGCAGCTCCGGGTCTTTGGCGGTTGGAGCGCCGGCACCGTGCCGTTTCAGAGCAAACTCACCCTGGCCGGGGTCCAGGCGGTGCGGGGATATCCCTACCGTTTGCGCTTTCTCGGCGATCGCCTGTTGGGCGGCACCCTGGGCCTGCGTTTTCCAATCCTGCGCGATGTGCGGCTAGAAATGCCGGGTCGTCTGTTCGCCTTGCGTAGCGTGCACCTGAGCCCGTTCATCGACGCGGGCTGGCGCTGGGATATTGGCGAGGATCTGACGCAAAAGCGCCTGCGTTCGGGGGTGGGATTGCGGCTCATCGCCCGGTTGGGGTTAGCGTCGCTGTTCCGTTTTGAAACCGCCGTTGACATTGCCTATCCCTTAGATGCGCAGGGCCGCAGTGAGGGTGAGGGTCTGCAGGTCTGGCTGCGCTTCCAAAGCACCGCCCATGCCGGTGTGCATTAGTGGAATTCACCTGCAGCTACTTTTCAAGAGGCTTGGAATTGTCTATACTCTTCTTGTTCAGCGAGATGATGCAGCTCATCATGGCTGCTTTCTCCAAGTCACAAGCCATATCATTGAAGGTTAACTCATGAAGCACCTCGCCCTTATTTCCTTGATGCTGCTAACCGTCAGTACGCTATGTTTGACCGACCTTGCCCAGGCTCGCGATACGCTACATAATTTTAATGTCAATGAAGCTCTAAAGATTGGTCGAGACACCGGTGCTATCCTCGATAATGTCAGGGTCTTTTTCGCCGGGCAAGGGCACCCAGCAGTAAGCAAAAAGTACGGCGAGTTTAAGACGAACAAAAAAACAAATGCGTTTAACAAGTCGGATGAGAAAGCTTGCCAGTGGGCCTTTTTTTCGGCGCTTAAAACGCTGCAAAGCCGAGCGCTCAAAGAAGGCGGTAATGCGGTCATCGATATTAAGAGTAACTATAAGAGCCAAGAATTTTCCAGCCCGACGGAGTTCCAGTGTGGCGCTGGCGCTCTCATGGCAGGCGTGGCCCTCAAAGGCACGGTGGTCAAACTGAAATAGCCGCCCTTAATAGGATTCATGACGCTGATGCCAGCGCCCTCATTTTGACAACCGATTGGCCCCATGCTAAGATGCGCTGAAGGCTCAGTAGGTATTTGTCGAGTACCCTTGATGCATCGTCGCTGTCATGGCGCGAAGAGAGAACATGACTCCCAATCCAGGTTCCTTGAAGGCGTTGGCTGCAACGCCACCTGCATCGCCGTTGTGGTACACGCATGCTTATGACTGGCCTATTCTGTACAACTTAGTCAATAGGTCGATGCCGCTGATGCCACGGCGGCTACGTTTTGCTCTGGCAAATGTGGTGGCAGGTTTGTTTCGTCGGCTCATGCCGCGGGAATACGCTTCGGCCCAAGCGAATATTGCCCGTATTCGTCCCGATGCCGATGCCGCGACGACGGCCTGGTTCGCTCGGTCGCTGTTTCGCCACTTTGCCTACTACTTTGTCGATCTCTTATCGCTCAACCGCCAGTCTCCGGAGATCCAACGGCGCCATGTGCATCGCGTGCACGGCTACACGCGGCTGGAAGCTGTGCTGGAATCGGGGTGCGGATTTGTCGCCGCCACAGCTCACCTGGGCAATTGGGAGCTGGCCGGGCGCCTTCTCAGCCCGTTTGGCAAAACTGTGAACGTCTTGACTGCGCCGGAACCGCAAGCTGCCATTCAGCGCCTGTTGCGGGAACAAGATACTCCCCCCGGTCTGCGTTTTGTCTCCAATGATAACGCCGGGGTCTTGATGAATTTGCTGATGGCGTTGCGGCGCGGAGAAGTGGTGGCGGTGCAAATTGACCGGGGCACCGGGCATCGCAGCGATCTCCCAATCGAGTTTTTTGGCGCCGCGGCTCCCTTTCCGAGCGGCCCCTTTAGGTTGGCTGGCGCCGCCGGCGTACCGGTTATCCCGTTTTTTTGTCTGATGCGGCCGGATCGCCTCTATGACATCCATATTGGCGGGGCTATTGCCGTCACTCGGGGCGACGAAGAAGCGGCCCTACGGCAAATGATTCGAGTTCTGGAACACTACGTGGCCAAAGCGCCTGATCAATGGTTCAATTTTTATGATGTTTGGCGTCCCCCGACCGCATAAGTCTGACCGCATCGCGATTACCGGCATGGGCGTCGTGAGCCCGGTTGGGCACGGCGTGACGGCCTTCTGGTCGGGCTTGATCGGCGGGGTCTCCGGCATCTCGGCCATCGAGCGCTTCGACACGTCAGATATGCGAGTGGGACGCGGTGGCGAAATCAAGTGTCTCGCGGGTCTGTCCCCGCAGATGCCGCCGCTCCCGACCTGTCGCGCCTCGCAATTCCTCATCCATGCGGCGGTTGAAGCCATGCAACAAGCTGGCTTGATCTCGTCTACGTCAACTGGATTGGGCTTGGGCGTGGTGATCGGCAGCGCCTTGGGCGGCATAGGTGAAGCCGAACGGTTTCGAGCCGAGCCCCGCGACCTACACGCTCTAGCCGGGGCGGCGTACGATGGCCCGCCGCGGGGCTTGGCCCGGTGGCTCGGGGCTACCGGCCCGGTGCTCAGCCTCTCGACCGCGTGCGCCTCCGGAGCCACGAGTTTGGGGATTGGCGCCGATCTGCTCCACACGGGGGCAGCCACCTCGGTAATCGCAGGTGGTGTCGATATCTTGTGCCGGTTTGTGATGCATGGCTTTAATCGCCTGCGGTCGCTGACTCGCGACGAGGTGCGGCCGTTCGACCGGCGGCGCAGCGGTCTGTTGCTCGGCGAGGGGGCTGGCATCGTCGTTCTAGAGCGAGAATCGGTGGCCCGTCAGCGTGGGGTCGAGCCGATCGGTTTTTTGCGCGGGCACGCCAGTTGTGCGGACGGGTCGCATATTACGGCCCCCGATGACGAGGGTAGCGGCCTGGAGCACACCGTGCGGCTGGCCATGCGCAATGCGGGTGTAGAGCCGGAACAGATCGATTTTATCAGTGCACACGGCACGGCGACGCCGGCCAACGATCGGGTGGAGACCCGGGTGTTCAAACGCGTGTTGGGGCCATTGGCCTATGCCATCCCGGTCAATTCGATTAAGGCCCATATGGGTCATACCATGGGAGCGGCGGCGATTTTAGAGACGATCATGTGCCTGTTGGCTTGGCGCCATGGGCAGGTGCCACCGACGCTCAATTACGGCGAGCCAGACCCGGACTGCGATCTGGATTACGTGCCGGCAATGGCACGGGCGCATCGCCCCCGCATCAGCCTCAAAACCGCGGTAGGATTTGCCGGCTGCAATGCGTGCCTCGTGCTGGAGGGAGCTTGAGAAACGTCATGGTCAACCGGGCCAGTGTCATTACCGGCTGGGGAGCTGGGTTGCAACATCTCCCCCCTAGTGCGGATGCTGAAGCGGCGGGACGGCGCGTGTTGCCGATCCCAACCCCGGTCATCGACGACGATCGGCTGCGCCGCGCCACCCGCGAATGTCTCCTGGCGATCGATTGTGTCAAGCAGCTTCTCTGCCAGCACGGGCTCGATCGCGCTGACCTCTCCGGGCCACGTACGGCGATGGTCTACGCCAGTGCCTCGGCCTATGCTGCTGCCAATTGGGCTTTTTTACACGCCGATGCGAGCGTTGCCACTTACTTTCCCTATACCGCGCCGAGTATCGTGCCGGGCGAGGTGACGATTGCGTTCAACATTACTGGTCCTTATGTCTCCTTTCTCAGTGGTGCGAATGCAGGCCTAGAAGCGCTCTGGCATGCGGTGACATTACTCACCCAGGACCAGTGCGATCGGGCTCTGATCCTAGGCATCGAAACGTTTGCTGAATGTGAGGCGTTGTTCACGTCCGGTCGCTGGCTCCTGAGTTCGCCCTTGGTGGAAACCGCGCTGTGTTGGCTCCTCGAGCCACACCCGGCTCTAGCGACGTTTGGCTATGCGGCAGGCCGTGGTGAGGATGTGCTGAGCATGATTGACATGGCTTTGGATGGCCACGCGACCACCGGCATTGTTCTCTGTATGCCGACCTTACACGCGGGACACCACACGCGGGCGCGCATCCGCGAACGCTGGCCCACGATACCGGTCTCATTGGTGACTGAGCGTACGGGAACATGCCTTGCGTCCACGCCGCTGATCGGTTTGTTGCTGTCGCTCGCAGAGACGCATCACGATCACCTGCTCTGTATTTCCCGTTGGGACGATGCCTGGTCGATGGTGCGCTGGCCTCGACTTCTCGACCCTAAAAGCCGGGCCTCCGATCCCGGGTAAGTTTTCACGTGATAAGGCTAATGAAGGCCAATTGAGGATAATCATATGACACAAGAGGAAGTAATCCCTCGATTGAAAAAGCTGCTGACGGAACGGTTGCGCCTGGCGCCGGAACGTACCGACAGCCTCGAGCCCGACTCCCTCTTGCTCAAGGATGGCCTGGGTTTGGATTCTCTCGACTGCATTGAACTGTTGTTGGGGATTGAGGACGAGTTCGACCTGGAATTTAATGAAGAACAAGAGGGGTGGATGGAAAGCTTTTCGAGCTTGGCGGCGCTTTCACAGTTGGTCTTACATGCTAAGGGTGAACTCGATTGAGCCCGTCTCGGTCGCGATACGCGGCCCGCGATGTCGTGGTGACCGCCATGGGGGTGGTCAGCCCATATGGAGAGGGCTGCAGGGCCTATTGGGAGGGTCTTTCAACCGGCCGTTGCGTCTTGGGTCCGCTGGCGTTATTTCCAACCGAGGGCTTTCCCTCTGATGTCGGGGGACAAGTCGATGCAGCCACGGTCCGGTCTTTGGGCATGGCAGCCCGGTCGCGCGCCAATCGCTTTGTGATTGCCGCGGCGCGTGAGGCCATCCGCTGCGCCGGGCTAGCCCCCGACACCCTCAGGGAGGCGGCGCTCAGCATTGGCGGGGCTGGCGGGGGCATGTTGGAAGTAGAGGCGTGGTATCATCACTATTACCACGGCGAGGAAAACCCGCGGTGGCGCGGGGCGCTGCGCACCATGCTCCCCGCCTCTCAAACCGAGGCCGTGGCAACTCGTTTTCGTATCGAAGGGCCTCGGGAAACCCCAATTCTTGCATGCAGCTCCAGCGCGGCTGCAATCGCCACGATTGCCGACCTGATTGCCACCGGAGTGGTCGATGTAGGCCTGGCCGGTGGGGTCGACTCCTTGACCCGCATCTGTTTTATGGGCTTTAATGCATTAAAGCTATTGGATAAACGCCCTTGCCGTCCGTTTTCTCAAGACCGGCAGGGGATGTCAATCAGTGAAGGCGCGGCGGTCATCGTGCTCGAATCCCATGCCCATGCCGTTGCCCGTGGGGCTCAGGTCCGGGCCTGTGTGGCCGGCAGCGGTATTTCCTCTGACGCTTTTCACGCTATTGCTCCCCCGGCCGACGCCGAGGGGGCGGTACGGGCCATGCGAGAGGCACTGTCTCGGTCTGATCTGACGCCTCGCGATATTGGTTACGTCAATGCCCACGGCACCGGAACCTTGCAAAATGACCGTTCTGAGGCGGTGGCCTTAGTCCAGGTCTTTGGTGCTGGGAACGTCTTGGTGAGTTCGACAAAATCGCTCATCGGCCACACCATGGGCGCGGCCGGAGCCATGGAGGCGGTGGCAACTCTCCTGGCCCTGGAGGCCGGAGTGTTGCCACCCACCGCCAATTTGAATGTGCCCGACCCGGATGTGCCGTTCGATTGTCTCGCCCACACCCCGAGACCTCACGCGGTGGCGTGCGCCATGTCCAACTCGTTTGGGTTTGGCGGGCAAAATGTCAGCTTAATCTTTCGCCACCCCCGTACCTTTGAGTAATATCATGACGACATCTTCGCCACCTTTGGCCGTGATTACGGGCATTGGCCACATCGGCCCCCTCGGCAGCGGCGGCCGCGAGGTGATCGCGGCCTTTCTGCGCGCCAACACCACGGCCATTGGACCCCTCGCCGGGTTCCCGAGAGACAGCGGCACGCGGCGCCTCGGGGCTACCATTCCTGAGTCCGCTCTTGAACCCACAGAGGAGACCCGGCGCTGGAGCCGCGTCAGCCACATGGCGGTCGCGGCCTGTCGTCACGCCGTGTCCGGTGCGGGTATTACTGAGTCGGAAACGCTCCACCGCTTTGGCCTCGTGGTCGGCTCGGAGTATGGAGATTTGCAATCGACCGAAGCCTTTGACGCGGGATTTTTACGTCGGGGGCCTCGCGGCCTTAGCGCTTTTTTATTTCCCAATACGGTGATGAATGCCATTGCGGGAACCGTCAGTATTGCACTGGGTGTGAAGGGGCCAATGCTCACTTTGAATCAACCTGGCGTGGCTGGCGAAGTTGCGGTCGCTCGAGCCATCGCCCTGCTCGCTGCCGGCCGGGCCCCAGCGGTGATCGCCTGTGGCGTCGATGAGCTCTTTCCCGTCCTGTACGAGGTGCTCGGGCTCCTGGACGTTCCCTCCCCGCGCGGCGGTGGCGAGGAGGCCTGCACCCCGTTTGACCAGCGCCATAATGGCCCGATTCTGGGCGAGGGGGCCACTGCGCTTGTCCTCGAAACCCCTGAGCATGCTCAAGGCCGCGGTGCCCCGATTCTGGCCCGTGTGCGCAGCGCCGGTTGGGGGGGGCTGCCCGCTCGCCCCTCTCGCTACCCCTCTCCGGTGCGATTGCACCACCGACTGCTCGACCGCGTCCTGACCGAGGCTGTGGCCTCGCCGGATACCATCGATGTGGCCTACTTGTCGGGCAGTGGTGACCCCGAACAGGATACTGCCGAACTGGCGCTCATGGCGGGCATCTTCGGGTCAGAGGGTCCATGCATCACCTCGGTTACCCATCTTGTAGGCGAGCACGGCAGCCTGGGCGCTCTCCGTGTGGCGTCGGCAGCCATGACGGTGTCGAGCGGTTTGATCCCCACTCTCGATTACCTGCGCCAACCGATCCGCCAAGACCTCCGTTTTGCCACTCAGCCGCTCTCTGTCGCGCCGACAGCGGTCCTCGTCCATGGGGTGGGTCGCGGCGGGGCGCAAGCCGCACTGGTGGTGGGGCCGTCATCGTGAGGCAAGCGAACATCTGTGGTGACAATCTAGCCTTCGATGCCGTGATTGTTGGGGGTGGGCCGGCCGGTTCAACCATAGGTACCCTGCTGGCCCGAAACGGCTTAGCAGTCGCGATTTTCGAACGGGAACGGTTTCCGCGATTTCATATTGGCGAGTCACTTCTGCCGGCAAACGTTCCCATTTTCGACCGTCTCGGCTGCCATGATGCCATCCGGCAAGCTGGGTTTACCGTCAAACCGGGTGTCACTCTTTATGATGAACACGAGGGTCGCGCTTGTAAATCCTTTACCTTTCCACCCTTGCCCTTTCAACCCGCCTCGGCGTACAACGTTGTGCGGGCCGAGTTTGACGACCTCTTGCTGCGGCATGCCGAGCAAGTTGGGGCCAGCGTCTATCGCGAACACGTGGTCAAACAGATGCATCGGGAATCGGACAAGGTGACCCTTCAGGTGCAAGTGCCTGACGGCCACCTGCACGAGGTTCAGGCAAGTCTGCTGATCGACGCGAGTGGACGGGCCACCTTTGCCACCCAAGCGATCGGCACCCGCGAACCGCTGCCAGGGTTGGGCAAAGTCGCCATCTTTGCCCATTTTCGCGGCATGAAACAGGAACGTGAGGTCCCCGAGGGCAACATCCGTCTCTACCTCGTTCCCCAGGGCTGGCTCTGGCGTATTCCCTTTGCCCATGGTGTCGGCAGTGTCGGGGGCGTTTTACATGCCCAAGTGGTCAAGGCCCGCTCGGGCTCCATCAATGCTTTATTCGAGGAGATCCTCGCTGCTTCGCCTCACCTCACCGACGCGCTGGCAAGTGCCCAGCGCCTCACACCGGTCCATACTGCAGCCAATTTTTCCTACCGTGTCTCTCCGTTTGTGGCCGACCGATACGTGGCCATTGGAGATGCCTCAGGCTTCATTGATCCCGTCTTTTCAACCGGCGTTTTTTTGGCCATGCGGTCCGCCGAGCTGGCCGCTAGCGACATCTTGCGGGCCTTTGCGGCGCAGGATTTCAGCGCCCGGCGCTTCCGGCGCTACAGCCGTCGACTGCGCCGGGGAACCCGCGTCTTCCTTCCTTTTATTGAGCGATTTTATGAGCCTGCATTTCTCGATTTGCTGTTTACGCCAGTGCCGCCATGGCAGCTTGACAAGCCGGTGCTCTGGGTGCTGAGTGGTGCCGCATTCGAGCACCGGCCCCTCTGGGTTCATCTTGGCCTCAACATGTTCTTTGGTATCATGCATATGCGACGCGCCGTGCGTCGATTCCGCGGTCAGTCTGCTGCCTCCCGCCGGAGTTGGTAACCTGTTCTTAAGAGACCGCATGCCGCGATTCTCGAGGACCTTGCGCTTGTGGATTTGAACATGTTATAACGTCTTTGGAATTTTGGAGGTAGGTTCAATCCCCTGACAGACTCCATTCAAAAGGCCTGAGCATCATGTTGAAAAAGCTCGATCTTGGTATGGAATGGCGCAGACTCGCGACCGGGCTCTGCTTTCTGACGTTTATCGGCGGCGGCTTTATCCTGACGATCGCCATCCTGCCCATCATCTTGCTCTTCTCATCCCAGTCCGGAAATGCGGAACTCCGAGTCCTGCGATTAATCCGTCTTTGCTTCAAATTGTTTATGCAATACATAAAGGTTCTAAAACCCATTGAAGTCTTTAACATTAAAGGATTGGAGGGTGTCCGGTGTGTAGACAGCTGTATCTTCATTGCCAATCATCCGACGCTCATCGATGTGGTGGCGGTGATTAGCTGTCTACCGCCGTGTCACTGTATTGTAAAAAAATCGCTCTTGGAACATTTTTATCTGGGCCACATGATGCGGGCGGCCGGCTATATTGCTAACGACCACGCTACTCAATTGATTCAGGACTGTCAAAAAAGCTTGCAATCGGGACGGTCGCTGTTAATTTTTCCGGAAGGTACTCGCTCTCCCGCTTACGGCCTAAATCCCTTCAGCCGCGGGGCGGCCCAAATTGCCCTACGCACCGGAGCGCCTGTCGTCCCCGTTGTGGTCACGTGTGAGCCGCCCACCCTATTAAAGGACGAACCCTGGTATGCGGTCCCCCCGCATCCTATGACGTTTACCATACGCTTTCTTCCTCCCCTGACCATACCGAAAGCAGTCACGGACAAGGTGGGAATGCCGCTCCAAGTGAGAGCTCTGACACAATATTTTGAAGATTTTTTTCGCCATCAACTCCGTAACATTGCAGACGAGTCCACGGTGTCCCATCCCTCTTCACTCTAATCCATTCCCGCTTGACGTTGAGATATGCTACACTTTAGCCTGGCTACCCAGAAAGGGTGTGATCTCCCTTGCGGACAACATAGAAAAACCATCAACGATGACGATAATAACCAAAGAAGAGATTTTAAAGCAAGTTCAGCAGCTCTTGACCGAAGCCTTTGAACTCGAAGAAAGTGCGGTCACTCTGGAAGCACATCTCTATCGTGATTTGGATCTCGATAGCTTTGATGCCATTGACCTCGCCGTCAATATGGAATCCAAGACGGGTATCAAACTGCAAGAAGAAGAGCTGAAGTTCATTCGCACCGTTTCTGACATCGTCGAGGTCGTCTACCCCAAAGTCAATCCCTAGTCCTGAGCCGTGGACGTCAGGACCCCCTTTGACGAGAGTTATCTCTTGGCCATGGCCAACAGCACCGCTTCTCTACTCAAGAAACTCACCCACATCATGCTCGCATGTGGTGCGGTGGTCTATCCGTTGGCCATGTATTTTGGCCTCAAAACTTTTTCGCCCCGCCTCGTCGCCATCTTGTGTGGCTCGATGGTCATGGCCGGGGCTGTACTTAAAACGCGCCACCCGTACACCCTGCGACTTCTGATTCCAGTGATTGGGGTGATGCTGCTCTGCCTGATCAGCGTGTTTTTTAACCAATCTCATGTCATGCTCTATCTGCCCGTCCTGATTTCGACAAATCTCTTGCTTTCTTTCGGTTATACTTTGTTCCGGCCCCCGAGTATGGTGGCCATTTTCGCTCAGCGAACCACGTCTATGACCTTTGATGCTCAGCAGCTGCGGTATTGCCGTCAGGTGACCCTCATCTGGGTCGTCTTCTTTGTCTTTAACGGCACTGTCGCCGGGTTGACGGCGTGTTGTGCAGCCCTCGAAGTGTGGAGCCTCTACAATGGCTTGATTGCCTATGGCGTCATGGGGCTGCTGTTCATGACTGAACTCTTTTACCGCCACTGGCGCTTTCGTCGCTATGTGGGATTGCCGACGGATGCATTTTTTAAAAAATTGTTCCCACCTCGGGAAGACCCCCAGCGGAGGGAAGCCTAGATGGAGCCATCGCCGCCGTGCCTTCCACCCTGTTACCCGGAGGTGCTGAGCACCCATCAAACCGACACCGGTTGGATGCTGCAGCTCCGGGTGCCGGATGATCTGGCCTACCTGGAGGGACACTTTCCCCAAGCCCCGATTGTCGCTGGGGTGTGTCAACTCAAATGGGTCATCGATTACATCGAGATACACACCGGTAAACCATTGGTGATCGAAGCCATGGAAGCGGTAAAGTTTCACCGGCCCCTCTTGCCCCGGCAACTCTTTGCGATCGACTTGTCGTACGATCCCCTCACCAGGGTGTGGCAATACCTCGTGTATGCCACAGACAAACCGTTTGCCTCCGGTCGCCTCATCGTGCAGCCATGATCCACCCGTGTGTGCTCATCCCGATCTACAATCACAAAGAGACTATTGAGGCGGTACTGGCCAGTCTGGAGCCCCTTGGGCTGCCTTGCATCATCGTTGATGACGGCTCCGATAGCGCCACCCAACAAGTGCTGGCGTCGGCCACGGCCCGCTATCCCTGGATCCACTTGATCCGTCAAGCCGCCAATGCGGGCAAAGGCATCGCCCTCACCACCGGCTTTCGCCACGCCGAAGCAGCAGGCTATACCCACGCGGTGCAAATCGATGCAGACGGTCAGCATCATACCGGGGATATCAGCCGGTTTCTAGAGGCTGCTGCCGTCTACCCCGAAGCCCTCATTCTCGGGACACCCCTCTTTGGCGACGATGTCCCCGGCTCGCGATACTTCGGGCGGAAAATTTCGGTCTGGTGCGTCTGGGCGGAGACCCTGTCTTGTGATATCGGCGATCCTCTCTTTGGGTTCCGCGTCTATCCGCTCGCCGCCACCGTGGCGGTAGGCAGGCGCTACCGGCTGGGGAGCCGCATGGATTTCGACCCCGACATCGCGGTGCGGATGTACTGGGCCGGTGTGCCCGTGCACAATATCGAGACGCCGGTCCGCTATCCCCCGGGAGGCGTGTCACACTTTCGCCTGCTGCGAGATAACCTCCGGATTAGCTGGATGCATACCCGATTGCTCATCGGCATGGTCTTCCGGCTACCCCGATTGCTCCGGCGTCACCGGGGCACTTGACGTTGACCTTTTCATGACCTGTCATTTTCGGCCGGTATACTCACTAAACATCCCCACGTCCACCCAGCGCTTCACGTCTTGCAACCCCACCTGCCGCATGGCCGACAAAATGACATCGGCCGGCATACAGTGGTCGTGGGTTTCCCAGCAGTAGAGATAGAGTTCTTGGGTGACCTGGCTACGCGACCACAGCCGAGTAAGCAGCGGCACCAAGGTTTTCATATAAAATCGCAGCAGCCAGTAGACAAGGCCGGGCGGGGGCAGGGTCATCTCGACAATGAGCAGTCGTCCTCCTGGCTTGAGCACCCGTTTAAATTCTTGGAATGCCGTGCGCAGGTCTGCCACATGGCGCAACGCAAAGCTCATACAGACAAAATCAAACGAGTCGTCGTCTAGTGGCAAGCGCTCGGCCAGACCCCGGATGCCCGAGTGCAGACGCTGCCGTCTCAGCGCCTCATGGAGCATGCCGCGGCTCGGTTCAACCCCAATAATACGGTCATCGGGCCCAACAATCTCCATGGCTGCCGCCGCGCTCAATCCCGTGCCGCATCCGACATCGAGCATCGACATGCCGGGTGCCAGGCCAGCCCGCAACAGTGCCTGGCGCCGGTACCAGTAATCAGTGCCCAAGCCGAGTAACCAACTGAGCCGATCGTAGTAGGTGGCCGACACATCGAATGCCTGATCGAGATAGGATCGCCGTCCAGCCTCATCACCATAGTATCGCCGCAAATGCGGATGCGGTGGCAGTTGAGACTCTACCGAATTTGCATCAGACTCCACGTGCGGCGCCCTCCATTGGCATGGTGTCGGAAAACCTCTGATCCGGCTTGCAGCCGTCGTTGACCGGTCCACATTTCTGTCTCTAAAACGTAGTATAACAGGTTCAGGCATGACGCGTGGGAAGCGCCCTAAGCCGGGTTCCACGATTTGTACGAGGCCGGGGCAACATGCTATAGTACGGCGTGCTGCAAGCCACGTTGCCCTGGTCGATCTCAACGCTCTGGGAGCCTGTCATGACCCCGTGTGCGGAAGTATGCTTTGAGGTGCCTTTTCACGATGTGGATATGATGGGGGTGGTCTGGCATGGGCATTACTACAAATACTTTGAGCTGGCCCGCACCGCGCTGTTTCGGCAATTTGATTGTGATGGTCCCCGTCTCCGCGACCTGGGATACCTATTGCCGGTGGTCGATAGCCATTGCCGCTATCTCGCTCCCCTGACGTATGGGCTCGGCGTGCGTGCGACCGCTACCTTGGTGGACATCAAATACCGAATCAAAATCACATACTTGCTCAGCCACGCGTCAACTGGAGACCGGCTGGCTCGTGGCAGCACCATCCAAGTGGCCGTGAAGCGGGACGACTTTGCGCTCTGCTACGTGATTCCCAACGCGATTTCCGCATGTTTTGGGGGTGAACCATGTGGCTCGTGATGCTGGGGCTATTGTTGATCTCAGCCATGCGTGCCGAATCGGCCCCAGCTCCGCCCGCCCCGTGCGCTGATTGGGAGGCCCGGTTCCAGGAGCCTCTCACTCGTACCATGGTTCCGGAGGAACTCCACCGTATCCTGGCTGCGCATCAGGGGCGTGGCTTCATCAGCGGCTTTGCCGAAACCAAACACATGCGGCTGCTGCGGCGCCCGCTGCGCGCCACCGGTCAGCTCATCTTCATCCCCCGGCAAGGTTTATACCGGCAACTACAAAGTCCCTTTGAACAAGAACTCTTCATTACGGACCAGGCTATTTACCAGCGCCATGCGAGCGGTGCGGCCGAAACCTTAAGCCTGGCCAAGCTGCCCGCCGCCAAAGCGTTTGTCGAGGCATTTCTCGCGGTGTTTTCCGGTTCTTGGGAGACCCTGCAGACGCATTTTCAGGTCTATTTCGCTACGCGCGGAGCGGGGTGGCAATTGGGGCTCAAACCGGTGCCTTCGGTGATGGCCAAGTTGATCGCCTGTCTGGTCCTCGATGGCGAACAGGAGCGTCTCGCTGCCCTCCACGTGCAAGAGACCAACGGCGATATCACGTCAGACCGGTTCGTGGATGGGCGCATTCTCCCCGAGTCTCAGTGGGCGGCCTACCGCCATCGGTTTGATTGGCTGCCGATTGAATAGCCAGTGACATCTTCCAACACGGAAACGGCGGCGGCATGTGGGGTTCAAAAAGCGCGATGGCGTGGGCTGGTGTTTTGGTGGTCTTATTTACCCTGTCTGGGTTTTTCGTCATCCGGAGCTGGCGGCTGCAAACCGATGTGCTCGCCCTCCTGCCGCGTGACGAACAAGACTCAGCCTTGCGATTCCTTCGGCGCATGGCCACGAGTGCCCTGGGTCGCACCGCCTTATTTGTGGTCGCGCACGAGCAGCCCCAGATGGGCCGTGACGCCGTGCGCCAACTCGGCGCCTGGATGGCTGCGAGTCCGTTGTTCAAGAGCGTGCAATGGGATTACAGCCGGCAGCAGAGTGCCTTTTTCGACTTGTATTTCCCTTTGCGCTACCAGATTCTCAGTCCCGACATCCGCCGATCTCTCGATGTACCAACCGGTGATCAGGCGCTCCTGCGGCGGCTTCAGCAAACGCTATATCAGCCCACGTCCGCCTTTGTCACGCGTTTTCTGGATCGGGATCCCTTGCTGTTTTTCCCCGCTCTGGTCCAGGACTGGGGGCAGCCCAGCCCCAAGCTATATGTGCATGAAGGACTGCTGACCGGATGGGAGCGCGGACACGCGTACTATGTCATCACTGCCCAGCTCGCCTTCAACCCATTCGGTACCGAGTCCCAGATCCTCTATGACACTCAGTGGGCCAAGTGGCGCCGCGACCTGCTTCAGATCTGGCCCGGCCTCCAGCTGACCTCGACGTCTGTGGCCCGCTTTGCATCGGTCACACGCCAGCGGATCCATACCGATATCGCCCGCATCAGCCTCGGTTCAATCCTTGGGGTGGTGTTCCTGACGCTCAGCACTTTTTGCACCTTCAAGCATCTCGCCCTCGCCTTACTGCCAATCGGGGCTGGTATCTGGAGCGCCCTGGGCCTCTCACTCTGGCTCTTCGGTGAACTCCACGCCCTTACGCTCGCTTTTGGCGCCAGCCTCATTGGCGTCTGTATTGACTATAGTTTTCACTATTTTGCCCATCACCGCATGGCTGTATTGTGGCGGCCTCAACTCACGATGCAGCAACTCCTACCCGCTTTGAGTCTCGGTGCCTGCACCACGGTGCTCAGCTATCTCGGCCTCGCCTTCACCCCCCTCGTGGGTCTGCAGCAAATCGCAGTCTTTTCAGGCTGCGGCATTCTCGTGTCCTTTTGTACCGTCGCGTTCTGTTTTCCCTACGCTCTTCGCCAAGCCCATCCCCGAGCCCACTGGCCCCCGCGTATCTACCGGGGCGCCCAATGGATGATCAACCTCTGGGACCGATTCCCCATGCCCATCTTGACGATCTGCATTCTAGGCATCGGGCTAGGCCTGACCGGACTCTGGTCGCTGCGCATTAGCGACAGCCCCCAGGCACTTAATGCCCTGCCGCAGGAGATGGTGGCTCAAGACCAGACTATCCGCCGCCTGATGGGTGAAACGCAGTCTCAAATCTATCTGATCGTCACCAGCGACACGGCTGAGTCGGCATTGCAAAAGCTCGAAACCTTGCACGAGCACCTGGGCCAACCGCTCGTCGGGACCTCTGCTGCACCCATACAATTTGGTCCGGTATTAAGCGATTTTCTCCCTAGCATACAGCGGCAACAAAGCAATTGGGCAGCCACCCAAACCCTACTGGCGCGGCAGCAAACCCTTACGGCAGAGCTGGTCGAAATCGGGTTGGCGGACGCCGTCATCGAGTCCTTTTTTCAGACCCTGCAAAGCGCTCCGAGCCCGTGGTTGCGCCCGGAAACCTGGCTGCGCCACGACGCCTCAGCCGGCTTGCGGCAATTGTGGCTCGGCGAAAGTGATGGGCGTGTCTCCCTCCTCGTTCCGGTTCGCCAGGTGCATGATTTACCGTTGGTACGCGACACCATCGCCCGCTATGATGGGGTCTATTATGTCGACCAGATTGAAGATTTTACCCGTGTTTTCAAGCGCTACCGGCGGCAGGCGATGCGCCTGGCCGGTGGCGCTTACCTCCTGGTATTCGGGCTCCTGCTCTGGCGCTATGGCAAGCGCGGCGTCTTGGTGATGCTCCCCCCCTTGCTCGCCGCCCTGATCACCGTGGAAGTGCTCGCTCTCCTGGGTCAGACCCTGCACTTAATGCATTGTCTCGCCCTCCTGCTCATCTTGGGTATGGGCGTAGACTACACGATTTTTCTAGCGGAAAGCTCAGCCGACGACGATCCGACCACCCTTCTCGCCCTCCTGCTTTCAGCCCTCACCACCCTATTATCATTCGGGCTCCTGAGCTTGAGTCGCCAGGCGGTACTCCAATCTATTGGTCTCACCACGTTTATCGGTGTGGCCGCGGCGCTCTTGCTCGCTCCCATCGCCCGGTATGGCCGCCATGGCCGCCATGGCCGCAGTGGACAAATATCATCATGAAACCATTACTCATTCTCGTCCTCTGCCTCCTGTCGAGCTGTGCCTGGCTGCAGCCCACGGCTGCGCCGCCCGCTTCGGCTCTGACGTATTATCCCCTGCAGACGCCGGGCAGCTATGGGGGGACGTTCGCTGTGCAACACTTGCTGGAAGGTGAGTACGAAGGACGTCGCATGCAACTCCAGACCTATGTCGAAATCGATGCGGATCACATGGTGATTCTTGGCCTGACGCCCTTACAGACACGGGCTTTTACCATCCGCTATGACGGTCAAAGACTCGACTTCGAAAATGTCACCCACCGGGAGATGCCGTTTCCGCCGTCTCTGATCCTGTCGGACGTGCAGCAAGTCTTATGGCCGGTCCTACCGAACACCGCCGAGTGGCGCGTCGAAGACGATGTGCAGCCCCGCGAACGTCGCGTCTATTTTCGCCATCAACTCGTCACGCGCATTCAGTACGCCGGGAAGTCGCCCTTGACGGGCAGCGTCAGGTTGTGGAACTTCCGCTATGGGTACCAATTGCATATCCGCACTTTGGAGCTGGATAAAGCGGGCTAAATTGCCGGTATTGACATGAGACCGGTTGGATGTTCAAATGATCCGGTAACGCGTCAAAACACGTTACGATAAAGCCTACTCGCCACTTGAGTTCCACCCCCACCGCACGGCAAATCCCCCGTAAGGACAGACGTTCGAGCAACAAGCGCTCAATGAGGCCACGCGTTTCATCCGAGACGAGATACGGCTCGAAGCCATCGACAAACTGGCGGCCACAATCCTTGCATTGGTGGTTTTGTTTACCGTTGTGAATGTGACCGTTTTGCTTGTATTTGGGGGATTGGCATCGTGGGCAGACGTCTCGGATGACCATAGCCATGGCTGACTCCCTGTTTCGGGTAAACAATTTGGAGTCAAACCATAGCACGGAATGGATTGGCGAGCATTACATGGATATCCCTACCCACAACATGTTTGGGTTGCCTCTATCACTGTCCTATAGCTGCATTCCGTCACTTGATAGCTTCATGCTTTCCGTATCAAGGTGTACACCTGCATCCTGCCCCTAAAACGCGGCAAGGCCCGCAGGTTTTGTCAACTTGTTGCGAGTGCTCTCAGCCGGTGGCATAATGGGCCGGTCATCGACACTCGCATGGGCCATCGAACCGCCTGAGGGACCGCCGACGTGACGCCTGCTGCCAATCCGGAGTGCGCTGTGTAAACCCCAACACCAGCTCTGATCATGGCCGATGGGGATTCGCCGTCGAACCTGTCACTTGATAAAACGTATGCATCTCTTCCACAAGCCGATCGTACTGCTCGTTGCTCAGCGTATAATAAGCCGCCAAGCGCGCGCCAAGGGCCTCTAGAAGTTCTGGAGATTGCGCGATCAAGGGTTGCATCGTCTGCATCGTGATCACCAATAATTCCGTTTCGACCTTGGCTGTAGGTGGAGGGTCTGGCGGGGCCTGTCCAGTGAAGAGTGCCAGCTCACCAAAAAATCCGCCCACCGCGAGTTCGAGCGCAGGTGAATCCGGTCCTGCCTGTATAAAAGCCTCGCGCTCCTCGGCCTTGGTAATGTCCTGCGCCAAGAGTCGATAGAGATGGTAGGGGTCCGTTGTCTGCTGGATGGCATGATGGATTAAACTCTCGGCGGCCGGCCCCATATACTCGGCATATTGCTGCCGAATCGATTCGAGCATCTCGGATGACCAATACGTCTGGGTGATGTCATCACGGTAGTCAGCCTGTAAGGCTTCTGTAGCCACAGGAAGCGTGACAAGCCCTCGTGTCACAATACACATCGTATGTGGCGCATCGATCCTCTCGCCGGGGGCGTACAGCCAACAAATCGCATGCTGTGCGACCGCGCTCAAGGTAGCTTCCGGAAAGTCGGCCAACAGTGGATTGGCAGCCAGAAAACGACTGGCAACCGTCTCGGATAAACGCACTGCCTTTTGAGGGTGAATCCACGACTGCAACGCTGAGGCATCATCTAGGGCGGCGGCTGACATGGGAATACCGGCGCGTGCCAACGCGTACCAAACGCGGGTTCGAACTCGTGACTGGACGCGACCAAAATCTTCATCCATGATCGTGTAGAAACGCAATTCGTAATGCAAGGCTGCCTGGGCCATATCGAAATTCTGTAACAAAATCTCCGGACGTTTAAAGCGTAGGACCCCTTGGGTGCCCATGACAGCCTCCTCCACCGCTTCTATCACGCGCTGTGGCGGCATATTGATAGGTGCTGGGAAGTCAATGGAGACGCGAAACGGATGGTGGTTTGGAATGACGCGAATGCCACTTTGTGCCAGCACGTTATTCGGAATACTAGCGATGGTATGGTCAGCCTGCTGTAGGGTGATCGCACGCCACGTCAGTGAGTGGATCTGACCAAACTCGCCATTGGATTCGAGCCAGTCACCGATTGAGAAAGGCTGGTGTACTTGTATCGACAAGCCTTCAAAGAGATTGCCAAGAGTCGCCTGGAGAGCGAATCCTAATACTGCAGTCAATAGAGCTGATGTCGTTAGTAAAGCAGCAATATTAGCATGTAACACGAAGTATAGATTTAAAATAACCGCAATCCCGAAGCTGAGAACCCCAACAACTAAGCGCAATATATCAGAGGGAACTTTCTTTGTCATATGTCTGAAGAGTACATCGATTAAAAGGTAACTCACAAAACGCACGACGACAAGACTGCTAACGAGCAAGCCAGCAAAAAGTATATACTGAAGTCCCTGGGAAGTGACCAAGTCCGGCCGGTGCAGTAGAAAATGATAGACCAAAGCAATAATAGCGGCGATCACACTCAGAAGCCACGTCATCATGTCGGGTTACCTCCGCTGCCGAGACTGTTGCAACAACTTGTCGAGACTGCGTCGGAGCCGATTCATGGCACGTTCCAAAGTGCCGACTTCGTCCTTTCGTGTCCCCTCGAACTCAGTCATCTCGAAATTGCCGCGACTATAGCTCTCAGCCGCTTGTGCGATTATCTTCAGGGGCTGGACGAATATTTTATGATGCAGGACATTGATGACCAACAACATGAGGGTAAAGACGCTGACGAGAGAGACAATGAGTGCGAGCGTACTCTCACGGGCAGTGCGCAGTGCCAGGCTAGCGGGTACGGTGAGAATCTGGACGCCGACCACTTCATTTATCTGCCAGCCGAATCCGTTTGATTTACCATACATTGCTAACATACTCTTGGGAGCCGACTCTGGATCGCTATGACACGTTAGACACGCTTGATTGGCTCGGATCGGGCGTGCCAGATAGAATATGAGGTCGTGATTGCTGTTTCTCTCACCCGAGACTTGCCGCGTCGTGGGCTCGTCGATAAAGCGCTGGATAATATCGACCTCCCATGAAATGGCCAGGTCGCGTCGATTGGTGGGATTCAGTGCTGCTTCGCGATAGGAGAATTCTGGGAATTCTTCTTTAAAAATTCGAAATGTTTCCTGGGCGGCATACGATGGCACCGTTTGCGGCAAGAAAACCTTCTCGTTTTGCTCACTGAGCAGTGGCTTCACCTGTTTGACTGTGTATTTCCTCGTTGATAGTGCAAGTGTTAAAAGGGTTTCAGCATTGTGTAGCATCTGCTCCCGAGCCTGTTGTAACTCTGCAACATAAGATAACCCAGTGGTGGTAAGCAAACTGATGCTAAAGAGGCTAATCACTGCCGTATTAATTTTAAGTCGAAGTCCCATATATATTTCCATGTCAGGAATGAGCCGAAATTTTTATTCTAAAATATGCTTTTATTATATGGGAGGCTTATCGTTGTATTTATATTATATCTATAATAGATAAGGTATAAGATAGATTGAAAAATCTGTTTATCAACAATAAAAAGCCTAAAAAGTCAAAAAAATAAGATGACATTTGTGGAATGATCATGTGATCATTCGGTGACGGCCCGAAAGCACGCTACCGGGGTTGCGTTGGCCGTACACAACTTGCAACTTGAATCGGGACCAACTTGAATCGGGACAGATTTATTTTCTATCGGGAATGTGCTGGGCGACCGGCAACAGTATGTTAAAATAATATTTAAAATCCTTGGATTCACCTGACCGAGGGCGATAGAGACCTGCTCGAGCAGATGCGGCGAGCCCGAAGCGGCTGGGGTTGGAGCGTCTTTGACCCGCTCTATCACAGCTTTGGTTTCCGAGAGGCTTTTGTTAGATTCCAGGGTCTTATTTTGCAGGGTCAGCACTTTTTTTATGGATGCATAGTCAATGGACGAATGGATTCTCAACGGTAAATCGTATCCGGTTGCCGAACTCGCCGATGTCTGTAAGGGTCCCGGTTTGAGCGATTTTGAACGGCGGGTATTGCAATTTGGTCGGGATTGGCAGTCCGGTTGTGAGACGTTCACCCTGCACACCTCGGGCTCTACCGGCGCGCCGAAACCCATCAGGATCACCCGGGATCAGATGACCGCCAGCGCGAGGCTGACGGTTCGGGCGCTGGGATTGCCGCCTGGGAGCCGAGCGCTGGTCTGCCTTGGTATTGATTACATTGCGGGCATGATGATGCTGGTGCGCGGTCTAGAGTGCGGGTTGCACCTGACCATCGTCGAGCCACTGAGCCGCCCGTTGTCGGCGTTTTCGCCATCGGCTCGGTTTGATTTTACCGCCATGGTGCCTCTGCAGCTGCAGGAGACGTTGAATGGGGCCCCGCACGAGTTTGAAATCCTCGATGCAATGGCGGGAGTGCTGATTGGTGGTGGACCGGTGAGTCAGGCTTTGGCGGCGCAGCTCCAGCGTGTGTTGGCGCCGCTCTACCATACCTATGGCATGACCGAGACGGTGAGCCACATCGCGTTGCGGCGTTTAAATGGGACGGAGCGTAGCGACCGTTTTGTGCCGTTTGATGGCGTCCACCTGCAGCTCGATGAACGCGGTTGCTTGGCCATCACCTCAGCCCTCACCCGTGGCGAGACGCTCTATACCAATGATCTGGCCGACCTGCAGCCGGACGGCACATTTGTGTGGCTTGGACGCCTTGATAGCGTCATCAATTCGGGGGGCGTTAAGGTGCAGACCGAGAAGGTGGAAACCGCCCTTGAGACTTGCCTCTTACATGGCTGGCATGGCGCTTATGCCGATTGCCGTTTTTTTGTCGGAGCGCTCGATGATCAACGCCTAGGCCAGGCCGTAGTGGCGGTGATGGAGGGGGATGCGTGGTCGCCGGAGATTGAAACCGGGGTCCGGGCGCAATTGCAATCTTCGCTGACTCGCTACGAGGTGCCGAGGTCCTTCTTTTTTGTCCCCAAGCTCATGGAGACCCGGACCGGGAAAATCGATCGCCGGGCCAATCTGGCTCATATCGCAGCGCAAAATACTTTATTGCACTGATCTCACCTGCGGCCTGGCTGCCTCGAAGCGTTCCCAGATGGATTTACCCAGGCAGTGAAGCAAAAAACGTCATAATGGCTTGTCCCATACTGCGTGGCCAGTGGTGCGGATAATACTTGCCGCGCCAGGTGTCATTGTGTGTATGTGGGCACCAGAGCACCGGGTTGCGCACCGACGAGCTGCCGTAGCGGCGGCAGTTCAGGTCGTTCGCGGCCAGCCGCACGCCACGATCTTCCAGTAAGCTATTATGTTTCAAAAACGTATCCCGCACTCGCTGGCCACCGGCAAATGGCACGAGACGATCCTTGGGATTGTGCGCGATCATGGCCGCTACGGCGCCGCTGCATGCGCTGGCTGAGATGCTGCCGCCAAGGGTCGCCACGGCGCGGATCCTGGCCGCGCGGGCACAGGCCAGGCTATTGGCAAACCAGGCGCCTAGGGAATGCCCGACAATATAGACGTGGTCGAGGGCGATGCAGTATTGGTTGCCAATCTTCGCTAGCAGAGCGTCGAAGAAGGCGTAGTCGCGTAAGGCACTCGCCTGATCGCGCGGTGCAGACCAGGTAAAACGGCCGCTTTGATCTTGGAGTCCACTGGGATAGACAAACAGTGTCGGATATGTCGCGTGACGCTCTAAATCGTAATAGCTACGCACTTTGGCGTTATTATCAGTACGGCCATGAAAGGCAAACACCAACCATTTCGGTTGCTTGGTGCGATAGCCTTTGGGGACTGTGAGAATGAACTGCCGCCGCCGCCCGGCTACCATGAGATGGGTTGCCGATGCTTTTGGGGCCGCACGCCCGCAGCCTTGGGAAAGCCGCTGGCCACTGATCTCGCGGCGTGCAGTTGACCCTTGCGTAGCCCGCGCGACACTCGGCGCCGTACCGGGGGCGAGGGTCAGTGCACCGGTGAGCATCATAGGGATGATGAGATTGTGCCAGGCCATCTTTATGCACCACCGTCGATGTAGACGCGCAAATATTTGCGCACCACGAGTTGATCCATCTTAAGATCGAGGTGATCGAGGTCGTCAAAGTCGGTCCTTATGCCTGGGTCGTGTGCGTTTCACATCACAAAATCAGTGGGGTAAACCGTCGCATCATACTGCACGGATAAACCGTCATCAACCCACAAAAACATTGTTGACCTCACCGTGCGAGTCGTATAATACATGTGATGCATGGCAGGGTGAGATTCATGCGCCTTGATGATCAATAGCAGATCCTAGGCAGTAAAGTAAAATTTCTGGGTAGTTCAACAGTTACCAAGTTATAAAGCAATACCAGATTCGTATTATAACACAGTTGAAAAAGAATAGACATATGGTAATATCAGATTCAGGACCCGGAGCGACCTATCAAGCTGCTGGCGTTGACAACGAACGTGCTGATCTTGGTCTCAAGCGTATTGTCGATCGTGTGAGACAGACATGGCCACAGGGGAATGAGCCCGGCGCCGTACAGCTTGATATTGGATACTACGCTAGCGTGATTGAGGCGGGGGGGATCGGACTTGCCATCGCCACAGATGGGATTGGTTCAAAAGCGATTATCGCCCAGATGGTCGATAAATACGATACCGTAGGGATTGACTGTGTGGCCATGAACGTCAATGATTTGATCTGTGTCGGGGCAACGCCCCTGTCTATGGTCGATTACATTGCGGTGCAAGAAGCCCACCCCGACCTTTTAGATGCTCTTGCCAAGGGGTTGTGTGCCGGTGCCGAGATGGCCAACATCTCAATCTCGGGCGGTGAAACCGCACAGCTGCCGTCTGTCATCACAGGGTACAAAGAAGGGTTTGGTTTTGATTTGGCCGGGACTGCGGTTGGCACGGTGGCCCTCGATAAGATTATTGTGGGTCGCGACATCGAACCGGGCGATGTTGTGATTGGTATCGAAAGCAACGGCATTCATAGCAATGGTCTGACGTTGGCCCGCCACATCTTTTTTGAGCAGCACGACTACACGGTGGAGACTCAGTTTCCGGAGCTGCGTCAATCGCTTGGTGATGAACTGCTCGAGCCCACGCATATCTATGTGCGGGAGGCCCTGGCCGTCCTCGCTAGCGATATAGCTATGAAGGCCCTGATTCACATCACTGGCGATGGGTTTCTCAATCTCAGCCGCGTCGATGCAGAGGTTGGCTTTGTGATCGACCACCTTCCTCCCGTACCGCCGATTTTCTCCCTCATGCAACAGCTCGGACCGGTGAGCGATGCAGAGATGTTCCGGGTGTTTAACATGGGGGTCGGATTCTGTCTGGTCGTACCGGCGCAAGCAGCCGAGCGGGTCATCACGATGGTGGAGGGGCATGGCAAAAAAGCGTATGCTATAGGCTACGCGGTCGCGGATCCGGAAAAGCAAATACAGATCAAGCAAAAAGGCCTCGTGAGCCAAGGCAAAGCCTTTTTGAAGTCGGACTAACATGAAGCCTTCTATCTCCAAGCGCATCGGCGCCGTTGCAGACCCGGTGATTCCGGTCATTAGCCGCTTGATAGCGGCTAATCCGGGCACGATTTCGATGGGACAGGGCGTGGTCGGCTACTCCCCGCCGCCTGTGATCTGGGATCGTATCGAGACCTTTCGAGCGCAGCCCCGCAACCATATTTATCAGGAGGTCGACGGCATCCGAAAGCGGCGCCACTGCGCCTACGATCAGCTTGTTTTCGTTTAGCAAATCCTATGGATTTGCCAGTTGGCGGATTGGCTATATGCTGGTGCCCCGGCATCTCTATCAGCCTCTCCTGCGAATTCAGGATACCAATCCGATTTGCCCACCGGTGATCCGTCGGTTCGCCGCGCTTGGGTTGCTCGAATGCGGCGTTGAATTTGTGCGCGCCTCCATGCAACTCCTGATTGCCGCTCGGGCGTCTTGTAGGCAGGCGCTGCAAACGCAGCATGACAAGCTGGCAATGGCCTCTCCTGCTGGGGCGTTCTATTTTTATATCAAGCTCTTGACCGGTGGCGATTCCATGCAGATCGCCAAGGCATTAATTGAGCAGTACAAGATCGCGGTGATCCCCGGCGCGGCTTTTGGCGATGTGGCCGGCTGTACCTTTAGAGTCTCGTACGGCGCGGTAGATCGTGAACATCTTGCTGAGGGCATAGACCGGTTGATTCGCGGATTGCAAGCTCAAACTGCCTGATGCGAGTCTGTCTTGCATGAGATGAGAGGATAGGAAAGAGGGCAAGCCTATGCTGATGATCGCACTCTTCGTCACCGGTGGTGTCGCCGCCAGTGCCACGCTCTTTGGTTCTCAGATTGTCGGTCGGCTGGCCGACTTGGGCCCCTCGCCGAACGCCAAGTGGTTGAATCCGTCGCGATCCTCCGCCTGGTCGCTTTGGCGCGATAAGCGCAATCGGCAATTCGGCGCTATTGCGTCTGAGGTCAATCCGTATGACGTGAGTGACGAAGAAAAACGGATCGACCACTATATACCCATCTCGTTTGGTGCGCTGGGTCTCGCCATTGCTGGGAGCACGTTGTATGCCCCCCTGAGCCTGTTGAGTTTGGCCGGCATCCTCTACGCGACCGTGCCGATTTATCAGTACGCCTACCGCGCTTTGACCAAAGAGCGGCGGGTGAATGTCGATGTACTCTATTCGCTGACTCAGACCGCGGTGATCCTCAATGGTCAGTTCATTGTGTCGAGTCTTGGGGCGGTCTATTTCTATGTCAGTATCAAACTCCTTTTGAGGGCGAAAGAGCGTTTTAAAAAGAATGTGATTCAAGTCGTCACGGCCGTGCCCCGTTCCGTCCTCACCAGTGTGGACGGCGTGGAAGTTGAAAAACCCTTAGATGCTATTGACATTGACGATATCGTGATCATTGTAGCCGGCGAGACGATCCCGATCGATGGCGTGATCACCAATGGTGTGGGGCTGATTGACCAACGCATTTTGACTGGAGAAGCCCAACCGGTCGAGAAAACGATGGGCGACTCGGTTTTTATGTCGACGATGGTGCTGTCCGGGCGCCTCTCAATTGCGGTGGAAAAGACGGGCGAGGCGACTACGGTGGCGCAAATTGGGGAGATCCTCAATCAAACCGAACACGGCCAAACCGCGCTGCCATTATGGAGTGAAATGATCACCGACAAAGCCGTGCTCCCCATGTTGGCACTGGGCGGCCTCAGCCTGCCGTTTTTGGGTCCTTGGGGCGCGGCGGCACTGGTCGATACGCACCCGCAGCGCCGTATCATTACCTCCGGTTCTCTCAGCATCCTGAACTTCCTCAACTTGGCTTCCGAGCGCGGCATTTTGGTTAAAGACGGCCGTGCCCTTGAACGCCTGAGTCAGGTGGATACGGTGGTTTTTGATAAGACGGGCACTCTGACTCTAGAGCGCCCCCACGTGAGCGGCATTCACACGTACAATGGCTTCACGGAAGTCGAGATTTTAACCTATGCCGCCGCAGTGGAAGCCAGGCAATCCCATCCCATTGCGCATGCCATTCGCCACGCCTGTCAGACGCAGCAGTGGGCCCTGCCCGACATCCACGCGCTGCAGTTTCACATGGGCTACGGTCTGCAAGCCAAGCTGGATCACCGCGATCTCCATGTGGGCAGCCTGCGCTTTATGGCGATGGAAGGCATTGTCATACCGCCCGACTTGGCGTCACTGATGCACCATGTGCAGCAAAAAAGTATATCGCTGGTGTTGCTAGCAGTTGACCGGAAGTTGGCGGGGATTATTGAACTCCAGGCGACCTTGCGATCCGAGGCTAAACAGGTGATCGAGCACCTGCAAGCCGATGGCATCGCCATTCACATCATGTCCGGTGACCACACCTATCCCACCCAGGAGTTGGCGCAGATGTTGGGGGTGTCATCCTATTTTGCGGAAACCCTGCCGGAAGACAAAGCGAGGCTGATCGAGCAGTTACAGCAGGCCGGTCAAACCGTGTGTTTCGTAGGCGATGGGATCAACGATGCCATTGCGATGCAGCAAGCCGATGTGTCCATTTCATTGGGTGATGCGTCGGTTGCCGCCATGGACACCGCTCAAATTCTGTTGCTGGAAGCGGATTTAAACCAATTGACGCAGCTCTTTGACCTCACGCACAGCTTCACGACCAACATGCGGACCACATTGGGTCTGAGCGTGCTCCCCGCCCTGATATCGATCACTGGCGTCGTGTTTTTCGGCTTTGGCCTGGCGCAAGTCGAAGTGATGAACATGTCGAGTTTGGTCATGGCATTGGGTAATGCCATGCGACCGGCGCGGCAACGCCAGCCTGCACGGAGCTGAGTATTGGTTGTGGCGTCGACGCCGCGCCAACGTGTCCTGTGTCTCGTACAAGATGGACGCTTGACATCCTCCCAAGCCTAAAGGGCTTGGGATTCCTGAAGACCACTAGGGTCCGCAGGCGTTTAGCCTCTCTACCAGTCCGGCAGCGAGGATATTTCGGGCA
>Ga0214472_10000080_pt1 | contig 126135 bp, 140 predicted proteins | sample RVTome_6_FD_207662 | JGI IMG/M metagenome (GOLD analysis project Ga0214472, IMG submission 207662) | Soil microbial communities from uranium-contaminated site in the Upper Colorado River Basin, Wyoming, United States - RVT140D175 | ecosystem: Environmental > Terrestrial > Soil > Contaminated... | reverse complement strand
CAGAGTATTCATCGAATTGCGCGCGCAGCGCGTCCAACTCCAAGGTTTTTTCTTGATACCGGACTTCAGCGGCAGCAATCTGCGCTTTGAGGTTCTGGATCTGCCCGGTCTCTTTCATCTCGGGAGCGGGAGAATCTCCGGGGCCGGGAGAGAGAGAATGCCGCATTTCAAGGGCGCGGGTCTTTAACCGCGCCTGTTCGATATCTGAATTGATCGAGCCGATCTCGATGGTTTCGATCCGAGTAATCTGCTGATGGAGGGCATTGGTGATGCCGATCAGCGGACCCAAAGCGATCCATCCGGCTTCATTCCCTTCTGCCTGAAGCTCCTCTCCTTTATAGACGGCTTTGACCCTCGCATACATGTTGCCCCATTCGCGACGCTCCAGGAGCGCTGTATCTGTCGGATACGTCTGCGAGACGATCTGATCGTCATTGACCCATTTGAAATCGAGACCGTAGACGTCGCGGTTTCCGATCTTTACACGAAGGCGACCTTTCCCTTCCGGGCGGTCCGGCGTGACGGAGTGAGGGATGACTTCTCGTCCGGCCAGCTGTCCCATCACGTGCTGTCCATCTTTGAGGGTGAGTTCGACGATACCCGAGGTCCAAAAATATCCCAGGCCGTTGACGATGATTAACAGCAACAGTCCGAAGACCATGAGCAGGGAGATCGAGACACTGGCGGCGCATCCCCAGATAAAAACATTGCCTGAGGCGAGAAATGTTGTAAATGGGCTGCGCATCAGTACTGGCTATACTTGGTTCGCAACCGTTGCCTGACAACCTCCGCGACGGTATTGATCAGAAACGTAAATACGAATAAGAGGACGGCCGCCAAAAATAAGAGGCGATAGAGCGTGCCTCCATGAGGAGCCTCTGGAATTTCCACGGCGATGTTGGCCGATAACGTGCGAAAGCCATTGAAGAGGCTCCAATCCATGATGGGAGTATTTCCCGTTGCCATGAGGACGATCATAGTTTCTCCGATAGCCCGGCCAAACCCGATCATCATGGCGGAGAAGATTCCAGGGCTTGCCGAGATCAGCACGAGCTTGACCAGGGTCTGCCAGCGAGTGGCTCCCAGGGCAAGCGATCCGGCAATTAAATGCCGTGGGACGTTGGACAGTGCTTCCTCGGAAATACTGAAGATGATGGGAACGATGGCAAACCCCATCGCAAATCCCACGACGAGGGCGTTTCGCTGGTCATACTTGAGTCCCCAGTGGGCGGCAAACCAGGCCTTATAGTCGGTTCCGAACAGGAACGATTCGATCGACTGATTGAAACCAACACAGGCCCAGACGGCGCCGATGATTACCGGGATGAGGACGAATGTTTCCATTCCAGGGCGGAAGCGGCGAACGGTCGTGGCTGGGAGATATTGCCAAAGCGTCGCCGTAACCGCAACGCTGATGGGCACAATTGCAATCATGGCGACCATCGCAGGAAATATTCGTTCGAGCATCGGCGCCAGCCACAAACCGGCCAGGAAACCTAGAATGACGGTCGGAAGCGCCGCCATGATTTCGATGGTCGGTTTGACCTTGGCTCGAAGATTGGGGTGCATGAACATCGAGGTGTAGATTGCGCCTAAGAGGGCCAATGGCACTGCGACCAGCATCGCATAGAGAGTCCCCTTGAGTGTGCCGAACATCAGAGGAAGGAGACCGAACTTCGCTTCGAAATCATCGGCGCCGCTGGAGGACTGCCACACATATTCCGGTCTCTCATAGCCTTCATACCATATGGGTTTGAACAAGGTTGCGAGTGATATCTCCGGATGAGGGTTGTGAATTGAATAGGTGAGCAATTGCCCTTGGTCGGTAAGGGCCACGGCTCCATCGGCTTTGGGGGAAAATGTCAGAGTGCGAATCGCCTGGCGGTTCCCTGGAAGCTTCAGCACAGTCTGTGCCGACGTGGAGTAGTGGACGAACAGATTTCCTTCCGTATCGCCGGTGATGAATCCTTTGTCCCGAAGGGATGGAGAGATTCCGGTAACGGGAGCGGGATGCGCATCGAAGCGATGAATCGGGCGAAGACGAGTGATGGAACTCTCTTGAGCTTGCCGCACGGGCATCCACACTGAGACATCGCCGGCGCTGTTGCCGATCGCCAGAGAACGATCGCCGATCAAATAGGACAGGGCGGTCACCGAGGCGCCGGATGGAGCCACAGAAACGGTTTCGATCAGACTCGGCTTGTGACTCTCTCGAAGATCATAGTAGTAGAGGTTCCCGGCAGCCGTTCCAACCGAAAGTGTTTCGCCGCGGCTGTCAAAGATCAAGGCCGTCACGGGCTCAGCGCCGTGACCGGTCAGTGCCACCGGTGTGCTGTCGAATGGTCTGACGGCGTACCACAGGTGCCCTCGATCTGTCAGGGCTGTGGAGAGCGTGCTTCGCTCCGTCGGCTGATAGGCCAACCGAATAATTGGTTCTTTGCTGGGAGTCAACTGCACAGGAGATCCAAGGGTGACCGTCGGAACGATGTGGCGTGCCCCCTCTTCGAAACTGGCTGTAAACTCGATCGTCATAGGAATGAGGCGACCATCATCCGTGCCGAAAGCAAATTGATTGCCGCTCCCTACCGCTCGAGCAACGGAGGTGATGTGAACCTTGGCTAAGCCTGAAGGAAGGTCATGGTCTATGGGCGAGCCGGAGTGCGCATTGAAGAAGCGAATCTGGTGATCGGACCCCGCCCTGAGTTGATAGATAATCTCTTGATATTCGTCCATTCCTACCAAGCTGGACTGCGGGAGCGTCCCTGGTGGAGCAGCACCGGCAAAGTGACTGGTAGGGCTCCCTTGTGGAGGGAAAAACACAGGGGTCACTTCTTTGACCAAGAAAATAAAAATGCCGATAATGCTCAAGATGACGGTGGCCCCACCCATAGTGATAATGACTTGGGCAAGCCGATCAAAGATGCGACGCCACATCACAGCTGTTGAGTGGTGCGATAGCTTTTGTAGGGGCGTAGCGACATACGCCCCTACAGCGGGAGAGGGGGGCAGAGCAGGATCGCTGTCGCTAGTCAAGATTCTTGAGTTCCTTCTCGATGATGCTGGCCTTCAGCGGGAAAAACCCGTCTTTGATCACCACTTGCTGCCCTTCTTTACTGTAGATGAATTTGATGAATTCTCCGATGATCGGATCCAGTGGTTTATTGGGCGCCTTGTTAATATAGAGATAGAGGTGTCGCCATAAGGGATAGGATCCATCGGCGGCATTTTGTTGAGTGGCCTCCTTAAACGGCATGCCGTCTTTCTCGGCCAGTGGAACGGCGCGCACGTTCGAAGTGAGGTACCCAATACCGCTGTAGCCGATGCCGGCTTGATCTTCGCTCACGCTTTGGACCACGGAGGCTGAGCCGGGCTGTTCTTTGACTTCGTCCTTTAAATCTCCGTTCTTGAGTCCATGTTCCTTGAAAAATCCATAGGTGCCGGAGGCCGAGTTCCGTCCATAGATACTGATGGGACTGTTGCTCAGGTCTCCATTCAAGCCGACCTGCCCCCAAGACTGAATGTTCTCCTTGTGGCCCCAGCGTCGACTCTTGGAAAAGATCGCATCGACTTGCGCTATCGTAAGTCCTTCAACCGGGTTGTCCTTGTTGACGTAGACCGCGAGCGCATCGATCGCGACCGGGAACGCGGTGGGTTTATATCTGAATTTTCTTTCGAAGGCATCGACCTCGGTATTTTTCATCGCGCGGGACATCGGACCGAGCTGCGCCGTGCCCTCGATCAAAGCCGGAGGAGCCGTGCTTGACCCCTTGCCTTCGATCTGGATCTTGACGTTGGGATATTGTTTGCGAAATCCTTCAGCCCAGAGGGTCATGAGATTGTTGAGAGTATCTGAGCCGATGCTGTTGACATTGCCGGACACCCCGCTGACTTTGATGTAGCCTTTCACGGCGGGGTCGAGCGTGATCGCTTCATTGGCAAATGCGTAAGTTGTTATGAAAGTCGTTACGAGCAAGAAAATGACGGCTTTTGTGCTGAGTTGGGGTGTGCAGTGCGTAGGTCTGTTCATCATATTCAGTCCTCCATACTAAGAAGGTAGTATCTACCATTATGCATTATGCGATGTTTGTGATGTTAACTCGGTGTTACAAAATTGTTAATTTACGGCTTGTCGTATGTCGGGCCACGTCGATGCCGAATGCGACTCCTTGCGCTAAAATGAGATGTCCCACTGAAGCCTGACTCGATCGACTGGCGTGAATCCACCCGCTTGGGTGAGATGTGAGTAGTCAACCGTGATCTTGTTGCGATGGCCTGCAAAGAACCAGTTGGCAGCGACCGTGTGCTCTCTTCGCACATCACTGCCGACCGAGTCGTCGGGGTCAACAAATGCGTACCGATAGGCGAATTCGAGTGGCCGAGGAATGAAGCCGATCAGCGCATGCGGGAAATATCCGACTTGAGCATACGACCCGAAACTGGTCGTTCTTAAGGAGGTGGATCTATTGGTCACTCGTTTGACATGAAACTCTTCCTGTATGGAAAGCCCATTCCATTTGAAGGCGAATTCCTGGACACCCTGGTTGATTTCAAATTGCCCATCGACCACCCCAACTGACCGCGTCTCCGTGGGAAAGTTGAACCGGTCGGATCGATTGTGTGCCCCGGCGAATGCAATGCTGCCTGTCGGTTGTTCTGTATATTCGATGTCGGATTGCGAAAAGGGAAGATCGCGCCCCATGAAGTTCCATTGAATTCTCCCCATATAGAGCATTTTCTTGTCGTCATTCCGGGTTTGATTGATGCCCGTGCCGGAAAAGACACCGATGTTGTACACAAGGTACGCATGAGTACCTTCAAAGAAGTGCCCGCCTAACCTAGCTCCGATTTGGCGATCAAGGGTAAACGGCGCATTGACGATTGACCGCTCAACAAACTGTTGCGCACCGGACGAATCCACCCGTTCTCGATTATAATCGATCTTCCATTGTCCCACACGGAGCGTCGCCCACTTGAATCTGGCGACATCCACCCGCCAATCGAGCAAAGTATTACTCACCCAATCATGTTCAAAGTAGTATTTCAGCCATGGCACGTAGCCATGCCCCCCGACTTTGATGCGGGCGCGGCGGACACGGAAGGAGCTATCGCGTTTGTCGTCGAAACTGGTCAGGGAGGCCGGTGCAAGAGAATCACCTTCTTGGTTGTAGGAATAGCGTAGCTGCACTCGGCTCTGTATTAGCATCTCAAACTTTCCATCGCGGGTTTGTATGTCAAAACCATCTTTGTAATGCACCGAAATAGGGAATTCTTGGTCTAATTTCTTGTGCTCTTGTTCAGCCGCTTTTTCGGACTCAGCTTTGGCCTTGATCCATTCTTCTTTCGTGATCTGTCCTTTTTCATAGAGAATGTCCTCCAGCGCGGCTTGGGCGCTGTTGGCATGGAAGATCAACCCAAGGCCGATAACGCACAGGCTGGCTGTGATCAATGACCACCTCATTCGTATACCTCCTTAATAGGTGTGAGCTGTTCCGGTTTCGCAACTTTTGAGAGGATAGTTACGAAGAATTAAGGTGGTGCTACGGGATGGTTACAACCAGGTAAAATCGTGCTGACGACTTGGAGGGGTTCAAGACAGTATGACTGTTCTTCACATAGAAGGTCTTAGCCTTTCACGCTGCTCGGAACATATTCAGGCCCAACATGCCTTGTACTTGCGCATCCCAACCCATGTCTTCCCCCAGCTATTGTGCTACGATTTTGTTAATGCCTGCTGACACCTCCGCATATTTTGTGATTGCCTGAGTAGCAGATCGTGCATGTTTCAACGTACCCAGTATGTGGCGATTGAGAAGATGACCACATCATCGGCCCCTGATGAGAACAGCGCTACCGAGCCTCCGCTATGGTCGATCGGGCTCGCGGCGGTCGTCATCTTGGGTGCCCCTCTCGTCCTGTACTCACTTGCCCCAACCGGCCCCCTTCGTGAAGGCGATACGGTGTTTTCAGAAGGCCAACAGCATGTGCGGCTCAGCAAACCCGCCACAGGCCTGCCGCTTCAGCGGGACGATACCTGTCTGCTTGATCCAGGTAATCCCTTGATTATCGTCCAAGGTCCGAACGATCGACCAGACGGCTTGATTGTGGCTGAAGTGCAAGGCCGGCCGGCCATCGAATGGCCCTTCTGTCCACTGCATGCCGAAGTGCTGCTCAAAGCTAATCAGACGTTTCAGAAGCCTGCGGTTTTCAGTGGTGTGAAAGAGATGCTGACCAGATTTTCCAGTCGCTAGCAGAGGGCGTCCCGCTAGATTTTGAGTCGTGCTGCAAACTGCTTCCGAAACTTCGCGACTTTGGGACCCACCACAAACTGACAGTAGCCCTGGAGGGGATTCCGAACGAAATACTCCTGATGGTAAGCCTCTGCTTCATACCATTGTGTCGCCGGCGCAACGCGGGTGACGATTGGAGCGGAATACAGCTGTTCCTTATTGAAGGTCTTGATCAACCCCTCGGCTGTTTGCTGCTGTATGGGTGTGTGGTAAAAAATCGAAGACCGATACTGGGTCCCCATGTCGTTGCCTTGGCGATTGAGAGTGGTGGGATCATGGATGACGAAAAAGATTTCAAGCAACTCTTGGTAAGAGATCACCTGCGGATCGAAGGTGACTCGTACCGCTTCGGCATGACCAGTATGGCCACCGCACACGGCCTCGTATGTGGGATTTTCGACGGTCCCCCCGATATAGCCTGACTCGACGGATTCAACTCCCCTGATCTGATCGTAGACGGCCTCAAGACACCAAAAGCAGCCGCCGGCAAGGGTGGCGACTTCTCGTCCGGAATGAATCGATCGTGATTCACTTCCCATTGAACCCTATTCATCGAAGCAGTGGATGATTTCTTTCACCAGGATCGCCGACTGAGTCGAGGGTTACTCTTCTTCCTCCTCGATATCCTCAATCCCTTCATAACTCATTTCAGGGAATGACGCCCCAGCCTTTTCACATGCGGTTTCGACCATTTCTTCGGCGTCTTCCGCCGAATCGGCATCCACCAAAAACTTCACAGTGATCGCATACCGTTGTTCCACTCCCAACTCCTTTCTCTATACGTACGTGTTCAGGATTCTCAATCGAGACTTCCACGTGGCTCTCGCCACATATCGTTTCCTAAGACGGCGCATGCATTCCAGCAGCCAAGGAAGGCCGTACTTTCTGACAGTTGCGGTCGCTCTGTCAACCATGCTTCATAGCAGGTGTGGGCAGGAAAAAGAGGAGGGCGATAGAAATCCTGCGCAGGGGGGCTCTTCGCAGAGAGAAAACGTTCGCTAGCTGTGGAAAGAAGAGGAAGGAAGATTACTCATCGTGATCAAGATTTGCGAGTACGGTCTTGAGTTTTGCAAGTTCTTCGGGGCGAATGCGTGTAAATGCGATTCCGAATGAATTGCCCTCAATCCATCGCACCCTGGCTTCATCGATCCGCAGCGGCCAGTCCAATCCAGGAACGTGGAGCCGACATTCGAACGTCGCTCCCTGCACCACCTTCATGTCGCTCTCGATTTTGCACCCGCCCGAAGAAATATCGAGCGTCCGACCTTGGCCTTCCTCGTTCTGTCCCGAGAAGGTACTACGGAATTGGGTCGTGAAGCGCGGTTGAACACGCCGCTCATGCGACTGGGCGTTGCGGGGAGCCTGCTCCGCAGTCTCTGACTTAAAGAGTGCAGTGAATTTCTTGAAAGCCGCAGACGGCATCCGTTCTCTCCAACATCCTTGATCGTACGATGGAACTGGATCGACAGACTTCCCCTGCATCTCTGCCAGGGAAACGTCTGCCGCAAGGGACAAACCAGGCGCGCACTCAACACGAGACTTCTTATTTCTTCGTATTGAGGAGCATGTGCCCACGACGATTCTGTTGATAGCATGACTCTTCGCGATCAAAGCAGAAGGGCCGTTCTTTGCCGAAGGACACAATCGCAACCTGCTTTGGGCTCACGCCGGCTTCAATGAGATAGTTGCGCGCAGCTTTCGCCCGTTTATCCCCCAGAACCAAGTTATAGTCGCTGGTGCCACGTTCGTCACAGTGCCCTTCGATTTTCAGAACGGCTCCTGGATGATCCTTGAGATACGCAGCATCTTGATTCAGCGCTTCCATCCCGACGTCGGGCACAGCCCACTGGTCGTATCCGAAGAAGACATCCTGAAGACCCGCCTCCAGTGCAGCCTTTTCTTCCTTCGTGAGTTCAGCGCGCTGACGAGCGTTGAATCCCGAGGGGGTCCGCGAAGTAGAGAAGCCACCTTGCGCAAGCCGTTCCTCAGACGGATTCCGAGAGAAGCCGCTCAACTCTCCGCTCGAACCTCCATGGGAAATCCTCGGGATATCTGAGTTGGGTCCCCCGGATTCACTGTCGCCACCAGACTGCAGCCATTTCGTGCTGCACCCTTGGCTGGACAAAAGAAGTATTCCTATTGCTACAACCGCAGACTTCACGATCATTCTATTCATGACCCTCTCCTCTGTGTAGAAGTTACTCACTCGTTCCTCAATTCGATAAGCCGTCGCCGAGGTGATCAGCGTATACGACCATCTCATCGAAGCGTTTCATTGCTCAACCATTCGAAATAAATATAGCACCGATGCTGAAAATAGCCTGTTTTGATCGACTTTCAATGATCGAAGGCCATAAAGTCATGTAATATCAATTGTTTAATTGTGTTACATGTGCGGTAGAGATTGCGCTGAGGGTACTCGTTTCCTCTGCTGGTCTATTTGAGGAAGAGCATTCACTTCAGGAGAACGCTAGGACGAGATCGACTCAGAAGACTTCGACGGTGGGTTGGAAGGAACGAGAGTGCCTTGAAGGTCTAGAATGAGGGGGAATCGGCTTCCCTCTGAAAACCACCGGGCGAGAAAGCAGCTGGCACGAAACATCGATGAATAAAACCCCGTCCGAGACTAACCGTTCGCTTTCCGGTCAGACCAGCGAACTGGCCGCAACACCGCTCCCAATCCGGCCACCGCACAAATAAACACCAGCATCGCCAGAGCGACCACTAAGAAAAACCCCGCTCTTACGTCGTGCAAAACAGGGATCATGGCGCTTCCCTCCTCTTGCTCGATTCACCCACTCTGCCATCCGCACTCACAGACCCACGGACTCATAGGGTCCGTTTTGTGAAGGGCTCTTCCACAACAAGGACATTGGCGAGTCCAGCCATATCGTATCCCACTCTCAAGCCTACCACCTTTCACCCCCGCCTGTATCCTCTGTCGGCATAACTCCCACACAGGATAACCCCTCTCTTCTTCTTTCTGTGTTCAGTCTAGATCAAGATTCAGCAAGGATCTATGCTGCTTTGGTGGGGGGAGTCACGTCGGCAGTTGTAAGGCTACCCGGCTCAGAGATAATTCATAACCAATTGATATTTCGTATGTTAGAGGCAAGAAGCCAGAACTGCGCATGGTGCGCCCGGCAGGACTTGAACCTGCGACCTACGGGTTCGAAGGCTGAAATAAATAATATAAGGGGCTGACATAGATAAGGACCAAGTAATTAGTGGATAGCCCATGCAAGTAATGTTTTCAAGAGATTGCTTGCCGGGCGGTAATTGCACCGCCATTCGCACTCTTTCAGGAACAGGTGGAAGTGTGGACTTCCCCCAATTCCGTGGTCAGTCCGTTAGGCCGAGAACCGTTTCGCCACTCAAGGATTCCATGAAGGCTGGTCCTATTTTTGAGAGACAGACCGCTCTCGTTGTAGGGGCATTATGCGTGGGGGCTTCCGCCTGCGCAAGCGGAGTTCATCAGAATGACTCAGCAGGCGACCTCATCCATTTTGAGTGTGGCGTAGAGCCTATGCGTGTGCCACAATTGCATCCAAATTGACATGCTCTTGTCAGGAGACTCAGCAATGAACCACTCGAAGAAAGAGAGTGTGGACATGCTCTCGTGGAGATCGTATTTCTGGGTGATCATCACATTCTGTTGGCTCACCTTCCCATTCTTCGGTGAGTACATACTGCTCGCCGAACCGACCAGCACTACCCAGAACCAGATTCCTCCACCTCAACCCGTAGGCGCGCCGGTCATCTTCGCAGAAGAAACGCTCTTTCTGATCTATGACCAGATTGGCCCCTTCACCCCACAGGAGCGGGCCCGCGCTGTCACGGAGCGCTTAGAACGCCTGGCCAAAGATCCCTTCACCAGAATTTATCCGATCACCGCCGCCGATCGAGAAGTCACCAGCGAACTCGTGTATGGCGACATGGTTGTGATGACGGTCACCGACCGTGATGCGCAGCCCTATGACATGAGCCGGCAAGAGGTTGCAAAAGACTATGCCCAGAAGATCCAGGCGGCACTCGCTCGATCTCGCGAGCAGGTCACCGTACGCACCATCACGATCGAGGTCGCGTTGGCCCTGCTCGACACAGCGATCCTCGTCGCCCTTTTGGTGCTCTTCTACAAGATATTTCCGAAGATCTACGCCAAAATCGACGGCTGGCGCGGGCACGTGATTCGCCCGATCAAGATTCAACACGTTGAACTCTTATCCGCCGATCAACTTGTGACCGCACTCACGGGGATAGCCAAGGCTATCCGCATTTTGGCCGTTTTGGTCCTGTTCTACGTCTATCTCACGACCGTTCTGGGCATCTTTCCTTGGACGCGGAGCATCTCAGCCGCGCTGTTAGAGGCGGTTCTTTCCACCCTACAGAGCATAGGCCAAGCATTTACGACCTATATCCCCAATGTGGTGTCGATCGCGGTCATCATCGTTGTGACCCGCTATATCATCAAGCTGATCGCTCTGCTGTTCACCGGCCTTGAACGAGGCGCCATTACGTTCACGGGGTTCCACCGGGACTGGGCGCAGCCGACTTATGAAATCGTCCGGTTCCTGGTGATCGTCTTCTCCGCCATCGCCTGTTTTCCCTATATTCCTGGATCCCAATCCGAGGGCTTTCGGGGTATCTCTGTTTTCCTGGGGCTGCTCATCTCATTAGGCTCGGCGGCCTCCATCGGCAATATTGTGGCGGGCGTTGTCCTCACCTATATGCGCCCCTTTCGTGTCGGTGATCGTGTCAGGATCGCCGACACAACAGGCGATGTGATGGAGAAAACGCTCCTCGTCACGCGCGTGCGTACGATCAAGAATGTCGACGTCACCGTTCCCAATGCCATGGTGCTCGGCAGCCACCTCATCAATTTCAGCTCCTGCGCACGTGACCAAGGCCTGATCCTCCACACGAGCGTGACAATCGGCTACGATACCCCCTGGCGCACGGTCCACGAGTTACTGATTGCAGCGGCTCGTGCGTCGACGCATATCCTGGCGAAACCGGATCCCTTTGTGTTGCAAACCAGCTTGAACGATTTCTACGTCACATATGAGCTCAACGCGTACACCGACCAACCAAACCTCATGGCAACCATCTACGCAGAGCTCCACCAGAATATCCAAAACACATTCAACGAGGCCGGTGTCGAAATCATGTCGCCGCACTACACTCAAATCCGTGATGGCAACAAGACGACCATTCCCGATCACTATCTGCCAAAGCATTATCAGGCGTCGGGTCTGCGGATTTGGCCATTAGGCTCGATCCAACGGCATCCGGACCCGCCGCCAGCAGGCGAGAGCGGTCGCGGTTCGTGACCCTCCTTGTCGGAATCCTCACGGCCCTTTTCTTGGGAATCGGGCAAGTGCACGGAAAGGAATCGCCTCAGTCTGATTGGCACTACGGCGGATTTCTCAATCTCAGCTACGCTGTCGACTTCAACTTTCCCGACAATCATCTCTGGTGGAGCAAGAGCACCACTCGACGGATTAACGAACCGGCCCCGAACAATGGTGGTGGCTATATCCGCAAGGACGTCTCGGAGCGTTCCCGATGGGGAATGGAACTAGCGGTCCAAGGCGGCTATGAGACGGATGAGTTGGTGCCGGAACCGAATTCTGGTAGAGATAAGCCCGTGGATGGAGCCGACACGCTCCGACATATTTCGCGGGCCAACATGTCGTATCTCGCGCCGGTTGGAAATGGCTTGGCGCTCGCGCAGGATTCTTCAACAGCTATAGCTATATCGGCTACCAATCCTTCTACGCGAAGAACAACCTCAACTTCACTCGCTCCTATTTGATGTACGGCCTGGGCGCAATCTATCCGGTCAATAAATCGTGGCCAGCTGGGCTCTACATCATCAATGGCTACAGCTATCTGTCGCACCCTTGCGACCAAACCCAACTACGGCACGAAAGTCGTCTGGAAATCGGCCACTTGCCGGACCGTTACGGAGAATGTGTGTTACGACCCGGATCAATCGAACACGGCCATCGAGTTCTGGCGGTTCTTCTCCGACAGCATCGTCGAATGAAAAGACGGCCCATAGGCCGCAGCATTCGCCTATGAAATCGGCACTGAAAAACGCCGCCGAGCAGGCCGGCCATCCCCGCACCTTCTGAACCGGCGGCGCCCTCTATGCTCGCTGGAACGTGAGCGGTCCGTGGAGCGTCGCGCTCCGGCCGGAATTCTACTCGGATCGAAACGGGCGCCTTGCTGGTTCTGAACAACTGCTGAGAGCGATGACCACCACCCTCGAATACAAATGGACTCACCCGTGGCAGACAGCACGACTGCGGTTGGAACATCGCTATGATGAATCATCCGGAGTCGGCGGAGGGTTCTTCAAACGCGGGGAGCTCTCTCCCAGTGTGCCTGGCCTGGCACGTGTGCAACACCTCCTGCTCTTCTCGATCGTGTGGCCGTTGGACCAATAAGGAGCATCTTCGGAGACAGGGCTGCACATTGGCCGCCGCACGAAAATCTGGCACGCTTCATCCCGGCTAGAAGAGCGGTAAGGTGTTTGTTCCTCTCCCTCAGCAGTTCTCGCTAATCGATTTACCGATCCAACCAAGGTACTCACCTGCGAGGGAGCGATTCAACTCGATTCGTAGTGTTCGGTCTATAATGACAACGACAATGACTCCCATGGTATATAGGTTCATCACATCCCCGGATTGCGTAAGCCTCGCGACCGTAGTACCGTGACACAAGAGTCCTGATATGAGCATGACGTCGATGCGAGATCCGGATGGCCCCTCTTCCCCTCATGAGTTCTCTCGTACGATGAAACTGACAGGAACGACATGGGAGGATCCTCGCACCCTGGCGGGGAAACTGCTCACGGTCCAAGATGAAGAGCGTCGTAGAATTTCGCGCGATCTGCACGATGACGTCAATCAGCGTCTCGGTGCGATCGGACTTCAGTTGGACTCGTTGTGCCGGTTTCTTCCGGAATCTCCGGCCGCCGTTCGCCGTCAGATCAGGACCATCCGCCGACATGTCAGCAAGTTGTCAGACGATGTGCGGCACCTCGCCTACCAGTTTCACCAGACAACGGTGGAGGATCTCGGACTGGTCGTGGCCCTCCAACGCTATATCAACGACTTTGTCAAACGCACCAGCATCAAGGTTCGATTTGCGAAACCTCGAACGAACACCCCCATCCCGCTACGCCTGGCGACCTCGCTGTATCGGATTGCGCAGGAAGGGTTGGGAAATGTTGGGTTGCATGCCAAGGCCTCGGAGGTGACCGTCGAACTGATGGTTACACCAGATACCCTCTGCTTGACCATTCACGACAACGGGATCGGCATGAACCTTGAGGAGATACGTTCACGCGCCACAGGCCTCGGGATGCTTAGCATGCAGGAACGGGTCCGTCTCCTGAACGGAACCCTGGAATGGCGTTCTCTGCCCGGAGAAGGAACAAAAGTCATCGCGCGTCTTCCATGGCCAACAGAACAGCCATGACCAAACCGAGGATCCTCCTGGCGGACGACCACACGCTGTTCGTCGAAGCGTTGCAGAAGGTGTTGGAACCTGAGTTTACGCTCGTCGGTTCGGTTGGGGACGGGCGTGCTTTACTGGACGCCGCGCCGCGACTGGCACCGGATGTCATTTTACTTGATCTGTCCATGCCACTGCTCAATGGCATCGATGCCGCCCAGCTACTCCGCCGCCTCGTGCCGGAGGTCAAGATCGTGTTCCTCAGCATGCACGGCGACCCGACGTATGTGACCGAAGCTTTCCGTGCAGGAGCCTCCGGCTATGTACTGAAACGGGCAAGCGCCGCGGAACTCATCCAGGCGATCTGGGCGGCCTTGCACGGGCAGATATACGTATCGCCGCTCTTGGCCAAGGGTGTTTTGGACCCTCTCCTTCATCAACGCACCTCCCCGTCGAGCGTACATGCCACGCTCACGCTACGCCAGCGCGAGGTACTGCAACTCGTCGCTGAAGGGCGATCGCTCAAAGAAATTGCATCTATCCTCTGCGTTTCGGTCAAAACGGTCGAATTCCATAAGACACGTATCGCGAAGCAACTCGGGCTGTACACAAAGGCCGACCTCACCAAGTACGCCGTGACCCACGGATTGGTTTCTGCCTGAATATATGTCCACGCATCGTCAAGGGATCGGACTCAAGGCAACCAGGTATCTTCCTAGTTCTCCGCCAGTGACTTGTTCGCAAGAATAGCACCCACACATCCTTTCGAAGAGTGCGGCATGCCGGATTCTACAAAGCACGTACGACTGTTGTTGGCCAGATTCCATCCGCTGATTCTTGAGAGGACAGCCGGATTCAGGCGGGAGATGAATTATGACATTCAAACCATCAGCGCGGAGGAAGGTGTGCTGTTACCGGCGGTCGATCGGGTAAGACCCGACGTCGTACTGCTTGATCTGCTGCAAACGGGCAGTCTGGGAACCATCCGGGGTGTGAGGGGGATATGTCCGCCTTGTCGCGTCGTGGCACTGACGGGGATGCGACACACAGACAGCGCGAATTCCGTTTTTTCTGCCGGAGCATCGGGCATCCTCTACCGCTTCAGTGCGGCCGCAGAACTGTTTATCGCCGTCCGGACCGTTCTGTCCGGCCATCTGTATCTGTCGCCCGCGTTCACGACTTTGTCTGGTGACACAGCGGGGAAACGCACACGATTTTCGAGTGCGTTGTCGGCTTCGGACAAGCTGGTACTCCGTCTGGTTGCGAGAGGCTACCCGGCTCATCGGATCGCCCAAGCACTTGGCTTATCGGTGGGAATCGTTCGCCTCTCTATTACCCACCGCACTCGGCAATTCGGCCGGCACACGAAGTGAGACGTGAAACATCATGCCGTCGCCCATGATTTGGCCTCCGATTCTTTCTGGCAACAACCGGTCTCTATTTGCACAGACTCGGCAACAACTCTTCCCAGTTCCTGGAGACGCAAGGCAAAGGCAGACTGCGGTGATGATTGAAGGCACCAATCACCATTCCTAGCGCCCTCGTGAAAGAAAGGGAGTGACTCATGGACATGAATAGGGCCGCCTTTCCCAATGCTTCAATCGACAATCATCAGATCCGTCGCGTCCGATGGGGAGATACTGTGCGCGTCAACTTTATGGCCTGGCTGGAAGACGGGACGTTGATCGATTCTTCGATCTGCCGCGAGCCCCCAACCTTTACGGCAGGAACGCACTCTGTCATGCAGGGTATCGAACGGATTGTCATAGGGATGCGCGCCGGAGAGTCGAAAACGGAGAAGGTTACTCCAGATTCGGCCTTCGGCTCCTACCGTCCTGAACTCTCCTGCCGAGTGAGTCGCAGCTGGTTTCAAGCTCAAGACGTCGAGCCACAGGTCGGTCTAGGGCTGGAGGTGCGGAAGATAAACGGCGCACTGGTGCGCATGCTCATCACAGGATTGGACGGCAATCAAGTGATCCTTGATGCCAACCATCCGTTGGCGGGAAAGACCCTCATAGTGCAACTCGACCTCTTGGAAATACTGGACCAAACCGGGTCGGGCTTGCGTGGCGCATCAACCCCGGAGGCATAGCGGAAGAGGCTGTACCGATGATCGAGTTCGGCTTGCTGACTGCAGCTTTGGCCGTGTTGATACTGTTCAGATGGAGACGTAGGCGCCGATGGTCGGCCCGCGGCAGAAGAAACAGGCCGCTTCGACGGCTCACCCCCCGTCTTTTCTAACTAAGGATAGCCGCGTCTCGCACGTGCATGAACAGGCACAGGCGAGTATTCAGATATCTCAGATCGGAATAGCTGTGATGAAAAGGAAAGGAAAGAACGATGATCACCTCCACAATCTCCATCTTTCCCAGGCTCTTTCTCATCATGCCGATCCTCGTGACCTGCTTCTGGCTCTTCACACAAAAAGGGTGTGAGCTGACGCCTGACGCCCCACCCACTTCTGCGTTGGCTGAGGTCGGATTTCAGCAGCCACCCGCGTCGACTTTTTCCATTGGACTGGGAGAATCGGCTCTCACCCAGACCCACCAATCGGTCGGGCAACTATCGGAATCGAAAAGCCGGTCGATAAAACGTGCGACGGTACTATTGAGGAAAGCTGCCGATGCACTCGACAAGAATGAGCGACTCGCTGTCCGGTTCATCCGCCAGGCGATCGCGATTCTGAAATACGAGGTCATACACGGGATAGACGCACCAAACTATGACCACGTGTCCGCGCAATCGGCTCTCCTCAGACGGAATGGGGCAATACCGAGACCCATGGCGAACGTGGACGAAATACCAGAGACCTTTGCGCCCATCCTGCAAAAATGACGACTACCAACCAAACCGGGGAAAGCCATGATAAACCGAAACGGACATCGAGATTTTCCACCAGCCTCACCCCACACCACCTGTTCCGGCTGTGGAGAACCCGTCGATATCGAGAACGCAGACACGCTGATCGAAATGACTGAGGATCGGTGGTCACGAGACGGGAATAGAATCGCGTGGCATCAAGATTGTTTCAATCATTTTCTCGATGAGGGAGAAGAGACCTGATAACAGAGCAGATCGTGAGTGCTCACCCCTTCTCCCGGCATCCTGAGTCATCATGGGTCGCATCACACACTGAAGGAGAGTCAGAGCATTCGACCGTACATTCGTGAGGAATTTATTGCTCAGAGGAGATCGTCTCTATGGCACGTACACAGATCTTCACGCCGGTGATGTGGGGTGAACCTCTCGGGTGAGACACGAAAATTATATATGGACCCAGCCTTCGGGGCAGCGACGGTGTGTCACGCGATGAACCAATAAATGTAGGGCTGCGTCTATATATCCGGCCTCTTGGTGGACAATCAATGTGTCCGGGCCGACAATTTGTCCAGGGTCTGAACGCGCCGGGTGTCCCTCTGGTGTCATCACGGATCGTCCGCGCTGCACTCCTTGGTGTGATCCTCCTTATGTGATGCGGCTCCCTTCTCCTTGTAAAGTTAGTCTCCAGAGAGCTTTCAGATCGGCACCAAAATATGCACAGAAATTGAACACTTGTAGCAATGTGCTACATTGACATGTGTGCTGGAGTGAGTTATGAAGATCAGAAGAAAACCCATGACTACCGTTCACGATGTCGCCGCCTACATCCTGAAAAAGCAAGGGCGCATGACTGCCATGAAGCTGCAGAAGCTTGTCTATTACTGTCAGGCATGGTCACTCGTTTGGGATGAAAAGCCGTTGTTTAGAGAGCGAATTGAAGCGTGGGCAAATGGTCCGGTTGTTCCGAAACTGTACGCGCGACATCGTGGACAATTTCATGTATCCGAGTGGATCGGAAATCCCAACGCGCTGTCAGCGGTACAAAAAGCAACTGTGGATGCAGTACTGAAATTCTATGGCGATAAGTCCTCCCAATGGTTGAGCGACCTTACACATCAAGAGTCCCCTTGGAAGAACGCACGGGCTGGTTTGCCACCCACAATTCGAGATAATTCTGAAATAACTCATGCGTCGTTAGCTGAGTACTACGGCGGTCTCGAACCACCGCAAAAGTAAGTGCCCTCTCACGTCCCCAAGAGACCAACCACTCAAATTCATCCGTTTGTAGGGAAAACTCCCAGAGCCTCTCTTTCTGTCCATTTGGATAAAGTGCCGCGGGCTGAGCTGACAGATTGGAGCAAATTTTTCCTGAGCTGGCGTATCGGTATGCTTGATGTGATGGACCCGTCATTCGGATGGCAGACATTAGATCAAACGAAGCTGGATTATATCCGGAAAAAGCTATGTCAGTTTGAAGGCATGACATTGGCGCAGATTTTCACCGACGGCAAAAAACAACATCATGCTATCTGTGTCAAGGACATATGCGCGGACGCAAAGAGGCGTCTCGCAGCGATAGGCCATGAAGATCTTGATCAGTTGCACCGTCTGCGATTAATGGGTAAGGAGCGAGTTTGGGGAGTCCTTCGGTGCAACACCCTCTCACTCTTATGGTGGGACCCAGAACACCTTATCTACCCATATGAACTACCTAACACCTAACTGCAATCCGAAAACCGCCCGCGCTCTCTCATTGCGGATATGCGGCTGACAGTGCTGTTCGGTGTTGCGCTGACATCCCCGCTTGCAGATCATTGAGCCATCTAAGGAATTTGTCCCAATTGTTCACAGAGAAGACCTTTACGCCGAATCGAGATTCCAAGTTAATACGGGGATCAGAAACTATATGAGCCATCACTTTGTCCATAAAGAACGCATCACAGTATGGTGCGTATGTTGCGACATGTATGATGTCCTGGAAGACTCCACTCAAACGGTTCTTGGCATCTTCACGGTTCGTATAGGCACCATTTTTGACCATATCCTTGAGAACTGCATAGATTCTTGCCGATAGCCAGAGATACGGTATTTCCTTGAAGTGCTCCGAAGCAAAGAAACGTTCGATCTTCACTAAACGGTCGAAGGGTTCTTCAGGTGGAAGAGCATGGAGCAGAGATTGGACAACTCCTGATAGAAGAGTAGCATTCCAGATAGCGTTAGGGTCGCCACTCAGGATGCGTGTCGCGTATTCAGTATAGGCGCCGTTATAGCCTTTGGCTGCTTCTTTTATTTCGACTGAGATCTGGTCTTCAAACGTCAACGTCGAATGCCTCCAGTTCTCGAAGGCATCGTCAACGAGCAAGGCAACTGATTGTTGTTTTAACTCCCTCACCCTTTCTACATCTCCCCAATCGCGCCCTTCGTCTATCCAAATATAGTCATCCCAGGCATGAATTTTACTGTCGAGAGCGTCGCGAGGAGCTAGTTTGAATGTTGATGGTGCAGTCGAGCGAAATGCTTGGAAGGCTCGCGATATTTGGGTTAGCTCCACTTCGTATGCTGGTTTAAACTTGTGGCCACGCGAGGTCGATTTTATGAACTTTATGAGATCGTCTTTGGTCTTACCTCCATAGCCTCGCCATTGGTGTGCTTCATCTTCATGTACAGAAGAGTATGGAACAACCAATAACTGATCTGCGGAGATCTGGCTGATCTGTTGAACGGCCTCTACAAAGCGGCGATCTTTTTCTAGAAACGAATGGCCAAAAAAGAACTGATCGAGATAAAGGATTTGTTTTCTAAGCGGAGGCAAGGGAATGTGCACACTGTAATTACAACTCAAACAACCTCGGAGAACGTGGCTCTCCTGAACCGAGACATTACCGAACTTGTTGATACCCCCGCAACCAGGACAGTTTCCCAAGATCCGCGTTACCCACACCTCTAGACCTCTAACAAACTCATCCTTTATTGAAAGAGCACCCATTAGGGTGTCCCATGGCGGGCTATATACCACCTACCATCATTCAACGTAAACTAATATGGGAATGAAACTTCCTTGCAATCATTGAAGATCGAAAGGGGGTTAAGGCGGTCGGTTCGTTCATGTAGTGGATGCGCGGGCGGGTTGCGCCGATGGGCGCGGAGGACCTTCGGCATCCAGCAGAGCATGCATGTTCGTGACGGTCTGGGCCAACCCCGTTGGGAGTATCCAGCCCATTATCGTGAACACAGCCTTCGCGGAATCGAGCATGGACTGTGCGGCAAAATGGGCAAAGCTTGATAGCACGGAAGGATCGCCGGTCTTCGCGTGCAGGTCGATCCTGTCTGCTTCAGGTCGTCGTCTCGCGAACAGCCAAGCCGCGTCGCTCCCATGAACCGACTCATGAGACCATTCATAAGTCCAAAAGTCTTCTTTCCGGCCGAAACGATTGGCAGCCTCCCTTTCAGGTAGGAACCCCTGATAGCGGGTGACACCGACCTCGTCAGCGTACCGACGGTTCTCTTTCTTGCGTTCTTCTATGCGAGCGATTGCCTCGTCAATATCGGTATCTAGTCCGCTGGTTTTTCCGACCTGCAACAAGCCGAACTGCTGTTGGATCGACTCGTTCACCCAGCCCAGTATCAGTGCAAATCTGTTGTCTGGCTCAGCCTCAAGCTGCTTAAGTCGCAGGCTCACTTCGAACAATGAGCGCCCTAGAATCATGGCTTCCTCTGGCAACTGGGCCTTGAGTAAAATCAGCACCCCCTCATACAGTCGGAGCGCGCGCCAGAGCATGCCAACGATATGGATGTTAGCCGATGGCGTCACATCGAATACCCCCTTCGGTACGTTAAGGCTAACGAGCCGATGGAGTTCCTCCGCATGCGGCAGGACCTTGTCCCACAGGGATTCTTTTTTAGAATCTAACATTCTGCACCAATGGTTGGGTAAAACGAGAACATGCTCATTTCCACAATCAAGCGACCCGCGCCAAAAGGCCTCTTGGCAAGACTACGTGCATGTCTCAACTACCCGGTGGTTTTTTCAAAAGTGCATCTATTAAGGATTGATACGGCGATGGCGGTTGTTCGAGTTTTGTCCGTATCGGGCTTGGCAAGTCCGGGAAGAGCGATGGCAGTAAGGAGGGCTGCAGTGAGGTCAAGTATGTCGATGCGGAGACTGGCGTGGGAAGAATTCTTTCGAAGTGCCATACCGGGTAGGGGTCTGAAGTCTCGGCAATAATCCATCCCCACTCAGAAGGATATACACGTCTGAAGGATTGTTTCCAGTCTTGGGGTGCCCATATCATAAGGGCATTACCAACCCATATTTCATTGGTCCCGGCCTTTTCCTGAAGTCGGCAGGCGACGTTTGCAGTAGGACCGATCGCCGTGAGGAAACTTCGGTCTTGCTCTGCTGACCCTCGCGGCACACCAACCCGCGAAACATAGATTGACCCAAAATCCATACCGACTCGTGCATTGATAGGAGAAAAGCCGACTTGTATTAGATGCGGATTGATGACTTCTTTCAAAGCAGAAAACATTACCATTGCGCTTTGGAGAGCAGCCTTCGCTGTACTTTTCTCATCCGGAAGTTTGAAAATAGCCATCACACCATCGCCGGTGTTTTTTTCGATATATCCGTCATGGTCGTGTACGATCCGCATAATTGTAGGAATAACGATATTAAGCGCGTAAAGGGCTTCATCGATCGGTAGCTGGCTCGACCCCTTGATGTCAAAGAACAACACCGCAGCGTCAACCTTGCGAGCCGATCCAATGTTAATGTTCGCCGCGGAGGGAACTGCCCTCCCTGCTACGACCTGGTCCAGCTTGGGCTTGAGGTCCCTTGTGAGTGCCTTGAATTGATCTGTGAGGTACAACCAATATTCTCGATTCCATATGCGCATTATGCACCTATGATCAGCTTCAATACGGTGGCGGGAAGAGCGCCCATCAAGGCACTCATCGCCCATCGGACTGCTTTGTACTTTCTCTTCAGGATGCCACTGACAATATGATTTTGTGCGCCGTACTGACGCTCGACTTCTGCCTCGTCGGCTTGGCTGAGATCCTTCAGATAGACCTCCAAGGTTGCGCGGCTACAAACATCCTCCCAGAAAATAAGGCTACTGCCGATTCGTGGCGTTCTGGGGTACAGCGCGACCAGTGCAGTTCCTCCGGATGCCAAGAGGAGCAGTAGGGCAATCCAGTGAAACCAAAGTGACCAGGACACAGCAGGATTCTGCGTCAACAGATACCCAGCCAAAGCGAGATCAACGGTGAGTACACCAGCCGCTTTGGTATCAGCAACGCTGACATAATGGTTCAGGTAGTCAGTGACCCCTTTCCCGAAGCCTGGGGGCGGTTTCATTCCCGACGCCTCCTTGGGTGTGCTGTTGGCCTCTATATCACTGACCGCTTCCTTCGTGCAAACAATCGGAAATGGCAGTAAAGAGAACGATCTACTCTAGAAGCGTCAACTGACTTGTTAGATAACCGTTAGATGAGAGGCTGGAAGGGGTCAGTCGTGAGCAGCTAACCCCTTGAATTCTATGGTGCGCCCGGCAGGAATTGAACCTGCGACCTACGGGTTCGAAGCCCGGCGCTCTATCCAACTGAGCTACGGGCGCACTCAGGGGTACATGAATCATGTTGGGAGAATACTTGTCAAGGATGCGATCTGATGAACGTATGAGCGCGCGCGATCTGGTTACAACCGGGCGAGAATCTCATCCGCAATCTGCACGATTGAACGACCATCGGTCGCGATGACATGGTCGGCCGCAGCCTCATACATTGGCGTTCGTTCGCGCAGAACGTCTTGGATTTCGTCGACGAAGGACTTCGTTCCCGTAAGCGAGGGACGCTGTGTATCCCGACCAATACGCTTGGTAATCGTGTCGACTGAGGCCGTCAGCCAAAAGAGGATGCCGGTCCTTTTCAGCGTCTCGACGTTCTGTGATCGAAGGATTGCCCCGCCACCCGTGTCGATAACGAGGCCGTCTCGCCCCGCCAACTCCTGACACACTTGGGACTCAAGGTCGCGAAAGTAGTCCCACCCATGCTGCGCAACGATCTCCGGAATGTTCTGCCCTGCCCGCTTCATACTCTCCGAATCGGTCGACACCAGGGTGCGACTGAGGCGGGTGGCCACAATTTTCCCCACGGTACTCTTCCCCGTCCCGCGATACCCGATGAGCACGACATTCATCGGAACTGAGACTCCAACACCGTGCGCATCACCTCGACTGGAGCCGGCTGATTGGTCCAGAGCTCGAACTGCGTGACAGCTTGATTGAGAAACATTTCGAGGCCCGGAATCGTCTTGCACCCGGCGCGTGTCGCATCTTTGAGCAGTTGCGTTTCCCGCGGGTTATACACGATGTCCATAACGGCGAGGCCGGCGTGGAGCAACGAAGCGGGAACGCAGGTGGCGCCGACCTTCGGGAACATGCCGATGGGGGTGCAGTGGATCAGGACCTGCGCCTCGGGAAGCGTCCGGCCGAGAGTGGCTTCGTCGAGATGGAAATCCTCAACCGTCAACGCGGTCTTCGATCGAGCTTCAGCTGCCAATGCGGTTCGCTCTTTATCGTCAACTCCGAGTAGTGTCAACTTGTCCGCACCGGACTCCGCCGCCAACGCGAACGCAATGGCCCGTGCTGCGCCGCCGGAGCCCAGGATGACCACGTGCCGCTCCTTCAGCACCACCCCTCCCTCTTTTAGCGCGCGCAAGGCGCCGGTGGCGTCGGTGTTGTACCCGGTCAGCCGGCCCTTTTCGGCGACGATGGTGTTGATTGCGCCGATTTGCCGTGCTGTCGTTTCCACATGATCAAGGAACGGCATCGCCGATACTTTGTGTGGAATGGTGACACTGGCGCCGCGGAAGTTCCCAAGCGCACGGAGACCTTTGATTGCCTCGCCGATGGCTTCAACCTTCCATGCGAGGTACACACAATTAAGGCCGAGTTTCCGGAAAGCGGCATTGTGGATCGCCGGCGAAAGCGAATGCTCAACAGGATTACCAATGACACCGTACAGTTGAGTATGCGTGTTGATTTCCATCAGAGTAAAAGATCAAAGGAACGAGGTGCGTCAGCGGTGACTGCGGCCTAGCCAAGCAGCGCCTTCACCATGCCGTCATCCCCCCATCGATCGCGAACGTCCCCCCCGTCACCCAGTCGGCCTCATCGGAGGCGAGGTACAACACCATGTCGGCGACCTCTTCCGGTTTCCCAGGCCGACGGATTGGATAGTGGGACAGGATCGGATCGAGCTGCTCCGGATTGGCCATAAGCGGTGCCGCCATCGGCGTCGCAATCAGTCCGGGATTCACCACGTTGCACCGGATGCCGTCCTTGGCATAGTCGATGGCAATCGCACGAGTCAGCGCATCGAGCGCGCCTTTGGATGCCGCATAGACAGGCAACAGGGGAATCCCGACCAAGCTGGCGATCGAAGAAATATTCACGATGGATCCACGGCCCCGCTTCAACATTTCGGGCACCGCCGCGCGGGTCATTCGAAACACGCCGGTCAGATTGACATCCAAAACGCGAGCCCATGTCTCATCGTCAAGCTCATGGATTCGCCGACCGAACTCACCCACCCCTGCGTTGTTGACAAGGATATCGAGCGCGCCGAATCGCTGAACGGCCTGGCTCACAGCCGCCCGCACATGCCGATCGTCCGTAACAGAACCCGAGATCCCGACAGACGTGCCCTTCTGCTGCACAATGTCCCTTGCCACTCGATCCAGCTCATCCTGGCGACGGCCAGTGATCACCACCGCCGCACCTTCCCGGGCAAACACCTTGGCGATCGCCTCGCCGATTCCCGCGTTGCCTCCAGTCACCAGCGCCACTTTCCCTGCCAATCGACTCATCGATCTCGCTCCTCTTCCACGTCATCGGGCACATCTTCATGCACCCCCTCACCACCGACTTCTTGCCTACCGGCGGGGGCGAGCAGCCCAGGCTCAACCTTGCGCGCCACGGTAATGAACCCGGAATGGGCAACCATGCGGTGATCGGGCCGCACGCTTCGACCTTGGACCGACCAGGTGCGCAGCAGCGTTTCAAACGTTTCCACCATGCCGAAAACCGTGGTTCGTTCAAGCGCCTCAACTGTCTGCATGATCTGCGGCACCGTGGGGACAAAACTCAGGTAGATCCCGCCGGATCGAAGGGCCTTAGCCGCGTGGGGAACGACCTGCCACGGCTCAGGAACGTCGAGGACTACGCGATCGAACGGCACCCCGTCCTCAAGCATTTCGATCCCCTCATAGGCATTCTTGCGTAAAGATACCAGATTGGGCATGGGCCCCATATAGCGATCAATATTCGTGAGTGCGGTGCGAGCAAACTCCTCGCGCATCTCATAGGTCACAACCAAGCCCAGCGTTCCTACCGCACGTAACAGCGCCATCGTCAACGCGCCTGATCCAGTTCCCGCCTCAAAGACACGAGCTCCAGGATAGACATCCGCCCACATGGGCATAAGCGCGAGATCCTTTGGATAGAGCACCTGCGCGCCCCTCGGCATCTTGAGTACATAGTCGCCGAAGGTCGGCCGGAGCGCCAGCATCTTCTTCCCGCCTGACAGAGTGACGATGGTCCCGTCCGGCCGGCCAATGAGCGTATCGTGCGCGATGGTCTGGCCGCTGAACTGGTACGTTTCACCGGCCTTCAGGGTCAGGACATATTGCCGCCCTTTCTTATCGACAAGATGGATGCGCTCACCGTTGGAAAGCTGCGACATGGCGCGCATTCTAGGGGGTTCGTTCCGTGGTTTGCAACCAACGGCCATTCCTTGACAGGGTAGGAAGTGGGTCGTAAGATCGATTCACTTTCCATACTTTCGAACACCTTCCGCGCATGGAGCTTGCAATGCGGGGTGACATTCTCCGGAATAACACTCCGTGCGTACGCGCCTTCGCGGCGGCGATTCTCGGACCGGTCGTCGCCCTGTGCCTGATCCTCACAGACAGTCGTGCCTACGCCGGCGAAATTGTTGTGGCCAGCTATGAAGGAGTGATCAACCCGGTCGCAGCAGAATATTTGCATGATGCCCTCGCCTCCGCTCAATCGTCCGGCGCCCAAGCCCTGATCCTGAAACTCGATACCCCCGGCGGGTTGGATACCTCCATGCGGCTCATCGTGAAAGACATTACCGGCTCACCTCTTCCTGTCATCGTGTTCGTCGCCCCGTCCGGTGGCCGCGCCGCTTCCGCAGGGGTCTTCATAACCATGGCGGCACACGTGGCCGTCATGGCGCCCGGGACCAATATCGGGGCGGCACACCCGGTCACCATGGGCGGCGGCGAGATGGACAAGACAATGAAGGAAAAGGTGGAGAACGATTCAGTCGCCTACATCAAGAGTATCGCGCAGCAGCATGGACGGAATGTGTTGTGGGCCGAGGATGCGGTCCGTAAAAGTGTGTCCGTGACGGAGCAGGAGGCCCTGAAACTCAAGATCGTCGACCTGGTTGCGGAAGACCTCCCTACTCTTTTGAAACTGCTGAACGGGAGAAAGATCGCGCTTCCCAGTGGATCAATCATTCTGACGACCGAGACCACAACCCTTCGTGAGTTTCCTATGGGACTCCGCTTGGAGTTGCTGAAAGCGCTGAGCGATCCTAACATCGCCTATCTGCTGATGACCATTGGCACCATCGGCATTCTCGCTGAACTCTACAATCCGGGCGCGATTCTTCCCGGTATCGTCGGAGCGATTAGTTTGATCCTGGCCTTCTATTCGTTGCAGTCACTCCCGGTCAACTATGCGGGCGTGTTGCTGTTCATCCTTGGGGTCATTTTCTTTATCCTCGAAGCCACCGTCACCAGTTACGGTCTCCTGGCAATCGGAGGCGTCGTGTCCATGATATTCGGATCACTGATGCTCATCAAGTCAGACGCGGAATTCTTTCAGATTTCGTGGGCAGTGATTATCCCGGTCATCATCACAACGGCGGCGGTGTCAGTGTTCATCGTCGGAATGGGTGTCCGCGCGATGCGCTGTTCTCCACAAACCGGGCGCGAAGGTATGATCGGTTCCATCGGTATCACCATAACGGCTTTACGCCCGACCGGCACGCTCGCGATTCATGGAGAACTCTGGGATGCCGTCAGCGACACCCCGCTTGAACCTGGAACATCTGCGAAAGTGCTTCGCGTCGAGGGACTCACACTTTACGTCACTCCGGTCTTTCAAAAGAAAGAGGCCTAGCTATGTTGCTCAGCCCAATCAGTCTGCTCGTCCTTCTGCTCATCATCGTGTTTCTCGGCTTTAAAGTCCTACCGGAATACGAACGTGCCGTGATCTTTCGATGGGGCCGGCTTGCCCGAGGCGTCGTCGGCGGAAACGGGCCCGGCGTCATCATCATTCTTCCGCTGATCGACAGAATGGTCCGCGTGAGCATGCGCACGGTCACGATGGACGTTCCTCCGCAGGATGTGATCACCAGAGACAACGTGACCGTCAAGGTCAACGCCGTGGTGTATTTTCGTGTCGTGGACCCGCAACGCGCGATCGTGCAAGTCGAGGACTATCTGTATGCCACCTCAATGATGTCCCAGACCACCTTGCGCAGTGTGCTCGGCCAAAGCCAACTCGACGACCTGTTGTCCAAGCGTGAGCAGATCAACGCAGATCTTCAAAGAATCATCGACCAACAGACCGAGCCCTGGGGCGTCAAAGTGTCCGCGGTCGAGGTAAAGAATGTAGATCTTCCGCAGGAAATGCAGCGGGCTATCGCGCGCCAGGCCGAAGCCGAACGGGAACGGCGGGCGAAGGTCATCCATGCCGAAGGTGAGTTCGAAGCCTCGCAACGCCTGGCCGACGCAGCCGACGTGATCAGCCGGAACCCTGCCGCGCTTCAGTTGCGTTATCTGCAAACGCTGGTGGAAATCGCAGGGGAGAAAAACTCCACCACGATTTTCCCGATACCGATCGATATTCTCGCGCCTTTCCTCAAGGGGTGGGTCACGAAGTAGTGTGGCAATTCGGCCTGCAGGCTGGCGCCGATCCCACATAGGTGCCGCACAACTGCAACAGAGCGTTCTCACCTTACTCATTAAACCACTCTAATCTTCCTGCAATTTCCTGAAGATCGCGCCGCCGGTTTCTCATCTTCAATCCAGCATCCCTTTTGCTCCGTAGAGGAGCATAGAAGGCGATGATTCGGATGAATCCTCTTGACTGCACACGGCTCTAACAGGAGTGAAGAAGAAATGCGCAATCAAGAGATGAAAGGTGGCGCTATGAATATGGAAGAACTTCGGCCGAGTGACGAAGGCGAGAACAATAATACGGTGATTGCGGATACGGACGCCGATGATTCGCAGGCAAGCGGCATCCTGGAAGTCATCGGTCGCGACGAGGCTCAGGAGTCCGCTCAAGAAGAAAAAGCGGCGCCGGCCATGCGCACGAGCCAGGGTGCGAGCCCCTTTCTATTGGAGTCGTTGTACTTCCGTTCCTTCGGTGAGCGGGCTCTCTTGACCCGTCAAGAAGAAGTCGCGATTGCAAAGCGCGTTGATCAAGGCACGCGACGAATTCGAGTCGCCTTGCGGCATACGGTGAAGACGCTCGCCCGTTCCAAACGCACACCGGTACTGTTGGAGTCCGTCAAGACACTTCAAGTCGTCAGACGATTGAGCGGGCTCTCCGCTCCAGCACTGGAGAACGCGGAGCAGGCGCTGCTTGCGGTGCTGAAACCATCGGTTCGTGAGATGAAACCCTCTGTCGCTACCGCGAAGCGGCTGAGGGCTCTGCTTGGTGAAATCCGGTCTGCACGGATCATCCTGGAACAGGGCAAGGATGAGCTCGTACGTTGCAATCTGCGCTTGGTGGTCGACGTTGCCAAGCACTACACCGGACGAGGGTTGACCCTGCTGGACCTCGTGCAAGAAGGCAACATCGGCTTGATGAAAGCTGCTGAGCGGTATCAGTACCGGAAGGGCTTTAAGTTCAGCACCTATGCCACGTGGTGGATCAGACAGGGCATCACGCGTGCGCTCGCAGATCAATCGCGAACAATCCGCATTCCCGTCCACCAGACCGAAGCATCTCATCGGATTCTTCGCGTGACACGCCGACTCGGACAACAGTTCGGGCGGCCGGCTCGCTTGGAGGAAATCGCTCACGTGCTCCGCATGAGGCCGGAACGGCTCCACGAAACTGTGCAGGCATTCCAGGAGCCGGTGGCACTGGAGAACCCCATCGGTGATGGAGACACACAGTTTGGGGACATGATTCCAGACCAGCAGGCCGTTCCCCCCGATGCCCAGGTGCACCGGACCGAGATGACCCAGCAGTTGGATCGGATCCTGAGCACCCTCACACCGCGGGAGCAAACGGTGATCCGTCTCCGCTTCGGGATCGGCTATGATGACGCCTGTACCTTGGAGCAAGTCGGGCAGAGCCTATCAGTGACGCGCGAACGCATCCGGCAAATCGAGGCAAAGGCACTCAAGAAACTCAAGACTCCTGATATTAAGGAACTCTTCGCCGCCATCAAGTAAGGTCCTCGACACTCATTCGCCCCGAGGGCAGGGCACTTCGCCCTGCCCTCGAGACCCGACTTTCCCTCCTGCAGTCAGTTATGCGACAATGTGTGCCCAATGTGGGACCTTCACGCCATCTCGATAGTCGCACCCTTGTCAATACATAGAACTCTCCTGCCGATGATGAAGCTTCACCGTCCTCCGCTCGAGAAGGTGGGCCGGTGACTGGATCGAATATCCTTGCGTCTTTGGCTGAGGCCTCAGCTCCCGCTTCCCACCGCCCCTCGGCTGGCACGGTGTTCATCTTTCCAAAGCCTGTTTCCTACTTAGTCGCATGGGAGCTGCAATCCCATCTCCACAGCAAGCGTGTGCTCGATCTCAGACCAGACACAGTGCTGATCCTGGAACATCAGCCTGTCTACACGCTGGGACGAAGCACACGAGTGTCGCACTGGGGAGGCGACGAAGACGTCTTACGCGCGAACGGAACGGAATTGCATCGCGTGAATCGCGGTGGATCTGTGACCTACCATGGCCCCGGGCAAGTCCTACTGTACCCAATCCTCAGACTTGCTCAGCATGCTGCAGGTCCACGACAACTGGTGTGGCTTCTGGAGGAGGTCATTATTCGTGTGCTCAACCTCTGGAAGATTGGCGGTTGCCGAATCGACAAAAAACCAGGCGTCTGGGTCATGGCGCCTGAACCGGCGAAAATCGCCTCCATCGGCATACGCGTCGAACGCGGGATCACGTTGCATGGGTTTGCGCTCAACGTCGACATGGACCTGACGCCTTTTCAACGCATTCACCCTTGCGGATTTACCGACTGTCTTGTGACATCCATGGCAGCGCTACGCAACACGGCTCTCTCCGTCAACGACATCAAGCATGATCTCGCTCAGATGTTCGCCAGTGTATTCGCGCTCGAGTGGTCGACTGTGGACGAGAACCCAGACACACACGTCACTGAAGCCGACGGGATTGCCGGCATGCGCACATCCATCATGTAGCTTTGCGAGGGCTTATGCAGGAATTCGATACGCCAACCTTTCGTCTTGCGGTCGCACAATTCGATCAGGCAGCGGAGGCCATGCATCTGGACCCCAACCTCCGTGAACGCTTAAAGCTCCCCCAACGTTCACTCGTCGTCAGTCTTCCGGTGCGCATGGACGATGGACGGGTGGAAGTCTTTACCGGCTACCGGGTGCAACATGACTCGTCGCGCGGCCCGTCCAAAGGAGGCATCCGCTACCACCCGGATGTGAGGCTCGGCGAGGTCGCCGCGCTTGCGATGTGGATGACGTGGAAGTGCGCCTTAGCCGGCTTGCCCTACGGCGGAGCAAAAGGCGGAGTCCGGGTCGCTCCGAAGAAATTATCCCGCGCCGAATTGCAGCGATTGACCAGGCGCTACGCCGCAGAAATCTTCCCGCTCATTGGCCCCGACAAAGATGTGCCGGCCCCGGACGTGGGAACCGACGCTCAAGTCATGGCGTGGATCATGGACACCTACAGCCAGCAAGTCGGATATGCCGTTCCAGGCGTGGTGACCGGCAAACCCGTATCGATTGGCGGCAGTCTCGGTCGTGAAGAAGCCACGGGTCGTGGGGTCGTCTATGTCACGCTGGAAGCGCTCCACTATCTCAAGCTGTCTATCGAGAATACAACGGTGGCGATTCAAGGATTCGGGAATGTCGGCTCGCACACCGCGCGCATCATGCAGCAACAGGGCGCACGCGTCATTGCGGTCAGTGATGTGAGCGGAGGAATCTATAATGCCAAGGGGGTGGACATTCAGGAGCTGCTCCGACGTTACCCTTTAACTAGCCAGTCGCTGCGCGACATAAAGCTGGGAGATGCGATCACGAACGAGGAATTGCTGCAACTGGATTGTACGGTGCTCGTGCCTGCCGCCCTCTCGGAACAGATCACCGGCAAGAACGCCAACCACCTGCGCTGTCGGATCCTGACGGAGGGAGCAAACGGCCCCACAACCCTCGATGCCGATCACATTCTCGAAGACAAAGGCATTTTCATTATTCCCGATATTCTCGCGAACTCCGGCGGGGTGATCGTGTCGTATTTCGAGTGGGTACAGGATCTTCAACGTTTCCTTTGGAGTGCAACGGATATCCAGCGTCGATTGCAAGACATCATCACATCTGCCTTCCAGCGCACACTTCACTTCTCGACCGAACGACGGACGTCGATGCGTATGGCGGCGCTCATGAATGGGATCGACCAAGTCGCTCAAGCCCATCTGCAACGTGGGCTTTATCCCTAATCATGCTTCCGACTCAGACCAGTTCATGACTTGGATGCGCCGCGATGAAAGAGTATGCGCTGGCGGTGATTGCCGGCATGTGGCTGGCCGACGGAGTGGCCCTGCTAGTGGCTCCTCGATTCGTCATCGACCATGTGCGCACGATCATTCAGATCGACACGGCTCTTTGGCTTTGGCAACTCTTTGCCGTCGTCGCCGGCATCGCGTTGTTCTGGGCAGGGCTCGAACTCCAGTATCAGCCGCTCTGGATCTGTGCGGCGGGAGGGATGGTGGGCAAAGGGGCTTTTCTCGCATTTGCTCCTGCACACAGGCGCGAACAACTGGTGGCCTGGTCATTGGGACGAGAAGACATGGATTATCGGTTCTGGGGGCTCGGCCTCTGTACACTTGCCGTCCTGCTGCTCGATGCGCTAGGGTGGATCTGATAGGAATACAACGACAGCACGCCGGAGCACTCAATGACTCGAGATAAAGTCGCAGCCGCTTGGGAACAGCATTGCGGCGTAGGCTGGCCCCAGTTTTCAAGCCAAAATCAGGGGCAGTTGATGACCCTCGATACAGTCATCAGCGGTTGTGTCGTCTTCTACCTCGACAGCCCCGAGGGGCTCGATTACCGACGTGTTGCCATCGTGAAAGATTGTTTGGAAGAACTGAACGATCTGACAGGAGAGCTGGACACCGATTCCCAGACCTACTTTCTCCGACTTCGCCAGCTCGGTGAGATGTTGCTGGCGACGGCGCCACAGCCATAAGTTCAGCCAGTCATAGCAGGGCACGCCTCTGTGCCGCCTCGTTATGTACGACCTCCCCCTCAATTACTCAACAATGTCTTGCTTCATCGGGCTCAACAATCCCAACAACTTGCCTTTCTCGTGAGCGGGCACTTTGACCTTGTCCAGCGCTGCGACGAGATCCTCGACCAGAGCCTCAAAGTCGCCGTTGGTGATTTTCATCCCTGCATGGATCGTTTTCATGTCACCGCCCTTGTATAGGCACGGCCCACCGGACAGCATGCATATCTGATCGACGAGATGCCCTTTCAGCCTAGGGAAATCTGTCGTTGCAAACCGTCCATTGATGCGACTATCGGCTGCAACGTTCGCCACGAACTGATCCACGACGGTGGTAACTGCTGCTTTGCCTCCAAGACGATCGTAGAGGGACTTGCCCACGGGAACAGGTTCCGTCCTGGCGCAACCAGACACGATGACCGCAATCCCTGCCGTAACCAAGCTGCTCAAGACCAGCCTATTCCGATGCATCACTTGCCTCCCCTAGACTGCGTCAGCTCTTCCACAATGAGCGTTGCGGGGTGAGTGAGAAGCCGAAATTCAGGTTCCTTGCAGGTTCGGCATCACTTGGCTAAAATGAAGCATAGTTTACATAGCCTACCAATTACGACCAGCCGAACAACGATTACCGATCTCATGCCGGCATAGGAATGAAGGAGGAGTCAATGAGGAAGAACAGTGTGGTGTGGGGGCTAGCCTTGGCACGCGTAGCAGCCCTCGCCGGGTTCGTCTCCGTGGGTCATGCCGAGCCGTATGAATTGAGCAAGAACGATGTCATGGAGCCTACAGGGATCTCCAGCGACAGCGTCTCTCTCTTCGGTATCAAGCTCGGCGACTCGGAAGCCAAAGCCATCGAGGCACTGGTGAACGAAAAGATCTCCGGGATTAAGGCCGAGCAAGAAGCCACCTTCATCTTCCTACTCGATCAGCGGAAACCGACCGGCCCAATGGCTGGCGTGCGTATCCAGGATGGGAAAGTCGATCTGATTTTCATCAATAACCGTTTCGCGCACAAGATCAGAGGCATCTTCCGCAACGTCTTGAACAGCGAAAGCCCGGATGATATCCGGAAGTTGTTAGGTAAGGAAGAGTACGGTGATGAAAATGTCATGGGCGCCGTCATGGCCTACGACAAACAGGGCTTCCAGGTGAACTACCTCGGCAAAGACATCAATATCGAATTCGCCCAGCCGCACTAGGCTGCTGAATCCTGCAGCCCATCAACAGATCGGCATCGGACCTCTCTGGCCAGAGCCCTGTTTGAGTTGAGCTGCCTCACGGGCCTCCACAAGACTCAAACTGGCACAACTCGATGTGTGCGCTGGTCAAATAGGGTCGTAAGAGAACCCGCGGGCTACTGAATCGATTCGGTCACACGGAGGCCGTAGTCAATCAGACTCTTGGCGGTGTTCCAGCGGCGGCTGGAGTTGAGGATGACGAGCAGCAGATCACTGCCGTTCTGAGACACCTTGGCGATGAGGCATCGTCCGGCTTTTGATGTGAATCCGGTCTTCACGCCTTCGACACCAGGGATGCGGCCCAGCAAGCGATTCGTGTTGTGCAGGACATACGCACGGTGGCCGCTGACGGGCGTGATGATCTCTCGTTCTTCCCGCACAAGTTCTCGAAACACCGTATTCTGCATCGCAGCTTCGCTGAGCGTCGCGAGATCCTCGGCCGTTGAATAGTGGTCGGGGCCGTCGAATCCGCAGCCGTTGCTGAAATGGGTGTCGGATAATCCGAGCTCGGCTGCCTTGGCATTCATCAACATGACAAACTGGGCTTCATCGCCCCCGACATGTTCGATAGCAGCCAGGCACGCGTCGTTCGCGGAGACGATCAACATCGCCTTCAGCAAGTCTTCCAGTCGGAAGACTTCACCGGTCTTCAATCGCAGATGAGTCTTCGGAGCACGTGCGGCATTTCTGCTGACCGTCGCCTGTTCATCCAAGTGCCCTTTTTCGAGAATCACCAAAGCCGACATAATCTTGGTCAAACTAGCCGGCGAGAGACGCTTCTCTGACTCGTGCTCATAGAGCACCCGGCCCGACCGGAGCTCCTTCAGCAGAATACTATGTGCAGGGGCTCTTCTCCATGGAAGGGCTTGCGGAGGCATGTTGACGGCACGAACAGCCCGTTTCCCAAACTGAATTTCTTTCGTAGCGGCCTGGGATGCAGACCAGGCCACAGAGGAAAGAGACAGAACCGTGAGGAGTCCAAGACCACAGATAAATCCCCACAGGCGCTGCGGCATCTGATCGCATTGGGTCTGGTCATTCCAAATCACAAACATACCGCCTCTCTAGAGTGTGAAGGACTCCCGCACCTTATCACCTTTTACGCCACTATCAATCACTTTATGAAAAAATCGGAGCAGGTCGGCCAAATCGATCCAGAACCCGCAGTTGAGACAGCGGGCGTAAATTCTCCGGCTCATGAGGGTATAGTGCCGCTCCACCATCATGAACCCTTTGCACTTGAGGCATTGCATACATTACCCGTTCTCTCCGCTTATCGAAGGCGGTTCATCACCAACGCGAGGCATCCGGCGAGCAATCCGCCGCCGAGAAGCGTCGTGCCAAAATAGACGAATACGTTGGTGCCGCCGGACGGATGAGTCCCCTCCCATAAATCACGAATCCCGCCCTGCACCATCAACACAGAGAGGGTCATGAGCGAACCAATTGTGAACCACCATATAAAGGATCGAAACGCCATCGTTGAGCTCGTACATCGCGTGCGATCTCGCCTGTCGGCCACTCTAGCGAAGGGTCCCCAGGCTGTCAAGAACAGGAGGCATTACCAGATCTATTCGCCCCGCATGTCGATGGCCTACTCCTTCTCATCCGACGTCGGAATCGTTTTGAGCCCACGATGGAGGAAGATCGAGACGCTGCCACTTCCGTTGTCAGCGATGGCCAGTCCTGGCTCTTCTGTCCCCGTGGTCGTCACGCGAAAGGATGACACGGCAAAGGGTCCCGCCTTGGTACGGTAGTTTCTGGGTGGGTAATGAAAGGTGCCATCGCCTTTCCCGAACAAGATCGACAGATCATTCGATTGGAGATTCACGATCGCGACATCCACCAAGCGGTCTCCGTTGAAATCCCGCGCAAGTCCGAAGTTGGGGCCGGCGTCGGCGCCGGAATCCTTACCAGGCCGGAATGTCGCATTGCCGTTGCCGAGAAACGTCGTAAAGCTGTCTTGCTCCCCATTAATCACCAACAGATCATGGTTCCGATCGTTATTGAAATCTGCGAAACTCACCCCGAGTGGCCGCCTCCCAGAAGAATAGTCTTTGGGATCGCGAAAGGACCCGTCGCCATTGCCCAGCCAAATCGAGACCGCATTCGACATGGGACCACCGTTTGTCACGACCAGATCCAGCTTCCCATCGCTGTTGAGATCGGACAGGGCCACAGAGGTCGGGGTGTCGCCGTATTCGTACTGAGCGCCATGTCGAAACTCCCCCGTCCCGGTGCCGAGAAAGATCTTGATCTTGTCATTGCGGAGCGCCACGACGAGGTCAGAATGGTGATCGCCATTCACATCATCGGTCGCAAGCGCGACCGGGGTACGATGGACCGGATAATGCTGGCCTTCTTCAAACTTCCCGTTCCCGTGGCCGAGCAAGAGCGAGACTTCGTCGCCGCCGGAACAGGCTAAGGCCACATCGGCGTGCCCGTCCTGATTGAAGTCGCTCATCACGAGCGCGCGCGGCTCCTGGCACACATGGAGTTGCACTTGATCTTTGAATGTCCCGTCACCATTGCCTAACAGAATCGAGAGGGTGTTGCTGGCAATATTGGTCGTGATCAGATCGGTAAAGGAATCGTGATTCAGATCGCCGGTGGTAATGGTCGTGGGATTCTTGCCGACCTTATAACTGGCAAAATAATAGAAGAGATCGGGGGGATTGTACGGCTCAGTTTTTGAACAGGCCATGAGCCCACTGACAAAGAAACAGATCAGCGCGAAACGAAGCATGGACCTGATCGTACGGAATTTCCCCTGGCGTGAAGCGTTCACCCTCGTCTTCCAATGCTCGTATGGTATGGGCCAAAAGGCCTATGGCGGTAGTGCGCAGAAGGCCTCAGTATACAGAGGCGTTCTTTCCCCTGGCAATCTCACAGAAAGAGATCATGAACCTTTGAATTTCACCCTCCGCCTGAGCTACAATGACCACTCTTTTGAGGAGGGCTCCATGAGTAAGATTGTGAACGTTGACATCACCATGTATGGAATCGCTGAGATTATTATGTGGTGCCTTGATCGAAATAAGGGGCGCGTCCCTGGCGTGGATACTCCCGGTTTTAAGAAGATGCAGGAGTTATTGGCTGAAAAACCGCAGTCGGCCGACTACTTTACGCTCGATCAGTTCTGGAAGAAGAAAGTGACGCTTCCGCTGACCGAAGAGGAAGTCACGACGATCGACCGATGTCTGTACGACATCCCGAACTTCGATAACGAACCGCTCCCTCAAATCCGACACAAGTTCTGGCCAAAGCCTGTCGAAACCCACTGACAACCAACCGGAACCGCCCGAGCGGTTCCGGTTGGTTGTGCTCTCCTGCGGATCTGATTCTCTTCAAGGAATTGTGCCGGGAAGGCAAGGCTGGTTCGGGCGCATCACCTGCCACCACAGAAAGAAGCACGGAGCTGGACTCTTTAGAGTGTTCCCTCGCCTTTCAGGTATTTGCGGAAACGATCCATGAGTTCAGCCCCCAGCGTCCCGCCTTCGGGCTTCTTGGTCGAAGGATCGGCAAAGTGGCTGCGGATTTCCTGAAGACGTTTTTCAGCTTGATCGTTCCCTTGAAGACGTTTGGTTTTCTGAAGCGCGGTGTCGAACGCCTCGAATGTCAGATCTTGATAGCCGAAGGAGCGAATGCGTTTGACCGCTTTCATCATCGCTTGATTTCTGAACGTCGTGAGATGATCGGAGTCAATTTCGGTCAACCCAAGCTTCCGTGCCCGCCGCTCCGCTGCCTTTCTGATTCCGCTTCGCACAAAGTCAGGTGAGGCTTGCAGCCGTTTCCAGGCCTCGTCAGTCCAGGCGACCCGTTCTTGAGGTGCCTCCCACAGTTCGCGAAGAACGGTCTCATCGATACGGGTCAACTTCTTTCCCCTGGCCAGATCCTCGGTATCGCGTTTGAGCATGTCGGTGACGAACTCCAGCGCGATGGGCGGCGATTGTTTCAACTTCTCCTGAAGCTGGGCCAGCGCCCCCTCGGTCCATTCCATCGAAGGCCCAGCGGCTTCCTGGAGATCGCCGAGGGCTTCCACTTTTTCAAACAGATCGACGTTCACTTCGAGATGGCCACGTTCTTTGGCAATCTCTTCGGCAATTTGCTGAATCATGCCACGCATGAACTCTGGCACGTTCGCCAGACGTTCCTTGGCAGCGGCCGTCCAAGGGAGATGGCCGTGCTCCATATCCTCGGCAGCCAACGCCATCCCGGCTTCACCTCCCATGCGGCCCATCATCTGGCCTTTAAACTGATCGAGAATATCTTCGGTGATCACCTCATACCCAAGTTCCCGCGCCTTTTTTTCGGCCAAACGACGAACCATGCCGCGCAGGAACATCGGGGCGCGCTCCATTCGCTTGAGCGCGCCGTCGGTCCAGCGCACCTCCGTCGTGACGGACTCTGGGGAATCTGAGGCTGACATGGCCATTCCTTACTACGTGCTATTGATTCAGCAACTCTTTCAGCTCCTTGCCGGCTTTAAAGAACGGCACGCGCTTGGCCGGCACAGCCACGGTCGCACCGGTCTTCGGATTACGCCCTTCCTTCATGCGGCGTGCCCGCAGGCGAAAACTGCCGAAACCGCGAATCTCGGTTTTGTCGCCGTTCTTCAACGAGTCTCTGACACAGTCGAAAATGGTGTTGACGACAACTTCCGCTTGCCGTTTGGTCAACGTGGTGACTTGCTCGGAAACCCGTTCGATGATCTGCGCCTTGGTCATGCCCCTTCCCCCTTTGCTCCGTTGATGGACGAGCGCCCCCTTCACACCCTGTGCACACGCGCTAGAAGGCCATAAGATACTTCAGACTGACGCCTGAATGGAAATCCAGCTTGGGAAACAGCACCGTGAACTTCGACTCAAGAAGCTCGCGAATGGAAAAACGACGGCGCGGTTCGACGACTTTAGGCTCGCCTTCGATACCCGCCACGTCCGCAGCCAATTGAATGGCAGCGTCCAAGTCGCCGAGCTCGTCGACTAGCTTCGCTTCTTTCGCTTGGCGCCCGGTAAAGATTCGCCCGTCTGCCAACGCTTGGGCATCGGGCAACTCGATCGCGCGCCCCTCCGCCACGGCGTCAATGAACTGCTTGTGCACGTCGTCCATCACCGTTTGCAGTAAGCCCCGCTCTTCCTCGCTCATCTTGCGGAGCGGAGAACCGACATCCTTGTACTTGCCGCTTTTGATGACAACCCCTTCGACACCGATCTTCTGGAGCAACCCCTCTACGTTGGCCGTTTCCATAATGACGCCGATGCTGCCGGTCAGCGTCCCAGGATTCGCCACTATCCGATCGGTTGCCGCGGCGATGTAGTATCCTCCCGATGCGGCCACACTCCCCATCGACGCGATAACCGCCTTATTGCTTTTGGTGCGGACCCGTTTGACCGCATCGTGGATTTCTTGCGATGGAACGACTCCTCCTCCAGGACTATCGATACGCAGCACAATCGCTTTGACGGAAGGATTCTCACTGAATCGCTTCAACTCTCCGACCGTCGTTTGCGAATCTAAGATCACCCCTTCTATCCGAATCAGGGCGATCCGATCCTCGGTCGACAAATCAAGATCGGGGAAGAAGACGTTCAGCAGGAACATGATTCCAAGGCCGGCGCCCAGCACCCAGAAAATGGTGCGAAACGGCCGGCGCTTGGGAGGACGCTCTGCCTGTATCGCTTCATCCGCCATTGCACGCGACCTGCCTCATGATCAGAATCGACACGTACTCAGTCTTAGTCGTCTGATTGCGGCCGTTTCCGACTCTGCTTGGCCGCACGACCAAGACTCTGGTCCAACCCGCCCTGCGATGAGTGATACTCATCTACCTGTTTGCGCTCCGAGTCAAGCTGATGGTCGCGCAGACTGAGCGCGATCTTGCGCTCTTCCCGATCGACCTTGATGATCATGGACGTCACCTCGTCCTGCAACTTGAACTTCTCTTCAAGTTTCAGGTGTGATTCGAGGCCGGCCTCGCTGATATGAATCAACCCCTCGACCCCGCCGTCCAACTCGATGAAGATCCCGAAATCAGCGACCTTGCTGACCTTACCGGCCACCGAGTCGCCCACGTGATAGCGCGCGGGGATCGCCTCATCCCACGGATCGCGGTTCAATTGCTTGTACCCAAGCGAGAGCCGCTCTTTCTCTTTGTCGATGCGCAGCACGACCGCTTCCACCTTCTGCGCTTTCTTGAAGAGCTCTGAGGGATGCTTGATATGCTTCGTCCATGACATATCGGAGATATGAATGAGCCCATCGATACCTTCTTCGAGTCCGATGAAAGCGCCGAAATCGGTGAGGCTCTTCACTTTTCCTTCAATTCGCGTCCCGATGGGATACTTGCTCTCGATCATGTCCCAGGGATTGGGCGCCGTCTGCTTCATGCCCAACGAGATCTTGCGGCTCGCCGGATCGACATTCAACACCGCCGCTTCCACTTGATCGCCCACCGCTACGACTCTCGATGGATGTCGGACTTCATGAGTCCAGGACATTTCCGAGACATGCACCAACCCCTCAACGCCCGGTTCGAGCTCCACAAAGGCTCCGTAGTCCGTGAGGCTGACGACACGTCCGCGCACCCGGGTCCCGATGGGGTACTTGCTTGCGACGTTGGTCCAAGGATCCGCACTCTTTTGCTTGAGGCCCAGAGAAATACGGCCCGTTTCACGATCGTACTTCAGAACGGACACTTCGACCTTGTCGCCCACGGTAAACAATTCTGAGGGATGCCCCACGCGGCCCCAGGACATGTCGGTGATGTGCAGCAAACCGTCGATGCCTCCGAGGTCGATGAAGGATCCGTAGTCGGTGATGTTCTTGACCATCCCCTGAATGAGTTGCCCTTCCTTCAGGTTGGCAAGCGTCGTCTGTCGCTTCTTGTCTCGCGTTTCTTCCAGCAGAACGCGGCGGGAGACGACCACATTGCCGCGCCGGTGATTGATCTTGATGATTTTCAGAGGGAAAGTCTTCCCGACGAGTCCGTCGAGATCACGCACGGGGTGGAGATCAATCTGCGAGCCGGGCAAGAACGCCTTCACGCCGATATCGACCATCATCCCGCCCTTGATGCGCGAGACGATCTTTCCTTCGATGCTTTTCTCATCTTTGTAGAGTTTCTCGAGTTCTTCCCAAATCTTCATCTTGTCGGCTTTTTCTTTGGAAAGAACGAGATTGCCGTCTGCGTCTTCACATTCTTCAATGTAGACCTGGAGCCGGTCACCGATCTTGAGGTTCTGGAGTTCCTCGGACGAGAACTGATCGCCCGAGATCATCCCCTCCGATTTGTAGCCGATATCGACGACTACCTTGTCCTTGGTCAGCGCCACAACACGGCCTTCGGTAATCGTGCCTTCCTCAAGGTTGCGGAACGTTTCTTCGTACAACGCAGCGAACGCGTCGCGGTCTAACTGCGCATCACTGTCTTTGGATACCGTACCCATATGAGCTTCCTACCCTTCCGACTCTCGTCGGGCGCTGATGGTGAATTGCGCCGGTCTCACTCAGCATTGCGAGCGCCGGCGGTCGGCCTGTTCGGTGTCTCACGCGCCTGGTCATCCTTCCCTTTGGGAACCGGAACTTCGCCCAAGGTCGCGATCTGCTCGATCACCGTTCTGCTGACTTGTTCATAAAATTGCTTCGTCTCTGCTTTCTCTTTCCGCTCTCCCGTCTCAAAGGCAATAGGCTTCCCGAATCGCAACGTGACCTGGTGCCATCGAGGCCATCGGGCCCCCGTTGGCAACACATCGAACGTCCCTTTCAGATACGCCGGAACCACAGGGCACCCAGTCTTCGACACGATCACCCCGATGCCGGCTTTTGGCGGCCGGAGGTGTCCATCGTGGCTTCGACCACCTTCGGGGAAAATGACCACCACCTCGCCTGCTTGAATCAGGCTGATCGCTTTCCCAAATGCTTCTCGATCGAGTCGGCCCAGCCGCACGGGAATCCACCCCAGCGACCGGAGAATGCCATTCAACACCGGAACCGGAAACAGGTCACTGCGTCCGAGGTACCAGGCCCTCCGTTTCATCCCGCAACCGAGCAACGGGATATCGAGGTAGCTGGCATGATTCGCGGCAACCAGCAAACCCCCCGTGCTCGGAATCTGGCCCTCGACGCGATAGCGGAAATATATCCAACCGATCGCCCGCGTCAGGGCCCACAGAATCCCATAGACGAAGCCGCTCACGACGCGGCCGTCACCGCCGCCATCATCTGCTCCACCACTTGCTCGACGTTGAGCGCAGAGGTATCGATAGGTCTCGCGTCGGCCGCGGCAATCAGCGGCGCAATCGGCCGGCTCCGATCTCTTGTGTCTCTGCCCGACAGGTCCTGATAGGTCGTTTCAATCGGCCCTCCATGGCCAGCGGACACAAGTTCACGGTGTCGTCGCTCCGCTCGCACCGTCGCATCTGCGTCCAGAAAGAATTTGAGCGGGGCAGCAGGAAACACCTTCGTGCCGACATCGCGTCCTTCTGCGACGACTGAGCCACGTTGAGCGATCTGCCGCTGGATTGGAAGCAGCCATTCACGGACCGCTGGAATCGCGGAGACGATGGAAGCTGCGCTCGTCACATCCGGCGTGCGCAGCTCGGTCGTGATGTCACGGTCGTCGACCAACACCTGCATAGCGCCGTTGTGGAATTGCATCTGCATCGTGGTGGTCTGAAGAAGTCTCGACACTTGTTCATGGTCTGTCGGTTGCACCTTTGACTGCAGCACTTTCCAAGCGAGCGCCCGATACAGCGCCCCTGTATCGAGATACAGATACCCCAAACGAGCCGCCAATAATTTGGCCGCCGTGCTCTTGCCCACTCCGGCTGGCCCGTCAATCGCAATAATCACTCGGTGCCCCGTACACACATCGGCCCTTTGAGAACGAGCCGTATTATAGCCCTCAAGAATGGTGCGTCAACAACCCCGAGAGCGTAGCCTCGAAATTCGGGAACGACGTCTCCACGCAGCCCGTGTCGGCAATCGTCATCCTCGTATCCGCTGTGAGCCCTCCGATGGCCAACGACATCGCCACACGATGATCACCGTGGCTTTGTGCCTTACCGGCGGCCTTCAGGCGGCCATTCTCTCCGCTTCGGCCTAACCCTTGAATGATCATTCCGTCGGGCTTTTCGGTGATCTGTGCCCCCATCGCCTTCAACTCAGCACTCATGGTCGCAATACGATCACTCTCTTTGACTCGTAGTTCTTCTGCTCCTGAAATGAGGGTGTCGCCCTCCGCCATCGCCGCGGCCACACAGAGGATAGGAAACTCATCGATCGTTTGTGGAATGAGGTCAGAACCAATCGTGACGCCCTTGAGCGGAGCGGACTTCACACGAAGATCGGCCACCGGTTCTCCCACTTCTTCCCGTTGATTGAGAATCTGAATATCGGCCCCCATGAGTCTCATCACATCGATCAGACCCGTCCTGGTCGGATTGATGCCGACATTCTGAATGGTGAGATCGGACCCCGGAACAAGCGTGGCTCCTACGATAAAGAATGCAGCAGCCGAGAAGTCACCGGGAACGACCACACGCTTTCCTGCCCATCCGACTGCGGGCCGCCCCTGCAAGACCACGGTGCCGCCATCCCGCGTGAGGGGAATGCCAAAGTACTGAAACATGCGTTCCGTGTGATCTCGTGAAAGGCGAGGCTCTCTCAATCGTGTGACCCCTTCGGCAAACAGACCGGCAAGGAGAAGCGATGATTTGACCTGTGCACTGGCGACCGGCGAGGTGTACTCGACGCCGTGGAGTCGCTTGCCCGCAATCGCCAACGGAGCCAGTTCCCCTCCCTTGCGCCCTGCAATCACGGCACCCATTTCACGCAAGGGTTTGACCACTCGTCCCATAGGACGGCGGCGGATCGACTCGTCACCAGTGAGAACGGTAAAAAAGTCCTGCCCCGCCAATAGACCCATCAACAGACGAATACCCGTTCCGGAGTTGCCGCAATCAATCGGTCCGTTTGGCTCGGTCAACCCCCAGAATCCTTTGCCGTGCACAGTCAACTGCCCGGGCTCCTCATCGATCCGGACACCAAGTGACTGAACAGCTCTCATCGTGTTGAGGCAATCCTCTCCCCGGCAGTAGTTCAACACCGTACTCGTTCCTTCTGCCAGCGCGGTCAGCATGATGGCGCGATGGGTGACGGATTTGTCTCCGGGAACCGTGATCGTCCCCTCGAGTGTTCGGCCTGGAGTGATGGTCAATGACGTCATCATCATCTTACACGCTGACAGAAGGGCGCGCGTTCAGTTTCTCGCGTTCACCTTTTGCCCGTTCGAGCGCCTGCTCTATTCCAGCCGCATCACCCGTCTTGATCAGTTGCTTCAGTTTTTCCAAGGCCCGTTCGTACCCGTCGATAAAGGACACCAGGTTGTCTCGATTCCACAAGAAAATATCGCGCCACATTTCCGAAGAACTGGCAGCGATCCTCGTCGTGTCCCGCAACCCACCGCCCGAGTGACCGGCAAGATCTAATGCCGGCATCTGATGATCGCGAAGATCGGCCAAGGCGTTCATGAGCGCAAAGGCCGCCACATGGGGCAGATGGCTGACTGCGCCAAGAATTTGATCGTGCGCATGCGGGTCCATGGTCAACAAAATCGAACCGGTCTCCTCCCACAGCTGCTTGATGCGCTCCAGAGCCTGCGGATCAGTCTGCTTCGTCGGCGTCAGGATGCACCGCGCGCCTTCGAACAACTGATCAGACCCTGCGGCAACTCCGGTTTTTTCCTTCCCGGCAATGGGATGGGCGCCGACAAAATATACCCCCGCCGGCATGGCCGCTTCCGACCGCTCGACCAGCGTTCCTTTCACACTCCCGACATCGCTTACAATCGTTCCGGGCGCCAGGCAATGCGCCCATTCCTTCAGATGGCGATCGTAGGTGTCGACAGGGGTTGCAAGAATCACCAGATCCGCCCCATGCACACCATCCTTGGGATCGGTCACATACCGATCGATCGCGCCCAATTCGACGGCGGTTCTCAGATTCTCAACCCGCCGGCCGACACCCACGACATGACCGGCTAACGCTTTTCGCCGAAGGATCATCCCGAGCGACCCGCCGATCAGCCCCACACCGATTATTGCAACTTGCTTGAAATGAACCACCATGGCTGCTGTGCCTAAATTTCTCGCCCCACGGCTTTTGCAATATTTCCAAGATCGTACATCAACGCTTTGAACTTCGAAGGCTTGATCGATTCTTCTCCATCGCACAGCGCGCATTCGGGGTTTGAATGGACTTCGATGAGCAGTCCGTCGGCTCCGGCCGCAACGGCGGCTTTTGACATCGGGGCGACAAGCGCCCATTTCCCGGTCGCATGGCTCGGGTCCACAATGATGGGAAGATGTGAAAGCTCTTTCAAAGTCGGAATGGCTGCGAGATCGAGCGTGTTGCGATACTGCGTTTCGAAGGTGCGAATGCCTCGCTCGCAGAGCATGACATTACGATTCCCGCGCGACATGATGTATTCCGCAGACAAGAGAAATTCCTTGATGGTCGCCGACAGGCCTCGTTTCAAAAGCACCGGCTTGTCATAGGCGCCGACCTCCTTCAGAAGCTCGAAGTTTTGCATGTTCCGGGCGCCGATCTGAATGATGTCCGCCTTTTCGAGGAAGAGCTCGATATCCCTGGTGTCCAGAATTTCACTGACAACAGGCAACCCGGTTTGTTTCTTGGCCTCGAGCAAGTAATCCAGCCCTTCGCGTCCCAGGCCTTGAAAGGAATAGGGTGACGTCCTAGGCTTATACGCACCACCTCGGAGAATCGAGGCCCCGGCGGCCTTCACCTCGTGTGCAATCCCCACGGTGAGTTCCAGCCGTTCAACCGCGCAGGGTCCCGCCATGATCGCCAGCTTCTTGCCGCCGATCTTCACCCCGCTGACATCGATGATGGTTTCTTCCTTCTTGAACTCACGACTCACGAGTTTCCAAGGGGCCAGGATCGGCAGCACACTTTCCACGCCGGGGAGAGCCGTCAGCGGCTGATTGTGAAGAATGCGGTCGTCGCCGATGACCCCGATGATGGTGCGTTCCTGACCGGTGGAGATCTGCGATTTCAAGCCGAGATCCCGCAGTCGGTCGATAATATGGTCCACTTCGCTTTCTGAAGCCTCTGGTTTCAACACGATGATCATAATTCCCTCGCCATTCTTCTCTTCCTATAGCAAGACTTTGTTGAGTGCCTGGAGGAACGCGGTGTTCTCATCGGGCTGACCGATGGTGACCCTGAGCATAGTCCCGTCGATATGCCGCACGATAATCCCTTCGCGCAGCAACGCCTCAAACACCTGTCGTCCATCTCGCTTGACATCGAAATAGAGAAAGTTTGCTTCGCTCGGTATCGGGGCAAAACCACACGCTCTCAGCCCGTTCCCGACTTGTTCCATACCCGCTGCGTTGACGGCTCGACTCTGGGCCACATGCTCGTCATCCCCCAACGCAGCCAACGCCGCTCTCTGGGCAAAGCTGTTCGCGTTGAAGGGAGGCCGAACCCGATTCAGAAAAGTGTTTATCTCAGGCGTGGTGATTCCGTATCCAATTCGCAACCCTGCCAACCCGTACACTTTAGAAAACGTCCTCAGGACAATTGCGTTGCGCCCCTCTTTTACATACGCGAGCGTGTCGGGGAATTGAGGATCGCGGACATATTCATAGTAGGCTTCATCAAAAACGACGATGACGTCTCGGGGTACCGTGGCCATGAGCCGACTGACCGCGTCAGCCGACACCATTGTCCCCGTTGGATTGTTGGGATTGCAGATAAAGAGCAGCCGCGTCCGTGGGGTGACGGCGCAGGCCATGGCCTCAAGGTCATGCGTCCAACCCGCAAGAGGGACCACGACCGGTTTGCCGTGCGCGGCAGTGACTTCCATCTTATAGATGACGAACGTGTGATCGGCCATGACGGCCTCGTCGCCGGGGGCTAAGAACGTTCGGGCCAACAGCCCTAGAATCTCATCAGATCCATTGCCGAGGATGACCTGCTCGCTCGTGACTTTCCAGCGATCCGCAATCGCCTGCCGGAGGCGATAGGCGCCGCCATCAGGATATCGGTGCAGAGTCTCATTCGCGCCAACCAGCGCCGCCACCGCTTTGGGTGACGGTCCGAGCGGATTCTCATTGGAAGCAAGTTTAATCACCCGGCTGAGTCCGAGTTCACGCTGCAGTTCGTCAATCGGTTTCCCGGGGACGTACGGACTGAGTGATTGGATATCTGGGTGGACGTACAGTGCCATGATGTTAACTATGGGCGGGGTAGGAGCCCAGCGTCTTCATGAACAGACAGCGCCCCTTAATTTCTTCGACCGCCTTGTTGACCCGCTCCTCTTCGATATGGCCTTCGACATCCACGAAGAAGATGTATTCCCAGGCTTTCCGCTGCGAGGGTCTGGATTCGATTTTCGTCATGCTGATCCCGTGAGACGCGAAGGGGCGGAGCAAGTCATAGAGCGCACCCACCTTGTCTTTGACCGACAACATCAACGACGTCTTGTCTTTGCCGGTTCGCTCGGACGCCTTCTGAGACAGCACCAGGAAACGAGTGAAGTTGTTCAAGTTGTCTTCAATGCGCGCCTTGATGACTTTCAGCCCGTACAGTTGCCCGGCCAGTTCTGAAGCAATCGCGGCTGACGAAGGCTCATCGATACAGAGTTCGGCTGCTCGCGCCGTGCTGGCCACTTCCACTGCGGGAACGTGTGGAAGATTGGTTTCCAACCAGTTCCGGCACTGCGCAATCGCATGCGGATGCGAGTAAATTTTCTTCACCGCTTCGATAAGCCCGGACTTCGACAGAAGATGATGCGAGACCTCTTGGAGGATCTCTCCGTAGATCAGCAAGTTGGAATCGATGAACATGTCGAGGGTATGGTTCACCACGCCTTCGGTGGTGTTCTCAATCGGTACGACGCCGAAATTGGCCCGCCCACGCTCGACTTCGCTGAAGACTTCCTTAATGCTGTGGACAGGCACGTATTGGGCCGATGAGCCAAATTTCTGCATGCACGCCATGTGGGTAAAGGTCGCCCGTGGCCCCAGGTACGCCACTTTCTGGGGCCCCTCCAATGACAAGGAAGCAGACATGATTTCCCGATAGACCGATCGAATGGCATCGCTGGGGAAAGGGCCGGTGTTCAGCTTCGTCAACCGCTCAATAATTGCTGCCTCTCGTCCTGGGGTATGGAGGTTGGCCTCCGAATCCTTTTCTTTCTTGAGTTTGCCAATCTCGATGACACTCTTCGACCGTTCGTTCAGCAGATGAATGATTTCATCATCGATCCGATCGATTTCTTTACGATATTCGAACATGTCTTTGGGCATGGTGCGCAAGCCTCAGACTTCGAGCCCAGGAGATCTCCCTGACCCTCTGATAGGCAAGGGAACCCCCTATAGGCAAGTGGTGAATTTTACAGGAACGATTGAATCTATTGCAAGGATAGCACCGGAGTTTCAGGAACTTTGGAAGGGTGAGAAGGGGCGATCTGAACCAGGAATATGCCCCTAGATAAGTGAGGTTGATGGGCGCTCGAAGTGCTCGAATGCCAGCCGGGTAACCTGCCGTCCCCGGCCGGTTCGATCCAAGAAGCCAGCCTGAATCAGGAAAGGCTCATAGACGTCCTCAAGAGTACCCTTATCTTCCTGAACCGCCGCTGCCAGAGACTCAACTCCGACGGGCCCGCCATTGAACTTCTCGATGATCGTGAGAAGGATTTTTCGATCCATGTCGTCAAAGCCGGCCCCATCGATTCCCACCCAGGCTAAGCCTTCTTGTGCAACCTGCTTGGTGATATGTCCATCGGCCTTGACCTGGGCATAGTCTCTGATCCGTTTGATCAGCCGATTGACGATCCGCGGTGTTCCACGGGCCCGGCGCGAAATTTCTGCCGCGCCCTCACGATCAATCCCGATTCCCAAGACTCCAGCCGACCGCGTCACAATGGCTTCCAGATCAGACGGCGAATAGAATTCCAGCCGATAGACCAACCCGAACCGGTCGCGAAGAGGGGAGGTCAACGCACCCGCTCGCGTCGTTGCACCCACGAGCGTAAACCGAGGCAGATCAAGCTTGACCGTTCTCGTCGCAGGCCCTTGGCCGATCACCAAATCGAGCTGATAGTCCTCCATAGCGGGATAGAGCGCCTCTTCGACAGACGCCGGCAGGCGATGAATTTCATCAATGAAGAGGACATCATGCTCTTGCAAATTGGTCAGAATCGCCGCGAGATCACCGGCATGAGCCAGGACCAGTCCAGACGTAGACCGCAATGCAGCCCCCATCTCCTTGGCAATAATATGAGCGATCGTGGTCTTTCCAAGACCGGGCGGGCCATAGAAGATGGCGTGGTCGAGCGCCTCCCTTCGTTGTTTGGCCGCCTCGATACACACTCGAAGGGACTCCTTCATTTTCTCTTGTCCCACATACTCATCGAGCGTTTGAGGGCGAAGGACATTCTCCAGTCCCCGTTCGTCGTCTGTCACACGATTCGTCATGAGTCGCTCAGTCATAATGCCGTGCTCACGCTACTTGTTCTCAGGTGCCTGTTGATACTTGGGAGGCGGCGGTAATGCTCCCTGTCCCGGTGTTGCTGGACTGCCACAATCCGGAGGGCAGGTTTTGAGCCCTTGAGTCGGGTCGGGTAAATTTTGCTCCATTTTCTCCAGCTGGCATTGCGTCAGTCGACCACCATCCTTGCTGCCGCAGCGGGCCGGGACCGACGAACTGCCGATTTCTGCGTAGCCTTGTGGACAGGAACCACAGACAGGAAGCATGTTTGCCCCGAGTGGTACACACTGTACGAGGGTCGGATCGCCGTCTTTGCAAATTTCTGGCGATTGGGTGACGCCTGTGGTCGCATACCCATCCGGGCAGGTTCCACAGGTCATTCTGATGCTCTTGGGTTCAGCTGCTTCTTCAGCAGCTCTTAAGGAAGGGACGGTCCCGAAGACGAGAGCACACCCCGCGTAGAGGATGAACACAAGTCGTCTGACAACGTCCGGTGCGCCTGCTGACATACCTTACCCCCTTGTAAGCTCCTTGAGCCCTTCTCGGATCAGATCTTTCAACACGATCGGACTGGCCGCGGCCTTCGTGACTCGCTTCAAGGCTTCTCTGGCATCTTGGAGGCGATAGCCCAAATTCACCAGAGCGGACAGGGCATCCTCATAGGGGCCATCGAGACCAGACACATCAGATGCGGAAGTCTGGACGGGACCTGGCTGGATCTTGCCCACTTTGTCTTTCAGCTCGAGGGCTATGCGGCCCGCGGACTTTTTCCCAATACCTGGAACGGTTGCGAGCTTCTCGATATCTTCGGTCCGAATCGCATGGACAAGTTCTGTGATAGGCAAGCTGGATAGAACACTGAGCGCCAACTTGGGACCAATGCCGGACACGGTGGTCAGCAGCAAAAACGATTCTTTCTCGCTTTGTGAGAGAAACCCGAACAGCTGGATCGCATCTTCCCGGAGATGCGTATGGATATTCAGCGCGGTAACTTCGTCAAGATTCGGAAGGGCGTAATAAGTACTCAGTGGAATATGGACTTCATACCCGACCCCCTGCACGTCCAGAGTGAGGTGGGTCGGTGTCTTACATGCCAACCGCCCCGTGAGAAAGGCGATCATCTCGTCTCGTTACCCGGGTGATATCAACAAGCCTGACTGGGCGGCCTTCATCCCGCAACGGTGGCGGCCACCTTCTCCATCACTTCATCGGGGATGTCGAAGTTCGCGTGGACTTTCTGCACATCATCGTGCTCATCCAGAACTTCCATCAGCTTGAGCATCTGCTCAGCAGGTTTTTCGTCCAGACGGACCGTGTTCTGAGGGACGAAGGTCACTTCGGCCAAGGCCGTGCCGATCTTGGCATCGCCCAGTGCCTTCTTCACCATTTCAAAATCATGAGGACTGGTGACGACTTCAAAGCTCTTCTCTCCCACTTTCACATCTTCCGCACCGGCGTCGAGGGCCAACGAAAAAAGAGTATCTTCATCGACCTTCCCCTTCTCAACCGTGAGGAGGCCCTTCTTATGAAACTGCCAGGCGACTGCGCCGGCTTCCGCCATATTCCCGTGATTCTTCGCAAGCAGATTGCGAATCTCGGCCACGGTCCGATTCCGGTTGTCGCTCGTAATTTCGATGAGCACGGCCGTTCCCCCGGGTCCATACCCCTCGAGCGAAAATTCTTCGTACGTCACGCCTGGCAACTCACCCGTGCCCCGTTGAATCGCCTTCTTCAAGGTATCGCCGGGCATGTTGGCCTCTTTCGCCTTTAGGATAGCCAGGCGGAGGCGGGGATTCCCGTCCGGATCGCCGCCCGAACGAGCCGCGATCGTCACCTCACGAATAATTCTGGTGAAGATCTTTCCGCGCTTGGCGTCCTGGGCCCCTTTGTGCCGTTTGATCGTCGCCCAGTGACTATGTCCGCCCATGTGTTCCTCCTCTATGCCGGCCCAGCTCTCTGGTCTGGATTGGCTAGGGATGCTTGGTGAGACAGCGCTGACTGTGAAGGTGTAGACCTAGCACAGGCTTCGGAAAGGTGTCAATTGCGCCCACTCCTGATCGGTCAGCCTATTCGGAATATACGAGAAGCTGGACACCAATCCCTTGGGCTGAGCCTTCCCACCCATCGCCGCAAGTGATGCCTTGAAATTCAGGTACAGCGGTGGCCACAGAAGAAGCGCCGTGATCGCGTGCGGAATGTTGGGCATGCACCTGCAAGATCTCTGTGGCCTGAGCACTCACCAGGATGACGATGAAGAGAGCGCAACGCTGTCCTCTCATCTGAGAGAGTACACGATGAACGAGAATGGAAAGGCCCATCCGGATGGCCGGATGGGCCTTACAGCGACCGGTCTCATCCCTAGACAGACTACATGAATTTCATGAATTTATCCTTGGTTTCATCCATGACTTGTGCAGTAATCGTCGCCAGTCCGCGCTCCTTGGCGACACGCTCGATTTCCTTGCGCGCCATCGGACGGATAAAGTCAGGAATATTTTCCAGGCGCTGCTCGGCTTCGCGTGACCAGGCCATGCCGTTCGGTGAATCGTTCTTGGAATCGTCCATGACTTGCAGCGTAATTGCCTTGAACCCTTGCTTGCGCGCGTACGCCTCCACGCTGCTTTGCACCATGGGCTTGACGAAGGACGGAAGGCGATCGAGTTTTTCCTTCGCATCGGCAGTCCACGTGAAATCAGACGGGGCGGGCGCAGTTCCATTCTCCGGTTTCCCTCCTGTCGTCAGTCCCATGTCGGCCACCATGGCGGAGAACGGGCAGCCTCCACTCGATTTGTCTCCGGCCTTCACCGGAGATGCCGCGGTCGCCGCAATCGGTTGCCCGCTCTGAACTTTTGGATCCTCCTTCAGCACGCTGCGCATTTTGTCCAGGGAAGCGGACGCTTCACCGCGCGCGTTCAGCTTCAAGCCCAATGCATTCATCATCTGAGTTTCGCCCTGATTAGTGACCATCGAAAACTTCGCGTTGCAGGATGGGCAGGCAAAAAAGACCCCGAGGGATCCTTCGGCCGGCTTCTCCACCTTCTCGAGGTTCATGTAGGTTTCGCAGTTCAGGCAAACAAATTTCATAATGACTCCTCTCCCAGAGGCACAAAGCTGATTTTCAGATCCTTTTCAGGCCCCATTTCCATCTCGTGTGATGTTGGCCGGAATTGCAAAGAAGATACGCTAACACAAGGGTTTCCGATGAGTCAAACCACCCATGCGATGGGATTAATGCTGCGGCAAAGAACCCCTCTACGGGCTTCTTGAGGCGGACACCCTGCTAGCCTGTTAGATAGAATACTGAAAGGTCGGCTTCGCGCCGATGGCCTGAGCCAGGACACCCCGCCGCTTCAGCTCCTCCATGATTCGTCTAGTCGCGGCGTCGAAATCTGTCGGCCCGCTCAACACAACGTCGGTATTGGGAGGAGGCTCCTCCTCCGTTTTGCTCATATGAATGGCAATGACCGGAGCCGGGTGGACAAGCGTCCGAATGGCCTGCACCGCCTCTCTGTAGGCCAGGCCAAATGGATTCGTGGTGGAGACGACGATGAGTCCGGTATCAATCAGCAGTCGCGCCACTTCGCCGTACCGGCGCGCCATCTCTGTTGTTTGCCCACGTTCCTCTTCACTGAGATCAGCATCGAGACCACGCCGTAGATTCTCGCCGTCCAATAAATAGGCGTGCCGCCCATCGGCTACCAACCGTCCCTCTAGCTTGCGCGCAAGGAACGACTTGCCGGTGTGCCGTCCACCGGTGAACAACACAACCGCAGCCCGATGGCCATATTGTTGTGCGCGATCTTCGACGCCGACTTCGCCTTTTACCCAGGCAAAGTCCCGCCGCCGAGCTTCTTCACGAAGAAATTCCTGGTCGTCGTGCACCTGTTCGGTGACAATGCCGCCACCGGCGATATCATATTCGTCAACCAGCACGAACCGACCCGTCGCTTCAAACGAAGCCGAGAGGTCGAATGCCACCGGTGCCTTGGCACGAAGGGTCAACTCCGCCACCTGATTCTTGTTGACCGTGTTACTGTCTTGCTGCTGGGCCAGATCCATCGTGTCGATAATCCGATGGATCGCCGCGACCTCACAGTCCACTTCTTTCGTTGCGACACGGAGCAGATATTTTCGCCCCTTCTCAAGGGGCCTCTTTCCCAACCAGAACACATTGGCTCGGAAGGCCGTCGAAACCAGCGGCAACTGCTCGTGATGCGAGGCAACCTCACCGCGCTCCACAAAGATTTGATCGTCGAGCGTAATCCCGATCGACTGTCCGGCCTGACCCTCTGTGGGCTGCGGCTCGATGTTGAAGGCTTCAACGGACTTGATATTCGCCCGTTTATTCGAAGGTGAAAACACGAGATGATCGCCGACTTTTAACCGCCCCGCTGTGATCCGGCCAGTGATAATCCGTCGCGCGTCGAACTTGTAGACGTCTTGCACCGCCAGCCGAAGGGGCTGCTCGGACCGCGCGGCTTCTTTCTTGAACATGCTCAACGTATCCAGCACTGTCGGACCCGTGTACCAGGACATGTGCTCGCTGCGATTGAAGATGTTGTCGCCGAGTTTGGCGCTGACCGGAATGAATTGCGTCGGCACCGCCTTGAATTGCCCCAGAAATTCTCGATACTCCTTCTCGATCCCGTTGAAGACATCGTGCCGGTAGCCGACCAAATCCATCTTGTTGACGACGACCGCAAATTGGCGGACTCCGAGGAGGGAGAGGAGATAGCCATGTTTTTTCGACTGCTCCTTGACCCCCTCTAAGGCATCGATGAGCAGCAGTGCAGCTTCCGCGCGTGCGGCGCCGGAGATCATGTTCTTGAGAAATTCCTTATGGCCCGGCGCATCGATGATGATGTACTGGCGCCCTTTCCACATGAAGAACGTACGCGCCGTATCGATGGTGATGCCTTGTTCTTGTTCTTCGAGGAAGGCATCAAAGAGGAACGCATATTCAAACTCTTTTCCCTGCTGACGACAAATTGCGTGTACCTTTTCTAACTTTCCATCCGGCAGTGATCCGGTATCGGCGTAGAGCCGCCCAAGCAAGGTGGACTTGCCGTGATCGACATGGCCAACAATGACGATGTTCAAGTTTTCAGATGGTTTAGAGAAACCCGCCGTGGAACTCATGACTTACATGTACCCATCCTTCCTTAAAAGTTCCATTCCACGGCCTTCATCTTGTGCACGGCCTGAACGTTCTGCCACAGTCGTGTGCCGAAGTTCCTCAATAATGTCATCCACATTTTTGGCGGTCGACTTGATCGGCGTCGTGCAGGGAGCGCAGCCCAGGCTGCGGTATCGGGTCCCGTCGCCCTTGTCGAGATACAAATCGATGAAAGGAATGTTTTCCAGCTTGATGTATTCCCAAATGTTGATCTCAGTCCAATCCAGAAGTGGATGGATTCGGATGTGCGTGCAGGGAGGAAACGTCGTCTTGTATTGATCCCAGAGTTCGGGAGGTTGGTCACGAAAATCCCAATCGCCATGCTTATCGCGAGGAGAGAAGTATCGCTCTTTCGCTCTGGTTCCTTCCTCATCCGCCCGCACACCCAGGATGACACCCGTATACCCTTTTTGCTCCAACAACTGTTTGAGCCCGTTCGTTTTCAGGGCGGTGCAGCACACCACGCGACCAAGCGTGTGGTTCATCCCGGCAGCCAAGGCATCCTTGTTTTGGCCGACGACCAAATCCAGTCGCCATTCACGAGCCAACCGATCACGGTATTCAATCATCGCCGGAATCTTGTAGCTCGTATCGACATGGAGGAGCGGGAACGGCACATGCCCAAAGAACGCTTTACGGGCAAGCCACAAGAGCACGGTCGAATCCTTCCCCATCGACCAGAGCATGGCAAGATTATCGAAATGTTTGTATGCTTCCCGGAGAATATAGACACTTTGGTCTTCCAGTTGTCGAAGGTGTTTCACGATCCGCGATCCTTTCGCCTATCCCCGCTTCCCCGCCGCTGCCGCAACGACGGGCTCTTGTGCGAGCTCATCCAGTTTGTGCGCCGCCGCTCCCCCATCAATCGCTGCCCGTGCAGCCGGGAAGCAGGCGGTGAGAGACGCGCCTTTTCCAGCTGCATAGAGCAACATCGCGGCATTCATCAGCACCCAATCCTTTGGCCCGCCCTGCACCTGATTCTGAAGAATGCGACGGAGCAGGTCTGCTTCCTTGTCCCGCTGCTCCAGCGGAAACCCGGCCATCTCTCGGGATGAACCAAACGCCAATCCAAAATCCTTTGGAGCCACTCCCAGCGGCGTGATGCGCTCATCTCGCAGTTCGAGCACTCTCGTGACTGCCGACGCAGACAATTCTGGATCGCCCTCGACACCGCGAATCACAAGCCCTCGCGGACACCCGAGCATGCGCAACGCTTCCACCGTTTTTTCGAAGTGTGGCGGGTGTGACAAACCAACCACCTGAGCGGAAGCGCGGGCCGGATTCAAGAGCCTGGCGATCGGATGAAAGAGATTCCTAACTCCGAGCTCCTGCCGCATTTCCAAAAATCGGTAGACCGGTGGATGGTAAAGCCCAACGTCTAGATAGGCGAAGCCTTTTTTGTTCAGATCCTCCGTCACCATCTTGGGCTCAGAATCGATGGGTATTCCCAATGCCTTGAGCACCCCCGCACTCCCAGGCCGGCCGGGCACGCCATCGTATCCATGCATCAGGACTGCGGCTCCCGCTGATACCGCGACAATCGACGCAGCAATCAGCGCATGAAACGTGTCCTGTTTCCCGGCATAGCTCGGCACATCGACAAGGGCCAACTCTCTTGAGACTGCGAGCGGAAGCACGTATTGCCGGACTGCGGCCACACACGCAGCCAATTCGGTCACCGACTCCATTTTGAACCGCATCGCAATCAGAAAGGCACCGACTTGCGCCGGTGTCGCTTCGCCTTCAATCAAGGCCTTCATGGCCTGCTTGGATTCATCCCACGTCAAGTCTTTGGAGGCCTTCGAACCCTTCGCGATTTTGGCAATGATGTCTTGAATCCGCATACTAAGATTTGTGTAAGCCACATTCCATTTTGGCGAAGTTCTTCCAGCGGCCCGCCCGTGGATCCTCACCGGGCGCAACAGGAGCGGTGCAATGGGTGCAGCCGATGCTGGGATAGCTTTGATCATGCAGTGGGTTGTAGGGCACTTCATAAACACGGATGTAGGTCCACACATCGGCCCAGCTCCAGCGAGCCAAGGGGTTGACCTTCACGAGATCGAACTTCTGATCCCATTCGATCAAGCCCGCATTGGCTCTCGAAGGCGCCTGATCCCGTCTGATCCCCGTGATCCATGCGTCGAAACCTTTCAGCACACGAGTCAGCGGTTCAACTTTGCGGAGTTGGCAGCAGCGATCAGGCTCTTTGGACCACAAGGCCTCCCCATGCTGTTCAGCTTGATGCTCAGGAGTGAGGAGCGACTTCACTTGCAGTACTTGGGCCGGCTTCAGGTCGTAGCGCTGGATAATGCGATCCCGCGTCACATAGGTTTCAGGAAACAAAAATTCGGTATCAAGGTAGAAGAGCGGGACGGATGGATTGATCCGATGCACCATGTCCACAAGCACCACATCCTCTGCTCCGAAACTGCAGGCGAGGATAATCTTCGACGAATACCGCTCGATCGCCGCCGTCAACACATCTTGGGGCTGCTTCGATTCGAACGCATCGTTCAACGATTTGAGTTCCGCATTGAATGCTGAACTATGCTTCACAGCCATGGCTAATCCGGTTTCCCCTTACCCTTCAACCTTTTCAACCAGCACTCGATAGTGCGTAGACTCAGGCTCAAGCGCCTCCTGCAACAACACCTTATGTCCATCATTCTTGAGGCTCATCGGAACGTTCTTGATTGGCTCACCCGCGTCGAGCCACACTTCCAACTGTTCACCCACATCCATCATCTCGAGTTTGAGTTTGGTCTTCACGTAATTCAGCGGGCAGGCCACTCCGCGCAAATCGTACACCGGCGCGCCGGTAGACACATGGGCCACTGGAGGAGGCGCCGGTTTCGGCGATGGCGCGGCAGCCGTTGTCGGGGCTTCAGCCACCGGCGCAAGTTTCAGATCCTTGCCCATCTGTTCAGTCGCCACACGACAAGCATCAATAAAGCCCTTTGCGAAGGCCATCTTTTCCTGAGCAGACTGAGCGGTGGTTTCTTTGGGCCCCAAATTGCCGACCTGTGTACCAAGATCACGATAGATAGGAGGCACGATCCCCTTGTGTGCGAGTCGCCGCTCAAACTCCAGAAAGATCTCCGCATCGGTTGTCGGATCAAGCCCCTCCGTGACCAGCAAGGCCTTCGCCGCTGCTAATACCGCGCGATAGGATTTGTTTACAGAGACGGAGTACTGATGGTTATCCACCAACATTTTTGCCTGATAGAGCTCCTGTTCGGCTTCAAGGATGCCGTTTTCGATCATTTCGAGTGCACCGCCGGCGCATTCACCTGGTCCAAGATCTTCGAGGATGAATTCATCTTCCCCTTCCCAGTCGTAATAGAAGGTGGGGTCATCCTGAAAGGACGGAACGATCGTATACGGAATCAACTCATCCTTCAGTTTGTGCTTCCCAACCCGCGCGATGAATGTCGGTAAGCCTTCCTGAGGCTGACGGTCACGCCGATACACCTCGATGAGATGGGTCAACGCAGCCGGAACCGCCTTCGCCGGTAACTTCACCGTCATTTGACCGATCCTGGCTGTCCCGTTCACGGAACCACCAAGATGGAGTTCGTAGTGCGGCGCAACGTGGTCGCCAATCCGCTTCCCGACGCCATGCAGCCCGATCGTGGAAATGTGGTGTTGCGCGCAGGAATTGTGGCAGCCGCTGATCTTGACGTTCACATCCTGGAGGTCTTGGGGCACGCGACCGGCTGGAAACACTTCGGCCAATGCCCGTGCGAGCCCCTTTGATGAGGTGATCCCCAAGCCACAGGTATCAGTCCCCGGACAAGCAATGATGTCTTCAACGAGCTCGGCCCCGGGATCCGCTAATCCTTGCGAGACCAGATCACCATAGAGCGCCTCAATCTGAGTGGCAGGAACCCATCGGATCACAACATTCTGGTTGATGGTGGTGCGAATGTTTCCATTGGAGTACCGATCTGCGAGTTCTGCCACGAACACCATCTGCTCCGAAGTAATATCCCCCATGAAGAGCTTGATTGCCGCAATGACGTACCCGTCTTGCTTCTGTTTGACCACGTTGGTTCGCTTCCACATTTCGAAGGGCGTCTCATGGCCAAGCCGATTCGGGGCTCCATTCCCATTGGCTGAGTTAGAAGTGGCGCCGTTGCGGGTCGGCATAATGAGCGGCTGCGGATCATCCTGATGCTGAAGGATCGTGACCGACTCATGTTTGGGAAGGTCATGGCCCATCGATATGTAGGCCGCGTCCCAACGTCGCTTGAATTCGCCAAACCCGAGTTTCTCGATCACAAATTTCATGCGAGCCTTGTTGCGGTTCTTGCGATTACCCAAGGTATCAAAGACCTTGATGACGGCTTCGATGCTGGGGATGAGCTCTTCGATCGGGGTGAACTCCCGCAGCACTTGGGCGATTCTCGGAGCGGATCCAAGGCCGCCGCCAACCACCATCCGAAACCCAATCGTCCCATCAGCTCGTTTCGCAGCCAAGAGCCCAATATCGTGAATCGGCGTGAGCGCACAGTCGTGTGTACACCCTGAAAAGGCAATCTTGAACTTCCTCGGCAAACTCTGATTCAGCGGATTGCGCAGAAGATGATATGCAACCGTCTTTGCATAGGGTGTCACATCGAAGACTTCTCCTTGGCACACCCCCGCCAAATGACATGCCGTCACATTTCGGACAGTGTTGGCGCAGGCCTCTCTGGTCGTAAGCCCAACTTCCGCGAGACTTCTCATGACCGTCGGCACATTCTTTAACTCGACGAAATGCAACTGAATATCCTGACGCGTCGTGACATGGCCGACACCGGTCGCGTATCCATCAGCAAGTTCCGCTACGCGACGGAGTTGGTTTGCAGAAAGACCACCGAACGGAATTTTGATCCGCACCATCTGCACCCCAGCCTGCCGCTGTCCATAGATCCCATACTGGAGGCGAAACGGCTTAAAGAGATCGTTGGAAACGCCACCAGTAAGTAGACGCATGGCTTCGGCCTCGAAGGTTTCGATTTCTTCAGCGATGGCCGGAGGAATGGGAATCGTCTTGATCGCTGGTATCGCGAGAGGTTGTTGTATGCTCATACCCGGATTCTCCTCATCTAAGTTCTGCGCGGGCAAGACCTAGGATCGCACTGCGATGACTATCTTCCTAAATGTGATACATGGGATTGCGTTGTTCTTCGATGGCTCGTTGGCGTCCTGCTAATTGCTCAATCGTGATACGCCCAAGGACCTCGCGCTCGGCCACCTCAACTTGCTCCCATACATCTCCCAGCAACAGTTCTTGCTTCGTCAAACGCCTCCCAAGTACAGACTGGCTTTGGAAGGCGTGATGAAACACTGGTCCATCCAATGCTTCCAGGACGTCGGCAACGGAAAGCAAAGACGGCTCTTTCAACAGCATGTATCCCCCCTGCGCGCCTCGGAGACTATCAACCAGACCAGCCTTCTTCATTGCATTGAGCACTTGCTCCAAAAATCGGACCGGAATAGCCTGCCGCCTCGCGATTGTCCGTGCTTGGATCGGAATTTCTGTCGCATTCATAGCCAGATCGACTGCAGCCATGATTCCATAAGTTACACGCTGAGATACCTTCATTCTTGATCATTCCGGTAGGAATTATGTCTTAATCTATACCTTCTTCCGGTACTAACTGTCAAGCGGGAGCCACAGTCAATATCTTGGCGGCGGACGGAGGAACCAGGGGGCAGCCTCATCATCTTACGAACGCACAGATCCTTGTACCTCGCATTCCTTATAAGTGACGCCTGCAAGAAAAATTACACTCGACCCTGTTTTTGAGACCCATCTTCAGTGGACCATGGCAGAGTGAGGAGTAACTTTCTTCTTGAAATTCGTGTGCCGCATGATTTAAATGACGACCGGAAAGGCTTACGGGGAGCACCTCAGAAGCCTACTGCCCTAAAATCCGATTGACATCGTTTGCGCCCTGGGCAATAATCCGACCCACTTCTTCTCGTGGTGCCTTCATGCCAGTGCCCTCATCTGTTTTCAGCATTCTATTGCTCACTGCAGATACCGATGTTCAAGCTCAGGTCAAACAAACCTTCAAGGACGCATCGGTAACCGTCGCACGAGATGCAGCGGCCTTCCAGAGAGAGTTTCCAAAGCATCAGTTTGATGCAGTGGTGGTGGAGTCTCGGCAGGCACAGGAGGGAGCCATTATACTTCCAGATCACATCGATCCCTCTCATACCTTGGTCATCACGGGCTCGCGAGCGGTTCTGAGAAGAACGATGAAAATGATCCAGCTCATCAATCAACAGACCGGGCACTTACATCAGAGCAAAACACGCGACACGTCGCTTGAGGGTTATCTAGAGATGAAGATGGGTGACTTCGTGAAGGGCATGAGGAACGGGTCGGCGAGAAATCTGCATCCGATTCTCATTTCTGCTGTGGAACGTCCCCTGATCGCTTCCGCGCTCCGTGAGACACAGGGGAATCAGATCCAAGCAGCCGAGCTCTTGGGGCTCAACCGAAATACCCTACGAAAAAAGATCGTCGATTTACATATTCCCTTGAAACGGACAAGAACCAAAACAAGTCGTACGGCGTAGCACTTCAGTGCCTGTGTTTTGAGGTAGTCAACCTGGGTTTACTTCTTCATTAACTCATCTAAGGAGGGGACTCGATGACAAAGGAAGAACTCATCGCGAAAATGGCCGCGTCAGCCGGAATCACGAAAGTTGCCGCTGGTACTGCCCTGCAGGCATTTACAGGGGCAGTCACCTCCTCGCTGAAAAGGGGACAGCGTGTCTCCCTTGTCAACTTCGGCACCTTTACCATCTCAAAGCGCAAGGCACGGATGGGCAGAAATCCGAGGACTGGAGAATCACTCAGAATTCCGGCGGCCAAAGTGCCGAAATTTTCTGCCGGGAAAGAACTTCGTTCGGCGGTTAAGTAATTTTTGATCGCCCGAAGGTTGCTAGCAAGAGAGAAGGCGGCGTCTTTCACCCTGCTGGAAGGATGCCTCCTTCTCTTTTGCTTTTCTTGACAGTGTAGGCGGGGCTATATTAGCATGCGCACCCGGACAATAGGCGCGTAGCTCAGGGGGAGAGCGCTACCTTGACACGGTAGAGGTCGACGGTTCAAGACCGTCCGCGCCTACCACCCAGCTGAGGGCACTCGCATGCCTCTCTGAGGCGGGGTGCCTTTGTTGTTTCTTGTCCTTGATCGGTTCGTACAAGTTATGAAGATTACGATAAAAGATGGGCCCAGCGGAGACGTTCAGACCGGTCTGACGGTAGAGGCTGCTCTGTCCGTGCTTGGGATTGGTGCCGGCCCAGATATTTTGGCAGCAAAAGTCAACGGGACTGTCGTGGATCTTTCACGACCCTTGTCGGAGGATGCGACCATCGAGCCGCTCCGGTTTGACAGTGCGGAGGGCCGTGACGTCTACCGGCATAGTAGCACCCACATCATGGCCCAGGCAGTGAAAGAGCTCTTCCCCTCCGCACAGCTGACAATCGGTCCGGCCTTGGAAGACAGCTTCTTCTACGACTTTGCGTTTGAACGTCCTTTTACGCCGGAAGACTTGGAGAACATTGAAGCTCGTGCTGCCGACATTATCAAACGTAATCTGCCGATTACGAGACGGGAATTCGCCAAGCAAGACGCGGTCGATTTTTTCAAGGCACGTGGGGAAGCCTACAAGGTTGAACTGATCCAAGGTTTTCCCAATGGAGAGCCGATCTCTGCCTATGTACAGGGTGACTTCGTCGACCTCTGCCGAGGTCCCCATCTTCCAACTACGGGCCGTGTCGGCGTCTTCAAGCTCCTCAATACAGCCGGAGCGTACTGGCGTGGCGATGAGCGAAACCCGATGTTGCAGCGGATCTATGGGACATCGTTCCCAACCAAAGCTGAGTTGGATGCCCACCTCGCCCGTCTGGAAGAGATTAAGCGCCGCGATCATAGAAAAGTGGGAAAAGAACTTGACCTGATTACTATTCAAGACGAGATCGGCCCCGGTTTGGTTCTCTGGCATCCAAAAGGCGCGGCTATTCGCCTGTTGATTGAAAACTTCTGGCGTGAACAGCACATCAAAGATGGATATGACCTCGTCTATTCCCCGCATGTCGCGCGCCTCGATCTCTGGAAAACAAGCGGGCACCTCGACTACTACCGCGAAAACATGTTCGCCTCAATGAAGCTGGAAGGCAGTGAGTATCAACTCAAACCGATGAACTGCCCGTACCATATCATGATTTATAAGTCACACCTTCGCAGCTACCGAGATCTTCCCATTCGCTATGGCGAACTAGGGACGGTGTATCGATATGAACGGACCGGCGTCCTCCATGGGCTCTTGCGGGTGAGGGGCTTTACCCAGGATGATGCCCATCTGTTCTGCCGGCCGGACCAGATGGAAACAGAAGTCAGTCGCGTGCTGGATTTTACGTTCTTCATCTTGCGGACGTTCGGGTTCAATGAATTCGAAGTGTTTCTCTCCACAAAGCCCAAGGAATCGGTGGGAGCCGACGAGCATTGGATGCTCGCCACGAGCGCACTGGAAGCGGCCTTGAAAAGTCGCAGCATCGCCTTTCAGCTGGATCCGGGAGGAGGCGCATTCTATGGCCCCAAGATCGATATTAAGATCAAAGATGCGCTGGGTCGCTCCTGGCAATGTTCCACGGTCCAAGTCGATTTCAACAATCCGGAGCGGTTCGAGTTGAGTTACATCGGTGAGGACGGTAAAGCGCATCAGCCTATCATGATCCATCGAGCCTTGATGGGATCCATCGAGCGTTTCTTTGGAATTCTGATCGAACATTATGGCGGGGCATTTCCAACCTGGCTGGCACCGGTGCAAGCCATGGTCATGAATATTACGGATAATCAGCGGGACTATGTAGCTGCCGTCGTCGCTCAATTGAAGGCGGCCGGCTTCCGCGCTGAAGCGGACCTTCGGAATGAAAAGATCGGGTTCAAGATCCGTGAAGCGGAGAAGGCGAAGGTCCCGTTCATGCTGGTAACTGGGGATCGCGAAGTGCAAGGCGGCACCGTATCGGTTAGAGGCCGAAGCGGCTCGAATCTCGGAAACATGACAGTGGCTGGGGTGTTGGATCTCTTACGGACTGAGGTCGCCCGCCCACAGCAGGAATTTCAACACACACACTAAGAGGTGGCCTATCGTTCCCAAACTGCGCGTGAATCGTGAGATCCGGGTCCGAGAAGTGCGAGTGATCGGTCCGGAAGGTGAACAGCTCGGGATCCTTCCGACACCAGATGCCTTTCGTCAAGCCCAAGAGGGCGGCTATGACTTGGTCGAAGTGGCTCCTACCTCCGTGCCGCCGGTCTGCAGGATTATGGACTATGGCAAGTACAAGTATGAGCTCAGTAAGAAGGAGCATCAGAGCCGGCGCCATCAGAAATCCACGCAGGTGAAGGAAATCAAGCTGCGGCCACGGACAGACAAGCATGATCTGGAAATCAAGATCCGACAGATGAAGGGATTTCTGGAAGAAGGAAATAAAACGAAGGTCACCCTCACCTATCGCGGGAGAGAGATGGCCAATCAAGAGATGGGGCGAACACTGATGAACTCGGTCATCGCGCAACTGGCAGACACGGGCACGATCGAGTATGCCCCCCGCATGGAAGGACGGAGCTTGATCATGATCGTGGCTCCGAAGAATTAACGAACGTGAGGCTGTGATCGATTAACCAAAGGAATCTCACCAATGAAAGTCAAAACACACAAAGGCGCCAGCAAGCGCTTCGCAAAAACCGGAAGCGGAAAGATCGTTCGGCGCAAGGCAGGCAAGCGACACCTGCTGAGCCATAAGGGACGTGACCACAAGCGCCGCTTGAGCGGCACTGAAGTTGTGGACGCCACATCCACCTTGTCATTGAGTCGGCTACTCCCGTATAAATAGGCCCTAACAAAGGAACATCGTAAGAAAGCAAGAAGGAGTATTGAATCATGCCTCGCGCGAAAGGTGGACCAAAAACCAGACATCGAAGAAACAAACGGCTGAAACTAGCCAAGGGACAGTACGGAGGGAAAAGCCGGCTGTTCCGTTCGGCGACAGAGAGTGTGGATAAAGGTCAGGCCTACGCCTATGTAGGCCGGAAAAACAGAAAACGTGATTTCCGCCAACTGTGGATCGCGCGCATTAGCGCAGCGGTTCGGGCGCAAGGACTGACCTACGGCCGGTTTATCAATGCCCTGAAGAAAGCGAATGTGTTGTTGGATCGCAAGGTGCTGTCAGATATGGCGATCAAGGATAGCACAGGTTTTGAGAAGCTCGTCGGCCTCGCCAAACAACATCTCACGACGGCGACGGCCTAACGCCAACGCCTCTTCCGCGGTTTTTCTTGATTATCTGGATAAAAGGAGAGCGACAGTCTGTCGCTCTCCTGCTTATTTCAGCTCTATAAGTTGAGTGAGATTGACTTCACACGCAACGACCGGTACAGCAATCTGCCATCGTTCTAAGACTTCAGGGTGGAGCTCACCGATGATTCCAAGCGGTTTGCCTGCCACGACGATCCGGCCGGCGCGGCCTTCGAGATATGAGGGGTGCTGAACCGGCGCGAGGCTGTAGTCTTTCCCCAAATAGTAGAACAGCACATCGACGCACGAGTGAATTTCCGAGAAGTGGGCGGTCGCGTGTGAGATGACGGCGCCCAAGACGGCCTCAGTTCGCGAGCCCAGTTCATGCGCACCATCGGGAATCGCCACTTCTCCGGCCTCGAACAGACGATGCGGATAGAAGGCTCGACTCGACGCCGCTTCAACCCGCAGCAAGGAGGGAAGCATCCATTGCCTCAGACACGAGAAGGTCAGGGCCATCGCATTATCCACCTCCACCATCCGGCCCCACTCCGTTCCGTCGAGACGCATGGCACTACGGTAGTGCTCCGGTGACCCGAGGATATTCGAGATGATTTCCTGGAAACCGAGTCCCACCATCAGTTCACGCGCGCGATCGGAGAATTGCTCGATCCTCGATAATCCGCCCACAGTAAACTGGACCGGCATGACCGGAAGGAATTCATGATATCCACGACTGATCGCCACATCTTCGACCACATCCATCGCGTGAAGGAGATCCTGCCGATAGAGCGGCAGCGTCGCCGTCACGTTCTTGTCTCCCGCAGACACAGTGTAGCCGTAGACCTCCAGCGCCTGCTTTACCTTGCGCGCACCCAGTTCTTGGCCAAGAGCCTGTTCGATCGTTTTCACCATGATCGTGCGCGGCTTGCTCAAATTCCGAGGCGTGACGACTGATTTTCCCAACGCGGTCTTGTAGGGATACCGCGTCTCGATCGGCTCAATAGTGGCTCCGCGGTCCGCCAGGTTGGCAGCAAGTATATTGAGCGTGAGAATAACCATCGGCTGGTCTGTGCCTGTAACTTCGACAAACAGATCTTCATCGCCGACCCGTACTTCGCCGATCTCTCGGCTATTGATGATGGGTGGGAAGGAGAGCGCTTGGCCCGTCGCATCGCGAAGCAGAGGAAGCCGATCCTGTCCTTCGAGGATGTGCCCATGCTCAAGTCCCTTGGGATGGATCATGAGAATTTCTGAGAGGGTCATCACCGTCTCCATGCCCAAAGGCGTGAATCTGGCTTGGTCCGGCCTCACAAGATCGTAAGTGACCGGGAACCGAATCTTTGCAAGCTGATAGAGCCCGATGGAAACCGTCCGACGCTTGCGGCCGAAGATATCTGCGAGTTTCTCCTGTGTTTGGATGAGTTGCGCGAGACCTTCTTCAGTGACACGATATCCACGCGCCGTACAAGCCGCAATGTACGGACGGACTCGTTCAAGTCCGGGAACCACCACAAGCGGCTGTGTCCCCCGAGGCTTCTGCTTGAGGAACGAGTACGGCGTGTGTTTCCCCTGTTGTTTGATCCGAATCTGCCGCGCAATTCCCTCGCAGCACCATAAATCAGGGCGGTTGCTGTCTTGCAGTTCAATACGCAGTTCGCCCGTTTCAGGATTATGCCCCTTGAGTTCACCCTTCACGAGCATCAACCACTCTTCGAGCTGCTCCAATGAGACCGATGGCGTGTGGCGCTGCGGTCCCGTCAGCAGCGCTTCAAAATCATCTTTGAAGATCGAGATCGTCGGCATAGCCCCGCTCGTCAGCTAGACAATCCCCTTGGTCGTTCGAATCAAGTCCAGATTGTCAGTGAACAGTTCTCGAATGTCATGAATACCCAATGCCACCATGGCCATCCGGTCGAGGCCCAGCCCCCAGGCGATCACCGGCACGGTCACACCGAGTGGCAGTGCTACTTCCGGACGAAAAAGACCAGCCCCGCCGAGTTCCATCCATCCCAACCGCGGATGGCGGACATGGAGTTCAACCGATGGCTCGGTAAACGGAAAATATGCAGGGAGAAACTTCACCTCTTTGGCTTGAGCGACTTCTCGAGCAAACAAATTCAAGAGCCCCAACAGGGTCCTGAAGTTGATGTCGTCGCCCAGCATAATCCCTTCGACTTGGAAGAAATCCGTCGCATGGGTCGCATCGACCTGGTCATAGCGAAAACACCGCGCGATCGAAAAATACTTTCCCGGAACCTCGGGAGCCGCTGCAAGGGTCCTGGCCGAAACGGCCGTCCCTTGGCTCCGTAACACCAGGCGTTTGGCCCGTTGGCTGTCGAAGGTATAGCCCCAACCGGTTGAGCCGGTCGCCCCCCCACTCTCATGGGCTTTGGTCACGCGCGATAAGAACGGTTCGGCAATATGGGCGGCGTGCGTCGGCTCTTTGACGAAATACACATCATGAATGTCTCGCGCGGGATGGAACTGCGGCATGAAGAGCGCATCCATATTCCAGAACTCGGTTTCGACGAGTGATCCCCGCATTTCTTGGAAGCCCATACTGACCAGTTTGGTCTTGACCGTATCCAAGAATTCACGGTAGGGATGCTTCTTGCCAGTCGCAATTCGCGGTGCGCGGAGGCTGATGGTGTATTTCCTAAATCGTTTATTGCGCCAGCTGCCGTCTTTGAGCAACTCCGGGCTCAACTGCGAAAGTTCTTCAGCCACTCCCTGTTTCGCCAAATGCGCTGCCGCAGTCACACCCGTCGGGGACAGCACATATGATCGTGCCACACGATCGTCCACACGAAAGGGCTCCTTCGCATTCCCTCGTTTCACCGCATGGTCGTGAATGAGCTGGCGGTGCGACTCGGGAAAGCTCGCAAGCTCACGGGGCGCCTCGTGCAATTGCTGCAGAAGTGCACGCATCGATTCGGCGGAGGGGCTGGGCCGCCCTGTGGATTCAATGCAGCCGCCCTGCACGATCAAGAGCACGCCTTCCTTCTTCAGTCGACCGACCGCTTTGCTGACATCAGAGGGATCGAGGCCTAGTTGAGTATTCAGATCCGGAATGGTGAGCCGTTTCCCTGTGCTCGACACGTCCCGTGCCGCAGAAAGCACGCGTTCGATGGGCGAAGACTGCCCGAAATAGGCCTCCCCGATATTCGTCAGCGATACCACCGGAGTGGTCGTTTCGGATTTGATGGAGAGGAGTTGCTTGGCGAGCAACCATTCGATCGCCATGCTCAGCTGAGATGGTTCAAGTGCCGCCGTCGTCGCAAGCTGCTCCGTGGTGAGACTGACCCCGTTCGGGCTTGCCCCAAACGCCGTGAGAACCTTGATTTCGAGGGGGTGCAGACCGTCGATGAGTGCGGAGATATCCACCCTGCGTTGCCTATCGATGCGCCGATGCGTGCGGGTCCGACGACGCAGCTGTGGCGCCGGCGGCTCGCATGGCCGCAATCGTTCCCGCGTAGTCTCGTTGTGAAAAAATAGCGGAGCCCGCAACGAGCACAGTGGCTCCGGCTGCAATGATCTGCGACGCGTTGTCGACTTTGACTCCCCCATCGACTTCGAGCAACGCGGGGCTCTTGATCCGATCTAACATCGTGCGGGCGGCCGTGACCTTGTTTAACACCGAGGGAATGAATGTCTGCCCGCCAAATCCTGGGTTGACCGACATGATCAGAACCAGATCGACATCAGCAAGAATCTCCTGAAGCGAATTGATCGGTGTGGCGGGATTCAGCGTCACCCCAGCTTTCACTCCTCTCTCTTTGATCGATTGAATCGTGCGATGGAGATGCGGACAGGCTTCCACGTGCACGGTTAGATAGTCCGCTCCCGCATCGGCGAACTCCGGAATGAACGCATCGGCATTCGTGATCATCAGGTGAACGTCGAGTGGAAGCTTCGTGACCTTCTTCAAAGCCTCTACAATCGGCGGGCCGACCGTCAGGTTCGGCACGAAATGTCCGTCCATCACATCGATGTGCAGCCAGTCGGCGCCTGCCCGTTCGACTGCCGCCACTTCGTCTGCAAGTCGAGCAAAATCAGCGGACAGAATGGAAGGAGCGATCAAGATCGGCTGGCCCATTAGGAGACCTTTCTCAGGCGGGCGGCATAAAAACCGTCCATCCCACACGTATTCCCCATGGTCGAGAGCGCGCCGTGAGCAGTCACAAAAGGGAGGGCCGTTGAAGGAAGCCACGGCGCTACGGACTCGCGCATCCACTCCGAATGGATGTGACAAAAATTCGTGACCACTTCTTCGGTTTCTTCCGGCTCTGTCGAGCACGTACTATAGACCAGCACCCCACCGGGCCGCAAGACAGCAGCCACCGCTTCGAGGAGCTCCGTCTGTAACTGGTGATGCCGGAGAAACATCCCCGTGTGTTTGTTCCACTTGGCTTCGGGATGGCGACGCAGAACCCCAAGTCCGCTGCATGGGGCATCGAGAAGAATGCGATCAACCAATTCATCAGGGGCTCTCGTGGGCCTGCTTGTTTTCCCCCTGCATTTGTTGAAGAGGCGCAGTGCGTCCAACGGTTTTCTCGCGTCTCCAACAACCGCTGTGACGATGGTGATTCCCAAGCGACGACAATTCTCTTGGAGGAGATCCAACCGAACTTTCTGACGATCCATGGCCAGAATGTGGCCGCGATCATCCATCAACTCAGCGAGACGTGTGGTTTTGCCTCCCGGCGCAGCACAGGCATCGAGAACAAGATCACCTGCCTGCGGATCGAGGAGCGGAGGGATGAGTTGGGCGGCTTCATCTTCGATATAGAAATCACCATCCTGAAATCCGGGCAGGGCTGTCACCAGCTGTCCTTTTTCAAGCACAACCCCAACAGGGCTGATCGTCGTGGAGCGCGACGAGATCCCGTGCTGCAGAAGCCGATCAAGAAAGGCTGCTCTCGTCGATCGCCGTTGATTCACACGTAGAGTGACGGAAGGGACGCAGCTGGTGGTCTGGCAGGCAGCTTCGGCTTGCTCGAACCCCATTCGGTCGATCCATCGCTGGCACAGCCACAGTGGGACGGAATGGCCAATGGACAAGGCCCGTGCTGGATAGGCCTCCGGATCAGGACGTGACGGTTCAGGCAAACGGATGAGATTGCGTAACACCGCATTGACAAAGCCGCTCCAGTCGCGACCGAGCTTTTTGGCATATGATTTTGCCAGCGCGACGGTGTCGTGAACCGCCGCTGATGGAGGAACTCGGTCCAGGTACATGAGTTGGTACGCTCCAAGACGCAGCAGCGTTTGGAGCACAACGGGGAGACGAGAAAGAGGCTTCTTCAGCAACGGTGCCAGCCGCCAATCGAGCGTTTCGTGTCGCCGCAAGACACCATAGACCAGTTCCATCGCCAAGGCCCGGTCTCGCGGGTCGGACAGGCTGGCCTTGCACATCTTGGAAAACAAATCATCGACCGTATCTTCCGTTGTATGCAAGGAAAGAAGCGCGAAAAGCGCTGCAATCCTCGCAGGTGAAACGGTCGCCTGAGTGATGTGATGTGCACCAGTCGATGTCATAGCGTGCGCAGGAGTAAATGGCGAAGCCGGGAGACATCGGCTTCGTGATGCGAGTGGATCAGGAGCCGCCAGGTTCCAACCGAGCACCCATGCTGACTCGATGCCCGGCAAGAAACTGCGCGGCGGTCATCCGTTTCGAATTGGCAGTCTGAATCTCGACGAGCTCCAACACTCCTTCCCCGGTGGCGACCTGAATTGAATGCTTGGTGACAGCGATGATCGTTCCAGGCTGCTCGTCGCTCCGCGTGGGCTTAGGGACAGCACTCCAAATGTTCCAACGGTCGTGCCCAAGGAAGGTATAGGCCCCCGGCCACGGAGACAGCCCTCGGATGCGACTCGAGATCGACGGAGCGCTGCGAGTCCAATCAATCACACCATCTTCTTTCCTCAAGAGAGGCGCCAGCGTGGCCTGAGCGTTGTCTTGTACGCGGGGTGTGAGCGTACCGGCCTTGAGCCGCCTGATCGTTTCGACGAGCAGCTGCCCACCGAGTTCTGCAAGGCGAGAAGCCAACGTTCCCGCCGTATCCTCTGACCTGATGGAGATCCGTTCTTGCAGAAGCATGGGTCCTGTATCCATGCCTTCATCCATCAGCATGGTCGTGATGCCGGTTTCCCCTTCTCCATTGATCACCGCCCATTGAACGGGAGCCGCGCCCCGATATTTGGGCAATAACGAACCGTGGACATTCACGCAGCCCTTCGGGGGAAGGTTCAAAATTGGCGCGTGCAAGATCCGACCAAACGCCGTGACCGCAATCAGGTCCGGCTTCCAGGCGGCCAGCGCATCGAGAAAGTCTGGAGTCTTAATCTTGAGAGGCTGCAAGAGCGGAATGCCTGTGCGTTGGGCGACGATCTTGACCGGCGGCGGTGCGAGTGTATGACCGCGACCTTTCGGACGATCCGGCTGGGTGACGATCCCAACGACCTGATCCTCTGACTTGAGTAACGCCTCAAGAGACGGAACAGCAAATTCCGGTGTGCCCATGAATACAATTCGCATGGTACCGCTTTAGCACCGTGCTTACCTGAATGCAACGGTGGCAGGTGTCGGCTTGACTTGCCGTTCCACGCTTTGTTAGCATCCGCGCGCGGGGTGGAGCAGCCTGGTAGCTCGTTGGGCTCATAACCCAAAGGTCAGAGGTTCAAATCCTCTCCCCGCAACCATTCTCATTTCCCCTACGAATCCAGACTATTGATCAGCCCAGCTACACTACAGTCGCCGGCCATTTCGGCGCCTAGGAAGGCGTCTGCGTTGTGGGAAAGAAGGAAAGAGCGAGTTCGGCTTAGTGCGCGGGAGTTGGCTCTTGGTCGAGCCAGGAATCTTCCTCCAGGGAAGTTTCTGTCGTCGACTCAAGGGAACTGAAGTCAAAGAGCCGGGGATCCATCAACAGCGACGGTGCGACATTGGCCAAGGCGGCCGCAATACTATCGGAACATCCCGGCGACCCTTGCTCCCACTCGCGTAGAAACGCCTTGACTTTTTTCCGTTTGAGATCCTCTTGTGACCCACAGAGGTCGCACGGAATGATGGGGAACGCTTGCAGTTCAGCATACCGGGCCAGGTCCGACTCTTTCACGAACGCCAGCGGACGGATGACGAGGTGACGCCCATCTTTGGAGCGCAGCTTAGGAGGAATCGCTTTCAGCTTGCCCGTATAGAACAAGTTCAAAAACAAGGTTTCGACGATATCATCACGGTGATGGCCCAGCGCGATTTTCGTGGCGCCTAGTTCAGCGGCGATGCGATACAGATGGCCCCGTCGCAGACGTGAGCACAGCGAGCAGGTCGTGTGCCCCTCCGGGATGAGTCGTTTCACAATCGAATAGGTGTCGCGCGACTCAATGTGGAAGGGAATTCCCCGGTTTGTCAGATACTCCGGCAGGACCTGTGCGGGAAAGCCCGGCTGTTTTTGGTCGAGGTTGACGGCAACCAGGTCAAAGCGAATCGGTGCGCGACGTTGCAGAACGAGCAGGATATCGAGTAAGCCATAACTGTCCTTGCCGCCTGACAGGCAGACCATGACCTTGTCACCGTCCTCAATGAGACGATAGTCGGCAATCGCTTGCCCCACCAGTCGGCACAGGCGCGTTTGGAGTTTCTCGGTTTCCTCGTCCAGTTTGCGAAGAGGATTCGACTGGGTGATTGGAACATGCATGGGCGGGATTGTACCCGCTCGAGCGCTGTCCTGTCGACGGACAGTCAACATTGAAGGGACACGGGAGCCACGCATGGCACAGTCGATTCTCTTCGTCTGCACGGGAAACATTTTTCGGAGCATGGTCGCCGAGTATGCGGTGCGGGCACAGATCGGCTCACCGCATCGCTATGTAACTGAATCGGCCGGCATCGAAGCCAGGCCCCAAACGATCCACCCCGTCATCCCCGTCATCCGCGCCCGACTGATTCAGAAAGGTGCCGACCCATCTGCACACGTCCAACGGGCGCTGACGCAGGAAGTCATTGAACGGACTGATCTCATCATCGCCATGGGACTGAACCATCGTGACTTCATTCAACGGCGATTCGGCCGCACGGTCCCTCTCTTTGACGAAGTTTCGTATGGCAGAGCGACATCGATTCTGGATCTGCACGAAGCGCTACCCGATTGGGAGCACGATCTGGCGCGTGCGCGCAATTACATCGAGTCGGTTATTGATCATATTTGGGATGCCGCACCGGCACTGATCGCACGACTGCCGCACTTTCTATGAGCGAATGATCCTTTAAACGTCCGTTTCGGTTCAATCTGGAACTTTTCGGAACAATTTTCCCCTCTTTTGCTCTGCATCACCATTCGCAGCACCTTGTCTCAGACGCATTGAAAGATGCGTGATATATTATTATTGAGATCCAGAAAGAAACAGGAAACCGACAGGTCGTATGCAACGCACAGGATTGGACGTACTCAAGACGCCGGTCACCGGACAGGGAGAGCCCGACTGGGCATCGTGGTCGGATGACGCGCTCCTGGATCTTCCCATGTGCGATCTGCGTCTGGAGATCAAAGGCGGGTTTCTCGAACAACCGATCGCCGAGCTGACCCGTGAACTTGAAGAGCGACACTTGCTGTTCCGCCCACACTTCTGGCTCTCAAACGAGTGGTTCACCCCTGATGGAGTCCCCGGAATTTCGGTACCCTTCTACCTCACCCATCCTCGTCTTGCGAAGCTCGAACTGACCCAGATGCTGGAAGTGGAGGGCGGTACGCCGGAATGGTGTTTGCGCATTCTGCGTCACGAAGCCGGTCATGCGATCGAGAATGCCTACAAGATCCGCCGGCGCAAGACTCGCCAGCAGATCTTTGGAAAGTCCACACAACGCTATCCGATGTACTACTCTCCCAGGCCCTATAGCCGGAGCTTCGTGCGCCACCTTGATTTATGGTATGCGCAAAGCCATCCGGACGAAGACTTTGCCGAGACCTTTGCCGTCTGGTTGACGCCGGATTCGCTGTGGGAAGAGCGCTATCGAGGCTGGCCCGTCCTCAAGAAACTCAAGTATGTCGATGGGCTGATGAAAGAACTCGTGGGGACAACGCCGCCCGTAACAATCCACGAGGAAGTCGATCCGCTCCCGAGCTTAACGAAGACGCTTCGGGAACACTACGAGCACAAGCGCAGACACTATGGCGTCGAGCGGCAATCGCTGTATGACCCCGATCTCAAGCGCCTGTTCTCGAACCTGCCGAGCCATGCGAACAAACCCAGCGCAGCGACCTTTCTCAATCGCTTTCGGCGAGAAGTGCGGCGGAAGGTCGCGAGTTGGACCGGCGAATACCAGTACACGATCGATCAGGTACTGGAAGCCATGATCAGGAGATCCCGAGAATTGAATCTCCGGGTCCCGGTGGCGGAGGAGCACGCCAAACTCGATTTCACCATCCTGCTCACTGTTCACACCATGAACTTTTTGAGAAGCGGGCGACATCGGGTGGCCGTATGAAGCGACTACGCGTCCTCGTTCTCATGCACGAAGACCTTGTCCCGCCGGACCAGGTGAACGGCCACGATTTAAAAACCGTGGAGTGGAGGACGGAATACGACGTCGTCTCAACGCTGAGGAAGCTGGGCCATGACGTGCAGCCGCTCGGGGTGAAGAGTGATTTGGGGGTGATTCATTCAGCGATCGACAACTGGAAACCGGACATCGCCTTTAATCTGTTGGAAGAGTTCGACGGGGTGGCCGTCTATGATCAACACGTGGTGTCCTATCTCGAACTCCTGCACCTCCCCTATACCGGCTGCAATCCACGCGGGCTGATGTTGGCGCGTGACAAGGCCCTGGCCAAAAAGGTGCTTTCCTTTCACCGGATTCCGTATCCGGAATTCATTGAGGTGCAGCACGGACGCTCGGTGAGGCGGCCGAAATGGCTGACCTTCCCGTTGATCGTCAAGTCGGTAAGTGAGGAGGCGTCCCTGGGGATCTCGCAAGCGTCGATTGTGGAAGATGACGACAAACTGAGTGAGCGGGTGGCGTTCATTCATCACAGCGTCGGGAGCGGAGCACTGATCGAACACTATATCGAGGGCCGTGAGTTCTATGTCGGAGTGATCGGGAACGGGCATTTGCAAGTGCTCCCCGTGTGGGAACTCATCATGGACAAGCTCCCGGATGACGCCAGGCGGATTGCGACTGAACGAGTGAAATGGAGTCGGAAGTATCAGGCAAAATATGGAATCACCTCAGGGCAAGCCAAGAATCTCCCGGATGGCAAGGCCGCGGAGATTCAACACTTAGCGAAGCGTGTCTACCGGGCGCTTGGACTCAGCGGCTATGCGCGGATCGATATGCGGATGGATGCAGAGGGGCAACTCTATGTCCTTGAGGCAAATCCAAACCCACAGATCGCGCAGGATGAAGACTTTGCCGACTCCGCAGAGAAAGCCGACTACCATTACAAGGAGCTGTTGCAAGAAATTTTGAACGTCGGTCTCCGCTGGCGGCCCGCGAAAGCGGCGTAACACGGCAGCAAGTCCGCAGCGAGCACGACAGAATAGGCTGAGGCCGAGGTTAAGGTTGAGCGAAGATTCGATTTGTTTCAGCTCAACCTCAGCCTAAACCTTAACCTTCAAGAAGTTGGCCGACTTTCTCAACTTCCTGCTAGGGGCCCCAGCGGAAACCGAACATCAGTGCAACACTGTTTTTGTCTTTCTCGGAAAGGGAAGGCGACAGATCGATGCTGTGGAGATTTACGATGACGGTCGAGGAGACCGCGATATTGTGGGCAACTTGATATTCCAGCGAAACTCCGACGGGGATGTACCAACTTGTATCGTTTCGGTCGATCCGCCCGGGCCCGGCGCCACGGTCGAGGCTGGCATGAATCAACCCGATGCCGGTGAAGGGGACGAGATTGATCCCGTTATTGAAGCGCAAGTGATACTTTCCGACCCCCGCAAAAGAGATTTGGAAGAGATCGCCCGTCGGGGTGATCTGCATCATCGGGCCAAACGAAAAATTACGATCAACGTAGTAGTCGAGATTAAATCCGAGATTGAAGACTGTGCCGTTGACCGTACCAGCCGTGAAGCCCAAATCGGATCCGAAGCCCCAGTGGTTCTCCTCCGCGTGAACCGGCCCTATGAACAGACCCGTCCACCACAAGAAGCCCGCACAAGTCGCAGCAACAAGAAGTCGATTGAAACGCATCCGTCCCTCCCCTCTCTTCTATGAACGGTCAGCGGACGGTAGCACAGCGATTCTGGTCGAAACAAGCCGCTTGAGCGTTGAAGAAGCCGTGCGGTATTCTTCGCCAGCAAGGATACGCGAAAGGGTAAGATGCGATGACTCCTGCGCAAGCCGCTGCCGGACTCTTCAAGACGATGCCACAGCCGGTCTCCATCGTGCAGCTCCAAGAATATGGAATCGAAGTGCCTGAATCCGGCGCACGAGCGGTCGCACGCGAGATTTTGTCGCTGAATCTGTATTGGATCCTGGCCGCGATCGATGCGCACATCCCGGTCAAATATCGGGGTGCGATCAGAGAGATGCTGTTCGAATCGATCAAGACACTCTGGTGGGAATCAGGGCAACTCGGGGCCGGCACCTGGGACGCGTATCTGCAAGAATTGGATGAACGGCGCGCCGAATATGGGCGCCTGGTCGACCAGGAAGGGATGAGCCATATGGCGGTCAGCGCCGAGGCGTCGTCGCTGATTGAGGATCAGGGGATCGTGCCCTCAGAGGATCGGCAGAAGCTGCTGGTGCTGTTGATCGATTATGCGCCGGCTGCCCAGTACGGCCAACTGCTCGACGAGGTTGGCTAAGAGCTTGTCGAGCGTGAAGCGGCGCTCGTATCTCGAAAAGAGTTCACGATTGTCAGTGTACAGGGCCCAGGTTCCGAAACGGACGCTCAAGCGCCTTTTCGCGCTTCACGAGATACGATTCACGAACCACGCTCAGAGATAGCGATGCGACAGCACTTTCCCGCTGTTATCGAGCTCATAGAGAAGCGGCGCGCCGGTGGGAATGTTCAGCTCCAGCACTTGTTCCTTCGACAATTGTTCCAGCTCCATCACCAGCGCACGGAGGCTGTTCCCATGCGCCGCAATCAGGATTGTCTCGCCCTTGAGCAAGCAGGGTTTGATTTTCATCTCGTAGTAAGGCAACACTCGGTCGGCAGTGTCTTTCAAGCTTTCACCGCCCGGCGGCCGGACATCAAAGCTCCTCCGCCAAATCTTGACTTGGTCATCGCCGTACTTCTTCGCGGTCTCGGCTTTATTCAATCCCTGTAACTCCCCATACATTCGTTCATTCAGCGCCTTATCTTTTTCAATGGGGATATTCGTTTGGCCGATTGCCTCCAGAACCAGCCGCAAGGTCTCGTTCGCACGCGCGAGCACGGACGTGAATGCTCGATCGAAGGTAACGCCCCTGAGCTTGTCTCCGGCATTCTTGGCTTCCTGAACGCCGCGCGGGGAGAGCGGCACATCCACCCAGCCGGTGAAACGGTTCTCCAAGTTCCATTGCGATTCGCCGTGGCGGAGTAGGACCAACCGAGCCATCGTGCATTCTCCTCGATCATGATGAACTAGCAAAAACAGGCCCAAGAATACTGGATTGCCGCTTCAAGTCAAGCCGTTGCTCTCATTGCAGGCTGACAGTACCGGGAAGCGACGTAGTTGTTGTGACGAAAGACCCTGAACTTGTGGTGATGGAATACACCCAACGGGCACAGGTCGAATTCGAATGAGATCCTACGATCACACCCATATGAAAAGCGAAACGGCGGCGCTTCTATGCACTCGTCCTCGCCGCCGGTCTCTCTGGTCTCGTCGGCAACTTCTCTGAGTCCGGCGGGCCTTCTTGGATCGTTTTGAACAGCGTGGCGAAGAAGATGATGTAGAGCACGACACCGACCCAGATCACGTAGGATTGCACGCCGCCGGCTTCCTTGAATGCCGCCTCTTGAGCCGATTGATTTACCCAGCCGGTTTTCTTGATCTCCGTAATGTGTTCCTTGCAATGCCAATAGTACAGATAGTTCGCCGTGGCCCCTGCCATGATACTCCAGACAATGCCGGCGGTGAGGTCCCCTGTCAGATAGGTCGAAATCATCGGACCGACTGCGTACACGAAGGCATGGAGGTACATCTTTCGGTAGAGAAACCAGAGGAAGGAGATGAAGAGAAAGGCCGGCCAGTTCCAGGACAGCGCAAACTTTGGTTGGCCGTTTGATGAAAACCTCTTGAACTGGACCAAATACTGATCGGCATTGGGGCCGATGAATTGACGCCAAAGAGCCTCATCGTTCTGCATCGGGGGCGGATGGGGGATATCGGTAGGAGTGTCCGCCGCGACAGTGGCCGGGGTGAGAGCGGCTCCGCACTGATGACAGAAGTTGGCGTCGTCAGGATTCTGTTGGTTACACGGACTGCAGAACTTCATCGCGCACAGCTTATCATACTGGGGATCGGAGCAAATGGCTAATAGCGTAGTATGATAACCGGAGTCGGAGGAGGACACCCATGACAGCAGACCCATTGCCTCTTATCCATATTGCTTTCACACCGACCATGTGCTAACTTCCCTTACTTTATAATAGGATACGTTTGCCATGCCAACTGAAGAAGTGAAAGATGGTGCTGCCAAGTACCTGATGCAGACCTACACGCGCCAGCCGATCTCGATCGTGCGGGGTCGGGGCTCGAAGGTCTACGACATGGAAGGCCGGGAGTATATCGATTTTGTCGGTGGGATCGCAGTCAATATTCTTGGCCACGGTCATCCGGACCTCGTGCAGGCGATCCAACGCCAAGCGGCCCAGTTGATACACGTCTCGAATCTCTACTACACCGAACCGCAAGTGAAACTGGCGAAAATGCTTGTCGATCATTCATTTGCCGACCGCGTCTTCTTCTGCAACAGCGGCGCTGAAGCCAATGAAGCGGCGATTAAACTGGCGCGGCGCTATGGACATGAGAGGCACGGGCCGGGCCGGTTCGAGATTATCACGATGAAGAATTCGTTCCATGGCCGAACGTTAGCTACGATCACGGCCACGGGACAGGAGAAGGTTCAGAAGGGTTTTGAACCATTGATGCCTGGGTTTGCCTACGCGCCCTTCAACGATTTTGAAACAATCGAAACCATGGTCAGCGATAAGACGACGGCCATCATGCTGGAACCGATTCAGGGTGAAGGCGGCGTGCACGTTGCCGACCGGAAATATCTCAAGAACCTTCGTGAGCTTTGTACGCAAAAAGATATCCTTCTGATTCTCGACGAAATCCAGACCGGCATGGGCAGGACCGGAACGCTCTTCGCGTACGAACAATTCGGCATGGAGCCAGACATTATGACCTTGGCCAAGGGTCTTGGCGGCGGCGTGCCCATTGGAGCTTGCCTGGCAAAGGAGTCTGTTGCAGCAGTGTTTACGTCCGGGGTACATGCCTCCACGTTCGGCGGCAATCCGCTGGCCTGTGCTGCAGCCTTGGCGGTGTGCCGGGTGCTCCTTGAAGGACGTGTATTGGATCAGGCCAAGCGGATGGGCGAATACCTCGCGAAGGGGTTGGCGGATTGCAAAGACCGCCATCGAGCCGTGCGAGAGGTACGAGGTCTCGGGCTGTTACAGGGGATGGAGTTGGACATCGACGCCAAAGCGGTGGTTGCCGACGCATTAGCTCGTGGTGTGCTCATCAATGCCGCGAACGAACGGGTGCTGCGCTTTGTCCCGCCGCTGGTGATCACCCAGCGTGACATTGACAGGCTCATCGAGACCCTGACCGCGATTTTCAATCACCGAGTTGTGGCGGAGAAGGACACCCATCACTGATGGCAGGAACAACCCCACGCATACACCGCGATCTTGGCTATGCCAAAGACCTGCTGGATGTGGCTGCGATGCCGCGGAAACAGATCGATGACCTGCTCCGCCTGGCTGCGTCTCTGAAGGCGAAACAGCGGCAGGCGACGCCCCATTGGCTGTTACCTGGAAAAACACTGGGACTGCTCTTCCAAAAACCTTCGACGCGCACCCGCGTCTCGTTCGAAGCGGGCATGAACCAATTGGGCGGCCACGCGCTGGTCCTTCCCATGGGAGATATTCAGCTCTCGCGTGGCGAAACCGTATCGGACACCGCACGTGTGTTGTCCCGTTACCTGGATGGCATCGTGATTCGGACATACGACCATGCCATCGTCGAGGAATGGGCGGCTGAAGCCAGCATGCCGGTCATCAACGGACTGACCGACCATAGCCATCCGTGCCAGGCGCTGTCCGACCTGCTGACGATCCAAGAAATCAAAGGTCGGCTCAAAGGGCTCAGCATCGCGTACATCGGAGACGGGAACAACGTCGCCAACTCCCTTATCGAAGCGGGAGCCAAGATGGGGATGCGGGTGGTGGTGGGATGTCCGTCCGGCTATCAGCCGGATCAGCACGTGATCGATCGGGCGCGAGCGGAGGCAGAAGCCACCGGCGCCGCTATCGAGGTGCTGGAAAACCCCCAGGTGGCGGTCAAGGAAGCAGACGTGGTGTATACCGACGTATGGATCAGCATGGGGCGCGAACGGGAGCAGGCGAGGCGGCTCAAAACGCTTTCCTCCTATCAGCTCAACGGGCGGCTGCTTCAACGGGCGAAACCGGATGCCATCGTCATGCATTGTTTGCCGGCCCATCGCGGGGAAGAGATTACTGCGGAAGTCCTCGACGGCTCGCAGTCGGTTGTGATCGATCAAGCGGAAAATCGGCTGCATATGCAGAAGGCGATTCTGGTTCAATTGCTCACCCGAAAGAAAGGTGCCGGGTAAGAAGATCATCATGAAACAGAAACCGATCAAGAAAATCGTGCTGGCCTATTCGGGCGGACTTGATACCTCCGTCATCTTGAAGTGGCTGCAGGAAACCTATGAGGCCGAGGTCATCGCCTTTTGCGCCGACCTTGGGCAGGGTGAAGATCTGAGGGCCATCAAGAGAAAGGCCCAAGCCCTTGGGGTAAAAAAAGTCTACGTCGAAGATCTGCGGGAGACCTTCGTCAAAGACTACGTGTTTCCGATGTTGCGCGGGAATGCCATGTACGAGGGCTGTTATCTGCTGGGCACTTCGATCGCACGCCCGCTCATCGCGCGCCGGCAGGCGGAGATTGCGCTGAAAGAAGGCGCCGAGGCCGTGTCGCATGGCGCGACGGGGAAGGGAAACGATCAGGTGCGGTTCGAGTTGACCTACCTGGCCCTGGCACCGGGGCTCAAGATCATCGCGCCGTGGCGTGAATGGACGATGCGGTCGCGGCGCGAATTGATCGAGTACGCCGATCGCCATGGCATTCCTATCACGGCAACGAAGGCCAAACCCTATAGCATGGACTTGAATCTGTTCCATGTCAGTTATGAGGGGGGCATCCTCGAAAATCCCTGGGAATCTCCGCCGGACGAGATATTCCAGATGACCGTCTCGCCGGAGAAGGCGCCGGACAAACCACTGGAAGTCGAGATAGACTATGAGGCCGGCAACCCGGTCGCGGTGGACGGGAAGAAGATGAGTCCGGCAACCTTGCTGGCCCATCTCAACAAATTGGGCGGAGCGCACGGGATCGGCCGGGTCGATCTGGTCGAAAACCGCTATGTCGGGATGAAGTCGCGTGGGGTCTATGAGACACCGGGCGGGACGATTCTCCATGTCGCCCACCGGGGACTTGAATCCTTGACGATGGATCGCGAAGTGCTCCACTTCCGGGATAGTTTAATTCCCCGATTCGCCGACCTGATCTACAACGGCTATTGGTTCAGCCCCGAGCGCGAGATGGTGCAGGCGGCGATCGATGCGGCGCAGAAGGATGTGCGCGGCACGGCGCGCGTGAAGCTCTACAAAGGAAGCTGCACCCTGGCCGGCCGCAAGTCGAAGAACTCGCTCTATCGTTTGGACATTGCCACATTTGAAGAGGATGAGGTCTATAACCAGAAGGATGCCGAGGGCTTCATCCGCCTGAACGCGTTACGGTTGAAGATCAGAGCGCAGCGGCGGAAAGCCTTTTCCTGATGACCACAGCGAAACGGCGCAACCGGGCGGCCTCCGATACCGGCAAAGCCTGGGATGGAAGATTTCGAGAGAAGACAAACCGGCTTGTCGAAGCCTTCACCGTGTCGGTGACCGTGGATCGACGGCTCTACGCGCAGGATATCGAGGGAAGTATCGCGCATTGCAAGACGCTTGGAAAGGCGCGTGTGCTCTCACTCCGTGAAACCAGGACCATCGTGCGCGGGCTTGAATCGGTCAGGACGGAACTGGATCGAGGGCGGTTTCGGTTCACGCCCCACGATGAAGATATTCATATGGCGATTGAACGGCGCCTGACCGAATTGATTGGGCCTCTGGGCGGCAAGTTGCACACGGGGCGCAGCAGAAATGATCAGGTGGCATTGGATGTCCGGCTCTATCTCCGCGAGCAGCTGACCCGTTTGCTCGAACAATTCACAGAGTTTCAGCGCGTGTTGGTGGCAAAGGCAAAGGCGCATCGCACAATCGCCATGCCCGGCTACACCCATCTGCAGCGGGCGCAGCCCGTCCTGTTCGCGCATCACCTGCTGGCGTACGTGGAGATGATCGAGCGGGATAAGGGGCGGGTGCGCGACGCCAGGACCCGGCTCAACGTCATGCCTCTGGGGTCAGGGGCCCTGGCCGGCACAAATTATCCGGTGGATCGACGATACACGGCTGGGTTGTTGGGTTTTTCGACCGTCACAGCCAATAGTATAGATGCGGTGTCCGATCGCGATTTCACGATCGAAGTGGCATCGGCCTTGTCGATCGCGATGATGCATTTGTCCCGGCTCAGTGAAGAGTTGATCGTCTGGGCATCGCAGGAGTTTCAGTTCGTCGATCTCCCGGACGCCTTCTGCACCGGCAGCAGCATGATGCCGCAGAAGAAGAACCCCGATGTGCCTGAGCTGGTCCGCGGAAAAACCGGGCGTGTGTATGGCCACTTGGTCAATCTCCTTGTCACGCTCAAGGCGCTCCCGTTGAGCTACAATCGCGATCTACAAGAGGACAAGCCGGCGCTCTTCGATGCGCTCGATACGGTGGCGGCGTCCCTTCAAGTCACGACGGAATTGATGCGGCGGCTTAAAGTAAACCGAGAAGCCTTCAAACGGGCCTTGCAAGGCGGCGGTCTGCTCGCAACCGAATTGGCCGACTACCTGGTGGCGAGAGGCGTGCCCTTTCGCGAAGCCCATAGAATTACCGGGCAGATCGTGCGGGCGGCGCTCGATAGGGGGCGTGAGTTGACGGATTTTTCGCTGGAGGAGTTGCGCGCCTTTTCCGAGCGGATTGAAAAAGGGGTCTTCGCTCGATTGACCGTTTCAGCGGCAATCGACCACAAAAGCCAGATTGGCGGAACGGCTCGCGGACGGGTGGAACAGCGGATCAAAGCACTCGAGCGGTTGTTATCATGAGATGCCTGGGAATCCTGTTGGCGGCAGGACTGCTGGTCTCGTGCGGAGTGGTGGGAGCGCCGGTTGCCCCTGAGAATGTCGGAGTCGCGCCCACAATCGATCGACAGAAGAAGCGGGAGGCCCTCGACGCGCAGCAGCGCGAGGCGGCGGAAATGGCTGAATCGGACCCGGCCCTGCAGGGGCAAGATGTGAATCTGCCGCCCTTACGGCCGGTGGGAACAAGGTGAGGTCTGACAATTCTCGATGAGGACCATTCTGCCGTCCGGGATGAAGTACTGATGCAATTGATTCAACCGATACGACAAGCCCAGCCGCCCCGGCAAGCCGCAGGCAAGCAGTTGCTGCCGGTAGATCCCTATACGCGAAACAGCCGGCACCATCTGACCCTGTTCGAGGCATCATTGCATGGCCTGTCGCTCACCGGCATCGAGTTCCTGAGTGAGGACGTTCGAGATGCATAATTTCGAGTATCGTCAAGGCGAACTCTATTGTGAGGACGTCCCGGTCAGCCGGATCGCCAAGGAGCTCGGCACGCCGTGTTATGTCTACAGCCATGCGACGCTCGTACGTCATTTTCGGGCGTACGACATTGCCTTCAAGAATATTCCCCACGTGATTGCCTTTGCGATGAAAGCGAACTCCAATCTCGCCATCTTGCGATTGATGGCGAAGGAGGGCAGCGGGGTGGATATTGTGTCAGGCGGCGAGCTGTTCCGTGCCTTGAAGGCCGGTGTTCCGGCCTCCAAGATCGTGTTTGCCGGAGTGGGTAAAGCACCCGATGAAATCCGTGATGCGCTCAAGGCGGATATTCTGATGTTCAATGTAGAGTCACCGGCTGAGCTGCACGCGATCAATGACGTGGCCTCGTCGATCGGGAAGAAAGCCCGCGTCGCACTTCGGATCAATCCGGACATCGATCCCAAAACGCATCCCTATATTTCGACAGGCCTCAAGAAGAGCAAGTTCGGCATTGCGGCAGATCGGGCCGTGGAAGGGTTCGCCCTGGCCTCCTCGCTAAGGTACATCGAGGTGGTGGGCGTCCATGCGCATATCGGATCTCAGCTGACGGAGGTGACCCCCTTTATCGAGGCCTTGAAAAAAGTCGTGACCTTGATCGGGACGTTGAAAGGGCAAGGCATCAACATCCGTTACCTGAATATCGGAGGCGGGCTGGGTATTACCTACTCTGATGAAAAGCCGCCGTTACCCCAAGACCTGTCCAATGCCATTTTGCCGCTCGTCCAAGATTTGGAGCTTTCGCTGGTAATGGAGCCCGGGCGTGTGATCGTCGGAAACGCCGGCATCCTTGTCACGAAGGCGTTGTACCTCAAAGAAGGAGACGCCAAGAGTTTCGTTATTGTCGATGCCGCCATGAACGATTTGATTCGTCCCAGTCTCTATGGGGCCTACCATGAGATCCGCCCGCTCGATGAAGAGGCCGGCCATCGGGCCAAGCATCAGGTGGACATCGTCGGCCCGGTCTGTGAGTCGGGAGATTTCTTGGCCAAAGACCGATTACTGGCAGCCGTGAAGCCGGGTGAACTGATGGCGGTGATGAGTGCGGGAGCCTATGGATTCGTGATGGCGTCGAATTACAATTCCCGGCCCCGTGTCCCCGAAGCGCTCATCAAGGGGGGAGAGATCCATGTCATTCGCACGCGCGAAACGTACGATGACCTGGTCAGGGGTGAGACGATTCCTGCGTTTTTGACGTAACGGAGCGAGCATGTTTACCGGATCTTTCGTTGCCATCGTCACGCCTTTTGGGAAGGGCAAGGTCGACGAGCGGGCTCTGGCCGAGTTAATCGAGTGGCAAATTTCCAAGGGCACCAACGGCATCGTCCCCTGCGGCACCACCGGCGAGTCGGCCACACTCTCCCATGAAGAGCACAACCGAGTCATTGAGTTGACGGTGGAGGTCGTGAACCGGCGTGTGCCTGTGATTGCCGGAACCGGCTCGAATAGCACCGACGAGGCCATCGCGCTCACCAAACATGCGAAACAGGCCGGCGTCGACGGCGCATTGCTCATCACGCCCTACTACAACAAGCCCACGCAGGAAGGGCTCTATCGCCACTATAAAGCCGTCGCAGAGGCCGTGGATCTTCCTCTGATGCTGTACAACATTCCCGGGCGTACCGGCGTCAACATGCTGCCGGCGACCATTGCCAGGCTCTCGGCAATCAAGGCGATTGTCGGGGTCAAGGAAGGGAGCGGGTCGGTCCAGCAGGCCTCAGATGTTGTCCAGATGTGCGGCGACCGATTCACGGTGTTGGCCGGTGACGATTCCTTAACTCTGCCGATGATGGCCGTCGGGGGAAAAGGCGTCATTACCGTCACCGCCAACGTCGTGCCGGCTGAGATGGCCGATTTGGTGAAAGCCTTTGCCGATGGGAAGATCGACGAAGCCCGACGGATTCATTTCAAGCTCTCTCCCTTGTTTGCAGCGTTGTTCTACGAAACCAACCCCATCCCGGTCAAAGAAGCGCTCGGGATGATGGGCAAGATTGATCCAGAATTGCGCTTGCCGCTCTGTCCGATGGCGCAAGACACGCGTGCGAAACTGGCCCGCGTCTTAAAAGACGCAGGGTTGATCTGACCCCGATCTATGCCAGAGGTGGATGACGCGATGATTAAGGTCATTGTGGCAGGGGCTGCCGGCCGAATGGGCTGCCGTTTGGTGTCGCTGATAAAGGACTCGACCGCCTTGACCCTGGTCGGGGCCTTGGAGGGGAAGGGTCACCATGCGTTGGGGGAAGATGCCGGAGAAACAGCCGGATCGGGACGCGCAGGCGTACCCATCACGGACGATGTGCCTGCACTCATGGAACGGGGCGAGGTCGTCATCGATTTCTCCGCTCCCGAGGCGACCTTAGAACATTTACGGATGGCGGCCCAACATCGACGGGCGATGGTCATCGGGACGACAGGGTTTTCTGCTCCTGAACTCGAGGAACTCAAGTCACTGGCCCGGCAAGTCCCCTGTGTGTTTTCCCCCAACATGAGCGTCGGAGTCAATCTGATTTACAAAATCATTGGTGAAATGGCCAAGACGCTCGGCGACGAGTACGACATTGAAGTGATCGAAGCCCATCACCGGCTTAAGAAAGATGCGCCGAGCGGCACGGCCCTCAAGATCGCCGAAGTGCTCGCGCATGCGATGAACCGTGACTTGGGTCAGGTTGGTGTCTATGCACGCAAGGGATTGATCGGCGAGCGAACCAAAGGTGAGATCGGAATTCAGACGATCCGTGCCGGCGACATCGTCGGCGATCATACGATCCTGTTCGGCGGCATGGGCGAGAGGATCGAGGTCACGCACCGGGCCAGCAGCCGCGACACTTTTGCCCGTGGAGCATTGCGCGCCGCGCGGTGGGTCGTTCGTCAGACTCCCGGCTTGTACGACATGATGGATGTCTTGAACCTTCGATAACCCTTCTCTTCTTTCCGGCAGTTCCTTGGCCTTCTTCGCCGAATACCCGTAGCTTGCGTCATTCCCATCAGGCATCTGCCCGAAGCATTAGAGGCTCCCTGCCTACACGTGCATTCAACAGGGAGAACGAACGGCGTGGGGCCATGGCCCGGTGCGCGCAGCTGACGGGAACGCGTTCCCACAGCACGAGCAGGAAATCAGACGCTGGTCTCTGGAGCAGCTGATGATACGGTAGCAGAATGAACAGCAGAGCAGGCGGTTCGAGGCAGGTCCACTTATTGGCGCATGGCGTTACCGACAGCTTCCACTAAAATCCTTCTCATCTGGCGCGAGCCGTGTCCGTCCATTTTCTCTTCCATACGTTTGCATCGCGGCAGAGAGCCTGTCATAAAGCAGTTGGGCCGACTCCGTCCACTTGGGGTTAGGCGGAGTTCCGGTAAACGCTGCTTCCGCAGCTTTCTGCTCATCGTAGGTCAACGTTTTTGGTTCTGCCATCGTGCGGTTAATGTCGAGCCGTGATCGGCCGAGGTTCCTGGTCCGCTGCTTTCCTACGACCACAATTCAAACAGGCAAACACAGTGATCGCAAGTCCTGCGTCCAAATCCACCGCCCGCTCCGGCAACATCGCACCGTGGCATTTATCGCATGTCTTCATGATGAAACTCTAACACTCTTCAAAATGGAAGCATATCCTTCTGAAGTACTGGATTGGAGGGGAAAGACTCCCCATACTTCCCAATCCATAATGGCCAGTTCGGCACGTGCTTTCTACATGTTTCATGCGGGAAAGACCAGTCTCTCCCTTGACAGGCTCCACCCTGTCCCATAGGATTGTGGCCATGCGGACACTGGACCACTATGTATAGACTGATTCTCATTCTTGGGCTCCTTATCGTCCTCTACTTCTTGCTGAGGCAAGCGGTTCGAGGATTCAAGAATAGGAATTTGGATGATCGAGGAATGTCAGTGGACCAGGATCAGATGGTTCAAGATCCAGTGTGCCACACGTTCATACCGCGGCGGATCGCTGTGGTTGAGAAGATCGGCGGGCAGACCTACTGTTTTTGCAGCAGACAGTGTGCGGTCGCGTTCCAGAACCAGCAAACCGGCTAGCAACCTGAATACGTATGGTCGGAGAGCTTGTCTTCTTTGTCGAATTTGAGCGTGATCTGACATTGATTGGGGGAGAAGTTGAAGAAAGGCGGGCCCGATTTTCCTCCGGCGATACGATAGTACGTCCAGGTCTCGCCGCCAAAAAAGCGAGAGGCTTTGCCGTCCGGGGTGCCCCAGTTTTTCTCAAACCAGGCCTTATCCTTTCCCTGTAGTTCGGCTGGTTTCAGCGAAGCCTCAAGGTAGGGGTTGTTCCCTCCACAGGCCGTAAGCGCGAGACAGAGAGACAGTAGCCAAGCAAATCGTCGCATTGTGAACTCTCCTGATGATAGGCAGATGTCAACGCCATTCAATGTGATCGGTTGACGACGGAATTCTAACTGCCCCTCAGAGACCTGTCAAACCAGCGGGCGGACACATTGCAGCGAGATTGAGTTCTTCATAGAATGACCGATAACACAGTGATCGCCTGTACAGCGTCATCAGACATGAAAGGAGCTGGACATGAAATTCTATCTTGATACAGCCAACGTAAAGGAAATTCAGGAAGCCGCCAGCCTCGGATTGCTCGACGGTGTGACGACAAATCCCTCGCTGGTTGCAAAAGAGGGCCGCAGCTTCAGAGATATGCTTGTGGAGATTTGCAACATTGTCGATGGCCCCGTAAGCGCAGAGGTGGTCAGCGTCGAAGCCGATGCAATGGTGAAAGAGGGGAAGGAGCTCGCCAAGATTCACAAGAATATCGTGGTCAAAGTGCCCTTGATTCCGGAAGGGCTGAAAGCCACGAAGCGGATGGCGGCTGAGGGAATCAAAGTGAACGTTACGCTCTGTTTCTCACCCACGCAGGCACTGCTGGCAGCGAAAGCCGGTGCCTGGTGCGTGTCACCCTTCATCGGACGGCTCGACGACATCAGCTCGAATGGCATGGAGCTCATTCGTCAGATCCTGACCATCTATAAGAACTATGACTACAAGACGTTCGTGTTGGTTGCGAGCGTTCGCCATCCACAGCATGTGGTGGAAGCGGCCTTAGCCGGGGGCCATATCTGCACAATGCCCTTCACCATCTTCCAGCAGATGGTGAAACACCCTCTCACCGACATCGGACTCAAGAAATTTCTCGCAGACTGGGATGCCCAAGCCAAGAAATAGCCTGTGAGGACGAGTCGCGGTGGACCTAGCGGCTAAATTCGCGGCGGGCTCGAGCGAACACGCTGTGGAACATGGGACGAGTCAGTTTTCCGGTAAACGTGTTTTGCTGGCTGGGGTGATAGGAGCCGAGCAGCGTCACTCCCCACGGCAGGCGATAGGTTGCCCCGTGCCCAAACTTGGGGGCGGGGGACGGAACGTCCAGCCCCTCCATACGGCAGGTTTTCAGGTAATGATCGAAGGCTATCTTTCCCAGCGCGATCACCACGCGGTTTTTCTTGAGCAGCTGTAGTTCTGCCCGCAAGAACCGGCGACAGTGTTCGAACTCATCGGGTGCAGGCTTATTCCCAGGCGGGGCGCAGCGGACGGTCGCCCCAATATAACAATCCGACAGTGCCAACCCATCGTCGCGGTGCGCCGAAGATGCCTGGTTGGCAAATCCATGTCGGTACAACGCTTCATACAGCCAATCCCCGCTTCGATCGCCGGTGAAGACGCGTCCGGTTCGATTCCCACCGTGGGCAGCGGGAGCAAGCCCAAGTACATACAGTCGGGCGTGTGGGTCACCGAAGCCCGGGACCGGCCGTCCCCAATAGGTCCAATCCATAAATTGACGCCGTTTCGTCTTGGCAATGGTACGCCGATAGGTCACCAGCCGAGTACAGGTCGTACAGTCGGTGATGGCAGTATTCAAAACGGCCAGAGTTCGCATGAGCGTCGGCAGTGTAGCATGAACGAGAACCGCATTCCGCTTGCCGGTAATTCAGTGAGCTGTTAGCATGGCATCGGGATTTTATTCATAGACGCATTCTACGTACAGGAGTCTCGAATGATCACACGGCCGATAGGTTTCAGGTTCTCTGCAATGGCCCTGAGTGTCTTTGTCTTCGTGGCGCTTCCAACGGTGCAGGCCGCGTCTGATTCGACCGAACGTGCGGACCTCTCCGGAACGGAAGCCGATAGCGAAGCCGCTTCTCCGGAACTGCTTGATGAGCAGCCGGATTCGGAAGATCGCCTGGTTATTTTGCCTGAGATCAAGCGCGAAGGGGAGCAATTCTTCCTCAGCTCCTTCAAATTGCCGGATAAGCTTACCTTTGCAGGTCAAACCATCCCCCTGGACAAGTGGCATGTGCGGGAACGGATCGAATTTGAGTTCTATCAATTTCTTGCCAGTCAGGGCGAAAGCATCATCCTCGCCAAACGCACCGGACGCTGTTTCCCGCCGGCTGAGAAGCAGTTGGCCGAAGCTGGCCTGCCGGACGATCTCAAATATATATTGTTGGTCGAGAGCAAATGTATTTCAGCGGCCTACTCCAAGGCCAAAGCCTCCGGCCCCTGGCAGTTTATCCCTTCTACCGGCCGGCGCTATCGACTGAAGAGCGATGCGGTCCGCGATGAACGCCGGAATCTCGAAATGTCGACCGAGGCGGCGGTGAAGTATCTCAAATATCTCAAGGACTTTCAGCAGAACGATTGGTTCCTGGCGATGGCGTCTTACAATGCCGGCGAGGAACGCGTACGCAAGCTGCTCAAGGAGCAGAAAATCACCGACTATTGGAAGATGCATGGCCCCCGCGAAACCATGCGCTATGTTCCGCGGATCATTGCGGCCAAGGAAATCTACTCCCAGCCGGAGAAGTATTTGGGACTGAGCAAGAAAGACCTCTATACTCCTCTAGAGACGGAAACCATCATGGTCGATGTCAAGGAATCCCGGCGGCCGCTGACGTCCATCGCTGAGGAGTTCGGCACCTACTTTCTCGAACTCAAGATGCTCAATCCTGAGTTCAAGAAAGATGTTCTCCCGCGTGGAACTTACCAAATCAGGGTTCCGCGTCAAACATGTCCAAGCCGCTGTTTCAAGCAAGATAAGACGCCGTAGCGTTCACAGTGATGTCGCTTCGCTTGCCTGCCTCCCCTGCCCAACCGCTTCTCCGGAAGATGATTACCGCCGGGCTGCAAGCGGCTGACCCCTACCACACGCTTCTGGGCACGGTCCTTCTCGAAGGACATTCCTTGCAGGTGGGTCGTCGAGTCTACGATCTGGCGCGCTTCGACCGAGTGATCGCAATCGGTGCAGGCAAGGCGTCCGCTCGGATGGCGCAGGCGCTCGAACGCATCCTTGGAGCTCGGTTGGAAGGCGGGCTCGTCGTGGTCAAAACCGGCTATGGGGTCCCCACCAAACGGATCACAATCGTCGAGGCTGGCCACCCGATTCCTGATCGCGCAGGACTGCGGGCAGCCGAACAGGTTCGGATGCTGATCCACGGCCTCACGCCTCGCGACTTACTACTTGTTCTGCTGTCGGGAGGCGCGTCGAGCCTCTTGCCGGCCCCCGTCCCGGGCGTGACCCTGGCTCACAAACAACGCACGACGCAGCTGCTCCTCAGAGGCGGTGCAACCATCCAAGAGATGAATGTGGTCAGGAAACATCTCTCTCTGCTGAAAGGAGGAGGGCTCGCCGTCTCCACGAAGGCGACGATTTCCACACTCATTCTTTCAGACGTCATTGGCGATGACATCGGCACAATTGGGTCCGGGCCGACAGCCCCCGATCCCACGACCTTCGCCGACGCAATCGGCGTGCTGCGACAATACAGGATCTGGCGTGCCGTCCCAGAGGCTGTGCGTCATCATCTGCGGCAAGGACGGAAGGGGGCCGTGCCGGAGACGCTGAAACCTGGTTCGCGACGGCTGCATCGTGTGCAACACGAGATCATCGGCAACAATAGCGGGATGCTCGGTGCCGTCACGCGTGTTGCCGGAGAGGCGGGGCTCCGCACTGTACTTTTCTCGCCCCCCTTGCTGGGAGAGGCGCGTAAGGTAGCCGCGCAGTTTGCGTCCCTCGCCAAGCCCATTGCCAGAGGAAAAGACGTTTTGCAGCGCCCCGCCTGCGTGATTGCAGGGGGCGAACCGACGGTCACCGTCACGGGTCGGGGAAAAGGGGGACGCGCGCAGGAATTCGCCGCTGCCGCTGCGTTCAACATCGACGGCCTTCCCAACGTCTGGCTGGCGGCAGTGGGGACCGATGGGACCGATGGGCCGACCGACGTTGCCGGGGCGGTCGTCACCGGGGAGACCGTCGCACGGGCCAGGAAGATCGGCGTCAATCTTCGCCTGGCATTGCAACGGCACGACACCTATTCCGCCCTGAAGGCCCTCCGGTGCCATATCCGAACCGGCCCGACCGGGACGAACGTGAATGACCTTTATCTTCTGCTCCTTCTCTAGCTAGCAGACTGTTGAAAAAACCTCCTTGACCCCCGAGAAAGTAGAAAAGCGACGGATCACGAACGAGCCCGCAGGGTGTTCTACAAGGCTGTCTTTCTCATCCGCCCAGCCCCGGCGCGCCAAGACGCGCCGTTCCGCAGGCAAGCCCGCAGCAAGGGAAGAGGCGAATCGTACTTGTTGCCGTACGTTGAGCCTCTGAGCGACGCGAGAACACCGCTGGCGGATTTTTTCAACACCCTGCTAGTATCCGTACCGATGACACGCCCCTTCATCCTTCCATTGGCTCATTGTACCGATCCCGGTCTTGTCGGAGGAAAGGCTGCGGGACTCGCTCGTCTCTTGGCTGCCGGGTTTCATGTACCTCCGGGCATCTGTGTGACGACTGAGGCATACGATCATAGTCTGCAGGCAGTGCGGTTCCCGCAAAGAGCGAAGTGGCAGAAAGCCTGTGCCGTATCCGGAGACGAACGAGAGCTCATACTGACTGACTGTCAGACGTGCATTCGGCAGTTGGACATTTCCGATCTTGCTGCTCAATGGACAACAGCACTCCAAGCACTCGATCGTTCGCCGAGTAGGCGATGGGCTGTGCGCTCATCGGCCACCAACGAAGATGCCGGTCAGACCAGCTTTGCCGGGCTCTATCGGACCCACCTCGGCGTATCTCTTTCGCAGATCGATGACGCGGTCAAAGACCTCTGGGTCTCGCTCTGGCACGAGCGTGTCGTGCAGTACATCGTCCAGCGGGGCGGCAACCAGGCGGTTCCGGCGATGGCCGTCGTGATTCAGCCGATGCTCGATGCGCAGGTCTCCGGAGTCGCCTATTCGATCCATCCCGTGACCGGACGTTCAAATCAGGTCGTTGTAAATGCTGTGCCCGGTTTGGCCGCGCCGCTGGTCGATGGGCACGTCATGCCTGATCAGCATGTCGTGGAGATCGGCGCCGATCAGCAGCCGGTCAGGATTCGAAGCCGCATCATCGTCCCCAAGTCGCAGCGGATGGTGGCCACGGAGGACGGACTGCGCACCGAAGCGATTCCCGAAGCACTGTGTCTGCAGTCGTCACTGTCTGACGAACAGCTCTTCGAACTGGGGCGCACGGCGAAAAGGATCGAACAGGCTTTTCGACATCCCGTCGATCTCGAATGGGCGGTTGATGCCCACGGGTTCTGGGCGTTGCAAGCGCGCCCCATCACCGGCATTCCTCCCTCATCAGAATTGACCAATGACGATTGTGAGTGGTCCCGCGCGAACTTCAAGGAAACGATGCCCGATCTGCCGAGCCCATTGGGGCTCTCGTTTCTCGAACATTTCATGGACACGCACATCATTGCGCCCTATCGCCGGCTTGGCTGCCGCATTCCGGATGGGCTCTCATCCACGCGTGTTCTTCGCGGTCGCCCCTATCTGAATGTGACCCTGTTTCATGTGCTCGTCGCGCAGCTGCGGGGCGACCCGTCCTTGTTATCCGAGCAGATGGGAGGAGAGCCGATCGCGGCGGCGCCGGTGGTACGACCCATCGGCCGGCTCGCATTCATGCGGGCGGGCATCCTGATGCTGATCGAAATGAGGCGCGCGACCGTCAATGGGCCGGTGTGGTTTGCAGAAATGAACGCATTGGCCAAGCGGCATGATCCGCAGCATGTCGAGGCCTTGTCGTTTCAAGAAGTTATCGGACGGCTTGATGAACTGGGGCGCTGGCTTCATGAGCATGAGCTTACCTTTGGCATTGCCGGCGGGGTTGCACAATGCCTCCAAGTGCTGAGCGTGCTGCTGCCGCGTTGGCTTGGTCCTGACTGGAGGGCGCTGTTGAACGCCGCGCTGCAGGGCCAGGGCACCGTGATCAGCGCGCAACAGATTCTTCGTCTCGCAGCGATCACGGACATTGCGCGGCGCGAGCCGGCGGCCGAACGATTTCTCACGTCGGAGCCATGGGATCCATCAGGGTTTCGCATGATGCTCAAGGGAACTGCCTTCTTACGCGCGTTCGAAACCTACGTGGAGGACTACGGCCATCGCGGAATGGGCGAGTCGGACGTGATGTCTCCGCGGGTGGCCGACAACCCGGAAGCGATTCTGACGATCTTGCGCACGCAAGTACGCTCGGCGTCTCCTGCGCACGACGCGATCCTGACTCGCCAGGAGACAACCAGAACAGCGGCGCTGAACACGATCAAACAACGGCTGGGCCGGCGTCTGCATCGATGGGCGATGTTCTCTTGGTGGTATCGGCGGCTCTGCCGCTTCTTCACGCTGCGCGAAGCGAATCGGCACCATCTGATGTACTACTCGGCGGCAGCACGCCATCTCTTGTTGCGTATGGGGGAACTGTTGGTTGCGCAAGGTGCGTTCGATACGCGCGATGACATCTTCTTTCTAACGATCGCCGATCGAGTTGAACTCGCATCAGGCAACGCGCGCGACTGGCGGGCGTTGATTCACGCGCGCCGAGCCGAGCGCGCGCGCAATGCCGCGGTAGAGGTCCCCGACACGATCCGTGATTGGGAAACCATGAGCAGAGGAAGCGTTCCATCCGGTCGGTGTGACGGAACTGGACCGTTGTCCGGCATGCCCATCAGCGCAGGGTCCGTGGTTGGACACATCCGCCTCGTCCGTTCTGTCACCGATTGGCATAAGGTTACTCCGGGGGACATCATCGTGGCCCCCGTCATCGATCCCGGTATGGCTCCGCTCTTCGGCATCGCCGGAGGATTGATCGTAGAAATGGGCGGCACGCTTTCTCATGGCGCGATCATTGCCCGTGAATATGGGCTCCCGACCGTGGCGAATGTCGAAGGGGCGATGACACGCCTTCCTGAAGGGCGGCGGGTGATGCTCAATGCGGAAACGGGAACGGTCCGTCTTGAATTGAATCCTTGAATCGCATTCCGTCGCACGTGAGCCTAGGGCCGATCGATCCTAGGGTTTCACTCTTCTTGACCTTTTCCAACCATTTGCGTACCCTCCGCCCGTAACTCTCCTATAAAGTTTCCACTACTGTCATACCGGACAAGCACCATGCATTGGGGATCTAACGGAGAGGTCAGCCTATGGGTGAAATGATCCCGATTGCGGTTGGTCTTGGGATTGGGCTTCTCCTCGGCGGAGCGCTGGCGGGCCTCTGGGTCACGACTCGCTTGCGCGCCCAGTCACAGCGGGCTGAGGCGACCGTCGAGGAGCTGCGAAAGCAGCTGGAGCTTGAACGGCAAGAGGGGGCTCGTATCCGCCGAGAACTTACCGATGCTCAACATGCACAAGTCGCTGCGGAAACCAGAATCGAAGACACCACCAAACAGCTGGCCGACCAGAAAGTACTGCTTGACCACGCGCGGCAGGAACTGATGGGTTCGTTCCAAGCCCTCTCCGGCGAAGCGCTGAAACAGAACAACGAGGCGTTCCTGAAGCTGGCCGCCGTGTCGTTCGAGGCGCTCCAGGTCAAAGCGGAGGGACAGCTGGCTCAACGGCAGCAGGCCATCGACGGGCTCGTTCGCCCGCTGCACGAATCGCTTCAACGCTACGACGAGCAGATGCGTCTGTTGGAGCAATCGCGCCAGTCGGCCTACGGCGGGCTCGATCAGCATCTCAAGTCGTTGGCGGAATCGCACCAGCGATTGCAGCAAGAGACGGGCAATCTGGTCAAAGCCTTGCGCGCGCCGACTGTGCGGGGCCAATGGGGAGAGATCACGCTGAAGCGGGTGGCCGAACTCGCGGGGATGGTCGATCACTGCGATTTCGTCGAGCAACAATCCGTCACCGGTGATGACGGTCGTTTTCGGCCCGACATGGTGGTTCGGCTGCCGGGCGGGCGCCAGATCATCGTGGACGCCAAGACCGTGCTCGCAGCCTATCTCGATGCGCATGAGGCGCAGGACGATGCACAACGGGCCGAGGCTTTGCGCCGCCATGCCGAGCAGGTCCGAAGCCGGATGGATGAGCTGTCGTTGAAGGCCTACTGGGCGCAATTCGACCGGGCACCCGAGTTTGTCGTCTTATTCCTTCCCGGCGAACAGTTCCTGGGAGCCGCATTGGATCAAGACCCGCGGCTCATCGAAGAAGGGTTTGCGCGCGGAGTGGTCCTGGCTACACCGGCAACACTCATTGCGTTGCTCCGTGCCGTGGCCTATGGCTGGCGGCAAGAGCAGTTGAACGCGCATGCGGAAGAGGCCGGCCGATTAGGCAAAGATCTCTACGAGCGTATGGCGGTTCTGGCAGAGCATCTGAACGATGTCGGACAGGCCCTCGGGAAGAGCGTGTCGGCTTACAACCGCGCGGTGGGTTCCTTGGAGACGCGCATTCTTCCCGCTGCGCGTCGGTTCAAGGAATTGGGCGTGTCGTCTGATAAGGACATCCCGTTGCTTGAACCGGCAGAGCTCGTGCCCCGCAAGACCTTGCCGTTTGAGACCGAGTAAAGGAGACGTCATGACCGACGAGCAGTCGATGGTTAAGGAATTTCATCGCAAATTCGACATTCTCGTGCACAGAAGCCCCACCATCCCGAGTGGATCCACGAGAGAGCTTCGTGTGCGATTGATTCAGGAAGAGTTCGATGAGCTCAACGAAGCCCTGGCCGATGAAAATCTCGCGGCGGTGGCGAAAGAGTTGGCCGACTTATTGTACGTGGTCTATGGCACCGCGGTATCGTACGGGATCGATATGGAACCGGTGTTTCAAGAAGTCCACCGGTCGAACCTGAGCAAGGTTGGGGGCTTCAAACGTGCGGATGGGAAATGGGTGAAGCCGCCGACCTATTCACCCGCCAGCATCGAACCGATTCTGGACGCACAACAGGAGCATCTGTCGGCAGGCGAGCTGTCCGCCCTTGGTGCCTCACCGGAGCCACAATCGAATCCATGAAAAACCTGCACTGTCCGAGCTGTGGAACGCCCTTCGTCCGGGTGACCTACCACGAAGGGACTGTCGAGCGGGTGTTGAACCGCTTCAAAATAATTCCATTCCGTTGCCAGATCTGCACGACGCGGTTCCGCGCCTATTGGGCGGTGTCGCCCAATGCCACGCAGATGGTGGATCGCCGGCAGTACAAGCGTTTGCCGGCGTCATTTCACGCCAATCTGCTCGCAGATAATGCCGTGCGGACCGAGAATCGTGTCACGGACATTTCCATGGGCGGATGTACGCTTGAAACGACCGCAACGCTGCCGCGAGGCACCTTTCTCGAACTGACGATCAAGCCGGCCTCGAGCGAAGACGCCATCAAGATCGAAACGGCTATGGTCTGCTCCGTGCGGCAGGAATCGATGGGCGTCCGGTTCCTTGAGCTTCTGGCGAACGACAAGCACCGTCTCAGCCAAGTCGTCCTCAGCTTGCTGGTCGGCCAGAACATCCACCCCAATCTCTTTTCATAATCGGCTGACCGCTGCCTCCTGCAAGCGGGCACCGGCTACGCCCGCTTGGGTCGAGCGGTGACCGTAAGATTATCGATCAGTCGCACAGAGCCGAGGCGCACGGCGCCGAGAAGGACCGCGCGCGAAGTCACCGAAGGAAGCGGCTCCAACGTGCGAGGATCACACACCGCCAGATAGTCGATGGTCAGGGCGGGCGCTTGTTCGACGATCTGTGCCATCGCCATCTGAATGGCCCCGGCATCGGCAATCCCCTTCCGAATCGCCTCAGCACCGGCCCGTAGACTTTTGTAGAGCGTAGTCGCAATGACCCGCTCCTGGGGTGACAAGTACACGTTGCGTGAACTCATCGCCAGACCGTCCGGCTCACGCACGGTGGGAAAGACCACGATCTCCACGCCGAGATTCAGATCCTCGGCAAGCTGTCGAACCAGCGCCGACTGTTGAAAATCTTTCTGTCCGAAGAGTGCGAGATGGGGACGGACGATGCCGAAGAGTTTCGTCACCACGGTGGCGACGCCGGAGAAATGATGCGGGCGAGCCTCCCCTTCCCAGCGACGGGCAATCGTGGGGAGCGAAACTGTGGTCTGAAATCCGTCGGGGTACATCGATGTGGCGGTCGGTTCAAAGCACACATCCACCCCTTCCGCCCTGCACAAAGCATGGTCCTGTGCAATGGAACGAGGGTATTTGGTCAGATCTTCCGTGGGTCCAAACTGGGCCGGATTGACGAAGATACTGGCCACGAGCGCATCACATCGAAGCCGTGCGGCCCGAATCAGCGTTCGGTGACCGTCATGCAGCGCCCCCATCGTCGGGACGAAGCCGATTGTCACGCCTTCACGCCGGAGCCGGTGGCTCCAGACCATCATCGCCTTGGGAGAGCGAATGATTTTCATGAGCCGGGCGGTGGGCTGCAGGCAGGGCGCGAGCCGTAGCGGGTCGAAGGTTGGGGAAATAGCAGACGGATTTCAGACTGGACCGTGACCCCGGCGAGCAGCCGGATGATCGTTTGTTTTTGTATCGGATGCACCCACAACGGATCGAGTTCGCTCAAAGGCATGAGGACGAACCGCCGCTGATGGAGTCGAGGATGCGGGATGATCAGACCGGGCTCATCGATTACGTGTTGGCCGTAGAAGAGGATGTCCAGATCGATGGTTCGCGGGCCCGATCGATTCTCTTCGTCCCGACCGAGCGACCGTTCAATCTCGCGCAGCACACTCAAAAGGCTTTGCGGGGTGACATCCGTTTCAAGTTGGACGACGCCGTTTAAAAACCAGCCGTCACCCGGGTTCGCCCCGTCGTTGACCGGCTCCGTTTCATACAGCAACGATACGCCCGTGACTTGAGAATGCGGCAGCAGGCCCAGCAATGTCACCGCCCGATCGCAGAAATCAACCCGATCGCCGACATTCGACCCAAACCCGATGAAGACGGTCTCTCTCATAGCGTGTATCTCGTGAAGCGATGTTCGTGAATCGCTATACAGGATAAACGAAAGATCATTCTGCGAACGACGATTCACGTTTCACGAACGACATCCTTCTAGAATCCAGCCTTTTTGATCCGTTCCACCGCTTCTGCCAGCCGCTCTTTCGACGTACAGACGGTCATACGGATATAGCCTTCCCCTGGGGCGCCGAATCCGTTGCCGGGCGTTGTCACAATGCCGGCCTTTTCCAACAGATGTGCGGTAAATGAGGTCGACGTATAGCCTTTGGGTACCGTCACCCAGATGTAGAAAGCGGCCGGAGGCGGATCGACGTCCAATCCCAGTTTCTTGAGGCCGGGGACGAGCGTATCTCGCCGCTCCTGATACGTGTTGCGCAAGCCGTCGGTCACAGACTCATCAAGATTCAGAGCGGTGATGCCGGCTTCCTGAATAGCCTGGAAGCAGCCGGAATCCAGGTTGCTCTTCACCTTGCCGAGTCCGGCCAAGACGTCCTTGTGGCCGACGACAAAGCCAAGGCGCCAGCCGGTCATATTATAGGTCTTGGAGAGCGAGTGGAACTCCACACCAACATCTTTTGCTCCATCCACTTCGAGAAAACTCGCCGGCCGCTTCCCGTCGTAGAAAATCTCCGAGTAGGCCGCATCGTGACAGACGATCACCTGGTTCTCCTGGGCGAATTCCACCACCCGCTTGAAGTCGTCCTTCGTCATGATGACCGACGTGGGATTATTCGGCGAATTCAGCCACATCAGCTTGGCCTTCTTCGCCACGTCTTTGGGGATCGCGTTCAGATCGGGAAGAAATCCGTTGGCCTTGGTCAGCGGCATGAGGTGCGACACGCCACCTGAAAAGCTGGTGCCGACCGGATACACCGGGTAGCCGGGACTCGGAACCAGCACGATATCGCCGGGGTCGACAAACGCGAGGTGAACGTGGCCGATCCCTTCCTTCGATCCGATCAGCGTCAACACCTCATCGGCGGGATTGAGCGTCACATGGAACCGCCGCTTGTACCAATCGGCGACTGCTTTCCTGAAAGACAACATCCCCTCATAGGACGGATATTGATGGTGTCTGGGATCCTTGGCCGCTTTCGCCAAGCTGTCGATGATCGGAGCCGGGGTCGGCAAATCAGGATCGCCGATGCCAAGGTTAATGATATCGATACCCTTCGCAATCGCGGCTTGCTTCATCGTGTCGATGGCGGCAAACAAATACGGAGGCAGCGTCTTGATTCGTGTAGCGACTTCAATCGGAAAACCGGCCATGCAAACTGACTCCTTTCATGGATAACGCGTTCAGCCGTCAGCGGTCAGTCTTCAGCAGACATCTCGGAGCTGACGGCCGAGGGCTGAAGGCTGACAGTTCATTGCGAGGCTGTTTAGAGTACTTCAGAGCAACGCCAGCAATCAACGTGTGGGAACGAGAAGATGGGCAATGAGCCGGTCGGCGACATCGCGGAGGTGCGGGAGGTGGGGAAGTGCCCGTGACCTCACCTGCTGTGCCGTGAGGCGTGCTTTCGTGAGGTCCGGCGCACATTCGCGACACAACGAGTCTATTCCAGCCTGTTCCATCTCCAAGTGAAACAAGAGCCCATAGGCACGCGCACCATAACGAAAGGCCTGTACGGGGGCAATCTCGGAACCGGCCAAGGGCACACAATCCTTCGGCAAATCGAAGACTTCACCGTGCCATTCGAAGACGTCGAAGATTTCCGGGCACGAGCCGAACACAGAGTCGTTTTTCCCTTCGGGTGTGAGTCGAACCGGCGTCATGCCGATTTCCAGCGCCTTGCCGGAACGAACCGTCGCGCCCAGCGCCTTGGCCATGAACTGGCTGCCCAAACAAACTCCGATGACCGGCTTGCCCGCCAGAATCACGGATCTGATGAAAGCCGTCTCCTCCGCAATCCACGGATCGGGATCATTTACAGACATGGGTCCGCCCATGACGATCAGCAAGTCACCTGGATCAGAAGGCACGCCATCTTGTGGGACAAGATAGCGTTCCAGGCTCACGCCGCGTGCAGTCAGCGCCGTCGCGAAGGCTCCGGGCCCTTCAAAGGGAACATGTTTGAGACAGACTGCCCGCATTGACACCTCGAATGAATCGAATTAGGCTTCCCCTGCGGCGAGGAATACCCTGAATTGGGTGACGAATTCAAGGTCGGCGGAAACAGAGGGTCCAAGTCCTACTGGACCGTTGGCCCTATCATCAACTCTTGGAGCAGATCCCATGTTCATACGATTGGCTATCGCGACCAGTTTCGCTGTCGCACTCTTGTCGGGTTGTACATTCAATGCCCCGACAGGTCCGGCATTTTCCCCTCACAGCCTGTCCGGATCGGACAGAGCCCTGATTTACTTCTACAGACCGTCCGGTGAATCATTCGGGCATGACCGAACCTATTTTCTCGCCGTCAACGGGCGGAAGGTGACGGATCTCTTGCACGGGGGCTACTTCCCGTACGAAACGAGTCCGGGAAAGCTGGTTTTGCTGTCGGACGTCAACAGGTCGATCAGGATGATGATTCCATAGCGGCAGCGGCCATAGAAGCTGCTGCCAATCCGGATGCAGCCAGACTTGAGCTTGGAGTGGAAACCGGGAAAATCTACTACGTGAAGATGCATCCGGAGACGAGCCTGACACATTTCACGCCTCACCTGACTCTAGTCGCAAAGGAAGTGGGGGAAAAGGAAATCGTCAACTGCAAACTCATCATCAATAAACCATAGGGCACAGAAATGGTGACATTGTCGAACGTTGTCGTTTCAGCCATCTCCGTTTTGATGTTCGCGCTGACAGCAGGCTGCTCTGGTATCCCCTCGGCGGATGAGCGGAAGGGCTTTCTTTCGGAAGAACAGTTTTCGCCCGGCTACAAAGTCGGCGTGACATCGGTGATAAAAAAACCGAATGTCGAAAAGGTACTTGTGCCGTTTCTGGGAGCCTTGTTCGCGGTCGGGGCTCTCGATGGAAAGCTCGGAACCGGTCAGAAAATCGAAGGACCGACGCCGCTTGAAAAGATTGATCTTGCCATGAAGACTTCCCTGGAATCACACCTCCCAGTATCGGCGTCGTTCCTGGCAAGGGCTGCATACGGGGGGAGCGATTTTGTCTCACAGACGTCCAACATTGCATTCGACGCGCTTCAACAGGCTAAAGCCCAGGGGTTTGACGCGATGCTCTTTGTGCACCTCCAACCCACATTGGAAACCGCCACCGGCTTCGGGGGCGGGCGTCTCTCGTTGACCGGTACGCCGGTATTCCGGTCTGTGCGAACAAATCATCTGCTGTACTTTGAAACGTATCGGAACAGGTGTGCAGACGGACAATCGATTGATGAAGAGCAGTTGCCCTCTGTGCTCAGCGTATGTACGGATAGCCTGATTCTGTCTATGAAATCCGGTCTCGATGCAGCGCTTGCAGGCAGATCGATTTCGGCGCCGGCGGTAAGCCAATAGCAAGGGACGCGTGGGACTCCAGGAACCCTTCCCCTCTCTGCAGCACATAACGGCGGCCAGACACCGAATCTGGGGCGCGGCATTGGCCTATTGCCGGCCGAACGAACGATAACACCATGATAAAAAGTTTTCGACTCGCGCCGATGGATCCGCTGATTCTGAGGATGACAACTCTGTTGTTGGCGCTGCCGCTCGCCTTATTCGTGGGCGCTCTGTTCGCAGGACACTTTCTTTTTATTCCAGCTCTGATCCTTATCGGCATCTACGTCTGGGTATGGCTCAGGTTCCGGCCAAGCCGGCTTGTCGTGCAGGAGCGCTCGCTCGAGGTGATCTGGCCGCTGAAGCGCCGCACAATTCCCCGTGCGGACATCTCGATCGTCCGGCTGCTCGAGAGGGAAGACTTGCAACATGAAATCGGATCGAGCCTGCGCGTCGGAGCCGGCGGGCTGTGGGGCGGATTTGGCTGGCTCTGGACGAAGCATCGGGGAATCGTACAGATGTACGTCTCGCGCACCGATTGCTTCGTGTGGATCGAGCGCAAGAGCGGGCGTCCGTGGCTCGTCACACCGGAACAACCGGAGCGCTTTGTTCGTGCCCTGTCCAGCTAGAGAAACCGTACGCTTCCGAGAACCGCTTCGTTGCCTGTGAATAAGGAAAACGCAGTGAAGAATACGGTTCCAGGAGCCGTTCTCCGCTATCATCAATCCTCCTCGTTCCCTCTTCAGCTCTTCCCCTGTTCTTCCGAAAAGTAGGACATGATCGCTGAAGTTGAGTGTCCAATTTCTGAGGGTAATCAGGCGCTCCCTGCCGCCGCGACCTTCAAGCTGCGTTGGGACATGACTCGATGCATGGTTCGTCGCAAACTCCTAGCCCTTTCACGTGTTGCTACGGTACAATTCGCACCATGAAGAATTCGATCAAGACGGTTGAGGATCTGCGCTGGTTGATCTCCCATACGGGCGGATTCCGCTCCGGGTATGTCACCGACGTGCAGATGTCCAAGCGGCGGCTCTTCGATGAGGAAACCGGGCGAGACGTTCTGGCCGACACAACAGTCTCGGTGACGATCCGTTATGCCGTGCGTGGGGTGGTCCGGGTGGCCAAGCTGCGGATGATCGGGGTCACGGACTTTTCCCTCTTTGAACAGGAAGGCGCCGATTGCTCGTCGCTTGGCGTGATCCATGCCGAGTGTAGCGCGGGGAAATTACGTTTCTGGTTCGACCCCCAGGGCGAGCTCTATGTCGTCTGTGAAGAAGCGCATCTGGAGGAAGTATCCACACCGGCTTTGGACACCCATCCCGTTGCAGACCTGGTCCGCTGGACGTTTCAAGGGCAGACTGCCGACGGACCCAGCGTGGACTGGCTGCTGGCTGAGCTCGATCGGGCTGGGATGCCATGTTCGTGGCGTCCGCCCAAGAAGCGGCGCATCGCTGATTCGGTGGTGCAGTGGGAGGGGGATCTGATTCCGTCCGGGGATGCTGCCGATGAGCCCCTCCATCCCGTGCGTGTGATGGCATATCGTACACAGGATGGCGAGGGATTCGGCATGGTGCTGCGGGTGCTGGGGGTCCAGGATCATCGAGGTTGCCAGGTGCTCACCATCTTGGCTGATCAAATCACACAACGCTATGCGGGCACGTGTCTCGTGGGCACGACGATCATACCGGGACGGGAATGGGAGCAGTGGCGTGCCCATGATGGGTACGCATAGGTGCCCCGTCGCTCGCCTGAAGACAAGAGCCTATGGCTGATAGCCGAGGGCCTATGGTCCGCAGTTCAGCGTGGTTGGTTCTCTGCCATACGCTACGCCATCACCCATGCGCGTGTGCCTCCAATGAGAGACGCTTCACGAATAACGATCCAAAGAGAAGTCGGTGAGTGTCAGGTAGGCTGAAAGGGAAACTGACTCCGCAGCTTACTGAGGGAAGAGAGCCGCTAGTGGGAGTGGCCGTTTGCGTAGTGGCCGTTGCCGTTTGAATAACTCGCCACCTCATTGCCGTTCGAGTAACCTGCTTCACTGTGCCCGATATCGCTTCCGTTCACATGACTGTAGCCGTTCTTTCCGTTCACACATTCCACCAAGGCCCACAACCGGAGGGGATTCACTTGCTGCTTGCGGGCGACGTGCAGGGACGTACCTTCTAACACGGTCGTGAGCGACAAGTCGGTCCGCCAGCCCAGGTGTTTGGTCAGCGGGGAGATCGCCTTTTCTACCGCCGCAATCACTTTGTTCCCGTTGCTGAAATGGTTCAACATGATGATGCGGCCGCCGGGACGGCAGACACGGATCATTTCGTTGACGACCTTCCGATAGTCGGGCACCGCCGTCACGACATACGCCGCGACCACCGTATCGAAGCAATCATCGCCGAATTCCATGGACCCGGCATCCATGCGGTGAAGCTGAATGTGCGCCAGTTGGTGCGCTTCCGCCCGCTCCTTGGCTTTGGCCAACATACCCTCGGAGAGATCGATCCCGACAATGCGGCAATGGCGGGGGTACATCGGAAGCGCGAGTCCTGTTCCCACTCCAACCTCGAGGATGTGTTCATCGGGTTGAACATTCAAGTTGCGAATGGCCGATTCCCGACCTTCGTGGAACACTTTTCCAAAAATCTGATCGTAGAATCCGGCGTAGGATGTGTACAGGCGTTCGATTTTTTTGAGATCCATCGTTTCCTCCAAACCTCAGACGACTTGCGCCCTGCGTACCCCGAATGTGCAGGGGTGGCAGACAGCCATGTCGACGTGGGGAAAACACAAAAGGCGGGAAACCTAAGTGGTGCGAGATGCCCGCCCGAATCGTAAGCGGGGCTACTGTAGCCAAGTCGTTAGGATGAGTCAACCTTTTGTTCAGCCCTGCCTCAATACGGCTGTTCACCTGCGGCTTGATTCGGAGTCGGCCCCTGTGGGATAGGTACGCGCGATGATTTTGGCTGGACTGTTTGCGACCGTGTTGTTCATCGGGCTGATCGTCGGCGATTGGCTCTATTTCATCCGCCTGACGCCGGACGCGATTCGCTATGGGTGCAGCGTGGCAAGGAGCCAGGATCGATGGACAGGGAACACCCCCGCCAGCGTGCGCGACCGGTTTACTGACAACGGGGTGTTGATGCTTCCGCACGGGGTGGCGTGGTTCTATCCGGATCTGTCTCAGATTGCGATCCGCCCTCAGTATCGACTGTTCTCCATGAGTTTTCGCACGGCCTGGCCGATGAAAGGCCTCATTCACCTCTCAACCGGCGACCAGACCATGGGAACCCTCTGCGTGAAGCGCATCCCCTGGTCATCGGCTCTCATTACACTCGTCTGGTTTGGGCTGGTGTCGATAGGGTCCTTAACCTTCGTGATCACCTACGCCATGGAGGGAGGATTCACGTCGTTAAGAGGGCTCCTGATAGGGGCGGGCATCATCGGTATTGCTTTGCTCGTGTTGGCCTTCGGTCTCGTGACGGTCATGATTTCCTATCGATTGGAGCACAGCCGCCTCACGCAAGTTTACGACGAACTCCGCGAGGTTCTTGAAGGCTTACCCCGTTCTGAATCTGACGCCGCTACGCGTTAAACAAGTTCAGGAACTGGTCGTATTCGTCAGGCAGATTCAGTGCCGATCGGTTGCGAGCCAAGCCGGCGATGATCCCGCGATGCTTCTTGACGAGGCCGGACGTTTCAAACGCGAGCCGGAACTGCCGCCACTGCAACACGGGATCGGCTGCGATCCGGGCCTGTTCATCCTTGGGCAGGGCATGCACCGCCGTCGTCAATGTTCGAACGGCCTTTTCCACACTCTCGTATGGTGGAGCCAATTTGAGCCGGGCATAGAAGATCTCCAGATGACGGCGGAACTCCTCCCTCAACGCCTGGGCCGGATTGCTGGAGGATGGATCAGTTTGTGCCATGATGCCGGTGCAGATGATACGGCATGACGATTGGGAGTGACAACCCGGGCACAACTGCTTGTTCAGGGCCCTATGCAAGAGCAGATCGGGAAACCCGCCGGGGCGGTCTGAACATTTCGCCTGGACGAAGGCGATGCACGCCGACGACATACCGGAGAATATCCGGGGCTCCACCGGCAACAGTCAATTCGGCAGGGGGACTTGGTCTTCCCGCAACAGCGCCGTGCCCCGCCGCCGCCTCAGCCCATCCGGATTCGATCCAGATCCGATACGGCACGAAGGTCCAGCGCCCGCGTTTCGCCGGCCGGCGGCGCGCATTCCCCGAATTGATCCGAGACAGTGCGATGCGCTCGACATACCGCGTCACCAGCCGGATCGTATCGATTTCCAGCACCACCTGAGGCCGAGGCCGGCACGCTCCGCGCTGCCGATTGAGCCGGCGAATGGACGGCCAATTCGCAGCCTCAGCCAGATGGTAGAGACGTGGTGGAAGTTTCATGCGCCCGTCTTCTCACCCATCGTCGTCCGGCGCGAGGCCTCTTCGGAATTCGCAGCGATCATGCGTCCACCAAGATGTTGAAGCCGCCGTAGACCATACGCTTACAATCGAAGGGCATCGATTTCTCATCCATCGAGTCCGCAAGGCGCGGGTCTTTCATGACCTTGGCATTCACACGGTCACGATGCGCCCGTGACTTGAACACGATATAGGAAAACACCACCGCATCCCCGGGCTTGAGCTTCATCATGCGCGGGAACGGCATGCCCAGTTTTACGTTCAGGTCATCCCCCACGCATTCCTTGTAATCCAGCGCGCCGTGCTCGCGCCAGATTTTCCCCGCCTTCTGCGCCATGCGCCGGTAGGCTTTGAGATTCCTCTTCGGAACGGGCAACACATATCCATCAATGTATCGCATCTGAATCCTCCTTTGCCGCGACGAGTCCTCATTTATGGCTTGCGCGTGTAGGTGATCTCCATCATCTTCATTTCCTGGCCGTGGCCGTGCGTCCCGTACATGTCGAACGTCTGGGTCTTGTCGTCCACAATCTTCCACACCGCGCGATGCGTCATGTGCCCTCCGTCCAGTTCAGCGTGCCGCCCCTCCAGCGTGATGGTCTTGCCATCGGCGCTCGCGCCGTACCTTCCATCGTAAAGATCCCGGTGCCCATGGTATCGATCCATGTCGAGACATACTTCTTGCGCAGGTTGTCATAGGCGGTGATCCCAACTCCGGAATAGGATTGGCCCATCATGGTGCCGTTGAATTCCTGCTGGAGAAAGCGGCCGCCCAACAGCATCTTCATGTCGGCGGAGCCGGTTGCTTCGGTGGGGGGCTTGCCGGGCTCCATCCATTCTTTGGTCCGGGTCGTCCAACTGCCGGCCAAACTCGCGAACAGCTTGTGAGGCTCGCCGGGCGTGGCGAGCTTCTGATAGGCCTCCATCATCGCCTGAGGATCCATTTGTTTCTCCACGTTCTGATCCTTCGCAATGGCAACGGATACAACCAGCATAACGCAGAGGCCGGTGAGTGTGAGTTGTACGAGACGCATGAGCTCCTCCCTACAGAATTTGTTGGTGATTGTTCTCGACTCCTGCTTGATCCGCGACCGGATGATCGGCTTCGGCGTCGACCATACGTCTGACATCCGGCGGTACGGACCTCTCATCGCACATCCCGATGCGACAGCGCCGCAGTGGCGGGCGAGGCGATCTGAAAAGTAGCATGCCCCCGTCTTGCTCCCGTGGCCGCCTGCGCGCGAATGCGCTTCTCCTGCTCCCTCAGTTCGGGCGTGAACTCGGCACCAAAGTCTTCCGCCTCGAACACCTGGCGAATTTCGATTTCACTGTCCTCGTTATGGGGATTCGGACAGCTCTTGACCCATTCGATCGCCTCTTCTTTCGACCCGCACTGCCAGAGCCAGAAGCCCGCGACCAACTCCTTCGTTTCGGCAAAGGGACCGTCGGTCACGGTGCGCGTGCGTCCTGAGAACTTCACACGGGCGCCCCTTGAACTCGCCCGGAGTCCCTCCCCAGCAAGCAACACGCCGGCTTTTGCCAGCTCTTCGTTGAATGTGCCCATCTCGGTCAGAAGCTGCTCGCTCGGCATGACCTCTGCTTCAGAATCCTTCGTGGCCTTGATGAGAATCATGAACCGCATTGTAAAAACTCCTTTTGGTGAAGGTGAACGACCTGGATTTTCGATCGGCTCGACCGGCTGAGCCCGGCCTCTATCCATTAGTCGAGCGAGGGACCTCGAAATCGACAGGGGCATTGCAGAAAAAAGGATATGCCGTATGGCAAAACCACGGGCGCCACTAGCATGGAGCGGGAACGGGCGGAGTTCTTTTCGTCTGGACCATACGCGCTCCTCGTACCGCTACTCATTCGGCAGACCAGCGATCTCGATCAGTGGCCGAACCTCGACAGTTCCGATACGCGCTCCTGGGACCCGGGTGGCGATGCGGATCGCCTCGTTGAGATCCTGTGCGTCGATCAGGAAGTAGCCGGCGATCTGCTCGCGGGTCTCGATGAACGGGCCGTCAGTCACGAACGGTTTGCCTTCCCGCACCTTGACGATGATCGCCGTCGAAACCGGATGGAGCGGCGATGCGTGGACATACTGCCCGTTGGTGTGGAGCTGGTGCGTGAGCTGCACCGACTCTTCAAGCATCTCCTTCCGCTTGGTCTCACTGATCTTGGCGAACGCCTCTTCATCATGGTGAACCAGCAACAGATATTTCATGGGGTTTCCTCCTGAGCTCAGACAGTCGCTCGTCGCGCCGAGATCAGCCGCCGGCCATGGCGCCCACGATGAGAAACGGCTCGGTGCCTGTTGCCACTGCGTCGGGCAGCGGAGCCTCCGGCGATTCATGAGACAGGTCCTGCTCGCAGGCGAAAAATCTCACGAACGCCCGGCGCTTGAGTGTAACGTGGTCACGGACAGTTCCCCGCAACATCGGATACCGGGCTTCGAGCGCATCCAGGACCGCGCGTTGCGTCATCGGGTGCTTGACGTCGATCTGCACCTCGCCGTCCACGCGCGCCAGCGTCCGCAGGTGTGCCGGGAGCACGACCCGGATCACTGCAGATTGAGGTTCAGGTTGAGCGATCACTTTTCACCTCTTGTATTTTGACCTCGACCTCAGCCTTGACCTCAACCTTCTGAGTCGTCGTTAAAGTGTCTGGACCTCCACTGATAAGACAGCCGGCAGATCTCGGACAATCGGCGCCCAACTATCTCCACCATCGGACGATCCATACACCTGGCCTCCTGTCGTTCCGAAATACAGGCCGCAGGGATCAAGCGAGTCGACGGCCATCGCATCGCGCAGCACGTTCACATAGCAATCCCGTTGCGGCAGACCCTTTGTGAGGGCTTCCCACTCGCTGCCGCCTGTCCGGCTCCGGTAGACCCGCAACTTTCCGTCGGGAGGAAAATGCTCCGAGTCGCTCTTGATCGGAACGACGTAGACCGTCTCCGGCTCATGGGCGTGCACGTCGATCGGAAAGCCGAAATCGCTCGGCAGATTCCCGCTGACCTCATGCCATGACTCGCCGGCATCGTCGCTGCGCATCACGTCCCAGTGCTTTTGCATGAACAGCACGTTCGGACGAGACGGGTGCATCGCGATGCGGTGGACGCAGTGGCCGACCTCCGCATCCGGGTCGGGGAGCTCATACTGGGATTTCAGGCCTTTGTTCACCGGCCGCCACGACTTCCCCGCGTCGTCGCTCCGGAACACGCCGGCCGCCGAGATGGCGATGAAGATCCGATCCGGATGGCCCGGGTCCAACATGATCGTGTGCAGACACATCCCGCCGGCGCCGGGCTGCCACAGATTGCCTTTCGCGTCGCGCAGCCCGGCAAGCTCCTGCCACGTCTGTCCGCCATCGGTCGAGCGGAACAGGGCGGCGTCTTCCACGCCGGCATAGACGGTATCCGGATCGGTCAGGGACGGTTCGAGGTGCCAGACCCGCTTAAACTCCCACGGACGCTGTGTGCCGTCATAATGCTGGTGCGTTGTGAGCGGCTTACCTGATTCGGCGGACGTGTCGTACACGAATTTGTTGCTCACGCCGGCAGGTGGGTCGTACGAACCAGGGATCTTCTCACCGCCAGGCGTCTCCCACGTTTTCCCGCCGTCATCCGAGCGTTGGATGATCTGCCCGAACCAGCTGCTGGTTTGCGACGCGTACAGCCGGTTCGGGTCAGCGGGGGATCCCTTGAGATGGTACATTTCCCAGCCCCCAAAGTGAGGGCTGCTGACATCCCATTTCTTACGCATACCATCCGACGTCAAAATGAATGCGCCCTTGCGCGTTCCAATGAGTAGCCGTACCGTGCTCATACCTGACTCCTTCCTGACAGGATGTTGAAAAATCCCGCCGGCCTCCTCACATCCCGGCGGCGCACACAAACGTGATGCTCCTTATTCGCCACACCGTTTGAACATCCTGCATGATTATCGCAATCCGCCAGGCCGTGCTGGATTATGGTTGTTCATAGGCGTGCTTCAGTGCCTTGATGTCGGGCTTGGTCATTTGAAGGATCGCCTTCATGACTCGTTCGGATTTCTCGACATCCTTGTCCCGCAACATCTCGTTCCACTCAGGAGAAACGATTTGCCACGACAGACCATATGTATCCTTCAGCCAGCCACACTGCCCTGTTTCTCCGCCACGGGAGAGCTTCTCCCACATCTCGTCTATTTCTTCCTGCGTCTCGCACTTCACCATAAACGAGACCGCCTCACTAAATCTGAACTGCGGCCCGCCGTTTAACGCAACGAATTCCTGCCCCTCGATTTCAAACGTCGCGGTCATGACCGATCCCTTCGGTCTCCCGGAGACCGCCGCGCCAGCCTCTCCATAGCGGGTAATATTTCCGAGCTTGGAATTCTTGAAAATCGACACATAAAACTTCGCCGCCTCCTCGGCTTTATCGTCGAACCACAAGCACGGAGTGATTGTTTGCATATCGTGTTGCTCCTTTCTACTGAATTGACAACACAGGCTTGCGTGTTAGACTCCACCTCTTTGTCGAACGAGACGGCTCGAAATCGACACCTCGAACGAGGTGTTTCCTCAGCAGCGACGCTCCCAAACAGTCGACCGCGATTTCTTGAGACACCTACTGTGCGCCGGCATTCATCTCCCAGAGAGCGAAGGTGTTGTGTTCCGTGTCCTGACAGATTGCGAAGTAGCCCATCTGCGGCACCGCCGTTTTAGGCATGCACACTTTGCCGCCAAGCTTCTCGACCTGCGCCATGGACTTGGTAACTGACTTCACACTGACGTAGTTGGTGATGGGCTGTTCCGGGTACTTGCGTACCATCATCCCGCCGTCGGGTGTGTCGTCGCCACCGCCTGTGTCGATATGCCAGTACTCCGTCATCCCGGGAAACAGTTTGATGTTCCATCCGAACAACGAGCCGTAAAACTTCTTTGCACGTTCGGGATTGTCCGCTGGAATTTCAAACCAGACGATGCTTGAGGCGGTGCGGTTTTTCTTTGCGGCCTTAGGTTTTGCTTTCGCGTTCTTGCTCATCGTGTCCCCCTTGTTCGTTGATCGCTTGCCCAAAAGAAGCTCTTCCCCCCACAGGTATTACTTATTCGGCAAGCCGGTGATTTCGATGACCGGCCGGACTTCGACAGTCCCCTTGCGTGCCATGGGAATTTTAGCGGCGATGGCGATCGCTTCGTCGAGATTCTTGGCGTCGATCAGAAAATAGCCGCCCAACTGTTCACGCGTCTCTGCGAACGGACCATCCGTCACGAGCCGTTTGCCGTCTCGCACCCGGACGCTGGTCGCCATGGCTGTCGGGTGTAACGGATTGGCGGCCACGTACTGTCCATGTGCGTGGAGATCATGCGCGAGCTGCGTCGATTCGGCATAACAGTCCTTCCGCTCGGTTTCGGTCAAGGCTTGCTCGTCACCGTAAATCAGCAACAGGTATTTCATATGAATGCCTCCATTCCTTTCCTTGTGCACAGCGAGATATGCTTCACGATTCCCGCTTCGCGGATGCCATGACATAAGATAGTCGTCCGGGAAGGTCAAAATCGACAAGGAGGTTCCCACCCGTGACCGATATCGGGAATTGTTGATGCGGAGGCTTTGGATGGTGGGTGTTCTATGGTGGCACTCAATAGGTGGTAGCGCCATGGGGAAGTCGGGGGTCGCGCAGCCGGAATTTCTCGATCATTCGCATGGCCCACGTGGGCCGCGGTGGCCGCAAGCAATGCCGTGCGGCCTTGCCCATCGCGGGCCCGGACATCGGCGCCGTCCTTCAACAGCCGTTGTACGGCAACCAGGTCGTTGCGTTCGGCGGCGACAATTACGCCATTTCGAAGGGCTACTTCAAGTTAGGCCGCCAAGCAGCGGGAGTTCGAGAAGTGCTTCTTCTCGGAAGCAACCAACCTGGTGCTCTCCACCCGGGACTTCTCTGGGCATCTGGGAGAGCGTCCACAACCCCGATTTCAATTATGGCGGATTCGCCACAATTAGAAGCCGGGCAGGCCTGAACAACTACAAGCTCAGCGTCAAGGAATGGGTCGCCCAGACCAACGCCATCGGCCTGCGCGCCAGCACCGGGCGCTATGGCGGAACCTACGCTCACAAAGACATCGCCTTCGAATTCGGCATGTGGATCAGCCCGGAATTCAAGATCTATCTGATCAAGGAATTCCAGCGCCTCAAGGATGAGGAGAACGACCGTCTCCGTCTGGAATGGAATCTTCAACGCACCCTGTCCAAGGTCAACTATCGCATCCATACCGATGCCATCAAGGAAACCCTGCTTCCAGCCGCGATCACCAAGGCACAGGCATCGATCGTATATGCCAGCGAAGCGGATATGCTCAACGTCGCCCTGTTCGAGAAAACAGCGAAAGAATGGCGCGAGCACAATCCTGCTGCCGAGGGGAATATTCGCGATCACGCCACTTTGGAACAACTGGTCGTACTGATCAACTTGCGCGCACTCCTGAGCCTCAACACTTAGCAAGTACTGCTTGTCAGGCCATGAGCAAATCGGTATCTTTCAAAGGCGAGAGACTTCTCAGGGAGTATGGAATGGGTATCGCGGACTTACTCAAATTCAAACGGCCTGAAATACTGCGCCTCGCGCAGGCGCACGGAGCCCACAACGTGCGGATCTTTGGGTCTGTGGCAAGGGGAGAGGCGCGTCCGGAAAGCGATGTAGACTTCCTTGTTGAAATGGATAATGGGCGTAGCTTGCTGGATCTCATCGAGCTCAGCCAAGACCTCGAAACATTACTACAGCGCAAAGTCGATATCCTCACCGATCAGGGCCTTAGTCCATACCTTGAGCAGCGAATCCATGCCGAAGCTGTCCCTCTATGAAGGACGACCGCATCTATCTCCTGCATGTTCGAGACGCCATTCAGCACATCATGAGCTATACAGCAACAGGAAAGGAGAGCTTCTTTTCCGACCGAAAGACACAAGACGCGGTCGTGCGTAACCTCGAAATCATCGGGGAAGCGATCAGCGCGTATCCGTCACGCTGAAAGAGGCTCACTCTGACATAGCATGGAAGCCCGTCGCCGGCATGAGAGACAAACTGATTCACGATTATTTCGGGGTCAATTTGCAACTGGTGTGGGATGTGGTCGAAAGAGATTTGCCGATTCTGAAACAAAAGATCGACCGCCTCCTCGAAGCCCTTGGCGAGAAACCCTAGTTCGTCCTCAAGAGAGGAGATAGGCCGCTCTTCGCTCCCGTTCCACCCTCTCGAATGCTTCCATTTAAAGGGAGAAATACGAGGTGGTCGCAAATTGCGACCACCACAAGAAAACAGCACAACAGGGACCGATTTCCACCCGATTTCATGTTTCAATTGACGGAGCAGGAATTCCGCCACTTGAAATCACAATTTGTGATTTCAAGTTGGGGCGGCTTCCGGAGGGCCTATCCCTATGCCTTCACCGAGCAGGGCGTGGCAATGTTATCCAGCGTGTTGCGAAGCAAGAGGGCTGTTCAAGTCAACATTGGCATCATGCGGGCCTTTGTGCGTCTCCGAGAAATGATCGGGTCGAATAAAGCCCTTGCCCGGCGGCTCACTGAGCTGGAGAAGAAGTATGATGTCCAGTTTCGAGTCGACTTCGACGCCATTCGTGAACTCATGACAGAGCCGGAACCAAAATCCCGCCGCATCGGCTTCAAGACCTGAGGGCTCCACTCAGGTCTCGTCTCTCTGGTTCATTTGGTTTCTCTGGTTCGCCTGGTAGGTTTGCTGGTCCGGCCAACAAGACAGACCAAATAGACCAGATAAACGAGATAGACCAGCCCAACTTGCTCCGTCGCGCCAGTCTCGCTCGTCGCGCTCTTCTCGCCCTCTGCCCCACAGACCAGACCAACCGTCCGTGCTCTCACCCCTTACGCCTAACGTTTCACCTTTCACGTCTCACGTCCCCTGAAAGGCGGGGTGCTTTCTCGCGGGGAAAGGGGTATTCTTCGGCGCTGGCTACTCGAAGAGGACAATTCTCTCCCGGATTCCCAACTGATGGACATCCTCCTCACATTCACGGGGTTTAACGATCCCTACTCAATAGGGCTCGTGGGTGAAGAAGAAGTTCCCGGCCCAATTCTTTCGCTCATTACGGCTAGGACATTCGACCGGGTTATTCTTTTCTCAACCCCTAACACGGGAAAACATACCTCTGCCACTCAGTCGTTCTTAAAGAAATTGTGCCCTTCTATGCTTGTGGAAACTCGTGATCTCCCCCTGTCAGACCCCACAGACTACCATCGGATACTCAAAGGATTACGGCCACACCTCAAAAACATCATAGAATCTTCTCTAGGAGCGAGCTTCTTCATCTCGGTTGCATCCGGAACGCCGCAAATGCATGCCTGCTGGCTCTTGCTCGCAGCATCAGGCGAAATACCCGCACGAATTTTACAAGTTCGACCGCGGAAATTCGTTAGCACAACTGCGCCATTAGTATCTGAGATAGATTTCACGGCGCATGACTTTCCACTCGTTCGCGCAAAAGTCCCTTTGATTGACAACGCAGCGGAGGAGCCTCCAGAGGTTTCCACGGTCCTTCAGCATCTGGGCATTGTAGGCGATCATGCAAAAACCCGGAAAGCTCTCGAAATAGGTGAAGCGCTAGCTCCGTCGTCTGCTCCGATTCTCATTCTTGGGGAAACGGGAACAGGGAAAGAGCTGTTTGCCAAGTTCGTGCATTTGTTGAGTGGTCGGCCCGCCGAACGATTTGTCCCAGTGAATTGCGCGGCTCTACCAAAGGAACTGGTGGAGAGCATCTTGTTTGGGCACAAAAAGGGATCATTTACGGGAGCTATGGTAGACCAAACTGGCAAATTCGATCATGCGAATGGCGGAACACTCTTTCTCGATGAAGTAGGTGAATTGCCTTTAGGCACACAAGCCAAGCTGCTTCGAGTCCTCCAAGATGGGCTGATTGAGCCGATAGGGGCAAAACAGCCGCATAAAGTTGATGTCCGAATCATTGGAGCGACCAATGTTGATGTCCATAAGGCCATTAGAGATGGCCAGTTTAGGAGCGATCTATATTATCGGCTGAATGTTGGAGAAATTCATTTGCCGGCGCTCCGTGAGCGAAGAACGGATATTCCCAAGATCGCCTTGCATGTCTTGGATCGACTGAATGCCGGATTAAAGAAGCCAAAGCGGCTCTCTCCCGAGGCATTATCCCGCCTGCAAAGTCACTCTTGGCCCGGGAATGTTCGAGATCTTGAAAACTGCTTGGAGCGCTCGGCCCGGCTAGCCAAGCAGGACGTCTTGGATGCCGATGACTTACTGATCTCCGAACCAATCGCTTATGCTGACCCACTAGCGGGGTTGCCTGAGCCATCAGAAGAATTCTCCATCGAAGAGTTTCTCGCCAGCGCACGAAAACAGTTGATGCTGAAAGCAGTAGATATCGCGGGAGGCAACCAGAGTGAAGCCGCAAGATTGCTAGGAGTCACGCCACAAGCTGTTCACAAGTTTCTCCGAACCAGACAAGCTGGTTTTCAACCTGGTTTGAAAAGAGTTTCAACTTCGGTTAAAGATAGCCGACAAACGCGAAAGAGGCGAAAGACTCGTAAGTCTAAGTGAACGCAGGGCTCTCCGTTGGTTTGACCGATTGGCACGTCGCTTGCCATTCCTTTTGGGCAAAGGATCTTCAACCACCCCTTAGGAAGGAGCCAAGCGATGGCACTATTCTCGGTCACACAGATAGTTGATGGCGACACGTTCGAGGTGAATCCCGGTTGGAAATGGCAGCAACAGACAGGGGTGCGAGTGCGGCCTACTGGCTATGATGCTCCAGAAATGAATACTCTCGCTGGTCAAATGGCCAAGGACAAGCTTGCAAGGCTGATTCTTGGAAAAAATATCGAATTGGGTTCAGCCTACAAAGTCGACAGAGGCCGCCTCGTGTGTGACGTAGTTTTCAACGGGAGGAAACTGGAGGAATATTTCCCCAGGTATTAACGACATGGATCACCATTGAAGGATTTCTCGAAAGAAACAGATGCACGCATCGTCATTGACGATCTACTGCGCCAAGCAGCATGGGATCCGGCCGACAAGTCTATGGTCCTAACCGAAGTTGCAACAGGCACATTGAGTGGGGCTGGTTTCGCGGCTGAGACTAGTGGATTAGCAGGAGCCTCAGTCGCGAGCGATCAGAGCTTTCCGGGCCGTGCGGACTATGTACTCTTGGGCCAGAATGGGCGTCCTCTCGCGGTAATAGAAGCTAAGCGCAAGGCGACTGAACCGTATACTGCCAAACAGCAAGTCCTCCCATACGCAAAACGGCTGGATGCCCCGTTTATTTTCCTCACCAATGGCGAGCTGATCTATTTTTGGGACTACCGCAATGACGATGCAAGGATCGTCAACTCATTCTATTCCCGCAGAGACCTTGAGCGTTTGGTCGAGATGCGCTCGACCCGCAAAGCCCTCGCTACCATCGCGATTCCCGAGTATTACCTCAGACAGGGTGAGCAAAGAACAGTCCGTCCGTATCAGAAAGAATCGATGCAGGCCTTTGACCAGGCGGTTGAGCTGGGGAAACGCCGTTTCCTTATCGAGCTACCCACGGGAACCGGCAAGACCGACCTCATCTGTCTCTACCTTCAGCGCTTGATCAAGGCTGGTCGTGCAGAGCGGGTTCTCTTTTTGGTAGACCGAGACCAACTGGCCAAACAAGCGCTAGAAGCTTTGCAGGATATTCTGAATCAACATGGTAGCTACTGGCTGAAACCCGGCATGGAGCGGCAGGAACAACAGATTACGGTCTGTCTTTTGCAAACGATGGTCGGGCGATATGAGCAGTTTACCAGTGGTTACTTCGATGTGGTGGTGGCCGACGAATGTCATCGATCAATCTACGGGGCATGGCAGACGGCGTTGACGCATTTCGACGCCCTCCACGTTGGACTGACTGCGACCCCTGCTGCTTATATCGAACGGAACACCTTTCAGTTCTATCAGTGCAAGGAAGATCAACCGGATTTCGCCTATTCGATTCAGAAAGCGTTCGGCGAGGGTTTCCTGGTTCCCTATCGATTCGCCACGGGGATCACGGTCTTGCTCGCAGAAGGAGCCGACATCAATGACGAGCATTATGATCCGGCAGAGTTCGAACGTAAGTGGACGAATGAGGACACCAATCGAAAGATGATGCAGGAGTTCGATCGGCTGTCCTGGCAGAACTACAAAGAACAGGCACCTGGTCAGAAGATTGGCCCAGGGAAAGCGATCGTGTTTGCCATCACGAAGCATCATGCCGCGAGGCTTGGCTACTACCTGAATGAACTGCACCCAGAATGCAAAGGTCGGTACGCCGAAGTCATTACGAGTGATGTACCGAATGCAGATGATCTAATCCGCAAGTTTAAGCGCGAAGACTATCCTCAAGTTGCCGTCAGCGTGGGCATGCTGGACACGGGATTTGATTGCAGGGAAGTGCTCCACCTCGTGATGTGCCGAAGAGTTCGGAGCCCGATTCTCTATCAGCAAATGCGTGGCCGCGGTACCCGCACCGCCCCGCATATCGGTAAAGCCAAGTTCGTCATCTATGACTTCTTCGGCAATCACGACTATTTCAACGACAGCGATACAGATATCTTTACTGGTACGGGTGGCGGTCATGCACCGTCAGGTGAAAGAAAGCCGCCGAAAACATTCCGAGATCTCGTCGAGTTGGGCCTTGAGGATGAATGGCTCCAGGCAGTGACCTATGTCGAGGTGGGACCAGAAGGTGAGCGAGTCGACAAGCGGGACTATGTAACCAATTGGGAAAAGACCGTTCGGTTTGCTATCCCCGACGATAGAATTCTTCAAAAGATCCGTGATGGCAAGCCACTGACAAACGAAGAAGAAACGGCCCTAGCTTCCAAACTGAACAATCCCAAGTATTTTTTCAACGAAGACAACTTACGGCGAGCCTACCGGAAGCCAGGCGGAAGCTTGATTGATTTCATCAAGGCAGCGCTCGGAACTGTGAGAATAAAGAGTCGTGAAGAAGAGCTGATAGAGAACTTCCATGCCTGGCTCGCAACGAAGTCGCTTACGCCTCAGCAAGCACAATACCTCTCCTTGCTCAAGAATAGAGGCATTGCGAGCGGTAAGCTAGACCTCGATGATCTCTTTAAGCCGCCGTTATCAATCTTGAATGCGGCTGGACTAGGCGTCGAGCTCTTCGGTGAAAAGGGGTTAAAGGACATCCTTGAAGACCTTAATACATCAATCTTCAGAAAAAATGCAGGGTGAGTAGACTCTTATGAATCAAGACCTTCGGCGAAGACTTGACCACATCACCGACGTTCTCTGGGCCGGGGGTGTCACCAATCCGGTTACCTACATCGAACAGATTTCCTACCTTATTTACTTAAAACTGTTGGATGAAGAGGAAGCTGATCGTGAACTTAGGACAAGGCTGGCAGGCAGCAAGGGAAACGGGAACGGGAAACTCCTTTTCCCGAAGCAATCCGAGCGCTATCGGTGGGCCAAGTGGCGTTTCAAGAGCGGACCTGATCTTCGTGATTTCGTCCGAGATGAAGTGTTCCCATACATGGCTTCCTTAGTAAAGGAGGAACCACAGATTGCTGAATACTTCCGCGACGCAGTGCTCGAAATTGTCGACCCAAACGTCCTGAAGCAAGTCATAGATGAACTGGATAATATCGACTTCCGTAGACTAGGCACAGATGTTAAAGGCGATATCTTCGAATACTTGCTGACTCATCTCGGTCAGTCCGCGCTCAATGGTCAGTTTCGAACTCCCCGCCAAATCCGAGCAATGATGGTCGAAATGGTCGATCCTGATTTGGGAGACACCATTTTCGATCCGGCTTGCGGAACAGGCGGCTTTCTCATTGACGCGGTGGGGTACATCTTGGCCAAGTACTCGACAGAGCCCCGAGAGGTGCCGATCTATGGTGAAGAGTGGTTAGAGAGGGCCTCGGAGGAACAAAAAAGCCTGCCTACACTTCAGAAGTACAGAAAGGGTGCCGGTGAGAAGGTCCCGGACTGGGAGTTGCTTGAACATTCCATCTATGGATTCGACGTGAGTCGCCAGATGATGCGCATCGGCATGATGAATCTTGTCTTGCACGGCGTTCGTAAAGCCTATGTGAAGCGCGCCAATGCGTTGTCCGAAATGGGCGGCTTGACTGAGGAGGACCTCCGTCGGAAATATAAGGTGATTCTCTCCAATCCTCCGTTTGCTGGAGTCCTTCCTCAGGAATCCGTTCGCAAGGATCTGCCGACAAACTCGAAGAAGAGCGAGCTGCTATTTCTCGGCGTGATGATGGAGGCGCTCGCGCCCGGTGGTCGTTGTGCCGTCGTCGTCCCAGAAGGACTCCTCTTTGGTTCAAGCAGTGCGCACATCGAGCTGCGCCGAAAGCTGATCGAGGACTACGAACTTCTGGCAGTCGTGTCTCTGCCGGCAGGTGTTTTTAAGCCATACGCTGGGGTGAAGACTGGCGTGGTAGTTTTTCGACGACCGAGCGACACAAAATCGAGGAAAACAGATAAGGTCTGGTTCTACGACGTCCGTGCTGATGGTTACGACCCTGACAAGATTTCAGGAGGAGGACGCCCGGAAACCCCGGAACGGAATGACATCCCTGATCTGCTTGTCCAGTGGACCAAGTATAAGAAATCGGGTTTCAAGAAAACTCCTGGCGTTGAGGGTGACACTATACTCGAACCAGGCAGCGAAGAACCCCGCTGTTGGTGGGCACCCATGAAGACTATTGCGGAGAACGACTACAACCTTGCCGCTGGACGTTACAAGCCGCACATCGCCCAGAAACCTTCGGATGAGGACCCCGCCAAGCTTATTCGGGAAGTGATTACCATCGAGCGGGAAATCACTGACGAGCTGGAAACGTTGCTGAATGATGTGGAGTCTACAGGATGAAGTGGCCTGAAGTTAAAGTTGGTAATTTTCTGACGGTTCAAAATGGCTTCGCATTCCAGTCGGAATACTTTTCAGTAACTTCGGGTACTCCTCTCATACGCATCCGTGATCTTGCGGCCGCCTCGACAGAAATAAATTATGATGGGCCATATAGAGAAGAATTTCTCGTTCGACCTGGTGACTACCTGATCGGCATGGATGGCGATTTTGCTTGTCATCAATGGACGGGGCCTGAGGCTCTGCTCAACCAACGTGTTTGTCGACTAACTCAGTTCTCTAAATATGTCCACCCACGTTTCGTCTTCTATAGAATTCAGCAGGAACTTGCAGCAATCCAGAGAAAGACATCATTTGTAACAGTGAAGCATTTGTCTTCTAAGCAAATTGAGTTAATTACATTTCCATTGCCATCAATAAGTGAACAGCTGAAAATTGTGGAGATTCTCGACCAGGCTAATACTCTTCGGAAAAAGCGCACCGAGGCCGATGCCAAAGCCGATCGCATCCTACCCGCTCTCTTCTATAAAATGTTCGGCAATCCAACGAAGGATAGTCCCCACTGGGGAAAAAGCACCCTGGGAGATTTCTCTTTAGAGTTTCGCTATGGCACTTCGACAAAGTGCGGGGTCGAGCAAGTTGGCCTTCCGGTCTTAAGAATTCCCAACGTAATTGGTGGGGAAGTTGATTTGTCCGACTTGAAGTATGCAGCCCTCTCAGACGATGAAGCAGATCGGCTTTTGCTCGAGCCAGGCGACATTCTCTTTGTACGCACTAATGGAAATCCCGCTTATGTAGGCCGCTGCGCGATCTTCAATTTGGCCGAGCGATACATCTTTGCATCTTATCTAATTCGCGCTCGTATAGACCTCAAGAGGGCTGATCCTTGCTTCGTTACCGAGTACCTCCGGACTTCCGAAGGACGTAGAACAATGGCACCTTATATTCGAACTACAGCAGGGCAATCAAATATCAGCGTTGAAGGGCTCCGGCAACTTCCCGTGCTATTGCCGCCTTTGACACTGCAAAAAAAGTTTGGAGGATTCGTCGGGACGATTCAAGCGTCGCGGCGGAAGAGTGAGCAGGCTCGAAGTGTAATCAGGAATTTATTCAATTCTATGCTTCATCATGCCTACTCCGGCAACCTCACTGCCAAATGGCGCGAGGCTCATATCAAGGAACTAATGGTTGAAATGGAAAAGCAAACGGAAGCCTTGAGCAAAGCATGCTAACCGGTCTCCGGCTTGGAAACTTCAAAGCCTTCGCCGACACGCAGTATATTCCCATCCGTCCGCTCACCCTTGTCTTCGGAGCCAACAGCGCTGGCAAGTCCAGTTTCATCCACAGTCTTCTGCTTGCTTGTCACGCGTCGGAAACAGGAGAACTAGACATTCACCGCACTCGAGTTGGAGGAGAGTCCGTTGATCTTGGAGGGTTTCGCCAATACATTCATCGCAGGGATTACGGACGCAGTGTCGATTATTCAGTTGAGATCGATATCGCGCAACTCCGAGGAAGACTTGCTGAGCTTCTCGCTCCGGGACGACGTGCGACGGTAACAGTCACGATCGGCATTCAACTTGATGACAAGGGTTTGCCGATAGCGAACGTTCTCCCTGAAATACAAACGTACGAAATACTGGTTGATGGCGCCAGTCTCCTTCGAATGAGTCGTCGGCCAGACGGCACTCTGCAGCTTGATCGGTTAGAGCAACAGCATCCCGTTTTACACATCCTGATCAAAGCCATTTTAGAAACGGCCACAACTGCTGAGAGCATTCGACCTTCTGATCTGGATGGGCTGAATAAAGCCATTTCTGACCTCGTCCCTACTATTACTTCTCGTGTCGACGGACTGTTGCCTCATGGTTTGCTTCGATTCGGAGTACGTGAGCGCCCAGGGCAAGGGAAAGTTGAGGTGAAACAGTTCGTTCAGCGAGGGCTGTTTGAAGGGACCGTTTCAGACGCTTCTATAGCAGCAGAAGAGCCAATGCTCTTCCCTGTCAGCCAGGGGCGACGAGAGGAAGACTTAGCCAATGCGATCCGGTTCTTCTTACCTCGGATCATTGATGATCTTATGCACGGATTACGGGAAGTTATTGGAGTTGAATTTACGAGACTCCAATATTTAGGGCCACTCCGTTCGTACCCGCCCAGGCACATCGCCTTTGCTCAACACCATGATCTGAATTGGTTTGCTGGCGGGGGCTACGCATGGGATGTGGTTCGCAAGAACAAACAAGTTCGGGAGGCAGTCAACGCTTGGCTTAACTCTTCCGAGCGATTGCAGACTCCCTATTTGCTAGCTATTCGCGAACTAATCGGAGCAGATGACCTGCAAGCACCTCTCACCGACATGCTGCAAAAGGCAGCCGAGCTCGTCAACGAGGAAGGCGTTATCCCCATCTTTGATGATCCTGAATCTGCCGCAACTGCCTTCGTGAAGAAAGTGAGTTCTGGTGAGATCGACAAGATTAATGAATTGATCCTGATGGATAATCGCACGAGAACACAGGTCAGCCATCGTGATGTCGGCATAGGGATTAGCCAGGTACTTCCGGTCTTAGTCACGGCGTACGCGGCCAGCAACAAAATCCTGGCGATGGAGCAACCGGAGATCCACCTGCACCCCGCACTCCAGGCTGAACTAGGCGATGTTTTTATTGAATCCGCTCTCGGTGAACGGAAGAACACGATGATACTTGAAACGCATAGCGAGCATCTCATGTTACGCGTCCTCAGACGCATCAGAGAGACCACTGCCGGGGAGTTACCTAAAGGCTTGATTCCGATTAAGCCGGAAGATGTAGTGGTGTTGTTTGTGAACGCAACTACCAATGGATCCCAGGTGATCCAAATCCCTATTCGCCCAGACGGTGAATTCGCCCAGCAATGGCCTCAAGGCTTCTTTGATGATCGGGCAAAGGAGCTGTTTTAAGCTGTGATCTATGAATACGCAGTCGAGCCAAGCCTGCTCAACACTTGGAACGACTTTCGTTATTTTGTTGAGCAATTTGGCGTTTCACGAGGCAGGCTTATCTCCCGTTACCCCGGGAAATGGGAGCGAATGGTACATGAATCCCTCAGCTCCTGTTCTCCAATCGAGAAAGCCAAAATTGTCGAAAGGCTTATGCGGATCCAGGACAGGATGATCACACGCCAGAGCGTGTGGAATCCTCAAAAGGAATGGCTGCCCAATGCTGAGGATGAACACGGCCGAAAACCGTTTCGCGCGATTTTGGCACGAACTAATCCCCGCGCACAGGGCTTCGTATTGGAAGGGCAAACCGTCAATGAGGACCATCCGCTCTGGCAAGTTCAGGTGTCTCTACATACCGCACGTTCTCCTGAAGAAGTTGCTGCGTGCGTCGGTCCGCTCCTGAGTATCTCCCGCCGGATTGTATTTGTTGATCCATACTTTCGTTCCAACAATTACGAATACCGCACGTTATTTGCCGTCCTATTGGAGTTGGCTGTTCGAGGAAGATTTTCTGATCCGCCCTCGCTGGGAATATTTACTTCGATGAAGAGTGGACCAAATGAGCAGTTTCTCTTGGACGAATGTAGAAAATTCTTACCGGATGTAATTCCGGCAGGAATCCAAGTGGCAGTTACACTTTGGTCTCAACGTTTAGACGGCGAGGAAATCCACAACCGTTACATCTTAACCGACCGCGGGGGCGTGAAATTCGGTAATAGCCTTCGACAAGGGGACACCGGCACTACTGATGATATCAATTTGCTTGGTGATGATCAATACAAGCTACGGGCTGAGCAATATGTTGGACCTACTCCTGCCTTTGACCGAGTGAATGCAATTACCATCACAGGGACGAGGCGATAATAGAAGCTGGAATGCGAGCCAAGTCTCCTTGTTTATTTGAAGGGGCATCAAAACACTGGGGTCGTTGCTTGACCCTGCCCTTCCACACTCGTACGAGAAGGGCCAGGGACCGTGACGCGAGACATGCGAGACAGGCCAAACGAGGCCTGAACTCACCTCTTCACCCGCATCGGCATTTAGCGAGGCGGCTGGTGTGGTCTCCACTGCGCGTATCGAGCGACCACCGCTCTTCTATATTCTCCCTTGAGGGCGGGCTAGATGGTCTCCCACTGCGCGTGTCCAACGAGGGTCTTCTGAGACCGCGCGTTGCACGAGCACAGGAGACCGTCTAGTCTGCTCTCTCATGTTTCAGGCCTTTGCGCCACACCTTCTAATCCCGCGCGTTTCGTGAGAATTGTGATTCGCTCACAAAAGATGGCTTGGACTTATTGAAAGAGCAGCGAGACTGACCCGTCTTTTGCAATCTTGGCGATAAACGGCTTTTTGTGGTTCTTCAAAAAGCGGGTGATGCGGGGGAGTGCCTTCACAAAGATCTGAGCCATCTCCTCGCCTTGCAGATCGCCTGATGTCAGGATAATGCCGCCACACCTGCATTCATGAGCGCCAGTCGTTCCACGTGTCGATACCGGATTCGATGGTCTTTGGTCAGGACAATCCAGCCGCACCTCCCAGCCTCGGCAAGCCAGTCTTCATCCTTGGCATCAGGGGGAAAGTGGTCGTCGTGAATGTGGAGTGTGGCACCGGCCTGACGGAGCGCTACGGCCACGCGCTTCTTCCCCAGAGAACGATCGAGGAAGTAGACGGGCGCTTCAGGCGGCTTCGACGGAGAGTTCGCACCTGATGGCTTCTTCGATTTCGAGCCGCCGCCGTCCATAATCGTCTGCCAAGTCGTCCACGGATTCGCCGGCCTTATAGCGTTCCGCGATCACAGCCGTTGGAATGCCGGTGCCTACCAGCACAGGCCGGCCAAAGGATACTTGTGGATCAATAACGACGGCCCTGGGCTCCTCTTGGAGGTCGCGTTTCCGCGTGAAGGGATACAGTCTGACCGGGATGCCCTTGAGGTCTTGTTCGATTCGATGGAGGTGTGCCTGGAGGACTTCTTGGATGGCCAATTGTCCTTCTTGGGAGATGTTGATCAATTGGCTAAATTTCTTGATGAAGAGGTTCAGTCCGTCTGTGACGAATTCCTGATCGGCCAAGGGATGTCTTGAAGGAAATTGCTTCGAAAGGTAGTTCATCGCAGTTCTGACTTTTTCTAATGGGATGTCATGCTTGCGGCGAATGGCATCAAGAACGTGGATCTCCACCAGGTTTATGAAGGAGAGCAGCTTCAAGGCCGGGTCGGGAACCTGGATGATTGGTTTGGAGAAACGGTCACCGGCGATGCTGCGGTAATGCCGACCTGAGACCCAGTCTCGGATTGTCGTGCGGGGGATGCGGAGGTAATGCGCCGCTTCCATGACACCATAGGAAGGGACTTCTCGCGCATCAAAGTACTTGTCGAACGCTGCCGCCTTCTGTTTCATAGTCTGGAAGGCACTGTAGCCCTGTCTTCATTACTGGTCAAGTGGTGCGGAGAAGCCCAGAAAACAGGCTGCGGGCAAGCCGCTGATCAGCCGATCGGTCTGAGGGTACAATTTGTTGCATGGGGAATTGGGGTCAGAGAACAGTTTCATTGACAGCTGACTAGTGGCAACATAGATTGCAGTCCTCACTGGCTCGCAAGTCTCCAGGCCATGGCACGTCCTCCTCGGCTCAGCCTTCCTTCCTACTCCTCATCACGTCATCCAGCAATGAGTAGCCGAGTCGGGAGACGGCTGAACAGGGAAACCCGATGGCGCCCAAAACGGGTGGACCGCTCTGAAATTACACTCTGAGCTACCCCCGATTCCGTAGACACCCCCGAAGGGGGACAGGGTTCTGGGTTTCAAACTGCTCGGGACTGACATAGCCGAGCGTCTGGTGTAGTCGTTGCC